>OQVT01002326.1_pt1 | contig 12260 bp, 9 predicted proteins | sample 1691561 | NCBI WGS metagenome assembly OQVT01 (sample SAMN03418260, study PRJEB22391) | human gut metagenome | biome: human-gut; feature: organic feature; material: feces | host: Homo sapiens | place: Tanzania | collected 2013-01 | reverse complement strand
CTGGTCGATGTAGCCAGGTTTGTGTGATGTGATGGTAGAAACCGTGTCTGGGTCGAAAGAGCGCACGCCATTGTTATTGCGTTCTTCTTCAAGAGCTTTGAGACAGATGTCCCAGATGCGCTTAGTGCGTTCTGTTGGGCCAACGAGGAACGAAGCGTCGCCCTCATACGGCGTGATGTTTTTACGAACGAAGTCCGTAACGTCGATTTTTTGGCTCCATGAGCCGTCGATGAAATTAGAGTACAAATCCATAAAATAGTATTTGTGGGTTTATAATTGAGTTTTTTCAGAGGTAGGGGGTGAGGTGTGTCATATTATATTGTTCTGCACACTTCATGTGCGTGTCTTTACATATATCATTTATTGGCCATGAAGCCCCAATGGCACACTCTCAAAACATTGGCGTTATGCCTTGAATTTGATTTTGATACAAAGTTACAATATTTCGTTCGGTTAGGCGCTATATATCCGTATGTATTTTCACAAATGGGGTGTTTGGTGTGCAAAAATACCTATAAATGGGGAGAGAAAATGCCAAAAGACGTGGTGCATTACCAAGCTGGTCAATTTCCACCCGAAGCCCCATTGAGCCATGCCAAGCCCTTTGCGTTCAACAGATATTTCTGTCGAGGGTGTCGTGGGTTGTCGGGGTAGCGCATTCTCACGAGTCCTTGATTGATGGCAGGCGTGAGGTACGTGGCCAAAAAGTTGGCTCGTGCCTTCAATCCCATGTTTTCCATCATCTCCCTGACGGAAAGTTCTCTCGTGGCGATGGCGAGAAGTAGCGTTTTCAGGGAGTTTGGCACATCGATGTTGTTACTTGTCTTGTGCTTGTCTTGTACTTGTCCTGTTCGTTCCACTCTTCGGGGGGATTAACCAGCATGTGGCGGTTGCGCAGTTCGTTTATGAAGAACAAGGCTGTGGCGCGTGTGTTGCCTTCGCAGAAAGGGTTGTTTTGGGGCGTAATGCAATAAATTTCCAGTCTGCAGCAAGAAAAATTAGCAAAATGTTTGCTGCGCGAAAAAAAATAATTACTTTTGCCAGTGTTAAACCGTGAGGCTCGCATCGCGGGTCGCACCGACAATCAAAATAATAGACAATTATGACATTCGCACAGTCCTTTTATTTTTACGCTTATTTTTACTTTGCTGAGCAAGCGAAGCGGGACGTCGTATGCCATACGAAATAACATGATTCAAGCATTTTACAATCCCGCTTCTGTAAAGGAGCGGGATTTTTTGTTAAAACAAACCGTATGAAAGTAGCAATTCAAGGCATAAGGGGGTCGTTTCACGATATTGCCGCCCATGAATATTTCCAGGGCGAGGAACTCGAAATGGTGTGGTGTAACACCTTTGAAGATCTCTTTGCCACCATGAAGGAAGACGACAACTGCTTGGCACTGATGGCCATCGAGAACACCATTGCGGGCAGTTTGCTCCACAATTACGAATTGCTACGGCAGAGCGGCGCCACCATCATCGGCGAACACAAACTGCACATCGAACACAGCATCATGTGCTTGCCTGGCGAAGACTGGGCCGACATTAAGGAAGTCAATTCCCATCCTGTGGCCTTGGCGCAGTGTCGCGGATTCCTTCAGCGCCATCCGCAAATCAAAGTGGTGGAAGCCGAGGACACTGCTGGAGCGGCAGAGAAGATCAGTCGGCAAAAGCTGCACGGACACGCCGCCATCTGTCATGCCGGAGCCGCGCCGATCTATGGCATGCGCCTCCTCGAAAAGTGCATTGAAGACAACAAACACAATTTCACGCGCTTCCTCGTGCTCTGCGACCCCTGGAATGCCGACCGCCTGCGCGATCTCCACGCCACCAACAAGGCCAGCATCGTTTTCACCCTGCCGCATGAAGAAGGGTCGCTCTCGCAGGTGCTCAGCATCTTCTCGTTCTATAAGATAAACCTCACCAAAATCCAGTCGTTGCCCATCATCGGGCGGGAATGGCAATATCTTTTCTATATTGACGTGACCTACGACGACTATATGCGCTACCGCCAAAGCATCGATGCGGTGCGCCCACTGATTAAAGAACTCAAAATATTAGGAGAATATGAAGGTAAATAACCAGCCAGACATACAGCCGGCCCAACGCCTCGACAGTGTGCAGGAATACTATTTCTCACGCAAAGGCAAAGAAGTGGCCCGCATGAATGCAGAAGGCAAGGACATCATCTCGCTTGCCATTGGCAGTCCCGATATGCCGCCTTCGCAGCAAACCATCGACACCCTCTGTCGCGAGGCGCAAAACCCCAATGCCCACGGCTATCAGCCAACGGTGGGCATCCCGCAGTTGCGCGAGGCTATGGCCGATTTCTACAAGCGTTGGTATGAGGTCGACTTGGACCCCCAAAGCGAAATTCAGCCCCTCATCGGTTCGAAGGAGGGCATCTTGCACGTGACGCTGGCCTTCGTCAATCCAGGCGACAAGGTCCTCGTGCCCAATCCGGGATACCCCACCTATACATCACTCTCGCGTCTGCTCGGCGCAGAGGTGGTCAACTACAACCTGCGTCCTGAAAACGGGTGGCAGCCCGATTTCGACGAATTGGAAAAGATGGACCTGACGGGCGTGAAAATCCTGTGGAGCAACTATCCCAACATGCCGACGGGAGCACCAGCCTGCAGGTCAACTTACGAAAGACTCGTTGACTTTGCCCGCCGCCACAACATTCTCGTGGTGAACGACAACCCATACAGCTTCATCCTCGGCCACGAGCATCTGAGCATCCTGCAAGTGCCAGGCGCCAAAGACGTGTGCATTGAGTTCAACTCCATGAGCAAAAGCCACAATATGCCGGGATGGCGCGTCGGCATGCTCGCCACCAACGCACAGTTTGTCAAATGGATATTAAAGGTGAAGAGCAACATCGATTCCGGAACGTTCCGCCCCTTGCAGCTCGCCGCTGCTGAGGCCTACCGCAATGACGATGCCTGGCACGAAGAAGCCAACGTGAATGTCTATCGCCGCCGCCGTCAGCTCGCCGGACAAATCATGGATGCCCTCGGCTGCAAATATGAAAGTTGGCAGGTCGGCATGTTCCTCTGGGGACGCATCCCCGACAGTTGCGCCAATGTGGAAGACCTCACGGAGCGCGTGCTCCACGAAGCCCGCGTGTTCATCACGCCCGGTTTTATCTTTGGCTCAAATGGACAACGCTACATCCGCATTTCTCTCTGCGCCAAGGAAGAAAAACTGGCAGAGGCCTTGGAGCGCGTCAAGGCAATGAACTGAGTTTCCCCCAAAAAATACTATATTATACAATCCCCAAACAACCCATAATATGCCTCTCGAATTAAAACCCCTCAATTTCCCTGGTGTGGAAATGAAACGCCCGGTGATCATCGCCGGTCCGTGCTCCGCTGAAACAGAAGAACAAGTGATGAACACCGCCACACAGTTGGCAAGTAAAGGAATCAAGATTTTCCGTTCTGGTATCTGGAAACCGCGCACCAAGCCCGGCGGCTTTGAAGGTGTCGGCGTGACGGGCCTTCCTTGGCTGCAGCGCGTGCAGAAAGAACTCGGCATGCTCGTTTCGACGGAAGTGGCCACGCCCAAGCATGTGGAAGCTTGTCTGGAAGCTGGCATCGACGTGCTTTGGATTGGCGCACGCACCGTGGCCAACCCCTTTGCCATGCAAGAACTGGCTGACTCGCTGCGCGGCGTTGACATCCCCGTGCTGGTGAAGAATCCCGTCAACCCCGACCTCGAACTTTGGGTGGGCGGTCTGGAACGCATCAATGGTGCGGGCATCAAGCGCCTTGGCGTCATCCACCGCGGTTTTTCAACCTACGACAAGCGCATCTACCGTAACCTCCCCATGTGGCACATCGCCATCGAATTGCGCCGCCGTTTCCCGAATCTCCCCATCTTCGGCGACCCCAGCCACATCGGCGGAGCGCGTGAACTCGTTGCCCCTTTGTGTCAGCAGGCAATGGACCTCGGTTTCGACGGACTCATCGTTGAGAGCCACTGCAATCCCGATGCCGCATGGAGCGATGCCAAACAGCAAGTGACGCCGGATGTCCTCGATTTCATCCTCGACAAACTCATCATCCGCAAGAGCGTGCAGAGCACTGAGAGCCTCACGGCATTGCGCCACCAAATCGACGAAATCGACAACGCCCTCATCGAGCAGTTGGCAAAGCGCATGCGCCTGAGCCGCGAAATCGGACAATATAAAAAGGAGCACGACATGACCATCGTGCAGACGGGACGCTACAACGAAATCCTCGACAAGCGCGGCGCACAAGGTGTGCTCTGCGGCATGTCGTCCGACTTCATGAAGACGGTGTTTGAAGCCATTCATGAAGAGAGCGTACACCAGCAAATTGAAGTGATGAACAAAAATTGAAAAGGAACGGGGCGGTTGGCTCTCCAGCCGCCTTCTCTCCAAAAAACGGAATATGAAAATCTTGATATTGGGAGCGGGCAAGATGGGCTCGTTCTTTGTGGACCTGCTGAGTTTTGAACACACCACCGCTGTCTACGACATCGACCCAAAGCGATTGCGCTTCATGTATAACACCGAGCGCTTCACGACGCTTGAGGAAATCGCCGAATTTAAACCAGAATTGGTCATCAACGCCGTGACCTTGAAATACACGCTTGATGTCTTCAAGCAAGTGATGCCTTATCTGCCCTCCGACTGCATCTTGAGCGACATCTCTTCTGTCAAGACGGGGTTGCGCGAGTTCTACGAGCAGTGTGGCCGGCGCTACGTCTCCACCCACCCCATGTTCGGTCCGACGTTTGCCAACCTCGGCGCCCTGTCGAACGAGAATGCCATCATCATTACGGAGGGCGACTATATGGGCCGCATCTTCTTCAAGGACCTCTACAGCCGCTTGGGGCTTCACATCTGTGAATACACCTTCGATGCTCACGATGAAACCGTTGCCTATTCTTTGGGCACCCCCTTCGTCTCCACCTTCGTGTTTTCTGCCGTCATGAAGCATCAGGACGCTCCCGGAACCACCTTTAAGCGCCACATGGCCATTGCCAAAGGAGTGCTCGGAGAAGACGACACGCTCTTGCGCGAAATCCTTTTCAATCCACGTATGAGCAGTCAGGTCGGGAAAATCCGTGACGAGCTGAAAGAGCTGATGGACATCATCGACAGCAAGGATGAAGCACGCTTCAATGCCTATCTGAAGAAAATCCGCGAACACATCAAATGAGGCGCAACCATTTTTGAGTTGCTTCCGCCTCTCAGTAAAAACAACCCCAGATTGCTTTCCGTAATCTGGGGTTGTTTTTACTGAGAGGCCTCAAAGCCCAAGAAAATGGCTGGGCGAAATTACTTTGCTTTCTCCTTGCGTTCGCGACACCTTTGCCTGTCTCGTTCGCGACACCTTTGCCTGCGGACAGATGATTTATAGGACGAAAATATATGCTGCAAAACATGTTTAACTTTATTTATTGGCTGCCCAGCGCCAGGTTTTTGTTATTATCTGTAATTTTGTCAGACAAATAAAATATAGCGATAATTCGAAACATGGAATCTTTAGAACTACAAGGCAAGAGCAGCACATTGGTTGATCTGGTGGAGGAAAAACTGCTGCAATATTTAAAGGAAAACGATTACTGCATTGGCAGCGTCATTCCCAATGAAGCAGAACTCTCTTCCTCGTTAGGCGTGGCCCGAAGCGTTCTCAGGGAAGCTTTGAGCCGCTTGAAGATGATTGGAATGATTGAAAGTCGCACCAGGAGAGGTATGGTTATTAAGGAACCATCTCTTTTGGGTGGCATGAAGCGTCTCATCGACCCGAGAAATCTCAGTGAGAATACGCTGTGTGATCTTCTGGAGTTCAGAATGATGCTTGAAATCGGAATGACCTACAAGCTTTTTGAGAATCTCACCGACAAGCATTTAAAGGAACTGGAAAATATCGTCAAAATGGAGGTCGTTTTGGGATGCAATGAATATTCACTGGCGAGTGAGGTGAATTTCCATTCAAAGCTGTATGAGATAACAGGCAATTCAACTATCATTGAATTTGAACGGATTATTTATCCGCTGATGGAGTTTGCCAAAGAAAAATTCCACGAGCACTTGATGCCCCTGAATCAAGAGCTTCTTCAACGTGGGGAATTGGTCACTCATGCAGACCTCTTAAAACTTCTCGTAGACAGAGACGAAGAAGGCTACAGGAAAGCCATTGGAAAGCATTTGAGTGTGTATAGAATCTTCCTGAAGAATATGAGAAACCGCGAATAACAGGCTTTGACAGCCTGTGGGATGGACCTTGGTCTTATCGAATGAAACACTTATACCATGAAATTACGTTACTTAATCTCGATTGCCATAGCAGCAATTCTCTTCCTCTCTGCCGAATTGAAGGCGCAGGTGCGGGTCGTTGTCGAACAGCCAGTTGTTCCCGTGTTGATTGGCAAGCCCTATAACCCTGTACTGAAACTGGATTTTATAAAAGAGAAGCCCTGCAATGCAAAAGTCTGCCAACTCCAGTTCTCGCTGGCCGGAGATGTGGGCAGTGTTGAAAACGTTGCGTTGTATCCAGCCTATAAGAACGGGCGAATCGCGCCTGAAAATGCCCTTTCTTCTGCCAAGAAAGCGGAGAAGACAACCACTTTCTCCGCTCCGATATTCCTGACGCAAGACACAACAACGGTTTGGGTGTCGCTCACCTTGAAGGAAAAGGCGAAACTGAAGGACAAGATAATGGTGGACTGTATTTCAGCTGTCGTTGACGGGCAGCCAGCGGAGCTTCAGCATCAATCAGCGTTGAAGGCATTACGTCTGGGAGTGGCGTTGCGTAAATCGAAGATGGATAATATTCATACATCAAGAATCCCTGGCATCGCTACGTCCAAAGCGAAGACGCTTCTGGCCATTTATGATGCGCGTTACGAATACTCCCGCGACCTTCAGGGAAATATCGACATTGCGCTTAACCGGAGTTTTGATGGTGGTGCCACCTGGCAGCCCACCCAGATTGTGTTGGACCAGAAGAACTGGGGCAATCTCCCTGAGAAATTCAACGGTGTGAGCGATGCCTGCATCTTGGTTGACGACCGCACGGGTGCGATTTATATTGCAGGACTGTGGATGCATGGCGTTATAGACAATAATACTGGCAAGTGGGTGGACAATCTTTCAAAGACCAGCACAAGGTGGAACCATCAATGGCTGTCGAAAGGGTCGCAGCCTGGTACTGGGGTAAAAGAGACCAGTCAGTTTCTCATCACTAAAAGCACGGATGACGGACTTACTTGGAGTGAACCCCAAAACATAACCGAACATACGAAAAGACCAGAATGGTGGCTGTTTGCCCCAGCGCCGGGACATGGCATCACGCTCAAGGATGGAACGCTGGTGTTTCCCACCCAAGGCCGCGACAGCCAAGGTGTGCCGTTTTCCAACATCACTTATAGCAAGGATGGCGGAAAAACTTGGGTGGCCAGTAATGCCGCCTATACCAACACGACAGAGTGTATGGCGGTTGAATTGAACGACGGAAGCATCATGCTGAACATACGCGACAACCGAAACGGCGGAAATCCCTTGAACAACGGAAGAAGAATATGCGTCACCCATGACTTGGGCAAAACATGGACCGAGCATCCAACCTCCAGAAAGGCGCTGATTGAACCGACCTGTATGGCAAGCATTCACAAGCATGTCTACAAAAGAGAAAAGAAAACTCAGTCGGTCTTGCTGTTCTGCAATCCGGAGTCTTGCTACGACCGCAGTCATCTGACGCTGAAAGCAAGCTTTGACGACGGGAACTCATGGCCCTCGATACATAAGATTCTTTTGGACGAATGGGCTGGATTTGGCTATTCTTGCATCACGTCTGTGGACGAGAACACGATAGGCATACTCTATGAAAGCAGTCAGGCTCAAATCGTGTTTCAGCAAATCGACTTGAAAGATATTCTCAGAGACAACTAACTACCTTTTTATTTATACAAACACTTAACTAACACTAAACAAAATGAAAAAGAAAATCTGTGTGACCGCAGTTTGCCTCGCCATGTATGCCGCAAACTGTATGGGACAAGTTGTTCAGAACGACGGGTTTGTACAATTGTGTGAAGTCTATCGTCATGCAACAATGACCTTGAACAAGGTCAAAACGGTTGACGAATCGGGAAGTGCGCTGGATTCATTGGCCTTGCTGCTGCGCAACAATAAGGACAATCCGGCTATTTTGCAAGTGCTGTGCTGGAGTTATGACACATGCCCGAAAGAAAAAAGAGGCGCTTATGAAAAGGCATTGAGGGAACAGGCTGAGATGAAAGATGCAATCAAGCGTCTGGCCATGTCGGGAGCGTTGCAGTCTGAAAAGATCGGCACTGCCGTCAATCAGTTTGCCAAAACCTTTGCCATCAGAGATTTGGTCTATGATGAACGTGTGGGCAACGAAGGCGCACCTGCAGAAACCAAGAAGGCTCGCGACAAGCGAATGAAATGGTGGAGAGACGGTAAGTTCGGTATGTTCATCCATTATGGATTGTATTCTGGATTGGCTGGAGAATTTCAGGGGAAGCAATATGAAGGATGTGTGGAATGGATTCAGATGCAGTCGGGCGCAGACTTCGAGACTTATAAGAAAGAGGCCATCCCACGTTTTAACCCGAAGAGCGGCAAAGCAGCAGAATGGGTGAAACTGGCTAAAGAAGCCGGATGCTCGTACACCGTGCTCACGAGCCGCCATCATGAAGGCTTCAATATGTTTGAAACGCCATCGTATAGTTTCAATGTCAAGCAGGTGAAGGGAATTGACGTTGTCAAGGAATATTCGGAAGCCTGCAAGAAATATGACATGAAAGCTGGCTATTATTTTTCTTTGCTTGATTGGAACCATCCAGACTATGACCCTTCTGGTTCAGGAATATCTTATCCTGCCGGAAATTACATTGCCCAGCAGCAAGGAAAAAGAGAGTTCGGACATCATGACAGATATAAGAAATATCTTTCGGATATCTTTGGCGTGCTCTTGAACAACTATAAAGTCGACTTGGTGTGGTGGGACTTCAGTCAGCCTAAATTCCAGGGCGATTACGCATGGGGAGCCACTCATCTTATGAAGCAGCTCTTTGACAAGTATCCTAACGCAATCCAAAACAACCGTCTCTACCATTCAGACAACCACTTGAGCGAAGGCGGTATAAAGGTGACTCCAGTGTGGAAGGGCGACTATTCGACTGCCGAACACCATATCCCGGCAAAGGGTATTGACGGAGATTGGGAAGCTTGCCAGACTTTGAACGGCACTTGGGGTTATTCTGCCAGCAACCAGCGTTGGAAAACTGTGAAAGAGCTGGTTCATGAATTGGTTGATGTGGTCAGCCGTGGAGGTAATTTCCTGTTGAACATCGGTCCAATGCCAGACGGAAGCATCCCTAAGGAGAGCGTTGCTTTGTTTAAGGGCATCGGAAAATGGATGAAGGAAAATGGCGAAGCCATCTATGAAACACGTGCCAATCCGTTTGATGTTGAGTTCCCTTGGGGACGTATCACCCGGAAAGGAGACAACACATTGTACCTTCTCATTTACCAACTTCCTGAATCTGGAAAAATCAGCATCCCTTGCAAGTTCAAAGGAAAGGTCGTTGCAACCATGCTGAAAAACAAGCAGAAGGTTGCTCTCTCCCAGTCGGAGAAAGAATGTGTCATCAATCTCAGCGGCATGCCGATGGATGAAGTGGCAACCGTTGTCAAACTGAAAGGAAAATGGGATAGCCTTATTCAGTGATTTGAACTTGTTATACGGGGTGGGGAAACTCCCATCCCGTATAACTTCTTTTTTTGTGTGGGTGATGGCGGCATCCCGAAGATGAAATCCCCCCGAGAGGGACTTCAAATCATAGAACCAAGCTTTGGATATAAAAAAACTTTTGCCGCCTCCTTGCCCCCGCTTAGTTCTCACATTTGTAATAAATAAAAGAATGAAAAGAATCGTTTGGCTTGACGCGTTAAAGCTTATCGCTATCTTCATGGTTATCTGTGTTCATTGCTCAGACCCCTTTAATGTCTCGCCCGAGGCTCGGTATAATCCGGATTATAATTTCTGGGGCAAGGTGCATACTCCTGACAAACTCGGTATGCTCTGTGCCATACAGTCAAGAGATTTAGCCTTAATTTGTTCCAAAATGGAAAATGTTTTTGAACAGTTCATTGAAGTGCCTAACAGAATCGATATGAAGCAGATTATGAGAAATAACAATGCTTTGGGTACTTGTATGAGCGGCTCGGGCCCAACTGTCTTTGGTATATTTGAAGACAAGAATGACGCAGAGAAAGCAGCCGAAGAACTGAAAGTATACGCAAAAGATATTTGCATCTGTACTCCTGTAAATAAAGGATGTAAAATTAAGGAAATTTCTGAATAAAACATTAAATACCTGTCAATCATTTTGATGAAAGGCAGGTATTTTTATGTCAAAAAGAATTTATTTATTTGTACCTATTTTTTTGGTTTTCTGCATTTTATTTTCATTTTTAGCCCCTATGATTACAACGGGTGAGAATATAAGCCAAAAGGTCTTCAGACTTCATATACTGGCAAACAGCGACTCCGCAGAAGACCAAGAACTGAAACTCGCAGTAAGAGATTATGTATTACAAAAAAGCGCATCTGTATTTGAAAATGCCGATTCTTTGGAACAGGCAATAAAAAACGCAAACAGCCATATAGATGAATTTGAAAAATACGCAAAGCAAGCGATAGAAAAGTTAGGTTATGATTATCCTGTCAGCGTAAAGGTTGATAAAGAATATTTTGATACAAGAACATACGATAATTTCTATATGCCGGCGGGCGTTTATAACTGTCTAAAGATTATTATAGGAGAGGGAAAGGGTCATAATTGGTGGTGCGTTATGTATCCAAGTGTTTGCCTTTCGGGTTGTACCGATGATTTTGATTCTGTTTTAACAGATGAGGAAAAGGAATTTATTACTTCTTCAAAATTTGTACCTCGATTTAAGATTGTTGAATTTTATGAATATGTAAAATACAAAATAAGCGAAGTTTAATATTATAAAGATAATATTAAAATATATCTTGACAATAAGCAAAAAATCAATTAAAATATTTGTGTTGTGCTGGTGTGGCGAAATAGGCAGACGCAAGGGACTTAAAATCCCTCGATAGAAATATCGTACCGGTTCAAGTCCGGTCACCAGCACCATTTGCACAACATACATAAAATTGAACATTTGCCGGCGTGATGGAATTGGCAGACGTGCTGGACTCAAAATCCAGTCCTGGCAACAGGGTGCGGGTTCGACCCCCGCCGCCGGCACCAAAAAAGACAGTAACGATTTTCGTTACTGTCTTTTACTTTGTTTATTTATTAACCACATTTTGAGGATGACCCTCTATAAACGCTTTAAGATTTTCCTCGAGTATTTTCAATAGTCTTTCTCTTGTCTCAAACGCTGCCCAAGCAATATGCGGTGTTATAATACAGTTCTTCGCAGTAAGCAAAGGATTGCTGTTCTTCGGAGGCTCTACACTTAAAACATCAACACCTGCTCCGCTGATTCTTCCCGTATTCAGTGCCTCGGCAAGATCCGTTTCATTAACAACGGGACCCCTTGACGTATTGATAATAACGGTATTGTTTTTCATTTTTGAAATAGCGTCTTTGTTAATTATCCCCTCTGTTTTTGAGGTTAAAGGACAGTGACAGGTGATGAAATCACTCTCTTTGCACAGCGTGTCAAAATCAACGAAGTTAACATCTTTGAATTTATCGGGATTGGGGTGAGGAGTATTTACCAAAACTTTCATACCGAATGCTTTTGCTATATTTGATACTCTTTGTCCGATTGAGCCGTATCCGATAATACCAAGCGTCTTACCGTCGAGTTCACTTAAAGGCGCTTTCCAAAAACAGAAATCGGGGCATTCGCACCATTCTCCGTTGTGAACCGCATCACTGTGGAGCGACACTTTGTTAGTAAATTGAAGAATGAACGAAAATGTAAGTTGTGCTACCGCAGAAGTTGAATAAGCAGGAATATTTGATATTACTATACCTCTTTTTTTAGCCTCTTCGCAATCAATTACATTGTAACCTGTTGACTGTAAGCCTACATATTTCAGTTTCGGGAGTTTCTCCAATATATCGGCTGTTATTATACATTTATTAATAAAAAGAATGTCTGCATCTTTTGCTCTTTCGATAATTTGACTTTGTTCGGTTCTTTCGTAAATTGTAACCTCACCGTATTTCTTAAACGGCTCCCAACTTAAATCACCGGGATTT
>OQVT01002325.1_pt1 | contig 12261 bp, 11 predicted proteins | sample 1691561 | NCBI WGS metagenome assembly OQVT01 (sample SAMN03418260, study PRJEB22391) | human gut metagenome | biome: human-gut; feature: organic feature; material: feces | host: Homo sapiens | place: Tanzania | collected 2013-01 | reverse complement strand
GGCGGCGGAAACTACTGCCGCAGCCGGTAATGGCCGGTGCGTTCCTGGCCGCAGCTGCACTATTCACTATTCCGCCGGCCAACCCCACAACGCCTGCGGCACTGGAAGCGGCGGTGACATCTGCCTGGTTCAGGCAGTTTAAGATGGTGGTTTTCGTCTTAGCCTGGCCCACGATACCGGCGGCATCCTTGCCGGTGGTGACAACGCTGCCAGTCACGGTCAAGTCTTGCACCTTGCCGTTGGTGTTCAGCAGGCCGATAAAGCCCTGGTCGTTCTTGGTGCTGCTGATGTAGAGGTTGCGAACGGTATGTCCGTTGCCGCGGAGTTCACCGGCAAAGCCCTTGGTGGTGTCGCCAATGGGCGTCCACAGGTAGCCGGCCAGCTCAATGTCCCCGGTCAGCAGACCCTTGATGTTGTTCTGCGTGCCGCTGTTCACCGTCTGGGCAAACCACGCCAGCTCCGCGCCGGTGCCGATTTGGTATACGCCGCTCTCGTCCTTTGCGGGTTCCTTTGTCTCCTTGCCATCCCAGGCGCCCTCGCCTGCCTTTGCAAGAGGCAGCGCAAGGGTCAGCACACCGTCTTTCACCTGGTCGGCGCTGGAGGTTTTCAAGGTAAAGGAGCCGGATGCGCAGATATAACCAGCCGCCCGGACATAATAGTGATAGGTGTCATAGGGCAGGTCCTTGTAAATGCCGTTTTCGGCGGTAAACTCCATGCCGTCGCTGTTTATCAGCGTCGCTGCCGCCCCGTCTATGGCATTGCCGTCCTGATCCTCTGCACAAACGCGGACATCATAGGTCAGCTTCTGCACCGGGACAGAGATGTCCATCAAATGGCTGGACAGCATCCGCAGCAGCAGCGCCGCAAAGTTGGTGGGCATGCCCTGGTCCGTCATTTCGTACATGAAGTTGAAGGGGTTGGAGGCGCAATACATATTGCCGGAAATATGTCCGTCGCTCAGCACAAAATTTGCGGAATCCGCGCCGTCTTCAAACTTAATGTCCTTGGGAATGGTGAATTCCACCGCAGCATTGTCCATTTGCGTATACTGCGCGATGCCCGCTCTCAGCCGTTTTCCATCCGCTGTGGTGTAGGTCACATTCAGATCGGTGGGGTTAAATACGCCGGACACCTTGTTGATGCCCCGGTACAGGCCGTCAAAGGTCACCCGCACCTTGCTGCCGGGCATAAAGGGCTCGCCGGGGAGGGAGACATTCTCCATCTTCACCGTGACCGCGGCCACCCGCACCAGGCGATAGCTTACGCCGGTGGAGTCGGTCATGCGGAGGATCACCGTGCCGCCCCTCCCGTTGCCCAGCGTGTTAAAGGCGGACAGGGGCACCACATATTGGCCGCTTTCATCGGCAGAGACCGCCGAGAAGTCCGTCAGCTTGGCTTGCAGGTTTGTGTCGGCAGCCACAAAGGCGTATTCCACCTGGGTGCTGCCGGTGCTGTCCACAGCAAAGTCCAGGGTGGGGGCTGTGTCCTTGTCGTTATAGAACCAGGTATCAAAGCTGTAATCCCACTCAGCGGGGCGGGCAGAGCTGGCCCCGGTCAGCGGATTGTAGCGCACCACAGCGTCCGCCGTGCCGTGCTTGGTGTCCGTACCGGCCACCACGGAAACGGCCACACGCTCGGGATTTGTAGCCGGGAACAGGCCGCACATGGAGCCATGATCCAGTGGGCTTACATCAATGCTGTCATAATAGGTCGCAAGGATCGTGTCCTGGGTGCCGGGCTTCACATCCACCCAGTTGCTTCCGGCGTTGCCGCCATTGAGGGCCTTGAAGGTAGCGTTGCCGGAGAGAATATTCCAGTGGAAGTCCGGCTCTACCATGATGTTGGCCACATCGGTGCTGATAAGCTCCCAATAACGGTAGGCGCGCAGGCGGGTCACGCCGTCCAGCACCTTGTATCCGCTGGGATCCAGGTTCACCTGGATGTCCGCCTCGTCCCGGTTGATCACATCCCGACCCAGGTTGCTGAAGTCGTGGGACAGCTTCTGCGTGTTGTCGGGATTGAGGCCATCCGAAAAGGACAGGTGGAAGGTGTATTCGTCCTTTACAATGTCCTTTTGGCCATAGCCGCCGGAGCGCGTCACATGGGTCGCATCGCTGAGCCGCCAGGTGTAGTCATCGCTTCCCGTTTCCTTTTTGATCTCATAAGTAGCCGACTTGGTCCCGTCGCCGTTGTCCTTCCAGTCTACAACGGGGGCAAGGGTTACAGTGTTAAAGTTGTTGCGCTGCAAATAGAGGTCGAAGGTGGCATCCGAAGGCACCACATAGGTCACCCGGGCAGGCTTGCCTAAGGCGACCAGCTGGGACTGCGCTTCTATGTAGGGATCATAGTTAGGGCCGCAAGCGTTATAGCAGTCATAGCCCGGTATATTGGCGCCGAGATAGATGCTATACAGGCAGCCTCTGCCCACGGCATAGACCATACAGGGAAGATAGGTATAGCCGTCCTTGACATAGGGTGCACCGATCTCCACCTCGCTTTTCATGCTGGGGGCAGCCAGCTCCAGGTGGATGTCTTTAGCGGTAAATTTGCTTCCGTCTTCTTTTATGTTGTCCACACCATAGGACTGGCACAGAATGGGCACCCACTGGCTGCCGCTGGAGCTGGAAACATCCGATGCGGGCATGGGGAACGACAGGGTCATGCCGCCCAGGGCGATGTCGTAGGCTTTGGTCTCCTCATTGTAGCCAAAGGCGCGGTAAGCATAGCGCCCGCTCACCAAACTGGCGTAGAAGGTCTGATACTTATCGACCACCTTTCCCATGGCCGGGTCATACGCCGTTTCGCCCTCCGGGAGCGTGGAGGTAAAGTTGCTGTAAGCGAAGCAGTTCTTCAGCTCCTCCCCCAGTACCTCGTTGCCGTTCTCGTCCTTTTTAACTTGATACAGTTTGAGGATCGGATAGTTGCCGTTATAGTCCTTGCTGACGGTAAAGGTGTAGTTAAAGGTCGGAGCATCCACCACATGGAGCGTCAGAGTCCATGTGTCCTCGGAGAAGTTCTTGTCATCCACCGTGGCCCGGACCCGGTACATATAGTCTCCCGGCTTACTCTCCAGGATGATGCAGGCCGTACCCGTGTCCCAATACCCCTTTTTCTCATCCAGGTAAGAGAAGTTTTTCATTTCACTCCAGGTCTTTCCGCCATCGGTAGACCGCTGGTAGTAAAAGCTCTCCGTGTAAGCCAGCGGGCGATTTTTCTGGTTATCCCAGAAAATCTTTCCGAAGTGCAGATCGCTCATCATATAGCTCATTCCGGTCTGCACCGTGTCCTCTGCCGTAGGCGAAACGCCCTCGATAAGCGTGGGAACTTTTGTGCCGCTGTCATCCGCCCAAGCCGTGGCCGTGGTCCCCAGCAGGGAGAAGATCATTACCAACGCCATGAGCAGTGACATTGCTCTTTTTTTCATTCTTTTGATTCCTTCTTTCTCGTTTTTTATTATAAACGCCGTACACGGCGATTATTTCCGAACCCGCAAGGGCGATGTGTGCCGTTCCAACCGCCATAATCCCTAATATCTATTATTCACATCCCCTATGTTTCCCTCCCCCCAGGCTGCGTCTCTCCAACGCAGCCCGGGGCTTAGGAACAAAAGAAAGGATCGAAAAAGAGCATCATTAATTTCTTGGAAAGCGAGGCGGGAAAGGTCTGCCGTCCTCCCCCGCCCCGGCGGCTTGAAATGGCTATCATGCTTTCCATGGAAAGCATGAGGCAGTACTGCCTCGACAAAAAATCACCCGGCCGCCATAGGCAGCCGGGTGAAGCAATTTCGCAACAGCTTTGGCCCCGGTACTGGCAGCGGCCCAGGAGCAGCGTATTGCGTATCTGACTTAGCCGAATAAACCGGCATCACAGTGACCGTCTCGCGGGGCCTCTCACCCCATTCCGCCGCCGGGATAAACCCGGCTCACGCTGTCCCGTTGTTCAGTTTGAGTGCATTATAGCACAGGATATGACATATTGCAATGGGGAAACCTCCGCCATTCGCCCCGGCTTGACATCTCCCGGTGCATATCTTATATTGTTCTTAGGCGAAAGCCTAATCTCGCAGCTTTCCGGTGAGGTCCACACCCCGGTGTGGCCTCAGGCATTCATGGGCCCCGTAGGGCATTCTGACCCCCTGTACGAAGGCAGTCCCATGGAGGCCGACAGTTTTTGGCGCTGTACCGGCAGCGCGGGTGTGCGCCCTTCCGTTGAAAGCGGAAAGGACACAAATGAACGACTCAGTCGTTATCATCTACAACGGTGCGCAAGTATCGGTGCCAAAGGAGGTCGCAGACTTCCTGGAGCAGGATCGGAAGCGGGAACAGGCACAGGAAAAGCAGGACGCAAGGCACCTGAGTAAAAGTGCGTTTGAAACGGTGCTGTCCGGCTGGGATGGTGTCAAGCGGCCCGTGGAGGATGCGGCGCTTAGGAACCTCCGGCTTGAAAATCTGCGGAGAGCCATTGCGGGGCTGGATGTACAGGGGCAAAACCTGCTCTCCCTCCGTTACGGCGAGGAGCTGACCATGGAGGAGATCGGCCAGATCTACGGCATCTCCAAAATGGCGGTATCAAAGCGGCTGAAAAAGCTGCACCAAAAGTTGGAGGGTTCTGTCTTATGACAGGACCCTCTGACTTTTTTGGTTTACAAATCTGCTCTGAGTGTCCTATAAGGTGAGGGACTATGGCTGGTGGCCGCAGCCGAAAGTGTCCCATCTTACAGACAAGGAGTGATCTCTATGGATCCATTTACCCAGAGCCGGGAACTTCTGTGCTTCCTGGCCGCACGCACCGGGCAGGATGCCGTTCGCTACATTCGGGAGGAAATGCGGCAGGCTGCCCCGGGCCGCATCCCCACCGCAAGGGAGCTGCGCGCCTATTTTCAGTTTCCGGACCGTCCAACGACCCTGACGGCATGGCAGCAAATCCTCGCCGTGGACAAGCTGCTGGAGTATGCGGAAATCAACCTCCGCACCCTGTGCGACCTGCTCCGCTATCGGCAGCTCAAGGAATTCGGCGTCGTCCATTCCGTGGACGAATTCACCGCGCTGTGCCATCCCCATGCAAAGGAGAGTGAAGAATGAAGCGATCTCATTACACAAACTATGACCAACTACCCCTGTTTCTCAATGCCGAACTGGTGGCCAAGACGCTGGGCATTGCGCCCTCCAGCGCCTATGAGCTGATACACGAAAAGAACTTCCCCACTCTGCGCATCGGCAGCCGCATGGTGGTGCCGAAAGACAAATTTATCGAGTGGGTGGTGCAGCATACGAAAGGCGATGGCAGCGAGTGAGCAAAGCCAGGCCGCCTATGGGCTGGGAGCGGGCGAAGAATTGTTTCCCCGTGCCCAACGAGCTGCTGCAACTCGGCCTGCCCGCCGGTGCTGTCGCCGTGTACATTTACCTGCTGTGCCACGCCGATCGCCGAACAAATCAGTGCCATCCCAGCGAAGCGACTATGGCAAAAGTCCTGCATCTCTCCCGTAATACCGTTGCCAAGCATGTGCGCCTGCTGGAGGAACGCGGGCTCATCATCACGGAGCGGACGCAGGTACAGATGAAAAATGGTATTAGGAAAAACGGGAGCCTGCGGTATACCATCGTCCCTATGTACGATGTCTTGGAGCAGTGTTACCAGCGGCAAATGGCCGAGCTGGAGCGTCAGCAGATACAGCAAAAGCTGACAGAGCAGGACACCCCATGAACCCCCGTGTTCGCCCCTGTGAGCCGTTGTGTGGCCTCCTTCGGGTTGGGGCAGCGTCCCTGCCCCAGAGAGGGATTTCGAGCCGCTTTCGGGCGAATTTTCGGGGGTTTCCTCGGCTCTGCGGAGGACGAAAGAAGAAGCAGGATAAAGGGCTGGCGTCGTTACCGCCGTTCCGCCCGGACACATCTGCCCGCAGAGCGGACAGTTTACGGGGAGTTTTCAGCGGAGTCGAGGGTGGCGCCTATTATGCAAGATTTTACGAGGGATGGCATCATAGTTCCCATGGTAACAGGCTTTGCGGGACTTTCGGCGTGCCTTATGACGATTTGGAGGAATTATGAGTGAAAACAAAGACAGATTGAATTTCCGGATGAAGCCGGAAACGGCGGAAAAGTTGGAGCACTGGTACAAGGTCGACCACTGCCGCAGCCGCAACGAATTCGTGGAAAAAGCCGTGAACTTCTATGCAGATACGCTGGCGACGGAGAGTAGCGCTACGCTCCCGCTGGCCATACAGGCCGCCATCGACGGGCGGCTGAAGCTGCTGGAGGATCGCATGGCGGCCATTCTCTACAAGCAGGCGGTTGAAATAGATATGGCTCTCTCCATCCTGCTGCAAAGCGTCAATGTGGACGAATCGGTGCTCCGTCAGGAGCGGGCCAAAAGCATCGCGACGATCAAGCGCACCCATGGTCGTCTGCGGATGGAGCAAAAGCTTCATGAGCTGGAGAACGAGGAATGGCAAGACTGATCGTCAAGAGCCCCTACATCAAGTGCGGCGGTGGGCAAAATGCCAGCGGATATCTGCAATACATCGCCACCCGTGAGCGAGTAGAGATCGTGCCGGATGACCGTCCGCCTACACGCAAGCAGGAGCAGCTCATCCAAAAACTGGTGAAAGATTTCTCCGACACAAAAGAACTGCTGGAGTACGACGACTACAAAGCTACCCCCACCAAAGCCAACGCATCGGCTTTCATTACGCTGGCGCTGGAGCAAAACTGGAGCCGCGTGCAGTCCACCGAGGGCTACGCCAAGTACATTGCCACCCGTCCCCGAGCGGAGCGGCTGGGCACTCATGGCCTGTTTGGCGACGCAGGTCCTGTGTCGCTGGACGCAGCCATGGACGAACTGAGCCATTACACCGGCAATGTGTGGACGCACATTATCTCCCTAAAGCGGGAGGACGCTGCACGGCTGGGCTACGACAATGCGGCGGCATGGCGGACACTTCTGCGGGCGCACCGCAACGACATCGCCGCTGCTATGAACATTGACCCGAGGGACTTCCGCTGGTACGCGGCCTTCCATAATGAGGGCAATCACCCGCACATCCACATGATGGCGTGGTCGACGAAGCCGGGACAGGCGTACTTGGACAGGAATGGTATCAAGGAAATCAAATCCGTGCTGACCAACGAAATCTTTCAGCAAGACCTGCTGCATCTCTACGAAACGAAAAGCACCGCCCGCGACGAGCTGGTACAGCAAACACGGCAAGTCATGCTGGAGCTGGCTCAGCGTATGCGGCACGGGCTCTGTATCTGTCCCGCCGCAGAGAGAGGGCTTTGGGAATTGTCGCAGAAGATGAATGATGTGCAGGGAAAGAAAGTCTACGGCTACCTGCCCAAACCCATGAAACAACTTGTGGACGCAGTGGTCGATGCCATGACGGAGCTACCCGTGGTCAACGAGTGCTACCAAAAATGGTGGGAGCTGCAATGCCGGCTCAACAACTACTATTCCGAGCAGCAGCGGCAGCGTCCCCCGCTGTCACAGCAGAAGGAGTTTCGGCAAATCAAGAGCGCGGTCATCCGTGAGGCAGAGCATATCCGCCAAGGTCGAATGTCCTTCGAGGACGCAGCCTCGGCGCAGGAAGATGAAGCGACAGATGACCACAACATGTCCTATGACTGTTGGGAGCTGCGGAAAATCATTGCTGACGAAAACATGCCCCTGGAGGAACGGGACCGTGCAGCTGCGGAGCTGGAGCAGATCGCCCGCCAAGGCGACCCCCACGCCCAATACTTTATGGGCCTGCTGTACCGTGACGGCGGCCTGCTGGTACCAGACGCAGAGCAGGCAAAACACTGGCTGGAGTTGTCGGCGCAGGAGTTACCAGACGCCCAATATGCCTTGGGAAAGCTGTGCCTCTCAGATGATCCCAATATACACGACCCTGCAAAAGGTCTCTATTGGCTGCACCAAGCGGCGGACAGCGGGCATGAGTACGCCGCCTACCGTCTGGGCAAGGAGTATTTAGCCGGAGAAAACATTTCCAGGGATACCGTAAAAGCGGCGGCGTACTTGCGGCAAGCAGCAGAGCAGTCCAACCCCTACGCGCAGTATCTGCTGGGAAAGCTCTACCTCATGGGGGATGGTGTCCCCAAAGATAAGGAATCTGCCCAATACTGGTTTTCCATGGCAGAGCAGAACGGCCACGCCTACGCCGGATATTTCCTCGACCGCATGGAGCAGGAGAAGGACCTGCCATCGCCCAACATCCTACTCTCTGCCACACGCCTACTGCACCACATGGGCAACATTTTCCGAGATAATGCACCGCACCCCGCCGTGCCCGCAGGTATCCACATCGACCGCAAGCGCCTACAGCGCTTGCGCGAAAAGAAGATGGCCCTGGGCCACAAATGGAACGACCATGAGGAACAGCAGAGTCACAACATGAGATGGTTATAACCGTCCATATTCTGCGCTGCTGTAGACAATAAAAAGGTCTTTCAAAGAACGGCAACATCTTCGGCTTGTTATAGGAGCATAATTAAGTGGAAGCAATATTGCTATACAGGCATCATCTGTGGTAAAATATCACTAAACAAAGATGGAGGAGGCTGCAGCGATGGATCCAGATATGATGAAAAATGCTGCTCTACCCAAGGATAGCCTCGAGGATGTCAACGCAATGAAAGAGCGTTCTTGGGAATGCGGTCTCCCGCCATATCTCCAGCACGATTTGGATGCCTATAAAGATGGGCTAAAAAACGGATCCACGATTTTAGACTGCCTGTGGGGCGAGCTATACGGAAGTATCAACGCCGCCGAGATCGATGACGGCGCAATTACACCGGCACAGGCAGATTATCTGCGGCAAAAGTATTTGTGGAGGTGATAAAAATTGCCAGACTTTACAAACTGCAGGCGATTATATGACCGGGTATATAATGGAGCCAACGGCAAGAAAATTGCGATAGAATATGAGGGCGAACCGTATATGCTGAAGTTCCCTCCCTCTGGAGAGAACAAGCAGACGGAACTCTCTTATACCAACAGCTGCATCAGTGAGCATATTGCCAGCACCATATTCAACATGGTAGGTATTCCTGCGCAGAAGACGATCCTCGGGACCTTCGAGGTCGGAGGAAAAAGTAAAATCGTCTGCGCCTGCAAAGATTTCACCGCGGACGGAAGTCGATTGTTCGATTTCTGCTCCATCAAGAATACAGTCATAGACTCCGAACACGGCGGTGCCGGTACGGAATTGAGTGATATTCTGGATACCATTGAAAAGCAGTGTTACATTGACCCGGCTATACTGCTGAAGCATTTTTGGGATGTGTTCGTAATTGATGCCTTTCTGGGTAACTTTGACCGCCACAACGGAAACTGGGGCTTCCTGTACCATGATGAAACAAAATCTGCTACACTGGCACCTGTTTTTGACTGCGGAAGCTGTCTTCTGCCGCAAGCCGATGAACGCATCATGAACACCGTGCTCAACAATGGCGACGAATTGAACGCGAGAATATTCCGTTTCCCAACATCGGCAATTAAGCTCAATGGCAGAAAAATCAACTACTATGATTTTCTGCAGGCAGCAGAAAATCAAGACTGTAATGATGCTGTCATGCGGATGGCTCCAAGGATCAATATGGACGAGATATGTGCTTTCATCGAGAAAGTGCCTTTCTTAGATGCAACACAAAGAAGGTTTTATCAAGTGTATCTTGCTGCTCGGAACCAACGAATTATTGAACCCGCGTACACGCATCTCTTGGAGCTGCAAAGTCTATCCCCGACACTTGAAATGTAACGCATACAAACACACGGATGCCAGTTCAAAACTGCCGCAACCAATGCTGTGAGGCCCTGCTCAATTGAGCAGGGCCTCCTTTTTCAAAAAAGTAGTAGCTATTTGGGCAGCTTTGTGGTATGTATGTTGGCTAACAAAAGCAAAGGAGTTGATTCCATGTCCAAGAAACGCGCCAACGGCGAGGGCAACATCCGCAAGCGCAAAGATGGCCGGTGGGAGGGCCGCTACACCGCTGGCTATAACCCGGAGACCGGCAAGCGCATCATCAAAAATGTCCTGGGCAAGACCCAGGCGGAGTGCAAAGCGAAGCTGGCCGCCGCCATGGAGGCCATCAAGGGCGTCGATGTCAGCCGCGCAGATGAGTATACCGTGGCCACATGGCTGCGGAGCTGGTACGACATCTACGCCAAGCCCAATGTGCGGGTGGCCACGGCGGACCGCTACCACCTGATGATCGAGCAGTATACCATCCCCCGCATCGGCAGCATCAAGCTCACCAAGCTGACCGCCCACGACCTGCAAAAGCTCTACAAGGAGCTGATGGAGAGCGGCCGCACCAGAGGTAAAAGCGGTCACGGCAATCCGGGTCTCAGCAGCACCACCGTCCGCAGCCTGCACTTGATGCTCCACAACGCACTGAACCGTGCCGTGAAGGAGCGCTTGATCCTCCGCAATCCCACCGAGGACTGCATCGCGCCGAAAGTGCAGAAATTCGAGATGCAGATCCTCCAGCCGGAGCACATCAAGACCTACCTCGACGCCGCAGAAAAACGAGGTCTGCTGCCCATGTTCTATCTGGAACTGGTCAGCGGACTGCGCAAAGGTGAGTTGACGGCCCTCCTGTGGAGTGACCTCGACATCACCAATAAAACCATCTCCGTCAGCAAGCAGTACGTCAAGAATCCCAATGGGGAGTTGACACTCTCGCGCCCCAAAACGGAGACATCTGTCCGCAAGGTATCCATCCCGCAGGAAGCCGTTGGCCTGCTAATTGCCGAGCATAAGAAACACCCCGATAACCCGTACATGTTCCCCTCCCCCATCACAGGAGAGATGTACCACCCCGATTCCATCGTAAACCTGCACAAGAAAATTCTAAAAGATGCCGGGCTGCCGCACATACGCTTTCACGATCTCAGGCACACATTTGCCACGCTGGCTTTACAAAACGGCGTGGATGTAAAAACTGTCAGCAGTATGCTGGGACACTACGATGCAGGGTTCACTCTCCGCACCTACACCCACGCCACCCGTCAAAAGCAGGACGAAGCCGCACAGACCATGGGCAGCTTCATGGCACAGGTGATGTGAGCTGATCAAACTGCACCACAATAACAAACTAGAGCTCCTGCCCATGGGGCAGGAGCTCTAGTTTACTCATTTCACCGCATCCAGAGTGTCATGGCTACCAACAGGACGCCTAGAAAACCGAAGCTGATGGCGGAGAACAGCACCATGAACCGCCCCGTCTGCCCCTTGATGTGCTTTGTGTATTCCCGGAAAGTGATCAGGCTGGCCAGTGACGCCACCAGCGTCCCCGCGCCGCCGATATTCACGCCCACCAGCAGTCCTCGATAGTCGTCGGTGAACCGGCTCAGCAGGATGGCTGCCGGTACGTTGCTGATGACCTGACTGGTCAGTGCCGCCACCGGCATGGCCCCGTGGGTGAGCAGCTTCCGGAACAGCTCACGCACCGGCTCAATCCGCGCCATGTTGCCCGAAAAGGTGAAAAACGCCGCAAATGTCACCAGCAGTCCCCAGTCCACGCCCAGCAGCGCACGGCGATCCAGCACCAGCAGAGCCATCACGATAACGAGCAGTCCCAGCCAGTAGGGGATTCCCCGCAGCACCATAGCCACCGCCACGCAGAACAGTACGCCGTATACCGCAGTACGACGCTTGTCCGGCAGTGTCTCCTGCCGGGGGACAGTCAGCCCTTCACGGGGCAGAAACAGACAGCACAGCAGGATCAGCGCCGTGGACAGCAGGAACGGCGGCAGCATAATGGACAGGAATTCCCCGTTAGGGATGTTGTAGTGGTTGAACAGATACAGGTTCTGGGGATTGCCGAAGGGCGTCAGCATACCGCCCAGGTTGGCGGCGCAGTTCTGCAGAATGAACGTCAGCGCCGTCCATTTCGTCTGGCCGGTGCGCTCCAGCACAAACCAGCTGAGGGGCAGGAACGTCAGCAGTGCCGTGTCGTTGGTCAGCAGCATGGAGCCCACCAGCGTGATACCTACCAGCGCCGTCACCGCGCCGCGGGTGGTGTGGAACACCTGCACCAGCCTCTGCGCCAGCAGAGGAAACAGTCCCACGCGGCGCAGCGCACCCACCACCGCCAGCACGCACAGCAGGCAGGATAGCGTTTTCACATCGTAGTAGCCAAGATAGGCCGCGTCAGGCGGCACGAACACCGCCGTCACCGCCGCGGCCAGCACCGCAATCACCGGCATGGCGTTGGCCTTACACCATCGTAACAGCTTCATAAATACCTCGCACAGCCTCGTAAG
>OQVT01002324.1_pt1 | contig 12264 bp, 8 predicted proteins | sample 1691561 | NCBI WGS metagenome assembly OQVT01 (sample SAMN03418260, study PRJEB22391) | human gut metagenome | biome: human-gut; feature: organic feature; material: feces | host: Homo sapiens | place: Tanzania | collected 2013-01 | reverse complement strand
CTAAGTTCGGAAAACTCGTCGGAGGCATCAGAAATGCCCTTGCAAATGTAAACGGCAGCGAGGCAATGAATGAACTTAAGACAAACGGCAGTCTTACTCTTGATATAGCAGGTGAGAAGGTAGAGCTTCTTGAAGAAGATCTCCTTATCGAGTCAGCAAAGATCGACGGATATGTGTCTGAATCAAATGCAAATATAACGGTCGTTCTTGATACGAATCTTACACCTGAACTTATCGAGGAAGGCTTTGTAAGAGAGCTTATAAGCAAGATCCAGACAATGAGAAAAGAAGCCGGCTTTGAGGTCATGGACAGGATAGAGATTTTCGAAAAAGGAAATGACAGGATAGAGGATATACTTAAAGCCAACAAAGAGCAGATATGTAAAGAGGTACTTGCAGACGACATCATTTTCGGAAATATCGAAGGATATGAAAAAGAATGGAAGATAAACAACGAAGACGTTGTTATCGGTGTTAAGAAGAATTAATAAAGGTGGAAATGTATGCAGATATCAAAGGATGAATTCAAAAACAAGATAAGAGAAAACGTCAGAAGCCATTTCAGAAGAGATTTTGACGAGGCAACACTTCATCAGAAATACATCGCAGTCTGCCTGTCTCTGAATGAGGAGATAGTAGATAAGTGGATAGAGACACAGAAGAAGATAAGGCAGGATGATCCGAAGATAGTTTATTATCTTTCTATGGAATTCCTCACGGGAAGGTATCTCGGAAACAATCTTCTTGCACTTTCACGTTATCAGACGGTAAAAGAAGCCCTTGATGAGCTTGGAATCGATATAAATGCGATAGAGGATGAGGAAAGAGATCCGGCACTCGGAAACGGAGGTCTCGGAAGACTTGCGGCATGCTTTATGGATTCTCTTGCAACCCTTGGATATGCTGCATACGGCTGTGGTATCCGTTATCATTACGGAATGTTCAAGCAGCAGATAAAGGACGGATATCAGATAGAGGTTCCGGATTCATGGATCGACGACGGAGGCTATCCGTTTGAGCTCAAGCGTCCGGAGTACGCAAAGGAAATACGCTTCGGCGGAAGAGTACGTGTCGATTTCGACGAAAAGAGCGGAAAGAACGTATTTAAGCAGGAGGATTTTGAATCTGTACGTGCGATACCGTATGACCTGCCTGTAATAGGCTATAAAAACAACGTTGTTGATACCTTAAGGATATGGGATGCCGAGGCGATCAACAAGTTCCAGCTTGCATCATTTGATATGGGAGATTATCAGAAGGCTGTTGAGCAGGAAAATCTTGCCAAGAACATTACAGAGGTACTTTATCCTAATGATAACCATATCCAGGGTAAGGAGCTGAGACTTAAACAGCAGTATTTTTTTACATCAGCGAGCATCCAGACTGCAATAGAAAAGTTCAAGAGGCATCATGATGATATCCATCAGCTTCCTGAAAAGGTCGCATTCCAGATGAATGATACTCATCCTACGGTCGCTGTTCCGGAGCTTATGCGTATCCTTCTCGACGAGGAAAACCTCACATGGGATGATGCATGGGATATCACAACAAGGACATGTGCATATACGAACCACACGATAATGTCAGAGGCTCTTGAGAAGTGGCCTATAAACCTCTTCGAAAGACTGCTTCCGCGTGTATATCAGATCGTAGAGGAGATAAACAGGAGATTCCTTATTGAGGTCGGAAAGCTTTATCCGGGACGTCAGGACAAGGTCGCTTCAATGGCAATCCTCTATGACGGACAGGTAAGAATGGCAAACATGGCTATAGTCGGAGGCTTCTCCGTAAACGGTGTTGCTAAGCTCCATACCGAGATTCTTAAGGAAAGAGAGCTTAAGGACTTCTATCAGATGATGCCTGATAAGTTTAATAATAAAACGAACGGTATCACTCAGAGAAGATTCCTCCTTCATGGAAATCCTATGCTTGCCGAGTGGGTAACAGATAAGATCGGTGACGGCTGGATAACAGACCTTTCACAGATGAAAAACCTTCTTCCGCTTGTTGATGACGATAAAGCGGTCGAAGAATTCATGCATATCAAGAGAGAAAACAAAAAGAGACTTGCAAAATACATACTTGATCACAACAACATAGTTGTAGATCCTGATTCGATCTTTGATATACAGGTAAAACGTCTCCACGAATACAAGAGACAGTTTATGAACATTCTCCATATCATACGTCAGTATCTTGATCTCAAAAAGGATCCTGATATGGATTTTGTGCCTAAGACATATATATTCGGAGCAAAGGCAAGTGCAGGATATTACAGGGCCAAGAGCATAATCAAGCTTATAAACAGCGTTGCGGATGTCGTAAATAATGACAAGGATATAAAGGATAAGCTGAAGGTCGTATTTATCGAGGATTACAGGGTAAGCAATGCCGAGATAATATTTGCCGCAGCAGATCTTTCGGAACAGATCTCTACAGCCAGCCGTGAAGCATCCGGAACGGGAAACATGAAGTTCATGCTTAACGGTGCCCTTACAATGGGAACTCTTGACGGTGCAAATGTTGAGATAGTCGAAGAAGTAGGAAAAGAAAATGCATTCATCTTCGGACTTACTGCAGAAGAGGTAATGGAATACGAGAAAAACGGTTCCTATCGTCCGTGGGAGATACCTGCAAAGGATACAAGGATAAAAGAGGTGCTCGACACACTTGTAGACGGAACGTTTGCAAACGGTGACACCGAAATGTTCAGGGATCTTCATGATTCTCTGCTTTACAGAGACAATCCGGATCAGTATTTCATACTTGCGGATTTTGAGTCCTATTCGAAGGCTCAGGATGAAGCAATGAACAGATATAAGGATCGCAAGGCATGGGGAATATCCGCACTTAAGAACACTGCCATGAGCGGAAAGTTCAGTTCTGACAGGACTATTCAGGACTATGTCGACGATATCTGGCATTTAGACAAGCTTGTCTGAAAACGGTTTTTTTGACATATATGTTAAGAATGTGTTACATTAACTACAAAGCCTATATACAAAGCTTTACATAAGGAGAACACTATGGATAAGACAGAATACCAGGAGAGATTAGAGGAGCTGCAGGAATTACTGCGAATTAAGGATTATAAAGCTGCTTACGAGCTCGTAAACGGTATAGACTGGAGAAAAGTAAAGAGTACCAGGACGCTCAACATGGTTGCGGACGTATATGAGGTCAACAAGGACTATGAAAGATGCAGGCAGGTGCTTAAGATAGCCCTCAGCAGATCTTCTATAGGTAAAAGCATTCTTTACAGACTTACGGAAATATGTATTAAACAAAGAGACATAAAAGCCGCAGAGGGTTACTATGACCAGTATTGCAAGCTTGCTCCAAGGGATAATGCAAGACTTCTTCTTGATTATAAGCTCGGAAGAGCGGTAAACAGACCGATAGAAGAGCAGATAAAGATCCTTGAGGAGTACAAGGAAAGAGAATATACCGAAAGATGGGCATATGAGCTGGCACATCTCTACAGCAAGGCCGGAGAGATAGACAAATGTGTTGATGCCTGTGATGATATGATACTTTGGTTTTCCGAAGGAAAATATGTACTCAAGGCAATGGAGCTCAAGCAGAAATATAAACCGCTGTCACCGTCTCAGCAGATGTATTATGACAAGGAGCAGGCTGATTCCGATGCAGGTCTTGTATACAGCAAGGTCGAGCAGGGAATATATGAGGATGTAAAGCCTGCAAAGGGTTCTGTTATAGACAGGATGGATGCGGCCGGAGCAGCGGTCACTAAGGATGTAAATCTGGATAATACACAGGCCATACCTCTTAGCAAGGAGGAGATGGAAAACATTCCGGTGAATTCCGCACAGTTCATGGGCGGAAGTCCGGATCTTAAAAAGCAGCTTGAGAACAGCATTAAAAACGTCAAGGCAGGCGTACATGATGCACCTAAGGTGGAATCAAAGCCTATAGATGCACCGGAGTTCGATCTTGAGAAATTCCTTCAGGAAACTCAGGGCGATTTCCGTGCAGCAGCAGGTGAATCAGGTGCCAATGCAGCATATGCTGATGAGTCATGGACGGCTTCCAAAACGGATAAAGATGATTCATTAGCCGCAGTCTTCGAAACAGATGCCGGGTCAGCCTCGGATACAGCTTCACACAGTGTTGAAAAGCCTGCAGAGAAAGCAGTGGAGGTAAGCTCACCTGTAAGCAATGAGCCGGAGGATATTGTAAATATACCGGAAGAGCCGGCTGATAAGCCTGAGAAAAAAGCCATGACTGCGGAGCCTGTAGAAGAGATAACTGACGATAGCGAACACGAAGCAGTTATTACCGAGTCGGAAACAAAGAAAATGCCGGAGATATCTTCTGAAGCATCAGAGAAAGCTCCTGTAGAGGTAAAGCCGGCACCTGTATATGATGACAGGGAGATACCCGATCCTGAGCCTACGGAAGAGGAAAAACGTACCAGGACTATCCCGCTTGGAAAGGTGGGACAGAACACGGTGCCTATCTCGATCGAGGATATATTAAAGAGCGAAACACCTGAGGAGAGACGTATACGTATCCTCAATAACGCTATGCCGACAAAGATGAGTGATACGCAGAGACAGATATTCACTTATTTTGCACGTATACCGGGTATGGATAACCAGATACTCGAGGCGATGACAAATGTCTATGAGCATGTCGGAGAGCACACTTCAAAGGCCGGCAATATTGCGATTATGGGAGCCGTCGGAACAGGTAAATCAAGACTCAGTGACGGTCTTATAAAGGCTATGTGCCGTGATATGCAGATCGATGTTGCAAAGTATGCCAGAATTACGGGTGACAAGATGAACATGCTTGATCCGGCTAAGGTAGTAAGCCGCATGTCGGGCGGATTCCTTATCATAGAAAACGCCAGCGATATGTCATCAAAGACGATCGAACAGCTTGATCAGGCAATGGAGTTCAGGACCGACTGCATGATCCTCATTATAGAGGATGAAAAGACATCGATGAGAGCATTCCTTAAGAGATATGAGCATTTTGCCGAGAAGTTCTCAGGAAGGATCTCAATACCTGTATTTACCAATGACGAGCTTGTTACATTCGCAAGAACATACTGTGCGGAGAATAACTGCCAGATGGATGAGCTTGGAGTGCTTGCACTTTACAGCCTCATAAGTAACGGACAGTCAGAGGATCAGCCGATGACCATCTCAGAGGTAAAGAATATCGTGGATGCGGCAATGGCAAAGGCTAAGAGAGGCGGAAGACGCGGAAGAAAGAGCTCAAGCAAGGATAAAACAGTAGTACTTTACGAAAAAGATTTTTCATGATCCATAACGTAACATAAATAATAAAAGGTTAAGAGCCTGTCAGGATAAGTGCAACATGCATTTTGATCTGACAGGCTTTTTCTTTAGAAGTGAAGATAATTGCTGTCAGGCGAAATTATTTCAAAAAAATGTGACAATTCTCACGTGCGTTCGATTTAACAATTACACATAGCATTATGACTATAAAACAGAATACAAATAGTGCAATAGTACTAAATAATAATACAAATCAAACAGGCTATCATCTATATTTATAATGTTAATATAGCGATAGCATTTTTTTATATGACAAAAGTCGGTTGAAATGGCATAACCATATTGTGTTTATTGGGAAATATTGTACAATATAACGTAGGTAGTTACCTTAAAAAAGATAACGAATGAGAGAGGACAATTAAATGAGTAAGGAATTCGATTATTCGGTAGTCGATGAGATCCTTGGACGCTTTGAAGATGATCAGAGATATCTGATAGCCATCCTTCAGGAGATCCAGGAACATTATCATTATCTGCCGAAAGAGGTTTTTGTGCCAATTTCCAGAAAGCTCAAGATAGGTGAGGCACGTATATACAGTGTTGCAACCTTCTATGAGAACTTTTCGCTTGAGCCAAAAGGAAAATATGTTATCAGATGCTGTGACGGAACAGCATGTCATGTCAGAGGTTCTATACCTATTCTTGACAAACTCAGAGCAGAACTCGGACTTAGTGAGAAAAAGAAAACAACTGATGACCTTAATTTTACCGTTGAGACTGTATCGTGCCTTGGGGCGTGCGGTCTTGCACCTGTAATAACAGTCAACGATGTTGTTTATTCGGCGATGACTCCGGAAAAAGCTGAAGAACTTTTAAAGAAGCTTAAGGAGGAAATTGCCAATGCTTAAAAAAAGATTAGATCTGAAGAGATTCCGTGAATCTGCGCATCAGTCCTATGAGCTTCAGAAACAGAAGCTTATCATATGTGCCGGAACAGGCTGTGTTGCCGGCGGCTCATTAAATATATTCGACAGATTAAAGGAAATCATAGAGGAAAAGAATATCCATGTCTCGGTCGAGCTTGAAAAAGAGCCTCACGGAGACTCTGTTGCTATGAAAAAAAGCGGATGCCACGGTTTCTGTGAGATGGGACCGCTCCTTCGTATCGAGCCTCAGGGCTGGCTCTATACAAAGGTAAAGGTGGAGGACTGCGAGGAGATCGTTGAAAAAACCGTTCTTGCAGGCGAATATATAGACCGTCTCGGATATCAGAAGGACGGAGCACTGCACAAGAGACAGAATGATATACCGTTCTATAAAAAGCAGAACCGTATCGTCCTTGAGCATTGCGGAAGGATAGATGCCAATTCAATATCCGAGTATATCGCACTCGGCGGATATTCTGCTTTTGAGCTTGCTCTTTTTGACATGGAGCCGGAAGAGATCATCGATGAGATAACGAGATCAAACCTCAGAGGCAGAGGAGGCGGCGGTTTCCCATGCGGACGTAAGCTACAGCAGGTAAAACGTCAGAAAGAAAAACAGAAATACGTTGTCTGCAACGGTGACGAGGGTGATCCGGGTGCATTCATGGACCGAAGCGTTATGGAGGGAGATCCTCATCGTATGATAGAGGGTATGCTCATCGCAGCACTTGCGGTAGGTGCATCTGAAGGTTATGTATATGTGCGTGCCGAATATCCTCTTGCTGTTCAGAGACTTAAAACAGCTATATCTCAGGCAGATGAGCTTGGAATCCTCGGCGACAATATCCTCGGATCGGACTTTTCATTCCATCTCCATGTAAACCGCGGTGCGGGTGCGTTTGTCTGCGGTGAGGGAAGTGCGCTTACAGCTTCTATAGAAGGTAAGAGAGGATTCCCGAGGGTTAAGCCTCCGAGAACCGTAGAGCACGGACTTTTTGAAAAGCCTACAGTATTGAATAACGTTGAAACGTTTGCAAATATACCTCAGATCATCATAAACGGAGCAGACTGGTATCTTGGAATAGGACCGGGAAACAGCCCGGGAACAAAGGCCTTTGCTCTTACCGGAAATATCGTAAATACAGGTCTTATCGAGGTTCCTATGGGAACGACCTTAAGAGAGATCATATTCGATATCGGCGGCGGAATGAGAGGCGGCAAGGAATTTAAGGCTGTTCAGATCGGCGGACCTTCGGGAGCATGTCTTGCAGAGCAGGATCTTGACCTTCCGCTTGACTTTGATACGCTTAAAAAACGCGGGGCAATGATTGGCTCGGGCGGACTTGTTGTTATGGATAAGGACACTTGTATGGTAGAGGTTGCAAGATTCTTTATGAACTTCACCCAGAACGAATCATGCGGTAAATGTGTTCCTTGTCGTGAGGGCACCAAGAGAATGCTTGAGATACTCGAACGTATCGTTGAAGGAAAGGGCAGAGAAGGAGATATAGAGCTTCTTGAAGACCTTGCCGACACAGTTAAGAATACTGCTCTGTGCGGACTCGGCAAATCCGCACCGAATCCTGTTTTAAGTACGATCAAGAGTTTCAGAAGCGAATATGAAGCACACATCAAGGAAAAGAGATGTCCTGCAGGTCAGTGCAAAAAGCTCAGAAGCATCGTTATCGATCCGGAGCTTTGCAAGGGATGTTCAAAGTGTGCGCGTCAGTGTCCTGTTGAAGCTATCTCAGGAAAACTCAAGTCGCCATTTTCTATTGATCTTAATAAATGTATCAGATGCGGAAGCTGCGTAAGCGCTTGTCCGTTCAATGCGATTAAGGAGGATTGATAAGATGGCAGAAAAACAATATTTAACGGTCGACGGTAATCTCGTTGAGATAAACGGGGAAAAGAACCTGCTTGAGCTTATCAGAAAGCAGGGAATAAAGCTGCCTACATTCTGCTATTATACCGATCTTTCGATATACGGTGCATGCCGTATGTGTATGGTCGAAAATGATAAGGGCGGACTCGAGGCTGCGTGTTCAACACCTCCGCGTGCGGGAATGAACATAAAAACAAATACAGGACGTCTGAGAAGATACAGAAGAATGATCCTTGAGCTTTTGATCGCAAATCATTGCAATGATTGTGCGACATGCGAACAGAATACACACTGCAAACTGCAGGCCTATGCTTTAAGATTCGGTATTAAGGATGTAAGATTCCCTAATACATACAAGAATACGGAAAGAAAAGACACTTCATCCGTATCTATCGATATAGACACAGGAAGATGTATCCTTTGCGGTGACTGTGTACGTATGTGTAATGAGATCCAGAGCGTCGGAGCTATCGACTTTGCATTCAGAGGCTCCAAGATGTTTGTAGGAACAGCATTCGGAAAGCCTCTTTCGGAAACAGGCTGCGTAGGCTGCGGTCAGTGTTCCGCAGTATGTCCTACCGGAGCTATCGTTCCTAAAAACAATATCTCAAAGGTATGGAAGGCTATTGACAATCCTGATGTTTACACAACAGTACAGATCGCACCTGCGGTAAGAGTTGCCATAGGGCATCAGCTCCGTGAAAATGACGGAGATAATGTAATGGGCAAGATCGTTGCGGCACTGCGCTACATGGGTGTTGATGCGATATATGATACAACATTCGGTGCGGATATGACTGTCATCGAGGAAACAAAGGAATTCATCGAGAGAGTCGAAAACAATGAGAACCTTCCTCTTATGACATCATGCTGTCCGGGATGGATCAAATTCGTCGAAACCAAATATCCGGAATTCCTTCCGAATATATCGACCTGCCGCTCACCTATGCAGATGTTTGCGGCTGTCCTCAAGGACAAGGCTAAAAAAGAAGGCAAGAAGATGTTCCACATCGCTGTAATGCCTTGTACGGCCAAGAAATATGAGGCTGCAAGAGACGAGTTCAAGGTTAACGGTGACCAGAATGTTGATGTGGTTATCACAACAAGAGAGCTCATTACAATGATCAAAGAGGCCGGAATCGTATTTAATACTATAGATCCGGAGCCTGTAGATATGCCGTTCGGAACCAGCTCAGGAGCCGGAGTGATCTTCGGTGTTACAGGTGGTGTTACAGAGGCTGTCCTTAGAAACGCAATGGGACATAAGGGCTCTGTAAAGACGATAGAGCATATGGGTCAGAGAGGCTTTGAGGATATCAAGGAGTTTGATATACCTTTCGGAGATAAGACACTGCATGCTGCTGTTGTCAGCGGACTCGGAAATGCTGAAAAGGTCTTAGGCAGGATCAAGGACGGAGAGAAGATTGATTTTGTCGAAGTCATGGCGTGCCCGGGAGGCTGTATAAACGGTGGAGGACAGCCGTTCGACCTTGATGCCAAGGATGAAAGAGGCAAGGGCCTTTATACGGCAGACAGACAGGAAAGTATCCGTAATTCCAGTGACAACCCGCTCTTAAAGATGCTTTACGAATCTGATATCAAGGGCAGGGAGCATGAGCTGCTCCATGTGGAGTATGTTAAACACTGAGAAAAAGAATAATTAAAAAAATAATAAAGGCTGAAGTCTTACGCATATAATGAATGTTCCTCCGGGAACCGTTTTCACTTAATCCTCGCGTAGCGGTACTAACCCTTATGCAGGATTACACCTGCAGTCGGGAAGTACCGACGCTGCGGATGTTCCCTTCGGAAAATTCATTATCCTGCGTTATATACTTCAGTCTTTTTAATTTTTGCGGAACGAGTCGCATCATGCAGAGCAGTTCAATCATCAAGCAGATATTTATATATGATCTCGGCGCAGCCGTCATGGTCACAATCACTTACGCAGACATCACTGACCGCATGTACATTTGCGTTTGAATTCTTCATTGCAACGGCAAGGCCGGCTTTTTTCAGCATAGACACGTCATTATCACTGTCACCGGCAGCTATGACCTCTGAGAGAGGGATGTTAAGATAGTCAGCAAGAATTTCAAGTCCGGTTCCCTTGCTGATACCCTTAGCTGTAATTTCAATACTGTAGCCGTCGGCATGTGTTATCGAAAATGCTTCGTGATCAAGCTGCTTTTCTACAGCCTCTCTTGTTTCGGCTGATCCGATATAAAAATTCACCTTTTCTACAGGACGGGGATCCGCCGCAAAATATTCAAATATATCATCGACCTTTGTCGTCACATTCAGGAACATATCCTGGTATTTTGCCATGGCATACCGATCCATTCTTATGACCTTATCTTTTTCAACAATAGATTCAATAGAAAGAAAATGAACCATTACATCATCGCGGTGGGCTTTAGACAGCAGCTCGCCCACACCGTCCGCTGATATCGGCTTGCTGTATATGGCCTTTTTTTCTTTTATATCATATATAAGGGCACCGTTTACGCATACCATGTATCGAAGCTTGGGAAGCACGGGAAAGTATTCTCTTAATTCGGCAATGCACCGTCCGGTAGATAGAACGATCTCCTTGCCGGCAGCCTGAGCTTTTTCTATGGCGGCGATGGTGGGCCCGGATATCTCATGCTTTGAATTAAGCAAAGTTCCATCCATATCAAGAGCCAAAAGTGAATACTTCATAAATTACATACCATCCTTTCAGAATTTCGATCCGGTAAAGTATATCATAAGGAGCATGCCTGCGCCAGTTAAAAACCGGACAGGTTTATCTCGGTCAAAATCCAAGTTGATCTCGGTCGTTAAGACTTCCGCACCAAGCCTCATATACATTCAGCTTGAAGCGGTGAAGCAAAAAAGTAAAAGCCGTTTTCAGTCGAAAACATCGGCTTATGGAGTGGGAGAGGAATAAAAATAGCCAAGCAATAGAGGACTGATTTGTAGATTTTTATCCTTAAAATGCATATTATGCATTTAATTCATAAATATACATTAAAAATACGAATATTTATGCGATTTAATACTTGAATATATAAAAATAAAGGATTATAATAACCGCCATGATATAAAATCAGAGAGGATATACTATGACGGATGTTTTTATAGACGGAAGCGCGGGAACGACCGGCTTGAGGATATATGAAAGACTTGCGGACAGAAAGGATATACATCTTATAACACTGTCTGATGAGCTTAGAAAGGATACAGAGGCGAGAAGAGCTGCCTTAAACAGTGCTGATATAGCTTTCCTGTGTCTGCCGGATGCGGCGGCAAAAGAGGCGGTAAGCCTTGTATCGGATTTTGATACGGCGATAATAGATACCTCCACGGCACACAGAACGGAAAGCGAGTGGACATATGGTTTTCCGGAGCTGGTAGGAGAAAAAGCGATAAAGGCTTCTAAGAGGATAGCTAATCCCGGATGTCATGCAAGCGGATTTACTTCTTGCATTGCCTCTTTTGTTTCTTCATTTTTTTGTCCCAATTCAACATATCTTTCTCCACGACATCTTCTCTTATATTCAATACCTTCAAGACACTCTTTTATCTTTTCTTCATCTTTTTTTGTTGCTATTATCCACATAAGATCTGAAGTATTTCGATTATCAATATACTCAAAGCCATTTTTTGTAAGTTTATCTTCAAGAGTTTTAAAACCATCAATTTCATTTATTTTTGACTCTTCTTTATTTTGTTTTTTGGATTTTAACCGATATGATTGACCGAAACTTATAAAGTAAAACGAGTGGACGGTCTGATGAAATAAAAATTAAGTTCGATAAAAAGGATTTTAATTTGTGTAATAAACTTATTAAAGAAAAGCGATTTGCTTTTTGTTTTGTATTGAATTGGAAGCGTTTGATGAAACGCATTTAACATATAGCAGGAGAATAGACTCAATGCAGAAAGATTTGGAACGATATATCGAGCTTGTTCAATCTTATGTAAAAGGTAACTATAAAAAATGCTTTCGAGAGCCGCACGGAAAATTCAAATATCCTTGCGTTGTTCCCGGTTCGTCTTATTCAGATCAGCTTTGGGATTGGGACAGTTGGTTGACCGATATTGCTTTGGCTACCGCCGCGGAAAGCGACGATATAGCCGTATATGAGCGTACTCTTGCCACTTGCTGAATTTCCAATAAATACCGTCAGTGGTTTTA
>OQVT01002323.1_pt1 | contig 12265 bp, 14 predicted proteins | sample 1691561 | NCBI WGS metagenome assembly OQVT01 (sample SAMN03418260, study PRJEB22391) | human gut metagenome | biome: human-gut; feature: organic feature; material: feces | host: Homo sapiens | place: Tanzania | collected 2013-01 | reverse complement strand
TAAAAATCTTGAATGCACAAGCATTGATGAAGCAAAGGCAAATCTTGACAATCGGAAATAAATTAGTATTTTTGCCAACGGATAAAAACTGAATATCGAATCAAAAATGGAAGAGAGAGAAAGAGAAGAAGTGTTTTCAAAGGCTGTAAAAGCAGGTAAGAGAACGTATTTTTTTGATGTGAAGGAAACAAAGCAGGGCGAGCGTTACATAACAATAACAGAGAGTAAACGTAAGTTCGATAACGATGGTGGCACATTCTCTTACGAGAAACATAAGATATTTCTGTATCGCGAAGACTTAAACAAGTTTCAGCGTGCATTGAGCGAGGCAGCAGACTTTGCGCAGCAAGAGGCTCATAACGCTGGTGCTGTGGAGTGGGCTGGGGAATATGCACCCCATGGCGATTCTGCAGGGTATGTAAATGAGGAAGAGGACGAGCGATTTGACTTGAACTTGGATTTTTAAACTTAGGGTAAAAAAATGCTGTAAATGTGGCGTTTTGCCTTAGTAAAGTTTTGTGGTGTGAAATAAAAGATGTATTTTTGCAGCCGATTTGTCCTGCACAGGCTGAAAGGCCTATCGTGTGATGGCGAATTAAGCGAGATTAAGTCTTGGTGTGCATGCAGCATGGCGAGGCCGAAACTTAATTTAGAGTAACACAAAAAAATTTTTAATCAACATGAAATCAATCGAAATTAAAGGTTCTTTAAGAACAGAGATCGGTAAGAAAGCTACTCACAGCTTGCGTAAGAACAACGGTGTACCTTGTGTATTGTACGGAATGCAGAAAGACGAAAACGGAAAGCCAGTTGCTACTCACTTCACAGTGACCGTAGACGGTTTGCGTAAATTGGTTTACACTCCGCACATCTACGTAGTAGACTTGAACATCGATGGTAAGGTAGTTAACGCTATCATGAAAGACATCCAGTTCCACCCTGTAACTGACGCTATCCTTCACGTAGACTTCTATCAGATCAACGAAGAGAATCCTATCGTAATGGAAGTTCCTGTTCAGTTGGAAGGTTTGGCTGAAGGTGTTAAAGCCGGTGGTAAATTGGCTCTCCAGATGCGTAAATTGAAAGTTAAAGCTTTGTACAACGTTATCCCTGAACGTCTGAATATCGACGTAACTTCTTTGGCTCTTGGTAAGACTATCAAGGTAGGCGAATTGAGCTTCGAAGGTTTGGAATTGCTTAACGCAAAAGAAGCTGTGGTTTGCGCTGTTAAATTGACTCGTGCCGCTCGTGGTGCACAGGCTGCTGCAGGCAAATAATCCTGAATGAAATATTTGATTGTAGGGCTGGGTAATATAGGCGATGAATATCGCAATACTCGGCACAACATAGGATTTATGGTATTGGACGCTCTTGCAAAGGCGTCCAATATTGTTTTTAAGGACGGACGATACGGCGCTACTGCAAGTATGTCGGTAAAAGGCAGACAGTTGCTTCTGCTTAAGCCATCTACTTACATGAATCTTAGCGGAAACGCGGTAAGATACTGGATGCAGCAGGAAAAGATTCCGTTGGAGAATGTATTGGTTGTAGTAGATGACCTTGCGTTGCCTTTCGGCAGTTTGCGACTGAAAGGTAAAGGTAGCGATGCCGGACACAATGGACTGAAGCATATCGCTGCTACACTTGGCACGCAAAACTATGCACGCTTGCGTTTCGGTATAGGTAATGACTTCCCTAAAGGAGCGCAGGTGGATTATGTTCTCGGTAAGTTTGGCGAAGACGATGTAAAGCAGATGCCGGAACGCTTGGAGACAGCTGGAGAGATTATCAAAAGCTTTTGCTTGGCAGGACCGAGCATTACGATGAACCAATACAATAAGAAGTAACCGTTTCCTTTATTTTCAATACATAGCATTACTATGGCCGAAGCAAGAATAGACAAATGGATGTGGGCAGCGCGTATTTTCAAGACGCGTACCATAGCCGCCGAAGCGTGTAAGAAAGGTAGAGTATGTATAAACGGAGCGCAGGCTAAACCGGCACGCATGATTAAGGTGGGCGATGTGATACAGGTGAAAAAGCCGCCCATTACTTATTCGTTTAAAGTATTGCAAGCTATCGAGAAACGAGTGGGGGCAAAACTGGTACCCGATGTAATGGAGAACGTTACCACTCCCGACCAATATGAATTGCTTGAGATGAGTAAGATAAGCGGATTTGTGAATCGGGCGAAAGGTACCGGACGTCCGACGAAGAAAGACCGACGCGACTTGGACGACTTCTTTACTCCTGAATACTTGGACGACTTCGACTTCGATTTTGACAGCGATGACGAAGACGGAAATGATGAAGAATAAAAACAACAAAAGGACGGATAGCACCGAAGCTTTCCGTCCTTTGTTGTTTTTATGCATATTATAGATTAGCCTTTATAGCGTCTATCAGCTCTTGATATTCAGCGTCGGTAAGGTAGACCTTTCCTGGGTTCATCTGGAATGTGCCTCCGTAGTCAGGACCGTCTACATATTTAGGAGCCAAGTGGAAATGAAGATGAGACAACTTGTCGCTGTATGCTCCGTAGTTAATCTTTTCCGGGTGGAAAGCTTTGTCCATAGCTCGTGTTACGCGCACTACGTCTGCCATGAAAGCGTTACGGTCGGCATCGCTAAGTTCGTTCAAGTCGTTTACATGGTCTTTGTATGCTACCAGGCAACGTCCTCTGTAGGTCTGTTCCTTAAACAAGAATACTCTAGAAACGCTCAGCTGAGCTATTTCAATCATCAAATTGTGCAATGTCTCATTGTTCTGACAGTAGAGACAGTCTTTAGGATCACTTTTCATAATTCTATATCGTTTTAGTTATACTTAAATGTGCTTCTTTATTCTATCGCTGCAAACAACTTGCTCAAGTTGTCTTCTTCGCCTACTATCCATACCACGTCATTCGGAGCGAACGGGCGGTTTACGTCGGGTTTAGACAGCTTGTCGTCGCCATCGGCTTCTACTCCTACTACCAAACAGTGGTAGCTGTTACGAATTGATGTACTGATAATAGTTTTTCCAACAAATGAGGATTTGGGGGTGATTATAAACTGCGTCAGCTTCATCTCTCGCTTCTCGAAATCTTCGTCGGCATAAGATATTACGGCTTTATCAACCTGATCGGCAAATACCGAAAGCTGCTCGTCCGACCCTATAGCCTGTATAGTGTCATCCGGAAATACACGTGAGCTTCCGTCGGGTATGTTAACACGGTGTGTGCCACGTATGATAGACGAAATCATTACTCCGTACTTCCGGCTCAGGTCTAATTCTTTCAGTGTCTTTCCAGCCCATGAAGAGTCGGCAGGTATCTTAAAGTCACTCAAGTGCAGGTCGCGGTCGACGAGTTTTCCGGCATATTGCGGAGCTTTTTCTCCCAGATATTCTTGGCGCATATCCTTAGAGCGAAGATTCTGCACGAATGTGCGCTCTATCACGATTGATTGCTTCTTAAGGAAACGCGAAGCTATCATTCCGAATACAGCCAGAATAGCCACTCCCACTATAATGGCGGCAGATGCCTGGAACAGGTTTTCTATGATTGTCATCACGAACACTATCGCTATGGCCACACGCAGCAGAATGATAAAGATGAGCGGTGCGCGGTTAAAACGGCTGTCGCTCCATAATGCCTTGAACTCTATGGAGTGGTTCTTCTTCATAATCATGGCACGGAGGAACGGAGCTATAAACAGCAAGGTAAGAACGGCACATACCACACGTCCCCAGAAATCGCCGATAACCCTGATGCAGAAAGGCGACAGGAAGTGCAGGCAAAGTATGGTGATGGCTATAGATACTACAGAGAATATCAAGACTATACGCAGAATGGCACTCACCAGTTTCTTCCAGTTGTTCTCGTGATTTACCGACGATGTGCCCGATGAGTAGCGGTCAAGTAATCTGCGCCAGCGTTCGGGCATATATTTGTCGATGATATTATATGTAGGCACTGCCAACCTAATCATATACGGTGTTATGAATGTGGTTATTACCGACACTGCCACTACTATGGGATATAGGAAATTGCTCGTTACGTGCAGGCTTACGCCAAGTGATGCGATGATGAAAGCAAACTCGCCTATCTGTGTTAAGCTGAAGCCGCTCTGCATGGCTATCTTAAGCGGCTGGCCTGACAGCAATACTCCTAAAGTACCGAATATGGTTTGTCCTAAAATAACCGCAATGACTAATGCAATAATCGGGTAGCGGTATTCCACTATCATCGTAGGGTCTACCATCATACCCACTGATACGAAGAAGATGGCGCCAAACAAGTCTTTTACCGGTGACACAAGTTTTTCTATATGCTCTGAGTCGAGGGTTTCAGACAAGATAGAACCCATTACAAACGCACCGAATGCCGGAGAGAATCCTACGGATGCCGCTCCGTACACCATGCCGAAACACATGGCAAGTGATACGATAAGCAGAGTTTCGTTGCTCATAAGCGGGCGGACTTTCTTCAGGAACAATGGTATAAGATATATACCTACCACAAACCATAGCGTCAGGAAGAATACCAGTTTAAGTATGCTGTACACCATTTCTCCACCTTCGAAGTTCTGGCTTACTGCCAACGTGGATAGTATAACCATCAATACGATAGCCAATATATCTTCTAGTATAAGTATACTCAGCACCAATCCGGCGAAGCGTTGCTGCCGCAGGCCCATATCATCGAACGCCTTATATATAATAGTAGTAGACGACATGGCCAGCATACCTCCCAAGAAGAGGCAGTCCATGCGTTTCCAGTCGAACAACCATCCGGTGAATATTCCCACCATTATCATGCAGAATATTATGGTGCATGCCGACATAATGGCAGACCCTCCCACTTTCATCAGTTTCTTGAAACTGAATTCCAGACCTAATGCGAAAAGAAGGAATATCACACCTATTTCAGACCAAGTGTTTATGTTGGCAGAATCGACAACGGAGGGGGTAAATGTAAAATGAGGACTACACACAAAGCCGGCTACGATGTATCCCAACACCAGCGGCTGCTTTAGCTTTTTGAACAATAGAGTCATGACTCCGGCACATATCAGTATCAGGGCCAAATCGCTAATCAGAGGAGTTAACTCAGACATATATTTTAGTTTTTGTTATATCTACCGCAAAATAAACGCTTTATTTTATTACATGCAAACTTCGGTTATTTTAACTCGGTGAGAAATTCTTTTCACAGCTTACTCCTGACTTTATCATTGCATCACCATATCTTGCCAATAATCGGCGTCTGCGAGGCATGTCATGAAAATCTTTAATAAAGTTGTCTTACTTCGACCGATGTGAGCGTTCACTTCGAGTCGGTCAACGTGCTTACTTCGGTCGAAGTAAGCATTCACTTCGTTCGAAGTAAGACGACTTTGCCGCAACAGAAACATGACCTGATATAGTTTTTCCGTTTATCGGGCAACTTTTCTCTCATAACTTTTAATGTTATTACTACAAAAAAGAAAGCTCCTTACGCTATTTTGCGGATAACGTAAGGAGCTATTATTTCTTTATGTATTTATTTTTAGAGAGCGTCTACCGCATCTTTCAGTTGCTTCATGGCTTGCTCTATGATAGCCCGTGGCGAGCCTACGTTGAATCGCATGAAACCTTCGCCTTCGTGACCGAACATGGAGCCTTCGTTCAGTGCCAGATGCGCTTTGTTTACGAATAGGTCTATTAAGTCTTCCTGCTTCAGTTTCAGACCTCTACAGTCTAACCATATAAGGAACGACGCTTCCGGACGTACGGGTTCTATCTGCGGAATATTTTCCTTGCAGTAGTTTATAACGAATTCTATGTTCTGCTCTATGTAGTGTAACAATTGCTGTCTGTATGGCTCTCCGTGACGGAATGCAGCGATGGTTACTATAGGAGCGAACATGTTAGGCGAATTAAGTTCGTTGGCGGTCATCCAGTCGTAGAAACGTGTACGGATAGTCTCGTTAGGCACAATGGCGTACGAGCTGACGATACCTGCCAAGTTGAATGTCTTGGTGGGCGCACCGAATGTGATGCTGTTTTGTGCGGCTTTCTCTGATACGGAAGCAAACGGAATGTGCTTATGTCCCCAGAGAGCAAGGTCGCAATGAATTTCGTCCGAGATAACCAAGATGTTATGCTCGTAGCAGAAATCGGCCAGACGAACCAAAGTTTCTCTATCCCATACTATACCGCCCGGATTATGAGGATTGGCAAGGATGAGCAGTTTGCATTTCTCGTCTGCCACCGCTTCCAGATTCTCAAAGTCCATAGAGTATAATCCGTTGGCGTTCTCGCGTAACGGATTGAATACAACTTCGCGCTTGTTGCCCAGTGGAGTAAGGCGGAACGGATGGTATACGGGTGGCTGTATAATTACCTTTTCGTCTTCTTTCAGGAATACGTTTATCACCATACCTATGCCTTTTACTATGCCAGGTATGTAAGTGAGCCATTCGCGTTTCACATCCCATCCGTGATGGCTTTTTATCCAGTCGATTACCGATGGCCAATAGTCGGCAGGCTCTGCAGTATAGCCGAATACAGGGTGTTCCAAGCGTTTGCGCAGTGGGTCGAGTATGAACGACGGGAGTTCAAAGTCCATGTCGGCTACCCATAGAGGTATTAAGTCACTGCGTCCGTAAAGTTCTTGCAGGGCATCGGTTTTTAGTGCGCCGCTGCCTCTACGGTCTATTATTTTATCGAAGTTATAAGTTTCACTCATATATATTATAATTTTATATCGTTAGCTGTAGCATCCCACTTTTGTTAGACATGTAGTATGCGGCAAATGTAGTGATTTAAAATGATACTATAATGCAGAAATAATAAATAGAAAAACTTACTTTTGTAAATGATTGTATTTTTATAACATTATAAAGATAGTTCTTCCGCTATGGTACACTTTAGATTAAAAATAGTTATTAGAATGGCAGGCGATCGATTAATTTAATATATTTGCGTATGACAAACGAAAGAAAAGAGAATATGCTTTCGGAGAGTGGAAAGTCTCTAATAGACATTTCAAAATTGGTCTTCGGAGGTATAATTTTAGCTGGCATCATGAAGTTTGAAGCTATAAATACAACGCTTCTTTACTCTGTTGGTAGTATAGCAGTATTGTTATGCTTCTTGGCAGGTTTAGTATTAACAACATTAGCAAAGAAAGGGAAATAAATGGGACTGATAATTTTTCTATCCGTTGTAACCTTGATAGCTGCTGTAGTAGCAGTGTGGGGATTAATTCAATTGAGCAAAGAAGCCAAAACGACACATTAATATTGTGTTGTTCTTTCATTTTTATCTCTATAAGAAAATAGTCTGAATGCTTGTATTACATGGCTTTGGCTATGCGTAGCGATGGTACAGCTAATATTTCCGCAAATAAAAAGTGGAAAGACGTTTGCAGATTTCAAATAAAGGCGTACCTTTGCATCCGCAATTCGGGGTGTAGCTCAGCCCGGTTAGAGTACGCGTCTGGGGGGCGTGTGGTCGCTGGTTCGAATCCAGTCACCCCGACTGGAAAAAAGCATTGATAATCGGAAGATTGTCGATGCTTTTTGCTTTTTATAAGGATTAAGAAACAAGAACAGCCAAAGACACGACTTATATACATAAAAGAAAAGAGGCGACATCCTTGACTATAGTCAGTCAAAGACATCGCCTCTTTTCTTTTTACCTATTTATATCTGATATTAATTCTGCGACAAGTCTACCGCATAATTAGCACGTTTTCCTGAAGGATAAACACCCGTCATGAACAATACCTGATCTGGTGATTGAGAAGCTTCTTTCAATGCGTTCTCCAAATCTTGTACTGTCTTAAGCTGTCTTCCGTTGGCTTTCAATATGATGAAGTCTTTACGTATACCGCTATCGGCCATCCTTCCTTGTCCTACGCCTGTAACCTGAACACCGTAACCTAAGTTAAGCTGTTTCTTCAAGTCGGCAGGTACGGCACGGAATGCGGCACCCAGCAATTCCATATCGGCATTCTTAACAATCTTAGTGTTACCTTGTGCATTCTTCAGCGTAACAGTAAAGCTCTTTTCTTTCTTATCACGCCAAACTTTCAAAGTCACCTTATCACCCGGACGGAATTTAGCCAATGTACCTTGCAAATCGGCCATCGTTCTTACCTTCTTACCATTAATCTCGGTAATGACATCGTTCTTCTTCAAGATTCCGGTAGCAGATCCGTTGTCTACAACTTCTACAACCTGAACACCTTCGTTTACACCGAGTTCTTTCTGTTCTTTCTGGATTTCTTCCGGATAAGCGTCGTTACCCATATCGCGGCCTTGAATGCCCAACAATGCACGCTGAACAGTTCCGTATTTCTTCAAGTCGGTAACTACCTTAGTCATTATGCTTACAGGAATGGCAAATCCATATCCGCTATATGCCCCTGTAGGAGAATACAGCATAGCGTTAATACCTACCAGTTCGCCCTTAACATTAACCAATGCACCACCACTGTTACCTTGGTTAATGGCAGCATCTGTCTGGATGAAAGATTCTACGCCGTTAGCTCCTAATCCGCGAGCCTTGGCACTAACGATACCGGCAGTAACGGTAGAACCTAAGTTGAACGGATTACCTACAGCCAATACCCATTCTCCTACTTTCAGTTTATCAGAATCACCTATAGGCATAGCAGGGAAATCATCGCCTTCTATCTTTACCAAAGCCAAGTCGGTTGTAGGGTCGGCACCGATAACACGTCCTTTCAGTTCTCGTCCATCATGCAACTTAACAGTCAGCTCGTCCGCTCCGTCAATAACGTGGTTATTGGTAGCAATGTATCCGTCGTTAGAGATAATAACACCAGAACCTACGCCTTTCTGCTCCGGAGTCTGAATTTGCTGCTGACGTCCGCGACCATCGCCAAAGAAGAAGTCGAAGATATCAGGCTGACCTTGAATAGTCTGCACCTTGCTATGCGCAATAGCTACGATACGCACTACAGAGCTTAAAGAGCTTTCGGCTGCCGAAGTCAAGTCAACCGGCTGCATACGTGCAGGGTCGAAAGCGGCATAACGTGCGTTTGATGTATTATTGAATTCTCCAGAGAAAGATGTCATCTTATCTTGCTGAGGTTTCATCATGGTGTAAGTAGTTACTCCTGCTACCCCTGCGCTGACAGCAACCATTGCCAATGCGCTTGCTGCAATTTTAGTTGTTGTTTTCATAATTATATTCTTTTAGTTTTGTTAATTTCAATACTTGTTTAACATTTCAGTTGCTAAAGTAGAACAAAAAACATACAGTTGTACCACCAACTGCCACTTTTTTCCCTCTTTTAACACAGAAATAAATACGCTTAACCGCAGTTAACGAGACAGACTGCCAAATTTGCATTCATTATCAGTCATTTTACAGATAAAGAACAGATATTTCTGCCAAACATGTCCTATTTTCGGTTTATTTGAATAACTTTGCATCCTGAAAGCAGTTGGTCGGTTTGTCGCTGGTGCCTTTACGGTAAAAGAGGAAAGTCCGGGCAACGCAGAGCATCCTACTTCCTAACAGAAAGCTAACCGCGAGGATAGAGTAATGCAGAAGAAAATAACCGCCCTCCCTACCCAGGGAGAGCAAGGGTGAGAAGGTAGGGTAAGAGCCTACCAGACATATAGTGATATATGTGCTGTGCATCTTAGGAGTTGTAAGGTCATGTAAACCGGCATTAACGAGGGTTGCTCGCCCCACGTCGGAGGGTAGACCGCTAGAGCCTGTCGGTGACGGCAGGATTAGATAAATGACAGACATCTTATATTATAAGAAACAGAACCCGGCTTACAGACCAACTGCTTTTTTTCTTTTTCTAAAGACTTCTGATATTCCAAGAAGCAATTAATCAAAAAAACAAGTTCCAATAATTATTCAACGCCACAACAGTTTTGCGCATCAAAAGAACGACGGTAAAATCACAAAAACAGTCTTTTTTCATCGTACATTTATCTGTTTTTATAGGCTTAAACCGATAAAATACATATTCTTACGATATGCCCCAACCGAAGAATCAGAAAAAAACACTAACTTTGCCGTTGATTTTTTATTTTATGAAAGCATATACATACTACATACTATCTTTATTTCTGCTGATTCCGGCGATTCAGATAGCAGGACACGAGCCGGCTAACAATAAGCGTTTCACCGTAGTAATCGATGCAGGACACGGTGGTCACGACCCCGGAGCTATAGGACACAGAGGAAAAGAGAAAAACATCAACCTAAGCGTTGCACTGAAATTAGGACGACTCATAGAGCGTAACTGCAGTGACACACGGGTGGTGTATACACGCTCTACCGATAAATTCGTAGCCCTGCACGAACGTGCCGAAATAGCCAACAACGCTAAAGCTAATCTCTTTATATCAATACATACAAACTCATTAGCCTCGCGCACAACCAAAGTTAGCGGAACTGAAACCTACACGTTAGGATTACACAAGACCGAAGAGAACCTGGAAGTAGCGAAGAAAGAAAACTCGGTAATCTTGATAGAAAGCGATTACAAGAAGCAATACGCCGGATTTAATCCGAACTCTGCTGAAAGCTATATCATATTCGAATTCCTTCAAGACAAATACATGTCGCAGAGCGTTAGTTTCGCCAAAAGCATACAGCAACAGTTCAAACAAACGGCTCGTCGTCCGGATAAAGGAGTTCACCAAGCCGGATTCCTGGTGCTGAGAGAAACATCCATGCCTTCGGTTCTGATAGAATTAGGATATATCAATAACCCTACTGAAGAAGCTTACCTGTTATCAGACAACGGAAGCTCGGCCTTGGCACAGAGTATCTATAAAGCGTTCGCCAAGTATCGCAACTTGCGCAACGAAGAACATGCCGAAAATTCTATTCCGGCACAGCAAAGCGTTGAGTCGCAACCTCAAATACCTGAGGGAAAAGAGATACAGGAGTCAAATGTTATCATTGACCAACCGGCTGCGGAAGAAGCGAAACCGGACAACGCCACTAAAAGAGAAGCGGTAAAAGCCGAAGCTAACCAAGAGCCTCAGTCAAAACCGATACGCCAACAAGAGGCACAAAGCCAAGATAAGCCGGTATTCAAGATACAGATTCTTACAGCCGGAAGAGTATTGCCTAAAGGAAGCCCTAAGTTTAAAGGACTTTCGCCGGTAAGTTATTACAAGGAGAACGGCATTTATAAATATACCTATTGCGAAAGCACTAACTACAATCATGTATTACGTGAAAAACGCAGTAAGGTAGACTCCAAATTCAAGGACGCGTTCATCATCGCATTCAAGAACGGAGAGAAAATGAATGTATCGCAAGCTATCAAAGAATTTAAGAACAACCGAAAATAAAGAAACAAATAGACTTTTATGAAAAAAGAATTCAAAATAGGATTGATGGGAATCGTATCGCTCGTCATGCTTTTCTGCGGCATGAACTACTTGAAAGGTATCAACATGTTCAAGCCCGAAAGTTATTATCTGGTAGACTTTACCGACATTAACGGACTGGCACAGTCTAGCCCGGTGTTTGCCAACGGATTTAAGGTGGGTATAGTACGCGACATATGCTATAACTATCAGAAACCGGGCCATGTGGCCGTTGGTATAGAAATGGACCAAGCCATGAAAATACCTCAAGGAAGCCACGCCGAACTGGTAACAGAAATGCTGGGAACTGTCAAGATGAACCTGATTCTAAATCATGACAGCCACGAATATTTAAATAAGAACGATACCATACCGGGCGTTGCTAACGAAGGCATAATGGGAGCAGCCGAAAAGAGCCTGCTACCACAATTGCAGAATATGATGCCCAAAATGGACTCTATTCTTACATCGCTAAACCAACTGCTGTCTGACCCCGCACTAAAGCAAACGCTGCATAACACAGAACAGCTCACAGCTTCTCTAAACGCAAGCAGCCGTCAACTCAGCAAATTGATGGATACCGACATACCGCACATGACGCGTAATATTTCGGCCTTGACAGATAACCTGAAAACCATCAGCGATAACCTGAAGGATGTAGACTACGCATCTACATTCGCCAAGATAGATTCTACGTTATACAACGTACATCTGCTCACAGCCAAGCTCAACCGCAAAGATAACTCGCTTGGAATGTTGATGAACGATGCCAGTCTGTACAACAACCTAACACAGACCTCGGCCAACGCAGCGACTTTGCTGGAAGACCTGAAAGATCATCCTAAGCGCTACGTACACTTCTCGCTCTTCGGAAAGAAAGACAAATAAAGAACAGGCTTTTCAAAACCAGTCATCCGGCTTTA
>OQVT01002322.1_pt1 | contig 12269 bp, 9 predicted proteins | sample 1691561 | NCBI WGS metagenome assembly OQVT01 (sample SAMN03418260, study PRJEB22391) | human gut metagenome | biome: human-gut; feature: organic feature; material: feces | host: Homo sapiens | place: Tanzania | collected 2013-01 | reverse complement strand
CTTTTGCATTCACATCTGCAGGTATGGATTCTTCATCCGACTGGAGATTCAAGACTCATCTGGCAAACCTGCCAATCTATTATGAATACAAAGCAGACGGTATCGATGATACAGATGCTATTAAGGGAACATATCTTGACAATTACAAGGCTGTATTTGATCTTTACATCACAGATTCAACCTGCGATGGAGCAGATCTTTCCGCTAAGACAGCAGATGATTCCCGTAACGAGTTCATCAACGGTGATGCAGTATTCTATCAGAACGGTTCCTGGGAATATGGTGAACTGTCCAAGACATACAGCGATGACGAGCTGGCTATGATCCCGATCTACTTTGGCGTAGATGATGCAAACGAAGGTCTTGCAACCGGTACAGAGAACTACTGGTGTGTAAATAAGAATGCTTCTGAAGCTGATGTAAAAGCAACACTTGATTTCATGAACTGGTGTGTAACATCTGAAGCAGGAACAAAATCTATGTCTGAAGACATGGGATTCACAATTCCTTTCAAAACAGCAGAGGCACCAAGCAACGTATTTGTAAAACAGGATGCAGAGTACACAGAAGCTGGTCTGACACCTGTATCATGGAACTTTACAACAATGCCATCTGAAGAGTGGAAAAATACTCTTGGATCTGCTCTTACAGCATATGCAGCAGGATCTGGCTCCTGGGATGATGTTAAGAGCGCGTTTGTTGACAACTGGGCAACAGAGAAGGCACTTTCCGAATAATGAATTAAAAATAAGGGAGGCAGAGATTCCTGTCTCCCTTTTATAGATTCTAAGCAGAGAATGGGAAGAAGAGGAGAGATTTACCATGGTAGGAAAAACAATCAAGAAGTGGTGGCCGATTTTCGTCCTTCCTACACTGGCTGCATTTATCATAGGATTCCTGTGGCCGTTTATCTGGGGAATTTACCTTTCGTTCTGTAAATTCACTACAGTGCAGGATGTAACATTTGTAGGCTTTTCAAACTATCAGAAGATACTGTTGGATAATACGTTCAGCCATGCATTCTGGCTGACTGTTGTATTTGCATTCATTTCCAGTATTCTGATCAATGTGCTGGCATTTGCCATCGCACTGACCCTGACAAAAGGATATAAAGGAACCAATGCGTTCCGTACAGTATTTTTCATGCCGAACCTGATCGGCGGTATCGTACTTGGATATATCTGGCAGACTCTGCTGAATGGTCTGTTATCCAAATGGGGACAGCCGTTGCTGGCTCTTTCAGCGAAGAACGGATTTATCGGAATGCTGATCCTTCTGTGCTGGCAGCAGATCGGATATATGATGATCATTTATGTTGCAGGTCTGAATAATGTATCTCCGGATCTGATCGAAGCAGCACAGATCGATGGTGCTTCTTCCAGACAGATTCTGTTTAAGATCAAGATCCCGATGATCATGCCTTCCGTTACTATCTGTACATTCCTTACACTGACTAACGGATTTAAGATGTTCGACCAGAACCTTTCTCTTACAGGCGGTGATCCTGGAAAGAAATCCCAGCTCCTTGCACTGAATATCTATGATACCTTCTATGCGCGAAGCGGACCGCAGTGGAAGGGTATCGGACAGGCGAAGGCGGTTGTATTCTTTATTCTCGTAGTAGCCATCGCGCTGATCCAGCTCAGAGCAACATCATCTAAGGAGGTGCAGCAGTAATGGACGCTAAGAAGAAAACAAGTATCATTCCTACTATTATATTGACTGTGATCTCTGTTTTGTGGATGTACCCGATCATTCTGATTTTTATGAATGCATTTAAGAAAGAAACAGCAATCACTACAGCACACGTATTTGAACTTCCGTTTGGAAATGTGTGGAACGGAATTGCCAACTATGTAGCAAGTGTGACAGAGATGGATTTCCTGAAATCCTTCTGGTACAGTCTGGTGATTTCAGTGATGTCTGTTGTTCTGATTCTTCTGTGCTGCTCAATGTGTGCATGGTATATTGTCCGTGTAAACGGAAAACTTTCCAAAATTTTATATTATCTGTGTGTGTTCAGTATGGTAGTACCTTTCCAGATGGTAATGTTTACCCTGGCAAAGACAGCTGATACATTGAAACTGAACACCCCATATAATATCTGTATCATTTATCTGGGCTTCGGAGCCGGGCTTGCAGTATTTATGTTTACGGGATTTGTGAAGGGAATTCCGCTGGAGATTGAAGAGGCGGCATTGATCGATGGCTGTAACCCGCTTCAGGTATACTTTAAAATCCTGATTCCTATTCTGAAACCGACTATTATCTCCACTGCGATTCTGGAGCTGATGTGGGTATGGAATGATTATCTTCTGCCAACACTGGTACTGGATATCAAGAAATACCGTACTATTCCAATGGCAGTACAGTATTTCAGAGGAAGCTTCGGACATGTGCAGATGGGGCCGATGATGGCCAGTATCATGATCGATATCATTCCGATCGTAATCGTATATCTGGTATGTCAGAAATACATTATTGAGGGTGTTGTTGCAGGCGCTGTAAAAGGATGATAAAATAGAGTTATCTGCAGGATAAAGATAGTTCCGTTGCTGGGCTATCTTTATTTGCTTTTCGGTATATCCGGGGTGGATTACCAGAATACAGTAAAAAAGGCGGGGGACTCATATGTATAATGTATTGATTGTTGATGATGAGAAGATAGAGAGAGAGGGAATCAGATTTCTTCTTTCCAGAGAAGAAGGGGACTTTCATATTTTAGAAGCATCCAATGGGAAACAGGCATTGAATGTGCTGCGCAGTGAAAATATTGATCTGCTTCTCACAGATATAAAAATGCCGCACATGGACGGGCTGGAACTTTCGAAGCGTGCAAAGGAAGAAAATGAAGAACTGCAGATCGTGATATTCAGTGGTTATAATGATTTTACTTTTGCACAGGAAGCTATCCGGTATGGAGTAAAGGAATATGTACTGAAACCGGTAGATCCGGATATTTTTCATGAAACTATCGGCAAAATAAAACAGGAAATTGAAAAAAATAAAAATAACAAAATCCGCAGTCAGAAAGAACAGGATTTCCTACAGCAGTATTTTCTGCAGAATTACATTTATGCAGGAAAAGAAGAAATTCTGGAGAAAGCCAGGGATATGGTGGACCTGGAGAAATGGAATCAGTGGCACTGTGGGATTCTGATAGAATCTTCACAGGCATTTTTTGATACAGCAGATGATGATCTGGTAGAGAATCTTCAGAAGGAACTGCGCAGAGTATTTTTTTATCTGAATCTGAATGGCAGGCAGTCATTGCTTCTGTTTAATGATGTGTACTGTGACTATGTGCTAGTGGCAAATCATCTTTATTCTATTATGAAACGTCAGTATCAGGGGAGTTTTCATCTGGCTGTTAGCAGAAAGTTTGAAGGGTGTGAAGCTCTGCCGGAAATCCTGGCAGAACTGGAACAGCAGATGGAGGAGCGTTTCTATCATCCTGAAAATCATGTATTTACCAATGAAGAAGAGGAATTCCGTCATGTAGACAGGTCTGCGCAGGATTCACAGCTGATGCAGAGGATTTCCGAAGATATCAGCCGCAGGGATCTGGAGCAACTGATGATCCATTTTAAATGTCTGGCTGATAAATATAAAGAAAGTACACAGTTTTCAGCCATGTATATAAAATTTGTGTTTTCCAATGTGATCCAGGCACTTTTCGAGGAAACACAGTTTTCAGAGGAAAGGCGTCTGGATAAAGAAATCGATCGTCTGTATAACTGCACTGATATTTCTCAGATCCTTAAGGTTACAGAGGAAAATATTAAGGAGTACGGAGCTTTTCTGGAGAGGTCTATGAGTGAATCCAGAAATGAAGTGGCATCAGTGAAGAATTATATTTACCAGCATTATGCAGAAGATCTGAGTCTGGAGATGCTGGCGGAGAAGGTATACCTTTCTTCAGGATATCTAAGCTTTATTTTTAAGAAAGAGACAGGGATGAACCTGAATCGTTTTATCAGGGTGTTCCGTATGGAAAAAGCCAAGGAACTTCTGTGTGGTACAAATATGAAGGTAGCGCAGGTCAGCGAAGAGGTAGGCTTTTCCAATGTATCTTATTTCTGTCGTAGTTTCAGGGAATATTATGGCAGCAGTCCTGAATCCTACAGGAAAGGAACAGGTGAAGATGAAGAACATCCGAAAGAAATTTAGGGATATGAAGTACCGTCATAAGCTGACGATCCTCCTTGTGATCGCAAGCCTGGTTCCTATGACGGTACTTGCTTTATACAGCCATATCAGCATGAGCCGTCTGGTACGGCACAATGAACTGGAGGATACATCCTCCATTCTGGAACAGACCAGGGAGAGCATTGACAGCCAGATAGAGATTTTTACCAGCCTGCTCAACTATCTTACGTACTCACCGGACATTGAAGAGGTGATTAATGAGAAAAGTATGGATAATTATATGGCATATGAGAAATATACCTATATTGTGGATCCTCTTCTGACTGTGCCGAAGTCATATCATGATGCTATTGAACAGATTCAGCTTTTTGCACAGAGTATTAAGGTTCGCCATGAATATACACTGGTGCCTTTAAGCGAGATGAAGCAGGAATGGTGGTGTGATTCTCTCACTGATGATGTGCAGGTGCAGTGGATGGTGAATACCGAAAAGCCGGAAATCGTGGCAGTCAGACAACTCTACAATGGAAAGGAACTGGAGGCTGTTTTGTGCATTACTCTGGATTACAATAAGATCTTTAAACCACTGAATAATGTGATCGTAGAGGAATCCGGAGGAATGGTTCTGGACAAATCAGGAAATATTTTGTACCGCAGAGAGGAAATACAGGAGAATGATCTGGCAGATAAGACAGATTCTCAGGAAGTGCTGGAAGCCGTGCAGAAGAATTATGTATCTGTAAGCAGCATCAGCAGGGATACAGGATGGGAATTTTATCTGTACAAGACCAGAAAATCCATTGAACAGTCAGTATATCAGATGTTGCTGACAGAGATACCTCTGATCATAGGATGTGTACTGATCATTTTTATCCTGGGACTGGTTTTTTCCAGATTGTTTACCAGAAAGATTGAACAGCTTACAAGAAATATGGATCAGGTGAACCATGGCATCAGGGAAGTTACAGTTTACAGTGATTCGGAAGACGAGGTGGGACTTCTGATCCGTAGCTTCCGAAGGATGATGGGGGAAATCGACAGGCTGATCAGTGAAGTATATGAGAATAAGATTGCACTGAAGGAATTTGAACTGAAGGCTCTGACTGCACAGATCAATCCTCATTTCCTGTATAATTCTTTATCTATTATCAACTGGATGGCTATTAGAAGTGATCAGAAAGAGATTAGTAAAGTCACACTGGACTTATCTACATTTTATCGTACAGCTTTGAGCAAAGGGGAAGATATGGTCACAGTGGAGAATTGTATCCGAAATATCCAGGCCTATCTGTCTATACAGCTTGTTATGCATGACAATGATTTTCAGATCGAATGGAACATTGATCCACAGGTGAAAACAGAAAAAGTACCGAAACTGATTCTGCAGCCGGTGGTGGAAAATGCTCTGGAACATGGTCTGGATGTGAAGGAAGAAGGGGAAAAAATCCTGAAACTTTCTTTTCTGGATAATGGCAGTGATGTGCTCTTGCGAGTGGAGGACAATGGACTTGGCATGGAGCAGGAGGTGGCACAGCGGCTGATCATGTATCAGGCAGAAGGTTATGGCCTGAAAAATGTCAATGACCGTATTTGTCTGTTGTATGGAGACGATTATACTATCCGTATTTTGAGTAAAGTGGGCGAAGGTACCAGGGTAGAGATGAGGATCCCGAAAGGAGAAATATCGTGAGAGCAGAGAAAAGCGGCAAAAACAACAGATATAAGATGATATTTCTTGTGAGTATCATGGCTGGGCTTATCGTAACAGCAGGATGTAGTAAAACATCTGAAGATAAAGTGAAGGGATCAAAGACACAAAGCAGGATGACACAGGAAGATTCTGAGCAGTGGGAGAAGGCGCAGACAACACCTTATGACAGATATCCGGAAACAGTGACCTATACTCTGGCACAGATGAGTGGGGCAAACAATTCAAATATGCCTCAGGGTGCTACTTATGAGGATAATGCTTATACCAGATATCTGAAAGAGATGCTGAATATTCAGAATGAGAATACTTATATGGAAAGTGAGGACAGATATAATGAATTTGTAAATGTGCTCATCAAGGACAGGACCCTGCCTGATGTGATGGTGATTTCTGACAAAAATATGCTGGATGAAATGGTGGAAAACGATCTTGTGGAAGATCTGACGGATGTGTATAACTGCTGTACTTCTGATAAGATCAAGGAAATGTATGACAGCTATGGAGCAGAACTTCTGGATTCTGTACGCTATGACGGAAGGCTGATGGCAATGCCGGAGACTGTTATCGATCATGGCCCGTGTCTGCTGTGGCTCAGAAAAGACTGGATGGAACAGCTGGGACTTGAAGAGCCGGAATCTCTGGAAGATGCATTTAATATAATAGAGGAATTTCAGAAAAACCGTATGGGAGCAGAAGATGGGGAAAATCCTATTGGTCTGGTATGTGATACTTCTCTGGTGGGGACTACCAGCAGCAGCTATTCAGTAGATCCTGTTTTTCAGGAATTTGGGGCTAATCCTCAGAGATGGCAGAGAAGTGAGGATGGAAGGATTGTTTATGGTTCACTGACAGAAGAGACAAAAGATGCACTGCAATATCTGAATAAGCTGTATGAACGTGGAATCCTGGATCAGAACTTTGCACTCCGGGCTTCTAATAATCTCAGGGATCTGGTGGTTAACGGAAAATGTGGAGCGTTTTTCGGACTTTGGTGGACTCCTAACAATCCTTTGATGGAAGAACATGAGAAGAATTCGGAATCAGACTGGGAACCTTATTATTTTCCGGCAGATATGAAGAATGCATCGGAAACCTATGCCTCATTTCGTGATAATAAATATGTGGTAGTCAGGAAAGGATATGAACATCCGGAAATAGTGATGAAAATACTCAGCGTACTGTTTGACTATACCAGGTATGAAGCAGATGATGCAGAGGAAGTCAACAGTTATTTTGCCCTGAATGTAGATCCTACAGCAAGACCACTGGTGATCAATGTAGATTATAATGAGGCTACTTATAAGGTAACGGAGGATATGCAGAAAGTTATTGCAGGGAAAATGCGGGAGGAGGAACTGAGTGCCATTGAGAAATCTTATTATTCAGCCTGTATGAATTATCTGAAAGGTAAAAATGTTACAGGGGAGGACTGGGCTGCTTACAAGTCAAGGATTTCAGCAGTAGGAGTACTGGTGGAGGCCCACTATCAGCCGCCGGGTAAAATTTATCTGGAAACTTCGGATCTTGAGGTGCCGCAGATGCTTCAGACTCTTGAAAGAGATGCATTTATCCAGATTATTATGGGACGGCAGCCATTATCCTATTTCGATGAATTTGTGCAGGAGTGGTATGCCCAGGGAGGAACTCAGCTTTTGCAGAATATCCGAGATAACAGTGATGAATAGAAAATGAGAAACGAAAGTATGAGTTACAGATACTTTCGTTTCTTTTTATATAATAAGCATTGGATAAAATGAAAATATGTAACTGTTCAGTATCTTTACAACAGTTGCTGAAGAGTTACAAAAATATAACAAAAGCAGGGGAAGAAACTATGACGAAAAAGACGATCACAAAAAGGACATGGAAACTGCTTCTGGGAATCTGCATTGCGGCAGTATTGTCTATAGGAATTGGTTTATTTGCCTATATACATATGATTGATACCAAAACTCTGGGACGGAAGATTTCCATATATGGTCTGGATGTGTCAAAGCTTACAGCAGAGAAAGCACAGCAGAAGATAAATGAGGCATTTCATAACAAAACCATAATATTCCATGAAGATGGAGAGGATGTTTACAGTGTTTCTATGGCTCAGCTTGGATACAGCCTGGAGCAGGACAGTCTGAGAAATGAGTTGGAAACACTGCAGCAGGAGAGGAGTCAGGATTTCAGGCTCTTTGCATCTGAGAAAGATTATACAATTGATTATCAGATCATTAAGAATGAAAATCAGGAACAGACAGTTCTGACAGCAGAGAACTTCGATAATAAAGAAAGAACAGAATCAGCAGATGCCCATATTCGATACAGTAAAAAGAAGAAAAAATATGTTCTGGTTAAACAGGTTCAGGGAGATCAGATTGATGAAAACAGGCTGCTTAACTATGTGGAGGAAACTCTGGAGAAAAATTTTAAGACTAAACTGCTTGCATCTGATGTGAAAATCAATCTGGGTGAAGAAGTTTACCGCCAGCCGGATATTGAAGAATCTGGTGAAATGAAACAGAAGGTAAAGAAATTAAATAGTCTGCTGAAAAAATACCGCAGTACAACAGTTACTTATCTGTTTGGCGAGGAAACACAGGTGCTGGATTCAGACACGATCAGTTCCTGGCTGCAAATCAAAAACAGTGGTATCAGCCTTGATAAGGATGCGGTGGCAGACTACATATCGAATATGGCGAACAAATATAATACGATTTATGTTCCACGTGCCTTTCATACATCGCTGGGAACAGATGTGACAGTTTCTGATAATGAATATGGATACAGGATCGATCAGGATGGGGAACTTGTACAGCTTCTTGAAGATCTGAAAAGTGGAGAGGCTATATCAAGGGAACCTGTATACAGCAGCAGTGGAATGATGAGAAATGGTACGGATGATCTGGCGGGAAGTTATATAGAAGTGAGTCTGGATGCTCAGCATTTGTGGTTATACAAGGATGGAGCTCTGGTTACGGAAACAGATATTGTCAGTGGAGCACCGACCGCAGAACGGGAGACATACAGAGGTGCATGGCCGATCGCATATAAGGCAAGTCCGTTTACTCTGAGCAGTGAAGAATACGGTTATGCAACTACTGTAAAATACTGGATGCCGTTTGTATATGGACAGGGACTTCATGATGCATCCTGGCAGTCGTCTTTTGGCGGCAATCGTTATAAGACAGGACACGGTAGTCATGGATGCATTAATCTTCCGGAAAATCAGGCTGCTCTGATCTATAATACGATTGATGGCGGATATCCGATCATTATCTATTAAAATATATGCAACGTAAAAAGCTGAGAACAGTATTCTTGGCTTTTTTTGTATTGTTCACTCTGCACGGGCTACGGCAACCGAATTCGGGCAAAATATACCGCAAAGTGGGGCGTACAGATTGTGGGAATAATTTTTCAGACACACTCTAAAATGTATTGGAAAAATCAGTTCTTCATTCTGTACATCCCAGAATAGTTTTATATTTACAACATTAGCCTGAAAATCAATTCTCCCAGTCCCATACATTAGCAGCTTCCACTTCGCTTTTGGGTTTCTTGATCACAAGTTCAGGGCTCTTTGCGCTGACCTTGGTGTTTGCCGGAATGGATGCTGTAATAAAGGTATTACCTCCGATGATCGTATTCTCACCTATCACAGTCTCACCACCCAGTACAGAAGAATTAGAATAAATCGTCACATTATCTCTAATTGTCGGATGTCTCTTCACATTGGCCAGCAGCTGTCCCTGACGGGTGGAAAGCGCACCAAGCGTCACACCCTGATATAATTTCACGTTCTTTCCAATCTCTGTAGTCTCACCAATTACAACACCTGTTCCATGATCAATGAAGAAATATTCTCCAATCGTTGCGCCCGGGTTAATATCAATTCCTGTATAACCATGTGCATACTCAGACATGATTCTCGGAATAAACGGTACATTCTCAAGATAAAGAACATGTGCAAGTCTATATACATAAATTGCATAAAATCCAGGATAAGAGAAAATAATTTCCTCTTTACTCTTAGCAGCCGGGTCACCGTCAAAACCTGCCTGCAGGTCAGTCAGCAACATACGCTGGATTTCAGGAACATTGGCAAAAAATCGCTCTGTGATCTGCTCTGCATGTTCTTTGGCTCTCTGTTCTTCTTCACCCTGATATAAAAATGCAATCTCAATCTGCTCCTGCAAGCAATCATACAGATCATTCAGGCGATATGCCACATAATGCTCCGGAAACACGCTGGCACTGGAATCCACACTGAAATATCCAGGAAAAATAATGGACCTCATATCTTTAATAAAGTTAATAATCTCTTTCTTATTTGGAAGACGTTCTCTGTCCTTTCCCAGAAAGAGTTCTTCTTTACGGTAAGTATCTGTCAGCTTTTCCACAGCTTCCAGAATTGTTTTCTTCTTATCTGTCATGATCATTCACCTGTCTGCTTTCCTCGCAGCTGCTTACCTGCCATGGACTCTGGATAAGTCCATTCTCAGTGAAAACAACCGCATTTTGTTATTATCTTATTACAGTAAAACCAATTCGTCAATAAAAAAAGAATTGACCTTTCCGCGGATTCCTTATATAATTAAAAACAGTTCCGGTTACGCTACAGAACTGTTTTTAATCTTAATATGGAGATGTACCCAAGAGGCTGAAGGGACCGCACTCGAAATGCGGCAGGCCGGGCAACCGGTGCGAGGGTTCAAATCCCTCCATCTCCGCTTTTATTTTTCCTGCTCCGTGGCAGGATTTTTTTTCTTATTTTTTATTTCCATGCTTCTGCTGCAATGCCGAGGATATGGTCTTCCATCAGCATCTTCTCCATATCCGCTTTGGTAGTCACACACACGAACCCGTAGGATTTCAACCCATTCTCTTCAATATAATCTGCTGCCAGTGACCAGTTTCTATCACTCCCTGATATCTTTTCCATCATTGTTGTAAATTTCTTCTGGTCTGCCATATACCGGAGCATGCTGACCATGTGCTGCGTCATGGCTTTCTCATCCTTTAACTTTGCCTGTGCCTCTTCATACGCTTCATCGGAATAACTGTTTTTACTGAAAAGTGAGAGTTCAGGATACCCCTGATTATACTCAGCAGGGACTTTCCATATATTATTCTTGGTATTCTCATAATCATATCCCAAGGTTCTCATATAATCTCCTTCGGAAGCATACACTGCGATCCATGGATTTCCCATAACAGAAACATCATTCTGCAGTTTTTCCATCAATTGATCAACTTCTTCGAAGGACAGCGTCTGGTCAAAAGAAACATAGGTATAATAAAACCCCTCTTTATCCAGACTCCTGACAGCTTCCTCCCCATCCTCTAAAGATGCGTAAACCCATTGACTTGTGTTCACCGTATAATCACCATAATCTGTCACGGAATTCTCTATCTGATCCCGGAAATCTTTAGTTCTGTCCAATCCATATGCTATAAAATAATTGTCCTGTACAGACTGAAAATACCCGGGAGTATACGCTTGCATTTTTCCTCTTTTGATTTGTCCTGCAATCCCCTGACGGCTTTGCGTCCCATATCCGATGGTTGGATTGATCTGAAAATAGTAATTTCCATATCCCTGAGAAACCGCCTGGGCAGAATCTGTACTCCTGCACGGCATTGTAAGTTCTGAAAAGATTCCAAAATCAATTCCAAACTGAGACTCCGAACTTTCCCAGCTCTCCGAATCGCCGTCGGATTCCATTTTCACCTTAATCTGCTTCGCCGGATTATAATAAAACAAAGATACCAGCGGGGAAAGTCCGAACTGTACAAATAAAAGGAACACAAGGAGCACTGCCCCTGTTCCCAGAGTTATTTTTCGAAAAATACGGTGGATGGACTTTTTTACATATTCCTCAAACTGCGCTTCTTTTTCCTCCATCCTGCTGTCTTTTTCTTCGTGAAATGTATTCTCCTCGTTCCTGTCCTGAAAGGCTTCGTCATCTTCCATCAGTTCCTCTTCCAGTTTATCTGCAAGATATTCATTGATGGCCTCTGCTTTCTCGACCTCATCTTCTACTTTCTTTTTTTCCTCTTCCGGAAGCTGATCCTTTTTATACTTTTCAAGTTTTTCCCTATAACTCATATTCCTTCACCTCCATATACTCCCGAAGCTGTTTTTTTGCTCTGTACGCAAGAACCCGCACATTCTGCGGTGTCAGTTTCATGATCTCTGCGATCTGTTTCATACTCATTTCCGAAAAATAAAACAATTCCAGGATCTCCCTCTGCCTGTCCGGGAGTTTCAGCATTGCTTCATATAACATTTTTTTCTGCTCATTTCGGATCAGTATGTCTGTCAGACTGTCCTGGCTTTTTTCCACAGCTCCTGCTGCATAGATATCAGCCCCCGCAGCAGGATCCATTTTCACTTCCCTTTTCCTGTTCCGCAGTT
>OQVT01002321.1_pt1 | contig 12269 bp, 13 predicted proteins | sample 1691561 | NCBI WGS metagenome assembly OQVT01 (sample SAMN03418260, study PRJEB22391) | human gut metagenome | biome: human-gut; feature: organic feature; material: feces | host: Homo sapiens | place: Tanzania | collected 2013-01 | reverse complement strand
GTTCCCTTCCGGGAGATTGTTAGCTGCCTGTCTTTGGAGCGAGTGGTTACCACCGGCCGCCGTCTGGCAAACATGATTCGTCTGGTATACGGACAAGCTCCCAGAATTCTTATTGCAGGACTGAATCCCTGTCTGGAGGACGGTATTCTGGAGCGGGAGGAACGAGACATCATCCCGCCTGGTATGCTGGAACTGCGAAAGCAGGGAATTCCGGCGGCAATCGTGGGAAAAATTACCGAGCCGGCAGGAACCGAGATTTATGTAACGCAGAGCCGGAAATAGTGCGTGCAAAGCAAAAAAGCCGGAATGCAAAGCCGAAAAGTGAAGATATAAAGCCTGAAATGGTGAAAGAATCGAGAAAATTGAAAAAGGAGAAGAAAAATGTCAGAGATGGAGAAAAAGATCGTTCATGCAATCGGAGATGTATGCCCGGTACCGCTGGTAAAGGCAAAAAATGCCATTGCAGAGCTTCAGAACGGTGGAAAGGTTGAGGTTCTGGTGGACAATGAAATTGCAGTTCAGAACCTGGAAAAAATGGCACAGCAGAAGGGATACGGTTTTCTGGTAAAAGAGGAGAAAGAAAAGGAGTATCATGTGGAACTGACGGTATCGGAAGCAGGGACGGTGAAAGCACAGGAGGATACAGTCTGCCTGGTACCATCTGCAGAGAAAACAAAGCTGGTTGTGCTTTCCGCAGATCATATGGGCGAAGGCGCGAAAGAGCTGGGAAATATTCTGATGAAGAGCTTTCTCTATGCGCTGACGCAGCAGGATGAGCTGCCGGATACCATTTTGTGCTATAACAGCGGCGCAAAGCTGACGTGCGAGGGTTCGGAATCGCTGGAGGATTTCAGAAATCTGGCAGCACGCGGGGTAGAAATTCTGACCTGCGGAACATGCCTTAATTTTTACGGCATTACAGAAAAGCTACAGGTCGGCGGCGTGACCAATATGTATGACATTGTGGAGCGCATGAGCCGTGCGGATCGTGTGATCCGGCCATGATTTACCTTGATTCAGCGGCAACCTCGCTGTGGCACCCAAAAGAGGTGGAGGAGCGTATGCTCCAGGCGCTGCACGGCTGCGGAAATGCCGGGCGTGGCGTGCACGATGCGACGATGGATGCGGGGCGCGTGGTTTTTGAAACAAGAATGCGGCTTGCCGCGCTGTTTCATGCAGAAAGCCCGGAACGGATTGCTTTTACGTGCAATGATACAGAGGCGCTGAATACAGCAATTTTCGGGCTGTTTCACCAGGGGGACCATGTAATTACAACGGTCTGTGAGCATAATTCCGTTTTGCGTCCCCTGTATGCCCTGGAAAAACGGGGACTGGAGCTCTCCATCATTCCGGCAGATGAGGACGGAATGCCCGAATATGATCAGATGGAAGCAGCTGTAAAGAAAAACACAAAAGCGATTGTCATTACGCATGCGTCCAATCTGACCGGAAACCGGATCGATCTTGCGCGGGTGCATACGATTGCGGAACGGTATTCTCTGCTGCTGCTTGTCGATGCGGCACAGACAGCGGGAATTCTGCCGATTGATGTGCAGAAAAGCGGAATTGACGTACTCTGTTTTTCCGGTCATAAAGGCCTTTTAGGACCGCAGGGAACGGGTGGGATTTATGTTCGGCCAGGCCTTTCCATTCGTCCGCTGAAGATGGGCGGAAGCGGAATCCGAAGCTATGAGAAGGAGCAGCCGTCTGCAATGCCGGAGCATCTCGAGGCGGGAACGCTGAATGTCCATGGGATTGCGGGACTTTCGGGAGCACTGGAATATCTGGAAAAGACGGGGATCGCGGCCATTTATCAGAAAGAGATGGAGTGGATGCGTCTCTTCCTGGAAGAGATCCGTGATATTCCGGGTCTGATCCTGTATGGAACGAAGGATCTGCAGCAGAAGGTTCCAACCGTAGCTTTAAATATCGGTTCGTATGATTCAGGGTACGTCAGCGACTGGCTGTATGAGGAATATGGAATTGCCACCCGAAGCGGGGCGCACTGTGCCCCACTGATGCATGAGTCTCTCGGAACGCGAAAGCAGGGAGCGGTGCGATTCAGTTTTTCCCATGTTCTGCAGGAGGAAGAGGTGCGAACGGCGGCACAGGCCCTGTGTGAGTTTGCGGAAACGGAAGGTGGACCGGAAGTGGAAAGCTGACTGGAAGTGGGAAACAAAAAAACGCCGAAAAGGGGAAACGTGTGATGAGACAGCGAAAAGAAACCTGGATTCTGACCTTCGAAGGAACAACGCAGGCGATGCAGATGGAGCAATATGCGCGAACACACGGTCTGCCGGGAAGGATGATCCCGGTTCCGCGGGAGATTACGGCGGGCTGCGGCCTTGCATGGAAAGCAGCGCCGGAGGAAGGAAACAAGATCCGGCAGGCACTTCATGCTGCGGGAATTGGATATGAGGCGGAATACCGTATTTTGCTGTAAGCCAGGCAGGAGCTGGAGCATTTGACAGATTCCGGTGCAAAGATTATTTTACAGAGGAAAGCGGAAAGAAAGACCATAAAGAAAGACTATAAAGAAAGACAAAGAAGGTAAAAAAGTAAGAAATCGGGTGAAATGGAGATGGCAGACGAAGAAAAAACAGTGCAGCAGGAGCTGCGGTATGACATGCGGCTGCGTGTGAGCCGGACGGATCACGCATTTGGTCCCGGTGTGGCGGAGCTGATGGAGCATATAGAAGAAACAGGCTCTCTCTCCAGGGGCTGCAAATGCATGCAGATGGCATATTCCAAGGGCTGGAAAATTTTAAAGCGCGCAGAGGAGGATCTCGGCATTTCCCTGGTACAGGGAAACCGGGGCGGCAGCAGCGGCGGGCAGACGGTACTGACCCGGGAGGGAAAGGAATTTCTGGAAAAATACCGGAGCTTTGAAAAGGAAGTCCGGGCAAGTGCCAGCGTCTCATTCCAGAAGTGGTTTGGAAGAGAGGATAATTAGTTACGGTTCACTCAGTCAAAAAGAAGACAATATTTTTTAGGAGGACACGTTGACAAAACGGGTCCTTTCCTGTATGTTTATAGATGGGAAAAGCGTTATTCTTACGTAAGAATAACGATGCAGACCGCAGATGACGGCACAAAACGGCGGCTGCAGAAAAGAAGAAGGAAAACAAAAGAAGGAAAACAAAAGAAGGAAAACAAAAGAAGATGAAAAAGACAGATTTACTTGTTGTGCGGGGTGCGGGAGACCTTGCAACAGGCACGATTCACCGTTTAAAGCAGGCTGGATTTCATCTGCTGGTTCTCGAGGCGGAACACCCGGCAGCGATCCGGCGGCAGGTCTCGCTGTGTGAAGCACCGCCGCAGGCAGCGGCTGCAGCGTCTTCGTCTTTTCCATCTGCCGAAAAATGCATCAGCTGCTGTGCCGGAGTATTTCCCGCCAGCATTTCCTGCGCAGCCAGGATCGTGCGGTGCTCCATAATACCGCCGCCCACGCTGCCAACGACCGTGCCGTCCGCAAGGACCAGCATTTTTGCCCCCGCTTCTCTGGGAGTGGAGCCATGCCGTGCCGTGATCACAGCCAGCACAGCCCGCTGTCCCATGTGGTCTGCCTGCGCCATTGCATCCAGAATGGCCGAAGAAAAGCCCTCGGTCTGTGAGCGGGCGTTCTTGATCGAAACGACCTGCGCCAGAATAGACAGTGCGATCTCCTCTGCCGTCTGGGAGCCGATGGATAGCCCAATGGGCGCATACAAGGCTTCCACCCGCTTTTCCTCCAGCCCCTTTTCCAGCAGCTGACGGCGCACCAGTGCAGAACGGCCCCGGCTGCCCATCATCCCAACATAGGCCGCGGGCTTTCGCAGGATCTGCTCAAGGCAGATCACGTCAAAAGCATGTGCGCGTGTAACGACAATAAAATAAGTTTCCGCGCTGCCGGGCACCTGCTTCAACGCCTGTTCAAACGGCAGGCAGAGCACATTATCGGCTCCGGCATCCCGCAGCTGCTGTGCGTATTCTTCGCGGTCGTCTATCGCAAGGACCGGCAGACCCAGCAGCCTGGCAAGCCGTACCGTTGCAGCTGCCACATGACCACCGCCGCAGACGACCAGCTGAGGCACTGCACCAAAGCGCTCCACAAATACATGCTGCCCCTCGATCAGCTGTACACCCGTGGCGGTGCAGCTCTGCAATCCGGACAGAATAAAGTCAGCCGGGCCTGTCTGCCATACCGGTTTACCCGCCTGCAAAAGCAGCTGACTGCCGGAAACGCTGCCGTCCAGCAGGGTCGCCAGTGTCCAGCCACCTGAGGACGGAACGTCCTGAAGCATCTTATAAAGCGGTGTTTTGCTCATGTGTCATTCTCCTGTTTTGCTCTTATTGTTCCACCGCTGCTGCACGGTCATACCCGGCTGCATCCAGCCTGTGCTGCCATTGCTCAAACTCTTCCGGCAGCATCCGCCATGCAAGACCGCAGCCCGCGGATATTTCGCGCGGCAGTGGGATCAGTCTGCCCGGAACGCCTGCTGCAAGGCACTGCTTCTCCCATTCCATTGCCTGCAGCGTTGTGCGGAACGAGAGCACGATATAAGTCTTTCTTACACGCATGTCATAACTCCTGTGCAAGCTCGCGTACCGCACCTGCAGCCAAAAGCACCTCTGCCTCCGTATTGAAATGCGAAAAGCTGAACCGTACCACGCCCTGCCGGACGGTGCCAAGAGCTTTATGCATCAGCGGCGCACAATGCGCACCAGCACGTACGCAGATGCCGTAGTCCTCCCACAGGATGTCCGCAATGCGGGCCGAATCCTCGTTTCCGATATTGAGTGCAACAATGGGAGCGCGCGGTGCCATTTCCGGGTCGCCGTAAAGCGTTACATTCGGCAAATCCCGGATGCTCTCATAAAAAAGTGCTGCCAAGGCAGATTCCTGCGCACACAGCGTTTCCACGCCCTGAGCCAGGATCCACTCCACACCGGCGCACAGGCCCGCCAGACCCGGAACATTGAGGGTGCCCGCTTCCAGCGCAGTGGGCATCTGTACAGGATGACGCTCATCAAAGCTGTGTACACCGCTGCCTCCCACTACCAATGGCCGGATGGAAAGTCCCGGCCGCACATACAGGCCGCCTGTTCCCTGCGGGCCAAGCAGCGCCTTATGACCGGTAAAGCACAACACGTCAATGTCCAATTCCTGCACATCTGTAGGCTGAGCCCCGGCTGTCTGGGCAGCATCCACGATCAGAAGCAGGCCGTTCCGGTGTGCAAACTCTGAGACCCGGGCAAGGTCGGTGCCATTGCCCGTCACATTGGAAGCACCTGTAACAACGACCGCCTTCGTATTAGGCTGGATCAACCCTTGCCAGCCGTCATATTGCAGGCGTCCTTTCTCGTCCACCCCGGCAAAACTGAGCTGAACCCCCTCCTGATCCCGCAAACGGTAGAGCGCCCGCAGAACGGAGTTGTGCTCACAAACTGTCGTGATGATGTGGTCTCCCGGCGCGAACAGCCCGCCCAGCGCCGTATTCAGCGCCTGAGTGGCATTCGCCGCAAACGCGATGCAGGATGGGTCCGGTGCGTTCAAAAGCTTTGATATTGCGCACCGTGCTGCATAGACAAGGCGGCTTGCGTGCAGGGTGGGTTCGTGGGCACCTCTGCCCGGGTTGCCTGCCGTGCGCAGAGCATCCAGCATGGCTTGCTCCACCTGCGGTGGTTTGTGCAAAGTGGTAGCAGCATTATCCAGATAGATCACGGCTTCACCACATTGCCTGCCTGCGTCAGCTTTTCCACGATCGCATACATGTTGGTCACGCTGCCAACAGCCAGCTTTTCCGTCAGGCCATAGAAATTCAGACAGGTCCCGCAGGTCATGATCTCCACGCCCTGTGCCTCCAGTGCCTTCAGGTCTTCCAACATAGGCGAGCCCTCACAGGTAAGGGCTGCGCCGCCATTGTAAAACAGGATCGTTTTGGGCAGCTTGTCCTGCTGAGTGAGCGCAAACACAAAGGCCTTGAGCAGGGCCCTGCCCAGCTCTTCCGAGCCTGCGCCCATTTTATCTGAGCTGACAGCCACCACTGTATCGGTGCGGAGATCCGGTGCACAAACAGGCACTTCCTCGGTTGGTGCTGCCGCAGCGTTCCCCACTGTGAATAGCACACGGTATTCCTGCTCAGCCAGCTTTTCAGCACTGTACTGATAGCCCTTCTGCTGGGCCATCTTGGTCAGGTTCTGCACGGCGATCTCGTTATCCACCAGCACTTCCACCTCACCGGCACCTTTCAGCTCAGAGATCGCTTTTTTTGCCTTTACAACAGGCAGCGGGCAGGCATCACCGCGGGCATCTACTTTCAGCATTGTTTTTTGTCCTCCACTGATGTTTTTAATATTTTACGGTAATTTCGTGTTCCGTTTTAGGAACGATCTCCCCCACGATCTTTGCAGGCAGACCGGCCGCCTGCAGCTCTGCTTCCAGCGCAGATGCATCTTCCGATGCAGCAGCCAGCAGCAGGCCGCCGGAGGTCTGAGGGTCGAACAGCACTTCCTCCATGGCAAAGGGCAGATTTTCAAATGTGACATAGGGCCCGGTGTGGTTGCGGTTGCGCTGCCCGGCGGCAGTGTACAGAAACTCGTCTGCCGCCTTTTCAGCCCCCGGAAGGACCGGAATCGACCGTGCATCAATGATGCAGGAAAGCTTTCCTCCCATCATTTCATGCAGATGGCCCAGAAAGCTGAATCCTGTCACATCGGTAGCAGCGTGAACAGCATAGCGGCGGCTGATCTCAGCAGCCGTTTTGTTCAGCGTCGTCATGGACGCGATAGCACCTGCCATATGTTCCGGAGCGGCTTCGCCCACGCGGTTTGCCGTGCAGAGCAGACCTACACCCAAAGCTTTTGTCAGGATCAATTTGTCGCCGGGCTGGCCGGAATCATTGGTGTACATCTTTTGGGGGTTCACAAGACCGGTGACGGACAGACCATATTTGACGCCTGTATCGGCAATGGAATGACCGCCTGCCAGGCTTCCTCCTGCTTCGGCAACTTTTTCTGCACCACCGCGCAGGATCTCCCCCAGAATGTTCAGATCCATATTCTCAGGAAAACAGACCAGATTCAGCGCAGTTTTCACCTCGCCTCCCATGGCATAGATATCACTCAAGGCATTGGCAGCAGCGATCTGCCCGAAGGTATAAGGGTCGTCCACCATTGGCGGAAAAAAGTCCACCGTCTGCACCAGCGCGATATCATCTGTTATGCGGTACACGGCGGCATCATCCCGGCTGTCGTAGCCCACCAGCAGGTTCGGATCTTTTTCCCCGCGCGGCAGTTTTTCCAGAATGCGGCTCAGCACACCTGCCCCCAGCTTTGCAGTGCATCCGCCGCCGGTACAGAACACGATTTTTTCTTCTTTGCTCATGCACGCTCTCCTTTTTCAAAATGCGTCAGAATGCAAGGCACGCCGTAACGCTTTTTCAGGATATCAGCGGTCTGGCGGGCCAATACAGCCTGCTCTTCGGTGTCCACCTGATTGAGCACCGCATAAAAGCTGCGCTCTCCCACCGCTTTCTTCCCTCCGGACTCGCTGGCAAGCAGCTTTGCCAGCAGTGTGGGCGTCAGCACGGTATTTCCCGGGACACGCAAAATCTGCTGTGCCAGTTCTGCCCGGAAACATCCTTTTTCCAGCGGTTCCCCCAGTGCAGAAACGCCTGCAACCGCAAGCACGATATCGCACTGCGGCAAGAGCACCGGCTCATGTGCCGCCGGGGCCTTGCAGGGCATCCGTCTGGAACCATCCGCTTCGATGAGAACGATATCGGCCAGCTGCATCCAATGCTCTAGCTGTTTCTGCGGCGGAGCTGTCAATTTCCCGCCGGGAACCGCTGTTCCGGCAACGGCATAGCTGCCGTGTTCCCACAGACGGAAAAGCTCCGCGTCCGTCTGCGCCCAGACAGCGCCGGGCGGCCGCATGATATGGGTGGTGGTGGTCACCAGCACATGCCAGTTCTTACGGACACAGTGCGCAGCCATGGCGTACATCAGTGTCGTTTTGCCGCCGCCGCCCACAAGCGATACAATGTGGCCTTTTTCCGTCAGAAACGGAAAGTCATTTTCAATCGGCATACAAACGCTTACTCTTTTTTGGCAGCAGCCATGGCGATCTGTTCCGGCGTAATGGGCAGCTCATAGAACCGGGTACCAATGGCATTATAGATCGCATCGGAAATGGCCGGCAGCGGCGTATTGATGACGACCTCGCCGATGGACTTTGCGCCAAAGGGACCGTTGGGTTCGTAGCTGCTCTCAAACTCCACCTTGAGTTTTCCCACATCGGTACGGGCAGGGATCTTGTACTGGAAGAGCGAGTTTTCCTGCGGATAGCCATTCTTATCGTAGGTAATGTTTTCGGTCAAAGTCATGCCGATGCCCTGCAGCAGTCCGCCCTCGGTCTGCACACGGGTCAGGTTCGGGTTGATGGGCGTGCCGCAGTCCACGCAGGCATCAAACTCCAACAGCTTTACCTCGCCGGTCTCGGTATCCACTTCCACCTCAGCAGCACCGACCATGAACGGCGGCGGCGACAAAGGCGAAGTATGCGTTTCGGTGGCTTCCAGCGGTACCATGTGGCCGAACTGGGAAGCATACGCGATCTCCGACAGCGTTTTTTTCTGTGCAGGGTCCTTGCTCATAAAAACATCCCTGCCGTCAAACTCCACCTCGTCCTCGGTGCATCCCAGCAGCTCTGCGCCCAGTCTGCAGATCTGAGTGCGCAGCTTCATGGCACACTTTTCGGTAGCCTTGCCGGTAACGTAAGTGGTGCTGGACGCATAGGAGCCAGAGTCATAGGGCGAGGTATCCGTATCGGCTCCAAAGACCGTGATATTGTCCAGCGGGCAGTCCAGAACCTCGGCAGCGATCTGCGCCAGTGTAGTGTCACAGCCGGTGCCCATGTCGGCCGCACCGATCATCAGGGTGTAGAAGCCGTCGTCATTCAGTTTCAGGGTGGCACTGCCCACATCCATGCCGGAAATGCCGGATCCCTGCATCGCCATGCCCATACCGACAGCGCGCACCTTGCCGTTGCCCAGATCACGGGCAGGATACTTGTGCTCCCAGTCGATCATATCCCGTACCTTGACAAGGCAGCGGTCCAGTGCACAGCTGGTATTGACGGCACCATAATAGGCGGGCATCACATCGCCCTCCTGCACGGTGTTTTTCAAACGCAGCTCAAAGGGATCCATGTTCAGCTTGTGGGCCAGCTCATTGACGGCAGATTCTACCGCAAACAGGCCCTGCGTTGCACCATAGCCGCGGTAAGCACCGGCAGACATGTGGTTCGTATACACCACATCACTGATAAAGCGGAATGCCTCTGCCTTGCCGTACAGCGGGATGGATTTGTGACCGGAAAGGCCCACCGTCGTAGGGCCGTGCTCGCCATAGGCACCGGTATTGGATAGGGTGTACAGATCAATGCCCTTCACAATGCCGTCCTTCGTAGCACCCAGCCGCACATGAATCTCCATTTCGTGACGCGGCGAGGATGCGATCTGACTTTCCACACGGCTGAAAATGATCTTGGAGGGCTTTTTGGTCTTCCATGTCACGAAGGCCGGATATACTTCGCTGACCGCCGTCTGCTTCGCACCAAAGCCGCCGCCAATGCGGGGCTTTGCCACACGCACCATGCTTTTGGGGATATGCAGTGCGTTTGCAATATTGCGCCGTGCATGGAATACGATCTGGGTGGAGCTGAGCACGTTCAGGCGTCCATAGGTGTCGATCGAGCAGTAGGTGCGGAAGGTCTCCATCATCGCCTGCTGGCAGGCCTTGGTGTGGTACACATGGTCGATGACTACATCGCTGGCTGCAAGCACGGCATCGATATCGCCGTCTCCGCATTCATCATGGGCGCAGAGATTGCGCTTGTTGTCGGCTCCCACCGGGCACAGACTGGCCCAGTTGTCCTCCGGATGCACCAGAATGGGGTTGTCCTTGGCAGTGTGATAGTCCAGCACTGCTTCCAAAACCTCATATTCAACCTTGATGAGCTTGAGGGCCTTGTCCACGCACTTTTCGTCCTTACCGGCCACGATGGCCACCACATCGCCCACAAAGCGCACATGGCGGTCGATGAGCAGGCGGTCACGCGGACTGGCTTCCGGATAGGTCTGGCCTGCCTGCGTGTAGCGCGGCGCATCCTGCGGCACATCCTCCCATGTAAAGATCGCTTCGATCCCGGGCACTTTTTTTGCCACAGCGGTGTTGATGGTTTTGACGATGGCATTCGCGTGCGGAGAGCGCAGCAGCTTTACGATCAGGCAGTCCTGCGGGATCACATCGTCCATATAGACGGGCTGGCCGGTGACCAGCTGCATGGCATCCTTTTTACGGAAAGGCTTGTTAACGGTATTCATTCTGCGGCCTCCTTCTGCTTTTTCCATGCCAGAAAGTTCATGATGCCGCGCAGCTGGCCCTCATAGCCAGAGCAGCGGCAGAGGTTGCCGGAGAGATATTCCTTGACCTCTTCCTCACTGGGGTACGGATTCTCGCGGAAGAGGGCCAGCGCGTTCATGATAAAGCCCGGGTTACAGAAGCCGCACTGCTCTGCGCCCTGATCCGCGATAAAGCCGCCAAACTCCGCTGCTTCTTCCTGCAGGCCTTCCAGTGTGGTAATGCTGTGGCCGCTGGCACGCGCTGCCAGTACCGAGCAGGACAGCACCGGTTTCTCGTCCAGAAACACCGTGCACAGACCGCAGTTGGAGGTCTCACAGCCGCGCTTGACGCTCTTGCAGCCATGGGCACGTACAAAATCGATCAACAGCATATCCGCAGCCACATCCTCTGTGACCTTGACGCCGTTCAATGTAAGAGTGATCTGCATTTAATTTTCCTCCTGTGCCGTGCGTGCTTCCAACTCCACAACAGCACGCTTTGTCAGAACGCCCGCCAGATGGCGGCGATATTCCGCACTGCCGCGCATATTGGAGCCGGTAATGATATCGTTCTTTACTGCATTGGCGTACTTCAGCGCCAGCTCCTGTGCAGGCACGCCGTTTTCCGCCGGGAACTCATACAGCACCGCTTTGAGCGGGCGTGCGCCGATCGCAATGCGATAGCACCCATCTGCAAGACGGGCGGCGGCACAGGTGAGCACCGGGATATCGGTCTGGCTGTTGCGCACAGACTGATAGAAAAACTCCGCGTTTTCCTTTTTGACGATCAGCCGCACAAGGATGTCCCGGTCATAGGGACGCTCGGCGTACTCCCGCAGGGACACGATGCCGCCCTTGTACAGCTCTACCGAACAGTCCATGGCCATAAACAGTGTGAGCACATCGGAAAAGCCGAACCGGCCATAGATGCTGCCGCCCACCGTGGCGCAGTTGCGGAACTGCACGCCGACAATGCGGCGCACAGCCTCCCGCACAGCCCCCGCGGTGTAGGCGTTCAGGGCGGCGTTCGTTTCCAGATCGCGCAGCGTTGCCATAGCGCCGATGATGATCTCGGTGTCAGTCTCCTCGATCGTATCCAGCCCCAAGGCCGACAGGTCGATGGCCGTGCCGACATTGATCTTTTCCATCTTGAGCCAGAGCATACCGCCCAGCACGCGGTTGGGCTTTTTCTGGTTCAGCTGCCATGCCTCCTCCAGCGTGGCGGGGCGGGCATATTCGCGTATCGTCATCATGGGTCAATCTCCGTTTTTTTCTGTTTTGGGCGAAAAAATCACACTTTTCGTGGATAGGTACTTTTATTCTACCATAAAATCTGGTATAATACCGTTGTTGTTTTAAAAACATAACGATATTTTTTATTGCATGAGGGAAAAAGATCCATGAAAATGACCAAAATGACCGCCCTGCTGCTGGCCGCCGGCAACGCCGCCTATATCAACCTGACCTTCCTGATGGTGGCCTGCGGCATCGTGGCCTCCCTGATCGGCGTTGTGGCCGTTAAGCTCTGCAAAAACGGCGACCCCCACAAGGCCCTGAACCTGGGCACCTATCTGGCCGCGGGCCTGATGATCGTGGCCTCCTTCTTCCTGTGCCGCGGCGTGGAAAACGGCATGAAGCTCTTCGGCGCCGTGGTCTCCGGCATCGTGGTGGGCGTGGTCATCGGCTTTATCACCGAGGTCTATACATCCGATAAGTATAAGCATGTGAAGCACATCGCCCAGCAGAGCGAGACCGGCGCGGCCACCACCATCCTCTCCGGCTTTGCCGTGGGCCTGCGCTCCCCTGCCCTGCCCATCCTGCTGATCGCCGCGGCCGTGGTCATCAGCGCCAATCTGGCGCAGGACTTGAAGTTCGGACCCGTCC
>OQVT01002318.1_pt1 | contig 12278 bp, 9 predicted proteins | sample 1691561 | NCBI WGS metagenome assembly OQVT01 (sample SAMN03418260, study PRJEB22391) | human gut metagenome | biome: human-gut; feature: organic feature; material: feces | host: Homo sapiens | place: Tanzania | collected 2013-01 | reverse complement strand
AGTATGTTAGTAAGAGCCAGACAGGCACCACTCACGGTAACTGTTCTGGCTCTTAATCAATAAATGTATCTGTTCCATTTACAGGAATCCTGACAGACAAATCAAATTTTATTTCAACAACTCGCGCAGCACCTGATTCACCATTCCTGGGTTTGCTTTCCCTTTCATGGCGCGCATTGTCTGTCCAAACAGTGCTCCGATTGCTTTCTCTTTACCGCCTTTGAAATCTGCGACTGCCTGTGGGTTGTCTGCAATCACTTTGGCAGCTATCTCACGGAGTGCACCTTCATCGTTCACCATCTTAAGTCCGTGTTCTTCTACATATTTCTCAGGATCTATATCCTCCTGGAAAATCTGTTTGAATACATCCTTTGCCACAGAACTGTTAATGGTTCCTGCATCCGCAAGATCAATTAATTTTGCCAGGTTCTCCGGAGAGAATGTTAAATCTTCCGGCTCCATTCCATTGTCTTTCATCAAACGGAATGTCTCTCCGATCAGCCAGTTTGCAACTTTCTTCGGTTTCTCACAGATTGCTGTTGTTGCCTCAAAAAGATCTGCCATTTTCTTGGAACCTGTAATAATCTCTGCATCATACTGCGGAATATCAAACTGTTCCTTGTAACGCTCCAGCTTCTCTGTACGAAGTTCCGGCTGCTGAGATTTGATTTTCTCGATCCATTCATCACTGATCACGATCGGCACAAGGTCCGGTTCCGGGAAATAACGATAATCCTGTGCATCCTCTTTGGAACGCATTGCATAAGAATGCTCTTTATTGTCATCCCAACGTCTTGTCTCCTGTACAACCTGTTTTCCTTCTTCGATCAACTCGATCTGTCTCTGACGCTCGCCTTCGATCGCATGTGCGATTGCCTTAAAGGAGTTCAGGTTCTTCATCTCTGTTCTTGTACCAAACTGATCAGATCCGACTTCACGGACAGACAGGTTGACATCTGCACGCATAGAACCTTCCTGAAGCTTACAGTCAGATGCTCCTAAATACTGCACGATCATACGCAGTTTTTCAAGATAAGCAATAACTTCCTCCGCGGAACGCATATCCGGTTCAGATACGATCTCTACAAGTGGCACACCGCTTCGGTTATAATCGACAAGTGAAGTATCGTCCCACTCATCATGAACCAGCTTACCTGCATCTTCTTCCATATGCATCTCATGGATTCTTACTTTCTTCTTTCCTGAACCACTCTCAATCTCTACATATCCATCTCTGGCAATCGGGAGATATAGCTGGGAAATCTGATAGTTCTGCGGGTTATCCGGGTAGAAATAGTTTTTACGGTCAAATTTGCACACCTGTGTAATCTTACAGTTTGTTGCAAGACCAATCGCCATCGCATATTCTACGACCTGTTTATTCAACACCGGAAGAGATCCCGGCATACCGGTACATACCGGACAAGTATGTGTATTCGGTGCGCCACCGAATTCTGTGCTGCATCCACAGAAGATCTTTGTCTTTGTAGCCAGCTCAATATGCACTTCCAGTCCAATGACTGTCTCATACTGCTTTGCCATTGTTAACGCACCTCCTTTTCTGACATAAGACCGACATTTGCCGGTGTCTCATATGCTTTCTTTGTCGCACACTCATAAGTATATGCTGCACGGATCAAAGTCTTTTCTTCAAATACATTTCCGATCAGCTGCATACCGATTGGAAGTCCTTTACTGTCTTTTCCAACCGGAACACTCATTCCCGGAAGACCTGCAAGATTGACCGAGATTGTATAAATATCTCCCAGATACATCTTCATCGGATCACTTAAGCTCTTTCCAAGCTCCGGAGCAGTTGTCGGTGCTGCCGGTCCGAGAATGATGTCGTAATTACGGAATGCACGGTCAAACTCTTTCTTGATCAAAGCCTTTGTACGAAGTGCCTTAAGATAATACGCATCATAATATCCTGAACTTAAGACGAATGATCCAAGCATGATTCTTCTCTTTACTTCCGGTCCGAATCCTTCTGAACGGGTTTTCTTATACATATTGTGAAGTCCATCGTAATCTTCTGTACGATAACCATATTTTACACCATCAAAACGTTCCAGGTTAGAACTTGCCTCCGCATCTGCGATCGTATAATAAGCAGGGATTGCATATTTTACAAGACGCAGATCAAACGCCTCAACAATCGCACCCTTTTCTTCGAGTACTTTTGCGGCTTTCATCACAGCATCATTTACTTCCGGATCCAGTCCCTCTCCCATATAATCTCTTGGGATTCCAATACGGAGTCCTTTCACATCATCAACGAGCGCCTCTGTAAAATCACAATCATCACGATCCATAGAAGTACTGTCTTTCGGATCATGCGATGCAATCGCCTCAAGAATTGCCGCACAATCCGATACATCTTTCGCTACCGGTCCAATCTGATCAAGAGAAGAGCCGTATGCGATCAGTCCATATCGGGAAACAGTTCCATAAGTTGGCTTTAATCCAACAACTCCGCAGAAAGAACTTGGCTGACGAATGGATCCGCCGGTATCAGATCCAAGCGCATAATAACATTCGGATGCTGCCACTGCCGCACAGGAACCACCGGAAGAACCTCCCGGAACATGCGCTGTGTTGTGCGGATTGCGTGTCGGTCCGTAATAAGATGTCTCTGTTGTACTTCCCATAGCAAATTCATCCATGTTCGTCTTACCAATGATAACCGCTCCTGCTTTTCTGAGGTTCTCAACTGCCTCTGCTGTATAGGTCGGTTTGAAGTTTGAAAGAATCTTGGAACTACATGTAGTAAGCTGTCCCTCGATACACATATTGTCTTTTATCGCAACCGGAACTCCTGCAAGCGGACCTGTCAGTTCGCCCGCATCTATTTTCTTCTGAACTTCCTCTGCCTGTGCATAAGCACCTTCTTCATCTATCGTCACAAAGCTGTGAATCTCTGACTCTGCTTCTCTGATCTGTCCGATCACTGCATCAACTGCTTCTCGTACAGTTACTTCTTTTGCTTTGATCTTCTCGCCCAGTTCAAGGGCTGTAAGTTTTAATAAATCCATCTGCTCTCACTCCCTTAACCAATTGTCTTCGGCACTTCAAAACTGTCATCTTTACGAAGTGGTGCATTCGCAAGTGTCGCTTCTTTGTTATCTCCGTTTGTCACAACATCTTCACGGAACACATTCTGTACCGGAAATACATGAGACATCGGTTCGATTCCTGCTGTGTCAAGTTCATTTAATGTATCTATATAATCCAGCATCTGCTCCATGTCTTTTTTCGCTGCTTCTTTCTCTTCCTCTGAAAGTTCCAGCTTGGCAAGGATTCCTACATACTCGATTGTTTCGTCGGATATTTTATTTGCCAATTTAATCATCCTTTCTTTCTACTCTGTCTTTGCTGCTCCTGACAATTTCCAAAATCAGTATCATAAATTTCTCAGCTTATTGCGCCCTGTAGCGGTACATATCATAGAAACTGTCATAATTCTGGTTTTTCACCGAGCCGGACGGTGTCAGGATTAAATCCCCATCAACCACTTCCAGTTCCGTCCCTTCCGGGAAAACTGCATTTCTATAAGATTCTGACCCATCTGTATCATAAAACCAGAGTCCGTAATTCTCATAATTGAGAGTTTCATTTTCCTTATCATAAAGATCACCAAGATAAATCTTGTAATGAAGCTCCGCCCAATCGACTCCTGATGCCTCGGTCACATCATACCATCCTGCCGGGAAATCTGTTCCCGCTGTATAAGTGTTTCCGGCTTTCAATGTTACCTGCTCCGTCAGCGGATTTTCTTCCAACTGCATCTGTTCCGTCTGTGCATTCTCAGAATGAAACTGGACAACCAGTCCTGTATCAATCTTCAGATGACCTCCTGTATACAGTCTCACATCGTCCAGATAATCTCCTGCATCCGTATCTGACTCATCTTCACTAAAATAAGAATAGTAATAAATCGAATTCTCAGGATCATCCTGCTGCATGGAACCTTCACCTGAGACAAGCTCCACTTCATAAGTCCCTTCCGGGATCTGTGCTCCGATCTCATACTCCCCATATCCTAATACACAATCATAAGTTGCTCCTGTCTCGGAAAGTTCTCTCATTGTATTCATATATGGATCATACTCAGAATCCACTTCGCTGCCATCATCATTCCAGTCATAATCTGAGGAATGGAAATCATCCCCAAATGAGGAAATGAAATCACCAACTGAACCCGCAATGCTTGTAAATGCTACGATTGCTACGATGATTCCCGAAAGAATTCCACTGATTTTCCTGGCCTTTTTCTGTTCCTCGTAAGATCCTGTATGAGCCTTCCGTCCGTTATGACTCTCACAGAGATGTCCCGCATCCTGCTTTTTCTCCCGGTTTTTTGTCTCTCCAGTCTCATTCTGTCGTTTCTGGGAATATGTCATTTTTTTCTTGCGGTCAAAACTACTCTCATTCAGCCTGTAATTCTTTTTCTCCAGCTTTGTGTTATCCAGCCCGCAGGAACTGCAACGGCCATTAATCAATTTACCTCCGCAAAGATAACATTCTTTTTTCTTAAACATAAAGATCCTCCCTCGTTTCTACTCCATAAGTTTCTGACCACAACATCCTGTGAGCAGTTCTCTTTCTCAGTTCAGACCTTCACATCCAACAGTTTTTTCGTTCAATCCAGAAGGATTGACCCGTTTTTTGTATTTTCTTCTTATGGTTCCAGACGACTTAAGTCTCTTGGGAATAATGTTGTTTCTCTTACATTGTCTTCGTTCATCATCTTCATTGTCAGACGTTCCATACCTATTCCAAGACCTCCGTGTGGTGGCATTCCATGCTTGAATGCACTTAAATACTGCTCCATGCCTTCATCTGTCATACCTCGCTTCTCCATCTTCGCAAGAAGTTCATGATAATCATGAATACGCTGTCCGCCGGTTGTGATCTCCATTCCTCTGAAAAGCAGGTCAAAACTGAGCGTGTAAGTCGGATCCTCCGGATCATCCATTGCATAGAATGGACGTTTCTTTGATGGGTAATGAGTAACGAATACAAAATCTGCATCCCACTCTTCCTTCGCATAACGGCTGATCAATGTCTCTTCCTCTGGTTCCAGATCAAATGGGTTCTTGATCTTTCTGTCATACTTCTCGGATACCAGTCGTTTGATCTCGTCGAATCTTACTGCCGGAATATTATCTGTCTTCGGTACTTCGATATTCAGAATCTGAAGCTCTCTTGCATACTCTTTCTTCAACAGCTCCATCGTATACTGAAGAAATCCCGTTTCCATTGCCATGATATCTTCAAATCCATCAATATATCCCATCTCAAAATCAAGGCTTGTGTACTCATTCAGATGACGCTTTGTATTGTGTTTCTCTGCACGGAATACTGGCGCTGTCTCAAAGACTCTGTCGAATACTCCGACCATCATCTGCTTATAGAACTGTGGGCTCTGCTGAAGGATCGCCGGTCTGTGGAAATACTCCAGACGGAAAAGGTTCGCACCGCCCTCTGCACTCTTGGCACCGATCTTCGGAGTATGGATCTCTGTAAATCCCTCTTTATAAAGGAAATCACGGAACCCTCTTACGATTCCTTCCTGAATTCTGAACTTCGCACGCTCTCTGATATTTCTCAGAGAAATCGGTCTGTAGTTTAATTTTGCTTCCAAAGATGTGTTCAGCTTCCACTTTGCAATCGGAAGCGGCATTGGCTCTGCCGGCTCACTTAAGATCTTCAATTCACCAAGGCGAATCTCAATCCCATTCGGAGCTTTCGCAGACTCTGCAAGCACACCTGTTACCTCTACTGTATCTGCTTCCTTCACATCTTTCAAGTCAAATTTGGAAATATCTTCTTCATATACACACTGAACAAGTCCTTCTCTTTTTCTGAGAATAATGAATGCAATTGTTCCCATATCACGGATCGTGTGGATCGCACCATTTACTTTCACTTCGGTTCCAATTCTTCCCTCTTCGAGAAGTTCACTCAGTTCCAATGTTTCCTTCTTTTTTACGCCTGTTACAAATTCCATTTTTCTTCTCCTTTCAGATTCCAGCATCCCGGGAAGAAGCTTTCTAAAATAAAAAAGCCCCGGGATACATCAGTATCCCGGGACGGAAATTACAATCATAATATCCGCGGTACCACCCGCATTGAATCTCAGTCTTCACATTTCAAATCTTATCTCTATCCCTGTGTAAGCCAGATTCCACTCTTTGCATGTAACGTATGCTCCACGTGCTGCCCTACTTCATCTGTTCAGACAACCAGCTCCCAAGTGTTCCCATAATCCACTCCGCTGTCCGGCGCTCTCAGTCGGTGACGCCAACTTCCTGTCAGTTTCTGTGAATCAGAGTCTTGTTCTTTGCCTTTTTCTGGTTCAGCACTTTAGTCTGCTAAAACTTGTTTCCAATATTAGCACATCATTTTTTGATTTTCAAGAGTTTTTATCTGAATTGTCACACATTTTAACATTTCATCAGATTGAGGCTTTTTCAACCTATGGGTTTTGTGTACTTTCAACAATTTCTTCCTGTACCGTGCTTAATGCCTGATCCAGCTGATTATCTGCTTTTGGATTCTCTTCGTCATACTGATATTCCACCTCGACATCCGGCTCAACACCTTTTCCATTGATGCTTCTTCCGTTTGGAGTATAATACTCGGCAATCGTCACTTTCAGACATGTTCCATCTCCCAGATCCATCAATTGCTGTACAACACCTTTTCCGTACGTTGTCACTCCGACAATCTTTGCTGTTCCATAATCCTGTACTGCACCGCTGAAGATTTCAGATGCGCTGGCACTGTACTGGTTTACAAGAACTGCCATTGGTTTCTTAAATTCATGCGTTCCGTCACAGGTGATTTCGTCTGTCTTTCCATTCTTGTCCTTTGTCGATACAATCGTACCTTCTGGAAGAAGCAGACGCAGCATATTCGTAACTGTATCAAGACTTCCGCCCGGGTTGTTTCTCAGGTCAACAACAAGACCCTGCATTCCCTGATTTTCAAGATCGTCCAATGCCTCTTTAAACTGGTCGTAAGTTACTGTGTCAAACTCGGACACTCTGATGTATCCAATCTGGTTTTCCTTCATCTCATACGAAACTGTCTTCACTTCGATCGTATCTCGTGTAGCAGTCAGTTCCAGCTCTTCTCCGTCTCTGAGAACTGTAATCTTTACATCTGTTCCTTTTTCCCCTTTGATCCAGGACACCACCGTATCAAGCTGTTCATCACCAACCTCATGATCATCGATTTTCTCCAGGATATCTCCGGCTTTCAGTCCTGATTTCTCTGCCGGAGAGTCTTCATAGACATTTACAATCGTCGCATAGCCCGTATCGGCATCCTTTGTCAGCGTTGCACCAACACCTGAAAATGTTCCGCTTGTTGATTCCATCAGAGCTTTCGTTTCATCTTCATCATAATAAACGGTGTACTTATCTCCCAGCGCACTCGTATATCCGGAATAAATTCCTTCTGCCAGCTTATCTGTATCAATTTCATCTCCATACAGATAATACTTATCGATCAAAGCATTCAGCTTATCCAGTTTTTTTGATACCTCTTTTTCTGTCACTTTACCGGATGCATAACTGCCGGATGTGTTCGTGATTACCCTGAATCCCCCCAGGAGAAGCAGGCCAACAAGAACTGTTGCAAGAACTCCGGTCACAATTCCCGCACCATATCCCCTTTTCTTTTTCTGTTCCATTCTCTGTCCCTTTCGCTGTTATCTAAAGAAAAGGACAAAGCAGAATCTTCCACTTTGTCCCCCTTTATTCTTTGAATCACTTTCATGTAAACATGAAAGGAAGATTTTGAATCCCTTTGTCTTACATATAATTATTCGGATTCACTGCTGTTCCGTTGAGTTCTACCTGGAAATGTAGATGTGCTCCGGTTGAATATCCTGTGGAACCGACATATCCGATCTGTTGTCCTTTTTCCACTCTCTGACCGGCACTTACACAAATTGAACTGTGATGCATATACTTTGTCACCAATCCATTTCCATGGCTTATAACAACCCAGTTTCCTGCACTGTTGCTCCAGCCTGCCGTAATGACTGTTCCGGCTGCTGCTGCATATGTAGGTGTTCCTGTCGGTGCAGCATAATCATTTCCTTTATGTGGTCTTGAGTCGAAAGATCGAACCTCTCCGAAATAACTGGACTGGTACGTCATTCCCGGACACGGATGTGTAAAATATCCACTTCCACTCACCACGTTTCCGCTGGAAGCCGGTCTGGAACTGCTGCTTCCACCGCTGCTGCTTCCGCTGTTATTCTTCTTTGCAGCAGCAGCCGCAGCAGCTGCGGCTGCTGCCTGCTCTTCCTGAAGACGTTTTGCTTCTTCTGCCTTCGCCTTAAGATCTGCAAGAAGGTTCGCATTATCGGTAATCTGATCCTGAATCTCAGCAATCTGTGCTTCCTTACTGCTGATCAGTGTCTGCGCCTCCGTCTGCTGACTTACCAGACTGCTCTGCAAGGTATTGAGTTTCTCATACTCATCCTGCAGTTTTGCTTCTTTCTCTTCCACAGCCTTTACTGTATCCTGAAAAGCTGTAAGCATATCTCTGTCATAAGAAGAGAGCTTCGATACATACTCTGCTTTATTAAGAAGATCACCAATATTACTGCTGGACATCAGAATCTCAAGAAACTGCGTATTTCCGCCTTCATACATATATTTGATTCTCTTCTTCATGCTGTTGTACTGCTCGTCTTCATCTACCTTGGCCTGAACAAGCTCTTCTTCAGCAGTCGAAATCTCTGTTTCCTTTGCGCTTAATTCTTCCTGCGTCTTGTTCATCTGAACAATGATAGAATTAAGCTTTGCAGCAAGTGTATCTTTTTCCGCCTGAGCTGCATTCTTCTGTGACTGCAGCTCATCCGCTTTTTTCTGTGCTTCATCAATTGTCACAGCACCGGAAGTAACTGTCATTGACAGCAGCATTCCGATTGACAGAACCAGTGCTGTCACCTTTCTCATCCGTCTTTTCATAGGTATCTCCTATTACACTCTCAAGTGCTTACGAACAGTGAAGTAACTTCCGAGGAATCCGATTCCAATTCCCATTGCAAGCCCGATCGGCAACAGATAGATATATACATTTCCAACCGGAAGGAATGTGATGATATTCTTCAGAATACTAAACTTCTCCATAATATATCCTACAGCCTTGTCATAAAGGAAATATAACAGGGCAAGCGGAATAACTGCACCGAACAATCCGATGATCAGACCTTCGATCACGAATGGTGATCTTACAACAAAGTCTTTCGCTCCGATATATTTCATGATTGCAATCTCTTCTTTTCTGACTGTAATACCTGTTGTTACCGTATTACTGATCAGGAAGATTGATACTCCGAGAAGAATTGCGATAATTGCAATTGAAACATATGCAACAAGCATATTCACACTGGAAAGTGTATTTGCTACAACATCTGACTTTTTAACTTCTCTTACTCCATCAAGGCTCTGCGCAAACTTAACCAAATCCTGCTGAGTTGCTGAAAGAGATTTACTCTTTGCAATCAGGTCCTTACTATTCCCTTTTAAAGTCTTCATATAGACTTCATAGTTATCTGAACTTGCCAACGGGTTATCATCTTTGAAACCTTCTGCAAGTTCCGGGTTATCTCCAAAATATTCTTTCTGGAATGATTCCCATGCATCGTCCGCTGATATATAGTTTACTTTTGAAACATCATCTCGTGATTTAAGCTGTTCACCGATTGCATCCTTCTGTTCCTGCGTTGCATCCACATTAAAGAAAACAGTAATTGCAACACCTTCTTCTGCGCTTTTAATAATATACTGGAAGTTAACAAGCAGTGAGAAAAACAATCCAAACAGGAAAATACATGCTGACATCGTCGCTATGGATGCGAGTGAAAACATCTTGTTTCTCCAGATATTCTTAACGCCCTGCTTTCCAACGTATCCAAATGTACTAATCCTCATCTATATACCCACCTTTTTTCTCATCACTGACGATTACGCCCTGCTTCATAGTAATGACGCGCTCGTTCATCTCGTTTACGATCTCCTGGTTATGTGTAACAACAAGTACTGTTGTTCCACGCTCATTCGCCTCTTTCAGCAGACTCATGATCTCCCATGAGTTTGTCGGGTCGAGGTTTCCTGTCGGCTCATCCGCCAGCAGAATGGCAGGCTCATTTACAATTGCTCTTGCAATCGCTACTCGCTGCTGCTCTCCACCTGAGAGTTCCTTTGGGAATGACTTGTATTTCTGTGCAAGTCCTACCAGTGACAGAGCTGCCGGTACCTTCTTCTTGATCACACGGGTCGGTGTCTCAGTCACACGCAAAGCGAATGCAATATTCTCATAAATATTACGATCCTTCAGAAGACGGAAATCCTGGAACACAACTCCAAGTCCTCTTCTGTATTTAGCAATGTTTCTGTGTTTCATACGGTTCAAATTCTGGCCGTTGACGATAATTGTACCCTCTGTCGGATTCAGTTCCTTCATGATCAGTTTGATCAATGTAGACTTACCTGATCCACTGTCACCAACGATGAATACGAATTCTCCGCGCTCAATCTTCACGGAAACTCCATTCAAGGCTGCGTGACCTTTGGAATACTCCTTCGTCACATTCCTTAATTCAATCATATGTTCCTCCTAAAACTTATCTATACTCCTACGGTTCTAGTACTCTAATGTCTCCATATACTTCATATACTTTACTACCATTAAAGCAATCTTGAAAGTAATGGCATCCTCAAACACACGCAGATCCAGACCTGTGCTCTTCTGGAGCTTATCCAGTCTGTATACCAGTGTATTTCTGTGGATATAGAGCTGTCTGGATGTCTCTGATACATTAAGACTGTTCTCAAAGAACTTATTGATCGTTGTCAATGTCTCTTCATCAAAGTCATCCGGAGATTTTGCTTCGAAAATCTCTTTGATAAACATCTTACAAAGTGGCAGCGGCAGCTGATAGATCAGACGACCGATTCCAAGTGTTGTATAAGCAACAATATCCTTCTCATCAAAGAAGATCTTACCTACATCAAGTGCAAGCTTCGCCTCTTTGTATGACTTGGATACTTCCTTGATATCACTTACGATGGTTCCGTATGCAATATGGATCTGCTCGTCGCCTCCCTCTGCCTGGAGCGTATCCAGCATCTCTTTCGCCATCTTCTCAAGTTCCTTATTGCCATCCTTATCTGAGAGTTCTTTCACAACAATAATATTCTTCTCATCAACAGCTGTGATAAAGTCTCTTGACTTTCCTCCCAGAAGATTTCTCACATTATCAAGTGCAGCACTGTCTTTCTCGTGCGATGTTTCAATAATAAAGATAACACGTTTTACTTCTGTGTCAATATGTAATTTCTTTGCGCGATTGTAAATATCTACCAAAAGAAGGTTGTCTAAAAGAAGATTTTTGATAAAGTTATCTTTGTCAAAACGCTCCTTATAAGCTACAAGCAGACTCTGGATCTGAAATGCCGCAATCTTACCGAGCATATACACATCTTCTGTCTCGCCATCTGCAAGCAAAACATATTCCAGACGCTGTTCATCAAAGATCTTAAAGAACTGGCATCCCTGGATCACCTGGCTGTCTGCCGGTGATTCAACAAAAGAAAGAACCGCTTCCCCACAATCTTTTGCCATATCAAATGTTGCTGCAAGTTCCTTGCCCTCTGTGTCAAGTACACAAAAGTCAACCCTTGATATTCCCTTTAATCCTTCAATAGTGTTTTGAAGTATCTGATTCGAAATCATCCTTTTTCCCGTTTTTATAAAGATACGAAAGAGCCGCCCCCGTTGCCGTAGCATAAATGGCATTTTGGGGAATAATAAAGTTTACGCCGTGCATTTTGTGCAAAGCATTAAATACTTTTTTTGCGCACGGGACCAAGGTTAAGGTCCCTGTTAAAACTACATCTTTCACGCTATCGGCATTAAGGCGGCAGGCATAAAATCGGTTGTAACTATTCACGACCTCATATTCTTGCGTCATCCCGAATACTACAATCCTATAGACGTGGCAATGTATAAGGCTAAGTTTCTGCTTACATGCCGTGAAGCCGACCGTATTATTGCCATAAGCGAGTGTACCAAGCGCGACATTATGGAATATGGTGGAGTGGAGGAGAGTCGTATCGAGGTGATATACAAGAGTTGCGGCAAGCGTTTTGCTACCTCGTTGACACCCGAACGTATTGAATATACTCGTCAAAAGCTGCAACTTCCACAACGTTTCGTACTTAATGTGGGCACACGTGAGGAACGCAAGA
>OQVT01002317.1_pt1 | contig 12281 bp, 9 predicted proteins | sample 1691561 | NCBI WGS metagenome assembly OQVT01 (sample SAMN03418260, study PRJEB22391) | human gut metagenome | biome: human-gut; feature: organic feature; material: feces | host: Homo sapiens | place: Tanzania | collected 2013-01 | reverse complement strand
TAATCATGTATGGAAAACAGGAGGAGTGTGACCTTATGGATACCTTATATCTTGCTGCAATCTGCGCTACTGTCCCCGGGTTGGGACGCAGCAGAATCCCTGAATTAATCAAAGCTTTGGGCAGTGCCCGCGCTGTTTTTGAGGCTGATGCTGCCACGCTTACAGCGACAGGACTTTGCACGCTGAAGGCGGTTCACAATTTTCTTGGCAACCGCGATGCACGCATGCCGCAGAAAATTGATTACTTCTGCCGTCATCATGGCGTGGAGTTACTTGCGTATACGGACGCCAGCTATCCGCAGATCCTGCAGAACCTGAGCGACAAGCCTTTGGTGCTTTACATCAAAGGAAGGCTGCCCGAGGCGCCTTATACCTTGGCGATAGTCGGTTCACGTCGCTGCACGGAATACGGTGTGCGTGCTGCCGCCTACTTTGCGCAGGCGATGACACGCGAGGGCATACCAATCATCAGCGGCGGTGCCAAGGGGATTGACACAGCGGCGCACGAGGCCTGCCTGCAGGCCGGAGGGACGACGGTGGCAGTGCTTGGCTGTGGACTGGATATTGCCTATCCGCCGGAAAACGCCAGACTGTTCGCCCGCATTGCCGAACGCGGCGCGCTCGTGTCGGAATACCCGCCGGGAGTACCGCCCATAGCGGCCAACTTTCCTGCGCGCAACCGCATCATCGTCGGTCTGTCGCAGGCTGTACTGGTAGCAGAAGCAGGCAAGCGCAGCGGCGCTGTCATTACGGCCAACATTGCTGCCGATGAGGGACGCGAGGTATATTGCGTACCGGGGAATATTTTCGATGGCAGCAGCATTGGCTGTCATGAGCTTATCCGCACCGGTGCCAAGCTGGTGGATATGCCACAGGATATTTTAGACGATAAAAAGAGCTGGCAGCAGGCGATGAACCGCCGCATAACCCAGCCAAGTATTTTTGACTGTGCACCGCGGGAGCCAAAGCCTGCACCCGCACCGGTCACAACTGAATTAGGAGCGAAGCTGCTGGCACTTTTGCAGGCAGGAGCGCTTTCTTTAGAAAAGCTGACGGAGCAGAGCGGAGCCGCTTTTGCTGCCGTGAGCATGGAGCTGCTTGACCTGCAGGCCGCCGGACTGGTGGCTACGGATCAGGCACAGCGTTACTACCGAAAGTAGGAGGAACATAAATGGCAAAGACTCTGGTTATCGTGGAATCACCTACGAAATCCAAGACTATCGAAAAATTTTTAGGCAAAAACTATACTGTAAAGGCTTCTATGGGACACTTGCGCGACCTGCCGAAAAGCACCCTGGGTGTAACCTTTCTGCCGGACGAGGAGCATGCAAACGAATTTGAGCCGAAATATATCAACATCCGTGGCAAGGGCGATTTAATCAAATCCCTGAAGGCTGAAGCCAAAAAAGCCGACAAAGTTTTACTGGCAACTGACCCTGACCGCGAGGGTGAAGCAATCAGCTGGCATCTGGCATTTATTTTGGGCATCGACCCGACATCTGCCTGCCGCATTGAATTTCATGAGATTACCGCTGCCGCTGTCAAGGACGCTATCAAGCATCCGCGCTGCATTGACATGGATATGGTTGATGCACAGCAGGCACGCCGCATTTTAGACCGCATCGTAGGCTATCAGCTGAGCCCGCTGCTGTGGCGCAAAATCCGCAAGGGCCTGAGCGCCGGCCGCGTACAGTCCGTTGCAACCAAAATTGTTGCTGATCGCGACCGTGAAATTGAAGACTTTGTACCGGTAGAATACTGGACACTGCGCGCCAAGCTGCGTGAAAACAGCAAAGCACCGCTGTTTGAGGCGGAAGCAGTAAAATACAAGGGCAAAAAGCTGGAGCTACACAATGAGCAGGAGGCAAGAGCAGCGGAGGAAGCACTGTCCAAGGCTGATTACATTGTGAGCGACGCAGTGAAGAAGGAACGCAAGCGTCACCCCGTACCGCCGTTTACCACCTCCAGCATGCAGCAGGAGGCCAACAAAAAGCTCAACTTCAGCGCCAAAAAGACTATGATGCTTGCACAGCAGCTTTATGAAGGCGTATCCTTAGGCAAAACCTCCGTCGGTCTGATTACCTATATGAGAACCGACTCCGTGCGTCTGGCAGAGGTTGCTGTTGCCGAAATCCGCGACTATATCAAGCAAAACTTCGGCAGCGAATTCTGTCCGGCGAAGGAAAACCATTACAGCACCAAAAAGAACGCGCAGGACGCGCATGAGGCGATTCGTCCGACCAGCGTCATGCGTACCCCGGCCGAGATGCAGGAGTACCTCACCAATGACCAGCTGAAGCTGTATACGCTCATCTGGAACCGCGTTGTTGCCAGCCAGATGACGGACGCTGTTTATGACGTTACCACATTGACGATTGATGCTGCTGACTACCAGCTGCGCGCAACAGGCTCCGTACTGAAATTCCCGGGCTTCTTGCAGCTGCACAGCAAATATGATGATAAAGAAAAGGACGCTAAGGTTCCTTACATTGAGTCTGGCACAAAGATTGTCCTTTACAAGCTTCTGCCCGCAGAGCAGCACTTCACTGAGCCTCCTGCGCACTTTACGGAAGCAACGCTCATCAAGGAGCTGGAGGAGAAGGGCATCGGCCGCCCCAGCACCTTTGCACCTACCATCGTTACACTGCTTACCCGCGGTTACGTTGTCAAAGAAGCCAAAAAGCTGCTCGTTACCGAGCTTGGCATCATGACTGTAGATATGCTCACCGAATATTTCAAGGGACTCATCAACATCGGCTTCACCGCCCAGATGGAGGAAAAGCTGGATGAGGTTGCCGAGAAGAAGCACACTAAGGACGAAGTCCTCAGCGAATTCTACGGTCCCTTCAAAAAGGATCTGGACCACGCAGGTGTGGCAATTCCTATCGTTGAAATCCCGCTGGAGGTATCCGACGTTCCCTGCGACAAGTGCAACGACGGCACCATGATGGTTATCCGTGAGGGACGCTTCGGCAAGTTCCTGGCTTGCCCCAACTTCCCCAAATGCCGCAATACCAAGCCTATCCTGCACCCGATTGGTGTAAAATGTCCTCAGTGCGGTGCCGATATTCTTGAACGCAAGAGCAAAACCGGTAAGGTATTCTATGGTTGCGAAAGATATCCCGAGTGCGATTACACCACCTGGGATAAGCCGCTTAATGAAGAATGCCCGGAATGCAAGCATATGATGGTAGAGCACGTGGAACGCAACGGCAGCAAGCGCAAGTTCTGCAGTAACCCGGAATGCTCCAAGGCAAGACCGGTATATGCTTCCAAAACCGCTGCAGCAAAGACTACGGAAGCTAAAACAACCGCAACCAAGAAAACTACGGCGGCTAAAAAGACTACCGCTAAGAAAACTACTGCTACCAAAACCACTGCAGCAAAAAAGGCTACTGCTACTAAAACAACTACCGCTAAAAAAACCGCTACTGCAAAGAAAACAACCGCAACGAAAAAAACTACTACAACTAAGAAAGGCAGCAACGAATAAATGACTATCTCTCCTGTACATGTAATCGGTGCGGGTCTGGCAGGCTGCGAAGCCGTTACCCAGCTCACGCGCCACGGTATCCCTGTAATCCTGCACGAAATGCGTCCTGTAAAAAGTGACGAAGCACATAAAACCGCATATTTTGCTGAGCTTGTCTGCAGCAACTCCCTGCGCGCAGGCAACATTGAAAACGCTGTCGGCCTGCTGAAGGAAGAAATGCGCCGTTTAGGCTCTCTCATCATGCAAAAGGCTGACGAGCATCAGGTGCCTGCCGGCGGCGCTCTGGCTGTTGACCGCGACGGCTTTGCCGCTGCCGTAACCGAAGCAGTGAAGGCTAATCCGCTCGTTACCGTCATCCACGAAGAGGTGACCGACCTGGAAAGCCTCGAAGGCACTGTCATCGTAGCCAGCGGCCCGCTGACCAGCGCTGCGCTTTTCGCCGATATCAAAAAGCTGCTGCAGGCTGAATACCTGCACTTCTTTGATGCCGCAGCACCGATTGTTACCGCCGATTCCCTGGACTATGACAAGGTTTACCGTGCGTCCCGCTATGACAAGGGCGGCGCCGACTACCTCAACTGCCCCTTCTACACGAAGGAGGAATACGTTGCCTTCTGGGAAGCTCTCTGCAATGCGGAAAGCGCTCCCGTAAAAGATTTTGAGCATGATGTATTTGAAGCCTGCATGCCTATCGAGGAAATGGCTGCAAGAGGCGAGGACACCATGCGCTTCGGCCCGCTGAAGCCCGTAGGCCTCATTGACCCGCGCAACGGCAAGGAAGCATATGCAGTAGTTCAGCTGCGTCAGGATAACGCTACTGCCTCTCTCTACAACCTGGTAGGCTTCCAGACACACCTCAAATGGCCGGAGCAAAGACGTGTTTTCGGCATGATTCCCGGTCTGGAGAACGCAGAGTTCGTGCGTTTCGGCGTAATGCACAAAAACACCTATCTGAATTCGCCGCAGCTTTTGGATAAGCACTTCAACCTGCGCAGCAATAAGCGTTTCTATTTTGCCGGACAGATGACAGGCGTAGAAGGCTACGTCGAGTCGGCAGCCTCCGGACTGATGGCCGGTTTAGCTGCTGCCAGAGCGGTACTGGAGCTGCCGGAAGTAGAATTCCCCGATGTAACTGCGCACGGAGCGCTGGCCAACTACATCAGCAACCCGGCGATTGAAAACTTCCAGCCGATGAACATCAACTTCGGCCTCATTCCGCCGCTCACTGTACGCATCCGCAAGAAGAGAGAAAAGAACGCACAGATTGCAGCACGTGCTTTGGAAGCACTGGATGGCTTTCTGCCTGCGCTTAAAACTGAACAGGCGTAAATTTTCGCCTGTTATCTCTAAAATATGCTGAAAACGCCAAAAATATTTTTAGAGAAAGACAATATGTGTCCTCCTGCTATGATAAAATCTGCTTATAGCCGGTGGCAAAACGTTTGCTTAAGAGAATAAACGTGCTATAATAAGCTTAAAGAGATTTTCTTACAGCAACCGCTTTGCAAAGTTCATGGCAGGGAGGAACTAATAATGACAGATTTACGCATCGCAAAGGATCGTTTGCTCTATATGTATTCGCGCCTGGTAGACGGCAAAATGCTCTACAAGAAGGAGGAGGCCCAACGCTTCGGCTGCTCCTTACGCTCTATTCAGCGCGACATAGAAGACCTGCGGTCCTTTTTGCATGAGCAGAACGAAGCATCAGGCCTGGTGCAGGATTTGGTCTACAACCAGAAGCTCGGCGCTTACCAGCTTGTACCGCCATCACGCAATCTGCTGTCCAACGAGGAGGTTTTTGCCACGCTCAAAATACTGCTGGAGAGCAGGGCGTTCACCAAAAAGGAGCTGTATCCGATTATTGATAAGCTGATTGACTGCTGTATCCCCAAAACAGAGCAGCAGCGTGTGAGCGAGCTTATAGGCAACGAAAAGCTGCTTTATGTCGAACCGCAGCACAAGGATAAGTTTCTGAAGAAAATGTGGGAGCTTAGCGGCGCTGTGCATGAGCATCTGGAGATAATTATCAACTACCGCCGTACCGACGGCGTGCTGGTGCAGCGCAGATTGCAGCCCGTAGGCATCATGTTCTCCGAATTCTATTTTTATCTGGCAGGCTTCATCGTGCCAAAGGAGAAGGAGGAGCTCAAATTCGAGATAGAAAACGATCCCTTCCCGACCATCTACCGCATCGACAGAATCAACAGCTTTACCGTCACCGAAACGCATTTTGCCGTTCCGTATTCCAAACGCTTTGAGGAGGGCGAATTCCGCAAGCGCATCCAGTTTATGTACGGCGGGCATCTGCAGCGCCTGCGCTTCCTGTTTAAGGGCGGCAGCTACGAATACATCCTTGACCGCCTGCCTACTGCCAAGGTAGTAGAGGAGGGCGAAAACGGTACGCTTATCGAAGCGGAGGTTTTCGGCAAGGGCATTGATATCTGGCTGAAAAGCCAGGGCGAGCTGATTGAGGTTATTTCCAGACAGGAGATACCGGTAAACTAAGCTCAAAATTCATTTTCGCAAAAATATCTAAAAATTTCTCAAAAAATTTTTTAGGATAGCCAATCTCTGGCTATCCTATTTTTTATAATAAGATTATGCTAAGGCATAACGAAAAAGTAACACTGATTGCCGGCACGTTTTTCAGAAATGCGCCTGCGTTTACTTTGGCAAACAGTATCAAGGCAGTCTTCGCACCTTTTTTTACATGAAGAAATGCCGGAAATACTGTAAGCTATAATCAGTAAGAAGTAGAGGAGTGGATGATATATGTATTGCGAAAAGTATGTAGAAATGGGCAGAAAAATACGTTATTACAGAATCATGCAGGAGCTGGGGCAGGGGATGCTCGCAGAGCAGATAGGCATTACTCCGCAGTATTTGAGCAAAATCGAGCACGGCAGCGCGCGCCCGAGTATGGACCTGGTATTCCGCATTGCCGACAAGCTGCAGGTAAAGGTGTCGCACCTGCTGGAAGCTTGCTGATAACTTAATCAGGGCATGGATTTTTCCTCCTTTTTGTGGTACAATACCCATGTAATTGCTTCTGCTCGAAGCAGTTAACAGCGTGACTGCCAAAAGGCAGCATACATGTAAGGAGGAAAACTTAATATGAATGAGCAAAACACCGTTTTAAACATCATTGGCAAGGTGAGCGGATTACTGTCCAAGTATATCGCAGTCGTGATCTTGATTACCTCAGCGATAGCCTTCACACATCCGCAGGAATTCATGTGGATTCCGCAGTACACGGCCCTCTTCCTGGGTACGGCAATGTTTGGCATGGGCCTGACCATCAAGCGTGAGGACTTTCAAATCGTCTTTTCCCGACCTAAGGAGGTTATTTCCGGCTGTATCCTGCAATACACCATTATGCCCCTGGCAGCCTATTTTCTGGCTGTAGTGATGAATCTTGATACTGATATCGCTCTGGGCGTTATCCTCGTAGGCTGCTGCCCCGGCGGTACTGCCAGCAACGTTATTGCCTACATCGCTAAGGGCGACGTTCCCTTATCCGTGGGCATGACCATTACTTCGACCTTGATTGCACCGCTGGTAACACCTGTGCTGGTGTACCTGCTGGCTGGCTCCTGGGTAGAGGTAAGCTTTATGGCTATGGTGCTTTCCGTAGTGAAGATTGTGCTGCTGCCTGTGCTTGCAGGTATCATCTTAAACAGCCTTTTCCACGATACCATTGTCAAGCTGGGCGGTATTCTACCGCTGGTTTCCGTTGTAGCGATTGTAACTATTATCGACGGTATCGTTGCTGTCAACGCTGCTAAGCTGATGAGCTGCGGTCTGATCGTAATGCTGGCTGTTGTCCTGCACAATGGCATCGGTATGGCTCTGGGCCTGGGCATGGCGCGTCTGATGAAGGTATCCTACGCTAAGGAAACTTCCATTGCTATCGAAGTTGCGATGCAGAACAGCGGTCTGGCGCTTGCACTGGCAACCGCAAACTTCGCTGCTAACCCGCTGGCTACGCTTCCGGGCGCAATTTTCAGCGTATGGCATAACGTTTCCGGTTCTATTTTCGCCAGCTGCCGCATTAAAGAGGTAGAGGAGAAGCAAAAGCTCGAGCTTAAGGAACATGCAATAGCAAAATAAGCAAAAATATTAAAGGCACTACTGTGAGCGCAGTAGTGCCTTAATTATTGTATAGCGTAGAGCAGGGGAGCCTGCATATTATTTTTTACTTTTATTATCCAAACCGAAAAGCATTTCCATAGGCTGCTCCGGCGCTTCCTTAACTGTCGCACCTGTGCTGAAACCTGGCATTTCCGCCTTGGTCAGCTCAATTTTGCCGTATTGGCGCTCATAATCATCAATAACCCATTTCAAAATCTGTTCGATTTCCTTATTTACTGAACGACCATTTATCTTTGCCAAATGCTTCATCTTATTCATAATAATAGGGTGAATGCGCAGTGTAAAGCGTGCTTCTTCCATCAATATTCCCTCCAGGTCTGCCTATTCTACTAATTATTATAGGCAAGAACAGCGCTTTTGGCAAGGAGATAATCTTTTTTAGCAACAGCTAACTCTTTTTACAAGATTTTCAGACAATAGCTTTTGAAATATGCTATAATAAATAACATAGTGTAAATTTTTAGGAGGCAACAATGACTTTAGCAATAAATGCCGTATACCACGGCTTTAAGGTTTTACAAGCACAATTTGTAGATGAAATCAGCTCCCAGGCATATATCATGGAGCATATCAAGAGCGGCGCACGCCTTTTGTACCTTGCTAACGATGACGATAACAAGGTTTTTTCTATTTCCTTCAGAACTCCGCCTGCAGATGATACAGGTGTAGCACATATTCTGGAGCATTCCTCTCTCTGCGGCTCCCGCAAATATCCCTTAAAGGAGCCCTTCGTAGACCTCGTCAAGGGTTCTCTGAACACCTTTTTGAACGCTATGACCTTCCCGGATAAGACCATGTATCCCGTTGCCAGCCGCAACGATAAAGATTTCCATAACCTGATGGATGTATATCTGGACGCTGTGTTCTATCCTTCCTTCTATCAGAACAAATACACCCTGCGTCAGGAGGGCTGGCATTATAATTTGGACAGTCTCGACGGCGAGCTGAGCTACAACGGCGTTGTTTATAACGAAATGAAGGGCGTATATTCTTCGCCGGACGCATATCTGGAAAACGAAGCGCTGAAGGCTCTGTTCCCCGATAACTGCTACCGCTTTGAATCCGGCGGCTATCCGGACGCTATTCCGCAGCTGACTCAGGAAAAATTCGAGCAGTTCCACAAAACCTATTACAGCCCGGAAAACAGCTATATCTATTTATACGGCGATATGGATATCGACGCTACTTTGGAATATCTCGATGCAGAATATCTGAGCAGCTTCGAGAAAACCGGTACTGTTGATTCCGCCATCGCAGAGCAGCAACCCTTAATGCGCACTGCGGATATTGAAGCCTTTTATCCGATTGGGGCAGAGGAGGACTGCACTGCCAAAACGTATCACGAGCTTTCTATCGTAACAGGCAAGGCAACCGACCTGCAGACCAGCATGGCGCTGAGCCTGCTGAAAAGCACCCTGCTGGACAGCGAATCCTCAGCACTGCGCCGTGCGCTGATGGACGCAGGTATAGGCCAGATTATCAACGGCAGCTATACCTCCAGCATGTATCAGCCGGTATTTTCTATCCGTGCCAGCGGCAGTGAGAAAGAGCTGCGCGATAAATTTATCAGCGTTATCTATAAAACACTGCAGGACATCACCATCAACGGCATTGACAAAAAGCTGCTGGAGGCCAACATCAACTCTATGGAATTCAAGCTACGCGAGGCAGATTTCGGCGGCTATCCCAAAGGACTGATCATGGGCATCGGCGTTATGGATAACTGGCTGTACGACGGCAATCCGATTGAAGGCCTGTGCTACAACAAATATCTGGCAGCTCTGCGCGAGGGCCTGAAAACCAATTATTACGAAAGCATTATCGAAAACTATCTGCTGGACAACACCCATAAGGTGCTGGTAACCCTGTTGCCGCAGCCCGGCAAGGAGGAGGCAGACCAGGAGGCCGCTGCTGCCAAGATGAGCGCTATCAAGGCACAGATGAGCCAGGAGGAGCTGCAGCAGCATATCGACGAATGCGCCGAGCTGCACCGCCTGCAGGCTACTCCCGACAGTGAGGAAGCACGCGCAACCATCCCTGTACTGAAGCGCAGCGATATCAGGCAGGAGGTAGAGAAGATTGAAACGCAGGAGGAAGAGCTGGGTGCAAGCCATCTGCTGTATCTTCCGCGCAACACCAATAAAATCGCTTATACCAGCTTCTATTTTGATATCACCGATATGGAAGCCGAAAAACTGCCTCTGTGCTATCTGCTCACGGATATCATGGGCAAATTCAATACTGAGCGCTACAGCTATCAGGAGCTGGCAACCAACGCCATCATGTATACCGGTGGCATTGCGTTCGCTGTACGCGCCTTCACCGAAGCGGAATCCACGGATGATTATAAAATTTACTTCTCCACCAAAGGCAAATGCCTCACCGATAACCTGCCGAAAATGCTGGATATCCTGCAGGCTATTGCTTTGGAAAGCAAGATGGACGATTTGGACCGCTTCCGCGAGCTGGTATCCGAGCTGAAAACCGATTGGGACGACAACTTCTTCAACCGCGGTCAGACAGTTGCTATCACCAGACTGTTCTCCTATTGCTCTGCCGGCGCACGCGTCAACGAGCAGGATGAATTCAGCTATTACCAGTTCCTCAAAAAGCTGACCGACAACTTCGACGAGCTGGCACCGCAGGTACTGGAACAGTTGCGCCTGTTAATCAAACGCTTCTTCCAGAAGAACCGTTTCCTGCTCAGCTACAGCTGTGACGTAAAGGAGCAGGCAGCAGTAAAACAGCAGTGCCTTGATTTCATCAGCAAGCTGTCTGAGGCAGAAGCAGGGGAGAAGGCTGAGGTTCTACCCGTAGGCACTGTCAACGAGGCTATTGCTACCGCAGGTAAGGTACAATACGTTGCTGCAGGCGGTAACTTTGCTAAGCATGGCCACAAATATGTGGGTGCGATGGCTGTACTGGAAACCATTCTGAGCTACGAATATCTTTGGACCAAAATCCGTATCCAGGGCGGTGCTTACGGCGTTACCGCACGCTTTGAGCTGAACGGTGTAGGCGTGTTTGCATCCTACCGCGACCCGCAGCTGCCGAAAACTCTGGAGGCTTACCAAGGTCTGGCAGAATGGCTGAGAAACGAAGAATTCCCCGAACGCGAGCTGAACAAGTACGTTATCGGTACCATCAGCACAATGGATAAGCCCCTGACCAACAGCATGCGTCTTGACAAGGCAACCGCGCAATATCTGAAGCACGTTCCCGTTGAGCTGCGCCAACGCATCCGCAACGAAATACTGCAGGTAAGCAATGCAGACCTGCAAGCACTGGCTAAGGTAGTAAAGGATATGCTCAGCGACGGCCTGATCTGCGTAGTTGGCGGCAAGCAGCCTATCGAAGCCAATAAATCTTTGTTCAACAATATCATCAATGCGTAAATCTGTACGCTGTTAAGCTAACGCTAAAGCTAAGAAAAACCCGTGACCTCCGAAGGAAGTCACGGGTTTTGTCGTACATAAAAGCGCTGTTAAATTAGTCCAGCTCGCCGCTTTGCGCCTTTTTAACAAGCTCCTGATAAGCGTTATAAACGCCGCTGTTGAAGCAGGTAAGCACAACGCTCATGCCATAGTCGGCGTTGGCGTTAATCCATTCGGTGCAGGTCAAAAGAGCGATACGGGCAGCCTCGTCCACAGGATAAGCATAAACACCGGTAGAAATCGCCGGGAAAGCAATGCTGTGCAAATGATGCTTGCGCGCCAGGTCCAGGCTGTTCTTGTAGCAGTCAGCCAGCTCCAGTCTTTGTTCAACCTTACCGTTATAAATAGGGCCTACGGTATGAATAATGTAGCTTGCGGGCAGGTTATAGCCATAGGTAATCTTGGCAGCACCGGTTGTGCAGCCGCCTAAGGTTTTGCATTCCTCCAAAAGCTGCGGTCCTGCAGCGCTGTGAATAGCACCATCAACGCCACCGCCGCCTAAAAGCGTGCTGTTGGCAGCATTGACAATCGCGTCGCAGTCCAAAGTAGTAATATCACCGCGCCAAACGGAAATAGCGTTCTGCTGCTTGTTCTTCTTGGCATCGGCCAGCAGCTCCTTGATCATCTGGTTTTGGATATTGAAGGGAGCGGGGGAAGCAGGGTTAAAGATAATGCCTGCAATGCCTCCATTTGCAGAATAAACAACCCCCACTTTCCCGGCATCAATAACTTTTATATGTGTTAGCGCAAAAATTCCTCCAAAAATCGCAAATACTACTACTAAAACAAGTGCAATAATCTTTTTCATGATATGGTTTCCTTTCACTTTAGGTTTTGTTTTCATAACATTATCTGTAACCCGAACAACATTAACAATTACGTCGTTTATCTTAGGGGAAGGCTGATCTCAAACACCGTGCCGTCGTCGTTTGACGCGGATATTGTGCCTTTGTGCAATGACACAATCTCCTTTGCAAGAGAAAGTCCGATCCCGGCGCCGCCCTTACGGGTGCTGAAAAAGCGGTCGAAAATGTGCGGCAAAAGCTCCGGCGCAATGCCTTCTCCATCGTCATGGATACGTACAATGGCTTTTCCTCTGTCTGCCTTACATTCAATTTGTATTTCCTCTTTTGCATACCGCAGTGCGTTGGTGATGATATTCGAGAACGCACGTCGGAGCTGAACGGTTATGAAAAGAGACA
>OQVT01002312.1_pt1 | contig 12294 bp, 9 predicted proteins | sample 1691561 | NCBI WGS metagenome assembly OQVT01 (sample SAMN03418260, study PRJEB22391) | human gut metagenome | biome: human-gut; feature: organic feature; material: feces | host: Homo sapiens | place: Tanzania | collected 2013-01 | reverse complement strand
AAGGCAAGAAAATTTATTTCAGGATTTACAGGATCTGCCGGTACGGCGGTCATTACGTTGACAGAAGCAGGTCTTTGGACAGATGGAAGATACTTTGTTCAGGCAGCCAGTCAGCTGGAAGGAACGACTGTGACCCTGTATCGCATGGGTGAGGAAGGTGTTCCGACCGTCAACGAATATATTGAGAAGACGTTAAAAGAAGGCGAGTGCATCGGTTTTGACGGACGCGTGATGACCTCACCATTTTTGCCAACGGCGATACCGTAGCTATCGCACTGGAGGCAGTGGAAATGTTGAAACAGGAGGGCATTAACGCCACTCTTTATGATATGCACACCATCAAACCGCTGGATGAGGATCTGATCGACCTTATCTGGGAGGACCGTCCACCAATGTCCTGCGAGAAGGCATGGGTTCTTGATACGAAGTATAGTGGAAGAAGTACCGCAGACAAGAGTGCGGCGGTAAGAAAAGAGATGGAGGAGAAAGGCGCAACCGTGCATCTTTTGTCCTCACTCTATGATATCTCGTGGCTTCTTAATATCAGGGGCAACGATATCAGCTATGTGCCGGTCGTTTTATCGTATCTGTCGATGACGAAGGATACCTGCACATGGTTCCTGCAGGAAGAGATCATTGATGAGAATCTTCGCAAGTATCTCAACGAGAATGGAATCAAGACACAGCCATACAATGCGTTCTATGATTACGTGAAGACACTGGATCAGGAGACAATCCTGATGGATCGATCTGTTGTCAATTATCGTATCTGCAACAACATTGCGGAATCCAATAAAGTGATCGATGATGCGGATCCGACGGTTGCGATGAAATCTGTTAAGAATAAGACAGAAGTGGACAATACAAGAAATGCTCACGTCAAGGATGCTGTTGCCATGTGCAAATTTATGTACTGGCTGAAGAAGAATGTGGGCAAGATACCGATGACAGAGATTTCTGCGTCGGACTATCTGGCAGGCCTTCGTGCCGAGCAGGAGGGATTCTTGGATTTAAGTTTTGATACGATCTGTGGTTATGCGGATCACGGTGCGATCGTGCATTATGCGGCAACACCGGAATCGGATATCGAATTGAAACCGGAAGGACTTCTTCTGGTGGATTCCGGCGGACATTATCTGGAGGGAACAACGGATATTACAAGAACGTTTGCCTTAGGTCCGGTGACGGATGAGATGAAGGCGGATTTCACTCGTGTGTGCCGCTCGAATATGAATCTTGCCAATGTGCGCTTTTTACATGGATGCACCGGAAGAAATATCGATATTGTGGCAAGAGAACCACTTTGGGAAACTGGTAAGGACTATAAGCACGGAACCGGACACGGAGTCGGTTATGTGTTAAATGTACATGAGGGACCGAACAGCTTCCGTTGGCAGAACTCTGCGACTGCAAAGGAATGTGTCTTTGAGGAAGGCATGATCACAACGGATGAGCCTGGAATCTATATTGAAGGAAAATACGGTATCCGTCTGGAGAACGAACTCGTCTGCCACGAAGGTGAGAAGAATGAGTTCGGTCAGTTTATGTATTTTGAGAATATTACTTATGTCCCGATCGATCTGGATGCAATTGATCCGGATCAGATGACAGAGACAGAGAAGAGACGGTTAAACGAATATCACGAAGGTGTATATCGCACAGTATCGCCTTTCCTTGAGGGAGAGGAATTAGCCTGGTTAAAGCAGGCAACACGCGCAATCTAGCGCAGAGACATAAAGGAGTTATCGATGAATAAAAAGTTGGTGTTGATTGACGGACACAGTATATTAAACCGTGCTTTCTTCGGATTGCCGGATCTGACGAATTCGGAAGGACTGCACACGAATGCGGTGTATGGTTTCCTTAATATTCTGTTTAAGATTCTTGAGGAGGAGAAGCCGGATTATCTGACTGTGGCATTTGACGTCCATGCACCAACTTTTCGTCATAAAATGTTTGATGCCTACAAAGGCACCCGCTCGCCGATGGATGACGCTTTGCGCCAGCAGGTTCCGCTTATGAAGGAGATGCTGACAGCGATGGGCGTGCGTATCGTTGAGATGGAAGGCTACGAGGCGGATGATATCTTAGGCACAATCGCGGGAATGGGCGAACGGGAAGGCATGGATGTCTCGGTCGTATCCGGAGACCGCGATCTGTTGCAGCTTGCAACGGAGCATGTCAAGATCCGAATTCCAAAGACGAAGAAGACTGGCACGGAAATCGAAGATTATCTCGCAGCAGATGTGAAGGCCCGCTATATGGTGACTCCGAAGGAGTTTATCGATGTGAAGGCACTCATGGGAGATACCGCGGATAACATTCCGGGTGTTCCGGGAATTGGCGAGAAGACGGCGACTGCACTGATTGAAAAGTACGGCAATATTGAGGCTGTACATGAGGATGCCGCCAATGTCAAGCCGCCACGTGCATCGAAGAATATCGTGGAATTCTGGGATCAGGCAGTCCTTAGCAAGGAACTTGCAACAATCATTACTGATGTGCCGATTGCATACGACTTTGCGGAGGCAAAGCTTGATGGTGTGCAGGAGCTCTATACCGAAGAAGCTTATTTATTATGTAAGAGGTTGGAGTTCAAGAATCTTCTTGGCAGATTTGAGGTGGATGCGCCGAAGAATCAGGCGCAGGAGCATTTTAAAATCGTAAGAAAGAAATCCGAAGCGGAGAAAATCTGGAAGAAAGCAGGCAACAATCCGATCGGTTATTTTATCATACCGTATGCCGCCGGAAAAGATGGAAAGCAGGAACAGGACGGACAGATGTGTCTTTTTGCGGAGACACCGAAGAATGCGTTTGCCGGTATGGCGGTGGCGTTCTCGGAGGAAGATATCTGCCTGTTTGTGACCGGAGATGAGCTGACATCAGAAGAACTGATCGACCAGCTGATCAACAAGAGAGAGGGAAAACTGATCGCGGCGGATCTGAAGCCGGATCTTAGATTTTTCCCGGATGTGGCGAAGGCGGATTCGTGGGATACCTGTCTTGCGTTTCGTGCGCGTTGCTTTGACCGGACGGTGGCTGCATATCTGCTCAATCCGCTCAAGGGAGAGTATCCGTACGATGATATTGCAAAGGATTATTTGGGACTGATGGTTCCAACCAAAACCGATTATCTTGGAAAGAATGAAGCTGCGGTTGTATTGGCAGAGGATGAGCAGGCGGCGATGAACTACGCATGTTACGAGGCGTATATTGCGTGGAAGTCGTATTCTGTATTAAAAGAAGCGTTGCAGCAGCACGAGATGGAGACGCTTTTTAATGAAATTGAGATGCCGCTCGTATTTGTACTTTCCGATATGGAGCGGGAGGGCATCTGTATCGATGCGGATGCGTTAAAGGAATACGGCACAAAACTTGCCGGATCGATCGAAGAATACGAACAGAAGATCTATGAGGAAGCAGGCGAAGAGTTCAACATCAATTCGCCGAAGCAGCTTGGCGTGATCCTGTTTGAAAAGCTGCAGCTGCCGAATGGGAAGAAGACCAAGACCGGATATTCCACAGCTGCGGATGTACTTGATAAGCTTGCACCGGATTACCCGATCGTGGCGGACATCTTAGAATACCGGAAGCTTTCTAAATTAAAGTCCACGTATGCGGACGGACTTGCCAATTTTATCGATGAGACGGGCAAGATCCATACAAGTTTTAATCAGACGATTACGGCAACCGGAAGACTAAGCAGCACAGATCCGAATCTGCAGAATATTCCAATCCGTATGGAACTTGGCAAGATGATCCGTAAGGTCTTTCATCCGATGGAGGGAGACCTGTTCGTGGATTCCGATTATTCCCAGATTGAACTTCGTCTGCTTGCCCATATCTCGGGTGATGAGGGGCTGATCGAGGCGTTCCGGGAGAATCAGGATATTCACAGAAGTACGGCGTCCAAGGTGTTTGGTGTCGCTTTTGATGATGTTACGGATCTGCAGAGAAGGAATGCCAAGGCGGTCAATTTCGGAATTGTGTATGGAATCAGTGCGTTTGGATTAAGTCAGGATCTCAATATTCCGCAGAAGGAAGCACAGGGATTTATCGACAGTTATTTTGCAACGTATCCGAAGATCAAGGAATTCCTGGATCAGACGGTTGCACAAGCGAAGGAGTGCGGATTTACAAGAACGCTTTTCGGAAGAATCCGTCCGATCCCGGAACTGTCATCGAGCAACTTTATGCAGCGTCAGTTCGGGGAGCGTGTGGCGATGAATGCGCCGATCCAGGGTACGGCTGCGGATATTATCAAGATCGCGATGATTCGCGTGCATGACCGGCTGATCCGGGAAGGATATAAGTCAAGACTGATTCTGCAAGTGCACGATGAATTGTTGATCGAGACGGCGGAGTCGGAGAAGGATGCAGTGGTCGCTTTGCTCGAGGAGGAGATGCGGCAGGCTGCGGATCTGCAGGTGGAACTTGCGGTAGGAACTGAATGTGGATATAACTGGTACGATGCGCATTGATCGCACGATAAGTGGGATGTGACTTGGCAGCGGATGCAAGGTGTTTCCAGTGTCTGCTTTGCGCACAGGTAATGTGATGGAGAAGAGATTGATGAAATTCATAGGAATTACCGGCGGAGTCGGAGCCGGAAAATCAAAAATACTGGATTATCTTGCAGGTAAGCCAAATGTTCGTGTGATGCTTGCGGATGAGATCGCGCATGATCTGATGGAGCCGGGAACGGATTGTTATGAGCGTTTGCGGGAGCGCTTTGGAAACGAAGATATTTATTGTGAGGACGGGCATTTCGACCGGCTGAAACTGGCTTCGGTCATCTTTTCTGATGAGGATAAAAGGGAACAATTAAACGCAATTGTGCATCCGGCAGTCAAGGAATATGTAAAGCAGCAGCTTCTCGAGGAACGCAGACAGGGACAGCTGCAATTGCTTGTTTTGGAAGCTGCATTATTAATTGAAGAACATTATGATGAAATTTGTGATGAACTTTGGTATATTAATACCAGCAGAGAAAACAGAAGGGCACGTCTGAAGGAATCCAGAGGATATTCCGACGCAAAGGTGGATCAGATCTTCGCCAGTCAGCTGAGTGAGGAAGAATATGAAAGACACTGCAAAGTGGTGATCGATAACAATGGTCTGCCGGAGCAGACTTTTGCACAGATTGACGAAGCCTTGAGGAGAGAAGCATATGAATAAAGTATTTGGTCTGGATATCGGAACACGTAATATTGTAGGAACCGTGGGATATCTTACCGGGGATGATGAATTTAATGTAGTGGCACAATGTGTCAGACAGCATGAGACGCGTGCAATGTTAGACGGACAGATCCATGATATCGGCCGTGTGGCGCGCACGATTTCTGTGGTCAAAAAAGAATTGGAGGATCAGATCGGAGAACCGCTTAGCGAAGTATGTATTGCGGCTGCCGGTCGTGTTTTAAAGACGGTCACAACGCATGTGGAGTATGAGTATGCGGAGGAGACAGTGGTTTCCGCGGAGGATATCCATACACTCAATCTCCTCGGAATCGAGAGTGCGCAGGACAAATTAAAGGAACAGAACGATACCCGTTACAAATTCTATTGTGTCGGATATTCGGTTATGAAATATTATTTAAACGATGATCTGTTTATCAGTATCGAAGGACATAAGGCCAACAAGATCGGTGAGGACGTGATTGTGACATTCCTGCCGGAGGATGTTGTTGACGGATTGTATTCGGCAGTCGGCCAGGCGGGACTGACGGTTGCCAATATGACACTCGAACCAATTGCTGCGATCAATGTTGCCATCCCGGAGAATTTCAGAATGCTCAATATCGCCTTGGTTGATGTAGGAGCAGGAACTTCGGATATCTCGATCACCAGAGAGGGAAGCATTATTGCCTATGGTATGATTCCTTATGCCGGTGATGAATTAACAGAGCTGATCGTGCAGCATTTCCTTGTTGATTTCAAGACAGCGGAGGCGATGAAGCTGGCTTCGACGACGGATCGTGAGGTAACGTATGAGGATATTATGAGTATTTCTCATTCGATTCCTGCAGACGAAATCTGGGATCTGGTACAGCCAACGGTCGATAAGATTACGACGGAGGTCGCTGCCAAGATCAAGGAACTCAACGGAGACAAGACGGTCAGCGCCTGCTTCGTTGTCGGAGGCGGCGGTAAAATTCATGGATTTACCGAGGCACTTGCCGAGAAGCTTGAGCTTCCGGCGGAGCGTGTCGCTTTGCGTGGAGAGGAAGTCTTAAAGGAAGTTAACTTTGAGCAGGAGGATATCAAGAAGGATCCGCTTCTTGTTACGCCGATCGGTATCTGCCTGAATTACTATGAGCAGAAGAATAATTTCATTATGGTTCGTTTTAACGGCGAACGCCTGAAACTGTATGATAACAATCGTCTGACGATCGTTGATGCGGCTTTGCAGGCGGGATTCCCGAATGATCAGTTATTCCCGAAGCGCGGTACGCCGATCAACTTCACGGTGAATGGCGCGGCAAGGATTGCCCGTGGAGAAGCAGGAGAGCCTGCAATCGTGACGTTAAACGGAGATCCGGCGAACATCAATACACCGCTCGTGCCAAACTGCGAGATTACGATCGAGCCGTCCACTGCCGGTGAGGATGCGGTCTATACGGTCGGACAGCTGGAAGAGTATCATGAGGCAAATATTACGGTGTACGTGAACGGAAAGATGATTGTCTGTCCGAAGTTTGTACAGGTTAACGGAAGTCTTGAGCCGGCTTCTTATGAGATCAAGGAAGGCGATGAAATCGAGACACGCAACTATTATACCGTGGGACAGGTTGCGGAATTCATGGATGTGGAAGTCGATCACGACCATGATATCTTAGTGAACAACCGCGTGGGTGATTTCGATACGCTGGTCTATGATAATTTTACGATTGACTGGACGGTTCTCTCCTTTGGGGTTGCGCCGGAGAGTGAGAATCGGTATAATGCAACAGAAGGCACTGCAGAAGAAGTGTCTGACGATACGGCTGAGAAGCAGGAAGAGGCTGCACCGGAGAGTGTAACGGATACGCAGAATAATATTGTGGTTACCGTCAATGGGGAAGCCGTCGAGATGATGGGAAAAGAATCATACATCTTCGTTGATATCTTTGACCGCATTACGTTTGATCTGACGGCCGGAAAGGGACGCGCGATCGCTACGTTGATCAATGGTGAGGAGGCAGAGTTCTCGCAGCCACTCCACGATGGAGACCGTATCGATTTATACTGGAAAGAGAATTAAGATGTTAGAGTTATGTAGTATTGCCAGCGGAAGCAGCGGCAATTGTATCTGTGTGGGTTCCGATGACAGCCATGTGCTGATCGACGCTGGTATCAGCGGTAAGCGTATCGAGAATGGGCTGAATGCGATTGATCTGACCAGCAAAGATATGCAGGGAATCCTGATCACACATGAACATATTGATCACATTGCCGGACTTGGTGTGATGGCAAGAAGATACGGACTTCCGATGTATGCAACGGAAGGAACGATCGATGCGATCAGGCACACTTCCTCGGTTGGCAAGATCGATGAATCGCTTTTTCATGTGATCCGGCCGACGGAAGACTTTGAGATCGGTGATTTACATATTACCCCGATATCGATCTCACATGATGCGGCAGATCCGGTCGCATATCGTATTGTAAAAGGCGATCGGAAAGTGGCGGTCGTTACGGATCTTGGAACATATGATGATGAAATTGTTTCCCAATTGCAGGAATTGGATATTCTGCTGTTGGAAGCAAACCATGATATCCATATGTTGGAAACGGGGGTGTATCCATATCCTTTAAAACGAAGGATCATGGGAGATAAGGGACATCTGTCGAACGAGCGGAGCGGGCAACTGCTCGGCGAACTTCTTCATGATAAATTCGGCACAGTGATTCTGGGCCACCTGAGCAAGGAAAATAATTACGAGGAACTGGCTTACGAGGCGGTAAGGCTTGAGGTGACGATGGGAGAGAACCCGTATAAAGCGGATGATTTCCCGATGCTTGTAGCCAAGCGTGACAGTGTATCGCCGATTCTTCGTGCACAGTAAAAAGGAGAATGAGTACAATGGAAAAGACGACTGACAAGACAATTATTACCGTTGTAGGTAAAGACACCGTAGGTATTATCGCAAAAGTCTGCACGTATCTGGCTGAGAATGGCGTAAACATTCTTGACATCTCGCAGACGATCGTATCCGGGTACTTCAATATGATGATGATTACTGATATGAGTGGCGCTAAGAAGTCATTCGCAGATGTGTCAAATGAGATGGACAAGCTGGGCGAAGAGATTGGTGTAACCATCAAATGCCAGCGCGAGGAAATCTTTGAGAAAATGCACAGAATCTAATATGTGTCACTTGTTCACGAAGAAAAAGGAGTAAATCATGATAAATATTGGAGAAGTTATTGAAACCAATGAGATGATCGAGAAGGAGAATCTCGATGTCCGTACGATCACGCTTGGAATCAGTCTTTTGGATTGTATTGATTCTGATCTGAATCGCTTAAATGAGAATATTTACAACAAGATTACAACCGTTGCCAGGAATCTGGTGTCGGTTGGTCAGAGTATTGAGAATAACTATTGTATTCCAATCGTCAACAAGCGTATTTCCGTGACACCGATCGCTTTGGTCGGAGGCGCTGCCTGCAAGACCTCTGGGGATTTTGTGACGATCGCGGATACACTTGACCGTGCGGCAAAGGCGGTTGGCGTGAACCTGATCGGTGGTTATTCGGCACTTGTTTCCAAGGGAATGACGAAGGCGGATGAGCTTTTGATCCGTTCCATTCCGCAGGCACTTCATGCAACAGAGAGAGTCTGCAGTTCGGTCAATCTTGCTTCTACCAAGACTGGAATCAATATGGACGCGGTTCGTCTCATGGGAGAGATTATTTTAGAGACGGCAGAGATTTCGAAGGATAATGATTCCGCAGACTGCATGAAGCTTGTCGTATTCTGTAACGCACCGGATGATAATCCATTTATGGCGGGCGCCTTCCACGGTGTGACAGAAGCGGATGCAGTCATCAATGTCGGTGTCAGCGGACCGGGTGTTGTAAAGACTGCTTTGGAAAAGGTACGTGGTGAGAGTTTTGAAGTTCTCTGTGAGACTATCAAGAAGACCGCTTTCAAGGTCACACGTGTCGGACAGCTGGTAGCACAGGAAGCATCCAGAAAGCTTGGCATCCCATTCGGAATCATCGATCTCTCGCTTGCTCCGACTCCTGCAATCGGAGACAGTGTTGCGGATATCCTCTGTGAGTGTGGACTTGAGTATGCGGGTGCACCGGGTACAACGGCTGCGCTTGCAATGTTAAACGATCAGGTAAAGAAGGGCGGCGTTATGGCTTCTTCTTATGTCGGCGGACTCAGCGGTGCTTTCATTCCGGTCAGCGAGGATCAGGGAATGATCAACGCGGTAGAGGCAAATGCCATCACGCTTGAGAAGCTGGAGGCAATGACCTGCGTATGTTCCGTAGGTCTTGATATGATCGCGATTCCTGGAGATACGAAGGCAACAACCATCTCCGGTATGATCGCCGATGAGATGGCGCTTGGTATGGTAAACCAGAAGACAACCGCTGCGCGTCTGATCCCGGCAATCGGCAAAGGCGTTGGTGATAAGGTAGAATTTGGCGGACTGTTCGGATATGCACCGGTTATGCCGGTCAACCCGTATTCCTGCGATGACTTTATCAACCGCAAGGGAAGAATTCCGGCACCGATCCATTCGTTTAAGAACTAATCAGGTGATACAGCTACTTATAAAATATATAAGAAAAAGTGTATAAGTAACGAGGGGGAGATGCCTTGACAAGGCAGCATTTCCATGTTTAAATGAATTTAGTTATATGACTGACGGATAAAGTGGATGAACCACGTGGAGTATAACATCGATAGTTTAAGGCTGTCGAAAGGGCAATACCTCTTCGAGGTATCGCAGGCGATGCATCAGAGATGCACCGCATAGCCGACCGTCTGGGCACCGACAATATGGATAATGCTTTATGCATTTTCGTGTTATGGTGTGTCCGGATGTGTCGGCTTTTTTATATTAGAGAGTGTATAGTGGAAGGAGAATTCAAATGCAGAAAGTAGCTCTTAGTAAGGAACTTGGCGCAACAACTTACCCGGGAAGAGGAATCGTGATCGGACGCACAAAGGATGGCAAGAAGGCAGTGACTGCGTATTTTATCATGGGACGCAGCGCGAACAGCCGTAATCGTGTGTTTGTAGAGGACGGAGAGGGAATCCGTACACAGGCATTTGATCCGAGCAAGCTTGAGGATCCAAGTCTGATCATTTATGCACCGGTTCGTGTACTTGGCAACAAGACGATCGTGACAAATGGAGATCAGACGGATACGATCTATGAGCTGATGGACAAGCAGCAGACATTCGAGCAGGCGCTCCGCACCAGAGAGTTTGAGCCGGATGCTCCAAACTATACACCTCGCATTTCCGGAATCATGCATATTGATAATGGAGAGTTCAATTATGCAATGTCGATCTTAAAAAGCAACAATGGCAATCCGGATGCCTGCAACCGCTATACATTCGCATATTCAAACCCGGTAGCAGGTGAGGGACACTTCATTCACACTTATATGGGAGACGGCAATCCACTTCCAAGCTTTGAGGGTGAACCGACATGGGTGGATATCGATGGTGACATTGACAGCTTCACACAGATGGTATGGGAGAACTTAAACGAGGACAATAAGGTATCGCTTTTTGTACGATTCATCGATATTGAGACTGGAAAATACGAGTCCAGAATCGTGAATAAAAATAAGTAGGATAAAGGAGAAATATCATGCAGGAATATGAATTAAAATATGGATGTAACCCGAATCAGAAGCCTTCTCGAATCTTTATGAAGGACGGAGAGCTCCCTATCAAAGTATTATGTGGCAGAGCCGGATACATCAACTTCCTTGATGCGTTCAATGGATGGCAGCTTGTTCGTGAGTTAAAGAAAGCAACCGGACTTCCGGCAGCTACTTCTTTTAAGCATGTATCACCGGCAGGTGCAGCAGTGGGACTTCCTCTGTCTGAGGTTGAGAAGAAGATTTACTGGGTTGACGATATGGATGTGGAGTTTACTCCGCTTGCAAATGCCTACATTCGTGCAAGAGGTGCGGATCGTATGTCTTCCTTCGGCGATTTCATTTCTCTTTCGGATGTCTGCGACGCAGCAACCGCACTTGTGATCAAGAGAGAAGTATCGGACGGTGTGATCGCTCCGGGATACACGGATGAGGCACTTGAGATCTTAAAGCAGAAGAAAAAAGGAAATTACTGCGTGATCGAGATTGATCCGAATTATGAGCCTGCTCCGATCGAGCGCAAGGATGTATTCGGAATCACATTCGAGCAGGGAAGAAATGAGTTACATATCGATGAGCATTTCTTTGACAATATTGTAACTGAGAACAAGGAATTGACCGAGCAGGCAAAAATTGATCTTGCAATCTCTATGATCACCTTAAAGTATACACAGTCGAACTCTGTATGCTACGTAAAAGGCGGACAGGCAATCGGTATCGGTGCAGGACAGCAATCAAGAATTCACTGTACACGTCTTGCAGGATCAAAGGCAGATAATTGGTGGCTGCGTCAGTCCCCACAGGTACTTGGTTTACAGTTTGTTGACGGAATCAAGCGTGCGGACCGTGACAATGCGATCGACCTGTACATGGGCGAGGATTATATGGATGTCCTTGCGGACGGCGCATGGCAGAAGATCTTCAAGGTAAAGCCGGATGTCTTCACCGCAGAGGAGAAACGCGCATGGCTGGACAAGAATACCGATGTTGCACTCGGTTCCGATGCGTTCTTCCCATTCGGGGACAATATCGAACGCGCACACAAGAGCGGTGTAAAATACATCGCTGAGCCGGGCGGATCCGTTCGTGATGACAATGTCATCGATACCTGTAATAAGTATGGAATGGTGATGAGCTTTACCGGAATTCGTCTGTTCCATCACTAAAATGAGGCAGCGCACAGATGCTTATTTGTGCTGGTTGCGCCATTCACGCGGAGAAATTCCGTAGACATTTTTAAAGGCACGTGAAAAATGAAGCTGATTTTCATATCCGACCGCAGACCCGATATCTGCGATGGATAGGGAAGTCAGCTTTAATAATTCTGTGGCTTTGATCATACGGTAATTCATCAGGAATTCCTGTGGGGACTGACCGACGGTGTTGCGGAAAATCTTACCGAAATAGCTTCGGTTGATACCGCAGACTGCCGCAATGTCCTCAATGGAAATATTATTT
>OQVT01002310.1_pt1 | contig 12295 bp, 12 predicted proteins | sample 1691561 | NCBI WGS metagenome assembly OQVT01 (sample SAMN03418260, study PRJEB22391) | human gut metagenome | biome: human-gut; feature: organic feature; material: feces | host: Homo sapiens | place: Tanzania | collected 2013-01 | reverse complement strand
CGGCCAGCAGCTCCGGTCCCGCCGCGCGATGGATACAGCCATCCACGCCGCCACCGCCCAGCAGCGTTTCGTTCGCCGCATTGACGATAGCGTCCACGCTCATTTTCGTGATGTCATTGCGAACAATGATAAGGGGCATGGCGCACCTCCCAAAGGCCGTAGTACTCTTTATTTTAGCATTTTAGCACAGGGTTCCCCGCTTGTCCATCCAAAGCCGGGGGCGGTTTTCGCGGGCCTTTTCTCCCAAAGACTTTGTGCGGAGGCGGTTTTTGCCTGTGGTTTGACTTCGACACATGGGCCGAGCATTTGACAACAAGACCCCGTTTAGCATTTTTTGCTTGGGAGAGAGTTTCTGCGTATCCTGCACTTTTCTTTTGGGAGGTCTTTGCGATACCATGTTATGGTCACATTCCTGTTCTGCGTGGCGTCCGCCGTATGTGAGCTGGGCCGCATTGTGCTGACACTGTTCTCCCTGACCCTGTTCATCGACGGGCAGACGCTACACTGGTGCTGTGAGCCATACAGGTCATTTGTCCGGATGAAGACTTGAACACCACATGCCATCAACTTGTGGATGCGGAGCCGATGCCCGACATCCTGGCTCAATTCCAGTATAACACGAAACACTTCTTCCGGCGTTTGCAGGTCAGCAGTACAGGTAATGCCGTGCCCGATGGACTTGACGGGCCAGCTTAGAATGCTTGAGATACTGGTCGTACTGGGGCGGCATAACGACTAGTCCTGGGCAAAGCTGCCGAGATTTCCAATTCACCATGCCTGTCTTTACTCCGGCTTTCTTGGCTAAGTCGGACTTGGCTAAGACAATTCCATGACGCTCTTCCGTCGATCCGCACACCGCAACAGGCTTCCCTTTGAGTTCAGGATCGAGCATCATTTCAACGGATGCGTAGAAGGAGTTCATGTCGCTGTGTAGGATGACACGCTCATTATCCATGCGTTTTCACCTCTTATCTTGCTCGTGTGCCTCTATCATGAATGGACTATTTATCTGTATCAATGCCAAACCTGTGGAGTAATGGTCAATTTTTCCTTGACGGTGAGTCTTTTCCACTATATACTGAAGCCATAAACAGAAAAGGCGGTTGCTATTATGAGTAAGAGCAAAGCAAAAATTCTTTCTCTCCCGATAACGAATCACGCGAACTATAATGCAGAGAAAGAGCGTCAAGAAAATGTTATTGGGGGCCGCATTGATGAAGCACGACGCAAGGCTGGCCTCAGCCTCGTCGATTTCAGCGCGCTTTTGCGGCAGTATGGGGTAACGATGTCCCCCAGCGGCATTAATAAGTGGGCAAAGGGCAGTGCTTTACCAAACGCCTATCAGCTGGTGGCTGTCTGTCATGCGCTTGATCTGGATGTGGATGTTTCTTATTTTTGCAGCAGTCACACGCCGGTGCTCAACGATGCAGGCTTGACAAAAGTCAAGGAGTACGAGGATGACCTGATTGCGTCAGGGAAGTATAAGCCGTAACCAAAGGTGGTCAGTATTCTCAAGTACATAGAGATGCCTGGGAGTAATCTTGCAGTATCCGCTGGTACCAGCGAATTCCTCAATGAGGGCATCTTTGAAATGGTTAGCTTCCCTGAGAAGTCAGTTCCAAAGGGCGCTGATTTTGGCGTACGTGTTTCTGGCGATAGTATGGAGCCTGTTTATCAAGACGGTCAGATCGTCTGGGTCGAGGAGTGCGAGACCTTGGCCGTTGGAGAGTTCGGCATCTTTGCCTATGATGGTTATGGCTACTTGAAGGTGCACAGTGAGCAGGAGGCAAATGAACAACAAAAGGATGCATTTACCGACAGCTATGGTTGCCTGCACATGCAGCCTGTGATGCTGTCCTACTGATATTTAAAGAACACTTTGTTGTAGGAAGAATTTAATTTGCAACTTTATAAGTGAGGAAATCATTATGGGGAATAAGGCTAAATGGATTACGTGTCCACTTGTGGAAATATGCTCCACGGCTGATGTTTATTTTGCTGAAAATATGATATGGCTTGATCAAAAAGGTATCAGTATGATTACAGGGCGAAATATCAGAACCATCAGTGATCATCTGATGCGTGTGCCAGAAGAAATGAAAACTTTCCGTAAAATACGGAAAGTTCAAATGGAGGGTATGCGCACAGTAAAGAGAAATATAAACTGCTATTCTTATGATACCTTCAAAATAATTGCATCAAGGATGCAGAATATTAAATGCGCTTCATTTTTTGGTTGGGCGGAACGGATTTTAAGAAGGAATACTCTTTCGGAAGATCATTACATTTCACATATAGAGGCAGATCAGGGGTATATGCCGGATACATTGAGGAATAATTTGGCATCTATGCCGAACTGGAGAGAATTACGAGACTATTGCACAGCTGTTTCCCTCTGTGATGTTGACGGTTCCCTTTTATTCGCTTATGGCAGATGCGAAGCTGCTCAATAGCTATTTTTCTCTGATTGTGGCGAACACAAGTCTGGCTCTGCCCTATGCAACCTATATGATGAAGGGCTATTATGACAATTTGCCAAAAGACTTAGAAAATGCAGCTTGTCTAGACGGATGTACGCGGTTTCAGGCATATTATAGGATTTGTGTGCCGCTTTGCTCTACAGGTTCCATTGCTACGTTCTTTATGGCGTTTATTATTTCATGGGATGAGTATGTTCTTGCGTTGTCTTTGGTTACAAAGGAGCATCTAACCACCCTTCCTATTGGAATTGTTAAGGCGTTTGTTGGGCAATTTTCAGTTCGGTGGGGTGAGCTGATGGCCTCGGGAGTGCTTTTAGCAGTACCTCCTCTGGTTATTTTTACTTTGCAGTATTTCGTTGCGGGGCAGGTATCTGGCGCAATAAAAGAGTGATAAACTAGTGGCACAATTTCAACAAAAGGCCGTCGCCTAGGGTTTGCGTTAGGCGGCGGTCTTTAATTTTAAATTTCGTATTTGAGATTCGACGATGCACCACCATCTGCGGTCAAGCTGCACTTTTTGAGCGGCGTACGCAGAGGCTCAGATAGAGTTTTAACAGCTCTATCTGAGTCCTTTATCCATGACGTAAAATAGTAAGCAACGTCTACTTTAAATGCTTTTTAATTGTTTTTTCAAGCGGTGCTTGAAAATGTTGTTGCAAAACCTCTACCACCGGTTGCACTTTGTGTTCCTTGGACATATCAATGATCTGACTTTTGTCGAAAAACTCGATTTTATACTTTCGGGTGCGAGTTGCTGCTGAAGTTAATAAGGAAGTTGCCTCTGGTGTAAATCCTCCCAATGACCACAACTGGAACTTCAATTTTTGCCCATCTTGGTACCGACTCAATGCCCAAGTTCTAATGCGGTGAATCGTCTGAGACAACCACTTTTCAACATAGATGTGGTCAAGAGCAGACTGTGTTGCTTTACATTCAACAATAATGATTTCGCCGTCGCGTTCAACCAAAACGTCGATTTCGTTTTTATCATTTGAATCAGGGATTTGTATTAGCTTTCTGATTTCCAAATAACGGTAACCGATGTGCTGATAGTAGTATCCAACAAGGAGTTCAAACATATCTCCGATAATATCATTATACCGGCCTTCTGCCTTTGCGATTTCGCTGAATAGCGTTTCGATTTTTCCTGGGTTCTTGGAAATAATTGCGCTGGAGTGTGAAAATACACTAACAATTTCCGCTAACAGCTCGGCATACTTTTCATCAAATACATTTTTTATGAGGGCTACCATCACTTTGTTTTCTTTCAACACCATCAATGCTTCCCGAGTTATATTTTCAACCAAGAACACAGGCATAAATGAAGGTAGTTTTTTAAAGGTTCGGATCACAGAGAGCTTATCCAGAAAAAAATTGATGTCTTCCGCCGTGGCCGTACGTCCATAAAAGATATCCGCCACAACAAAACCCGGCCGAATTTTCTCGGTATCATATAGAGGTTGAATGTATGCAGGGGCTGTTAGCGCCCACTGAAAGTTTGCAAATTCCGCCGATGCAGAAAGCACTTTGGCTGAATCATAACCGATTAAGTTAATGTTCTGCGCCCAAGATGCAAAGTCGTTCACAACTTGTTTCTTTACGGTTTCAAGACCTGCTGCGCGGGCGATACTGCGATTTTGTATAGAGACCCATTCGGCAAGCATCCAATGTGTCTCATTATACTCTACGATAATACCGCACTTCAGCAAATCGTCAATCACTCTTTGGTGGAGCTTGTGCCCTTTTACATTCTTAATCGGGGATGATACCAGAGAAGGCAAAATGCTCTTGGCCACAAAGCCATTTTGAGACTGAAATGCACAGATATAGACCCAGTTAATTTGGGATGACCGCTTTATGGCATCTATTAAGCGCTCAATATAGCGGTTAGACATATATTGGCTCTCAAGATAAAAGAATTTCTGATTCTTATCAAACGAAAGGGTGCATATCTTATTGACCGGTTTTTTTGCGCGCGATAGGGCTTGGCGCGCCGCCGTGTTGGAAGCCCCATATTCATGCTCAAATTTTCTGGCAAGCTCGCCAGAAAGCATCGGGCCATATTTATTTAAAAGCGTCACAACCTTTTTGGACATGCACACATACCTCCATCGGAAGATGTCACACTGCACTATTTATAACAAATAATTAATTGCTTGCGCAGATTTTTTGATGTTCATAAAGCCGTTGAAATCAAAGGATTTTTCTGCGTCTATAACCCTCATTTCAGAGAAACATGTCACACGGCATTTTTAGTATATAACAATTGGGTGGCAAAAGCAATCCTCTTATATGTTCTTGAAGAATCCATTTTCGCTATTTCTCTGTGTATTGCCCCACAAATTTTGAGTTGCCATTTGCGCAGAAACGACTTGCATAACACCCTGCTCAGAGTTACAATGCAGCCAACAGCAATGAGAAACACTTCCCGTCCGGCACCGGTGAACATTCACCGAAAACCGGGCGGGAAGAGTTTTTGACCACATAGATTACCACAGGCGGCGCTGGAACACCCGGGAACAGCGGAGATAAGAGCGTCAAAGAGTAAGTAAAACAAATAGGAAACGGCTGAAAACCGCTATAAACGAGCAGAAAAAGTATTCCGGATAAGTTTGGGAGCAGGATGCCGCAGGTTCGAATCCTGTCACTCGGACCACCTTTCTTGGAAAAATCGCCTAAAAAGGCGGTTTTTCTGCGTTATAAGTTCAATTTTTGAAGTGCACTTGGATAATGTACAATAAGTGTAAGCGTCAAATCTCCCCGTGTCTTGTTCTGCAAGCAAACCTTATGAGATAATATCCCAAACTCCAAATGTCTCCCTTAGACTGCAGGGGAGACATTTGGCACATCGGGGGCGAAGAAAGATGGAGCAAAGCTTGCAAAACATATCCAAGCAGAACCGGCTGGAGCAGTGGAGCAGAAAAATTGTTGCCTGTCGCAGCAGCGGGATGACAGTACGGACATGGTGTCAGAAAAATGGCATTTCGGAGAAGACATATTACTACTGGCAGCGGCGGCTGTTTCAGGAACTGGCGAACGCACATCCACAGAACAATGGATTTGCGGAAGTAACACCGTCCAGAGTTGAGAGTTCCGGACAGATTGCCGTAAAAATCCACATTGCGGGTGCTGAGGTGGACGTTTACAGCGGCGTGGATACCACAACATTGGAGACTGTGCTCCGGGTATTGCGGTCATGCTGAACGATTTTGCTGGAGCAGACAGGGTCTATATCGCCTGCGGCTATACGGATCTTCGACTTGGGATTGACGGGTTGGCCACGCTGGTCAAGCGGCAATTCGCATTGGATCCCTTTGAAAATTGCCTGTTTTTCCTGTAATTTGTTGTCCTTATATGGTATAATTAACACACGAAAAAGATTGATTCTTTCAAACCAGCACTCTTGAAGCGGTCACGATTTCCAGAGCGGACGGCGCGTTTACTTTTGTCAATCGATGGCAAGAAAGTCGTGAATAAGCTGAAGATCATTCCGGTACAAGTGGTCGTGGGCAAGTATTCGGAATGCCGCGCCAAAGTCTGCGTTGGGAAAGGCTCTGACCTATCTGAAAGGACAATGGCCTTACCTGACCAACTACCTGAAAGATGGGAGGTAGAGATCTCAAATAACCGGGCAGAGCGAAGTATCAAGCCCTTTGTGATTGACCGAAAGAATTTCCTGGTTGCCAATACACCCAGGGGCGCTGCAGGAAGTGCTGTCATCTTCAGTTTAATGCGTACCTCCGTGGAATATGGATTAGATCCCTATAAGTACCTTTCTCACATTCTTCGCGTGGCGGCTCAGGCAGATTTGTCCAAATCGGAAGATATTGCCGCGCTGCTGCCAGAAAACGCTCCGTTGGAATGCAGAATTTCTGCTCCAAAATAAAGAAAAAGGAGAAATACTATGTTGGATCTGAAAAACATGCCAGACGAAGAATTTAGCATTCTTGTCACCCCGTCCGCTCCACAGACCGTCATGTATGTCAGAGTAGAGGAAACCGGCAGCGTATTACTCAGCAGCAAAGTGGCTGAAATACTGGCAAAGATACCCGTCCAGCTTCGATTCAACAAAGATTGTACCGCTCTCCAGATCTCCACAGGGGGATGTGAAAACAGTGTGATATTCCCAAAGAACGGCAGAAAGACAGTGCCGAATGCCGCAGAGATCCTCAGGGACCACGGAATATCATTCCCTGCGGTCTTTCACGGGAAGGTCTACGGAGAAGCTGGCAAATGGAGAGGAGAGCGCCAGCCAAACCCTACAGGAAGGCCCTCGCAAATTACCCGCGGCACAAAGAAGAACTAGACCAGCTTCCCCGGAAATACGACGCGGTGTTCGCAAGGTATCCTTACAAGCGAGGAAAGTATTTACTGGATGAGCCAGACTTCTTCATGGGCCTTGTTGTCCATTGCGAAGAGGCTGAGCTTTTATCCGGAGGCACATTTTTAGAACGGGCCTGCAAGAGAATTGACGCCGACCTCTATGAGCAAGCGCAGAAAGTCCGCAAACTTTATAATCCATACCGCAACCTATATCTGGATAAATGCTACGGAGAAAGTAAACGTCCCCTCGGGGAATGGATGGATTTTAGTAAATACAAGGAATAGCAAAATTAACGGCTGTCTACAATAGACAGCCGTTAATTTTGCCGGCTAATGTCAGAGGTTCATATAATTTTGCAGAGGACTATAACAGTACGCGGAAGGTTTGACCAGTGTGCAGGGGCATCAGGCGTGTGGTTGCCATGTCGGACACCTCCTTAAAAAGTCAAACGGCCTGCCGAAGCAGACCGTTTGAAATGTGTTGATTTGCAAAAGGCAAAAGCAAACCGATAGTTCGTTAAACTGGAAGCTATAGGTTCCCCATCATATATTACCGAAAGTGCTCGGGGATTCGCCAATTCTTTAGAGCTCCATTTCACACTCATAGCACTTAAATTTCTTTCCGCGGTATTCCTCATAATCTGAGTTTCCGTTTAGATGCATGCCACACTTTTCCATCACTTTTCTACTGCCTATATTTTCTTCAAAAAAGTCCGCCACGACCTTTTTAAAACCCATCTCACGTAATTCGTTTATTACTGCATTCACCGCTTCCGTTGCAAATCCCCGCCCCTTAAAAGCCGGGTCAATGACATATCCCAATTCAATGGCCTCATCGTCATAACCGCAATCGTTGACAAATCCAATCATATAACCGTCCAGATAGACGCCATATTCGAGATGGGTCGTATCATTAATCTGACTGAATTCGATCAGTTTGTCAGCCAACGCATAAAACTGTACTTCTTCGGAATAATCGGGCACCATAAATGTTGCCGTAATCTCCGGATTACGCATCATTTCTGCGAGACGTTCTCTGTCTTCTTTACGATAAGGGCCTAATGTCAATCTATCTGTAATGATACGTTCTTTTTTTAGTATTTGCCTGCTCATCGCTCTGTTTCCTTCCTTTCCGTCCTGTTCTCTGTTTTCTAATAATACCATAAAAACGGGATTCATGCATGACTTTATACACGAATTCCATTTTGGAAGTGTATTATTTACAGTTTAAAGTTAGAATCTTGGCAGCAGGATACGGTTTTTTCGTATTTCATTTTTCTACTTTTCGTTTGCAATAAACATTCACATATAGCAGTGATCCCGGTAAATACACAGATTCTGGCAAATCATCCGGTCTGTTTTAAATGTTCGTCAGTGTCAGCAGGAATCTGGCAAGATCGATTACCGCATAAATGAGATTATTTTCATTCCCGGCAGGTAGATACTGAGCCAGTATTCGAAAAAGTCTTTTACACTGCACTTGAAAATACACAGCTTTTTTTCTTCTATCTGCTTTAATGCCTCACATGCCGACGATGTAAGCATTTTTTCTTCCTTCACTGCCTTAAATTCCATTATAATTGCCGGCATTGATGCTGTTTTTGGCTCCAGTGTCAAATCAAACCGTCCATCCCCTGCTTCACGGTTTGATCTAATATAATATCGATCAGACGCTCCTGCTGACAATCCTAACATCATTCCATGATAAAACCCTTCTGATGCACCATCAAAACAGCTTGCACATGTCAGCATATACTTTCTAAGTGCAGCTTTTAATCTGTCTCCATCATTCAGATATAATGCCTTCTCCAAATCTGCCATTACATTTCCATTCAAAGTATTCTTAAGCCAGAACACGATTTCTGAATTGTAGACTCTTCTGATTTCTTTGTTTGGAAGCGCTAATTCCATAAATGTGCCTATTTCAGTTTCTATTGCTTCCTTTACCGGCTTCAAATATCCCGCCATGAGCAAAAAGCTAAATATGCTGTCTGCGCCATCCGTTATTCTTGGGTAAATGACATCCATATTCAATGAAGTCTGCACATGTTTTCCCTGCATCAGTAAGATCAGGTCATCCGCAATTTCCGATGTCAATGTTCTCATGATTTCACGAATGATCTCATTATCACTGGTGTTCGTCCAAAAAGGTCTCGGTTTACACTCATTATTAAAATAATTTGCTACTGACCACGGATTATATATTTCACGATTTCCAAACAAATATCCGTCATACCACTCCCGCAATTCATTCAATTTGTCCTCGCGTCCATAGTAAGCAGCCATAGCTGTTACTTCGTCTGATGTAAACCCAAAATACTCACTGTATTTTTCATCCAAAACAGAATTTACAACCAGATTATTCAATCCACTGAACAAATTTTCTTTTGAGACACGCAGTATGCCTGTAAGAACTCCAAATGCCAGTGCCGGATTATCCTTCAATCCGCCCGACATAAAATTTCTCATAAAAGTGATCACTTCATTATAAAACCCTTTTGAGTGTCCCTGCTGGATAGGTGTATCATATTCATCAATCAAAACCACAATCTTTTTGTTGTGATATTTTTCCAGCATCCGGCTTAAATTAAGCAACGCCCTTGTGTATTCAACATTGCTCAAAGTTCCTTTCTGCATCCTGTCGAGATAATCCTTCTCAACTACATCTAATCCATCCCATGAGAGAATTTCAGCATGGCGCATATATTCATCCCGTATCACAAGTCTTATAGCTTCCAGAGAATCTTTCCAGTTATCGAATTTTACATCTTTGAACGTGATATATATAACCGGATATGCTCCCTGCTGTTTTCGATAAAACTCACCGCAATCCCATATCTTTTTATCCTGAAAATATACAGAATTGTCCTCATCCGTTTTTTCAAAAAAGACCTTCAGCATATCAACTGCCAATGTTTTTCCAAATCTTCTTGGTCTGGTAAACAATGTGACAGCTGCATGATCATCTATTAAATCCCTGATCAAAAGAGTTTTATCTACATAATAGCTGTTTTTTACCGTATCAATGTATGATGTGCTTCCAACTGCACAGGGAAGTGAAACATTCTTTTTTTCAATCATATTGTACCTCCGATCATCCGTAATTTGTTATTTTCATTTTTTCCAATGCCAACCCAATCAATCGATCCGCCTGATCTGCCATGAACAGCGGGATATTCAGCACATCATCGTCCAGTTTCAGATTGTCCAATGAGAAACGGATGCGAAGCTTGACCTTATCAGGGAACAGTTCCTTGAACTTCTTCATACTCTTGCTGGTTGTGTTGGCTTCGGATTTGACCTCCACGGGGAAGATGTCGTTCTCCCGCTGAATGAGGAAATCCACCTCGTAAGGTGGGTTGTTCTGGCTCCAATAACGGGGCATGACTTCAAACTGAGTAATTAAAGTCTGCAACACAAAGTTTTCGGTTAATGCGCCTTTGAATTCAGTAAACAGGCGGTTCCCTTCGCCAAAGGCAGTGGGAGCCAACTGTGCCAGACGGCGGAGCAGTCCCACATCTACCAAATAAATCTTGAAAGCAGACAAGTCATCGTAAGCTGCAATCGGCAAGCCGGGAGCTGAGCTGCGATAAATTTTATGCACCAGACGGGCATCCACCAGCCATTGCAAAGCATCCTCGTACTCACGGGCCCGTGCGCCTTCCTTGACCACCTTATAGATAAACTTCTTGTTCTCCCTTGCCAGTTGAGAAGGAACAGACTTCCAAATCATTGAGATTTTCGGGAACTCGCTGAGATTAGGATGCCTGGCAAAATCACGCTCATAGGCTCCAATGATTCCGGACAATGCTTCCTGCATGGCAGAAACATCCCGTGCCTCCGTCCACATCAATACCGACTCCGGCATACCACCGGTGACATAGTACATCTTCAGCTTCTCATACAGCGGATTAAAGAAGGCGTCAGGGATAGGTTCAAGGGTATCCACCTGTTCCAGATACTGCGCCAGATTTTCATCACCGTTGGCAAGTAGAAACTCAGCGAAGGTCATTGGGTCAATCTGCATGAAGTTGACCTTGCCTACCGGAAAAGAGGAAGGCTTCGCCAAGGCGATACCTAACAGAGAACCGGCGCAGGCAACATGGTACTGCGGTGCGTTCTCGCAGAAATATTTCATGGAGTTAATGACTTTCGGGCAGTCCTGTACCTCGTCAAAGATGATGAGGGTCTTTTCTGGCAATATCTTTTGACCGCTTGCCAGCATAAGGTTTTGTAGAATCCGGTCCACATCCTTGGTTGTTTCAAAAAATTGTTTATATTCTTCGTTTTCGTCGAAGTTAAAGTAGGCTGTATTTTCATAACAGCGTCTGCCGAACTCTTTCAGAATCCAAGTCTTACCCACCTGACGTACGCCCTTCAAGATTAAAGGCTTGCGGTAGGGAGAATTCTTCCAATCCAGCAACTTTTTTAAGATAAATCGTTCCATAGAATCACTCCTCACATTTTTATTGGAGTTTTATGCTTTATAATCACACTTTTATTATATGCGAAATCTATGAAAATCACAACTGAAATCACAAAATTATTAAAATTTAATGCTTATCAATCACACTTTTATACGAGATAGTGAGAAATTTTTTCTACAAAAAGCAATAGAGGAACTAAGAGAAAAATACATTAAAAATCCACCTGAAGGAATGACTGCACAGCTTGTAAAAAACATGAGTGATTCAGAATACGGGCTTTTATATTAGTGTTTTCTCCGAAGGGAGAAATTTCCTAATATTAAAAATAGCCGCTAAGGAAGTTATCCCTAACGGCTGTAAATACTATCTGATTATAATTCTCTTTTTCCATTTACTCTTCTTTCCAGAGTAAATATCATATCCTTACCCATAAGCCTTAATCCTCAATCTGCGGAATATTGACCAACTGCTGCAGCTTCTTCTCAAGAATAGTCTTATCCGGTAACTGTAACTGATACTGAGATACCAGCATCGGTGACATCGTTCTGCTCATAGCATATTCTACCACCTCATCATTCTTAGATGCACAAAGAAGCAAGCCAACACTCGGGTTTTCATTCTCTTTCTTTACCTGTCTATCCAATGCCTCAAGATAAAAATCCAACTTAGAAATATACTCTGGTTTAAACTTACCTATTTTGAGTTCTATTGCAACAAGGCACTGTAATCCCCGATGATAAAACAACAAATCAATACGAAAATCGTCTCCTCCAACCTGAACTTTGTACTCTTCATCAATAAATGTGAAATCTTTTCCTAATTCCAGAATAAAATCCTTCATGTTTCTAATTAACGCTTTTCGTAAGTCATTCTCATGAAACTCATTTGGCAAATCCAGAAATTCCATAACATATGAATCCAAAAATGGATTTTCTCCTAGCTTCTTAACCGACTCTGGTAATAAAGTTTCCTTTGATAACATATACCTTTCATAATATCCGCTATCTAACTGTCTCTCCAACTGACGTTTTGAATAGTTTTCTTTGATACATAGGCGTATATAAA
>OQVT01002308.1_pt1 | contig 12298 bp, 10 predicted proteins | sample 1691561 | NCBI WGS metagenome assembly OQVT01 (sample SAMN03418260, study PRJEB22391) | human gut metagenome | biome: human-gut; feature: organic feature; material: feces | host: Homo sapiens | place: Tanzania | collected 2013-01 | reverse complement strand
TAATATTCTCATATAATCTTTCCGGGCACACGCCCCGCAGGACAGCCTAAAACTCCGTCCAAAATGTTGTTAAAATCTATTCCGCTTTTCCGGGAAATATGATATAATCGCCATCGTACAATAGGGGTACAGATCTGCTTTTTGGAGTGCATCGAAAAATGGTTTTACGATGCCGCATGGCGGGTCTTTACTATTTTACGCGAAATGCTTTTGCATTGAAGGGAGAGAACATGAAAATTATCATTGTGGGCTGCGGAAAAGTCGGAACCGCACTGACCGCCCAGCTGAGCCGCGAGGACAACAATGTGACGGTCATCGACACAGACAGTATTGTCGTCCGCAACGTCTCCAACACCTACGACGTTATGGGAATTGTAGGAAACGGAGCAAGCTATCAGGTGCTTCAGGAGGCGGATATTGAGCATGCGGATCTGATGATTGCCGTAACCAAAAGTGATGAAATGAACCTGCTTTGCTGTGTCATCGCCAAACAGGCAGCAGACTGTCACACCATCGCCAGAGTTCGAAATCCGATGTATCGGGAGGAGAGAGAATTTATCCGTAAAAAGCTGGGTCTGTCCATGATCATCAACCCGGAGCACGCGGCCGCCATGGAAATGGCAAGACTGCTGCGGTTCCCATCTGCGATTGAGATCGACAGCTTTTCCCGCGGAAGAATCGAAATGCTGCGCTTTAAAGTGCCGGAAACATCGAAAATTGTCCATATGTCGCTGCGTGAGCTGGCCGGAGCGCTTCAGTACAGTCTGCTGGTCTGTGCTGTTGAGCGAAACGGCGAGGTTTACATACCGGATGGAAATTTTGTGATCCAGGCAAAAGACAGCCTTTCTATCATTACCACACCGCAGAACGCAGAGAGCCTGTTCAAGAAAATCGGCGTTCATACAAACAAAGTACATAACACGATGATCGTCGGCGGCGGTGAAATTACGTATTATCTCGCAAAATCACTGGCAAATATGAACGTCGATGTCAAGATTATCGAGAAAAATAAGGATCGCTGTGAGGTTTTAAGCGAAGCACTGCCGGATGCAACCGTTATTTACGGTGACGGAAGTGACCAGGAGCTCTTAAAAGAAGAGCGCATCCAGAATATGGATTCCTTTGTGGCCTGCACCGATATGGATGAGGAAAACATCATTCTGTCGCTGTATGCGAAAGAGAAGGTATCCTCAAAGGTTGTAACGAAAATCAACCATCTGGAATTTAATGATGTTATCCACAGCCTGAACCTGGACAGCCTGATCTACCCGAAACACATCACCGCAGAGTACATTCTGCAGTATGTCCGGGCAATGAAAAACTCCATCGGAAGCAACGTTGAGACGCTGTATAAGCTGATGGAAGACCGTGTGGAGGCTCTTGAGTTTATCGTGAACCAGAATTGCCGTATGATCGGCATCCGTCTGCAGGATATGAAAACACGGCCAAACCTTCTGGTAGCAGCGATTAACAGACAGGGAAAGGTCATCATTCCGGGTGGACAGGATTCCTTTGAGGCAGGAGATTCCGTCATTATCGTAACAACGGAAACCGGTCTTCAGGATATCCATGAGATTCTGGCAGAGTAACGGGGGAAGCGGATTATGAACTATAAAATGATTCGTTTTGTCATCAGCTGGGTGCTGAAAGTGGAAGGCATGCTGATGCTGCTTCCGGCGCTGATCGGGGCCATGTACCAGGAAAAGGCGGGCTTTGCATATCTTATCTGGGGACTGCTCTGCATTGCGGCCGGTCTGATCCTCTGCTTCAGAAAACCGTCCAATATGGAAATCTATTCCCGCGACGGATTTGTCTGCGTTTCGTTAAGCTGGGTTGTCCTTGGTGTTTTCGGAGCGGTGCCGTTTGTAATTACGGGGGAAATTCCGTTTTATATCAATGCGCTGTTTGAGATCGTTTCCGGTTTCACAACGACAGGAGCCAGCATTTTGAGCGATGTGGAAGCACTTTCACACGCCAGCCTGTTCTGGAGAAGCTTTTCCCACTGGATTGGCGGTATGGGCGTTCTTGTGTTCATTCTTGCATTGCTTCCGATGAAGGGCGGTTCCGTCATGAACCTGATGAAGGCAGAGAGCCCGGGACCGACTGTTTCCAAATTTGTTCCGAGAGTGCGCGGAACCGCTAAAATTCTGTATCAGATTTATCTTGGCATGACACTTTTTACCATTGCTGCCCTGCTGCTTTCCGGCATGAAGACATTTGATTCTGTCACACTCGCCATGGGAGCTGCCGGAACAGGAGGTTTTGCCGTGTTGAACAGCGGTTGTGCAGTGTACACACCACTGCAGCAGTGGATTCTGACAATCGCCATGATTGCGTTCGGTGTGAATTTTAACTTTTATTATCTGATGCTTTGCAAAAAGGGAAAGGCCGCCATTTCGTCCCAGGAGGTAAGAGCGTATTTCCTGATTATCCTTCTGGCAGGAGGCGTGATTTCCTGGAATACCTATCCGATGTACCATTCCATCGGTGAAGCGGTGCGGACTGCCTTTTTCCAGGTTGGATCGATTATCACGACAACGGGTTATTCCACGACGGACTTTGACCTCTGGCCGGAGCTGTCAAAATGTATTCTGGTGATGCTGATGTTCATCGGAGCCTGTGCCGGTTCAACGGGAGGCGGAATCAAGGTTTCGCGAATCCTGATCCTCTTAAAAACCGTGAAAAAAGAGCTTGGTTCGATCGTACATCCGCGCAGTATCAAACGCATCCGTTTCGACGATCACCCGGTAGAGCATGAGGTTCTGCGGGCGATCAACGTATTTTTGATTGTTTATCTGGTGATCTACAGCTTTTCCATGCTGATCATCAGTATTGATGGATTTTCCTTCGAGACAAACTTCACGGCAGTTGCCGCAACGCTGAACAACATCGGACCTGGTCTTGACCAGGTAGGACCGACCAGCAATTTCTTTGGATACGGTCCGGTTTCCAAGCTGATTCTGATTTTTGATATGCTGGCGGGCCGTCTGGAACTGTTTCCGATGCTGATCCTTTTCTATCCGTCTACCTGGAAGAAGAGAGGATAAAGCGGTTCACCGGGAAAAAGAGGGACTTTGCGTCGGCGGGAAACTGCCGGAGCAGAAGGAAAAGAAAAAATGGTTACGATTCACAGGGTTTTCCAAAAAAACAGAAAGACGGAATAAAGTCAGGGTGCATTTCCTGACCACAGGCAGAAAGGAAGGAACTTATGAGTAACTGGGAAAAGAATGTAAGAAAAGTTGTGCCGTATGTACCGGGCGAGCAGCCGCATGAGGCTGATATGATCAAGCTGAATACGAATGAGAATCCGTATCCGCCGTCACCAAAAGCCGCAGAGGCGATCAGACAGGTAGCAGAAGAGGATACCCTCCGTCTCTATCCGGATCCGACCGCGGCAGAACTGGTGCAGGCGATTGCGGATGTCTACCACGTAAGCACGAAGCAGGTTTTTGTCGGTGTCGGTTCGGATGATGTTCTGGCGATGGCGTTTATGACGTATTTTAACTCTGACAAACCGATTCTTTTCCCGGACATTACCTATTCCTTCTACGATGTCTGGGCGGAGGAATTCCGTATTCCGTACGAGCAGATCCCACTCGATGAAAATTTCTGCATTGTGCCGGAGCAGTATTTTGCAGAGAACCATCCAAATGGCGGAATTGTGTTCCCGAACCCGAATGCACCGACGGGTGTGGAGCTTTCGCTTTCTGCGATCGAATCGATATTGCAGCATAACCCGGATGTGGTTGTGATCGTAGATGAGGCATATGTGGATTTCGGAGCAGCCACTGCGCAGCCGCTGCTGGAAAAATATGAAAACCTGCTGGTTGTGCAGACAACATCAAAATCCCGTTCGCTTGCCGGCATGCGCATCGGCTATGCAATCGGAAATGAGAAGATGATTTCGTATCTGAATGATGTGAAATATTCCTTCAATTCGTATACCATGAATCAGACCACGATCGCAGCCGGAGCCGCAGCGATCCGCGATGTGGAATATTTCCGCAAGACGGTGAAAAAAGTGATGGAAACGAGAGAGTGGTCGAAGGAGGAGCTGAAAAAGCTGGGATTTTCTTTCGAAGATTCGAAATCGAACTTTATTTTTGCAACGCACAAAAGCGTACCGGCCAGGAAGATTTTTCAGGCACTCCGGGAACGCCATATTTATGTGCGGTATTTTGAGAAACCCCGCATTGACAATTATTTGCGTATTACGATTGGCACGCGGGAAGAAATGCAGACGCTGTTTGATTTTTTGAAAGATTACTTAACCGAATCAAGCAAGTAGCGAAGCGGATTGCAAATATCCGCTTGCCAAGAGGGATGAAGCAGCTGAAAATATAAAACAGAAGAAGAGTATCTGCAGAGGAGCAGAAGAAAATTTTAAAGGGGGACTGCCGTCGGAATCAGCCATGAGATCCGGCGGCAGTTTTAGAAGGTATTTGGGTATGAACAAAGAGAAGAAAGAAGTAGTAAAGGTAAATCAGATTACGGAAGGTGTTATCTGGCAGCAGATTCTGATCTTTTTCCTGCCGATTCTGTTCGGAACGTTTTTCCAACAGCTTTACAACACGGCGGATGCCATGATTGTCGGACACTTTCTTGGAAAACAGGCACTTGCGGCGGTCGGCGGAACGACAGGTACACTGATCAATCTGCTGGTCGGATTTTTCGTCGGCCTTTCAAGTGGTGCGACAGTTGTTATTTCACAGCATTACGGAGCCAATAAAGAGGACAAGGTTCAGTGGGCAGTGCACACGTCCATTGCCTTTTCCATTCTCGGAGGTATTGTGCTGACGGTAGTCGGCATTGGATGCTCGAGATGGATGCTCGAGCTGATGAACACGCCGGATGACGTTGTAAACTATGCGTTGATTTATATGCGTGTCTATTTCCTTGGAACCATCGGAAACCTGATTTACAATATGGGTTCCGGTATCCTGCGTGCGGTCGGCGACTCGAAACGTCCGCTGCTGTATCTGATCATCTGCTGTATGACCAATATCGCGCTTGACTTTTTATTTGTTGTCGGTTTGCAGATGGGTGTTATGGGCGCGGCGCTTGCGACCATTCTGTCTCAGATCATCAGTGCGGTTCTTGTTATGGGCTCTCTGATGCGGACCAGAGACATTTACCGGCTTCATCTGCGGAAAATCAGCATTGATTGGATTATGCTGAAACGAATTGTCCGCATTGGTTTTCCGGCAGGCGTACAGTCGATTCTGTACTCGGTATCGAACGTGATCATTCAGTCTGCTGTCAACTCGCTGGGAACCAACAATGTGGCCGCGTGGGCAGCTTACGGAAAGGTGGACGGTCTTTTCTGGATGATGATCAATGCGCTCGGTATTGCGGCGACAACCTTTGTCGGTCAGAACTACGGTGCGAAAAAGATGGATCGTGTACACCGCGGTGTGCGCACCAGCATGATCATGGCATTCCTGATGACGGGTCTGATGGTTGTGTTTATGTGGTTTATCGGTGATACACTGATTTCTCTGTTTACCACAGATACGGCGGTGCGTGAAATCTGTCACGGACTGATCCATTTCCTGGTTCCGACCTTCTTTACCTACATTTCCATCGAAATCCTTTCCGGTGCACTCCGTGGTGTCGGAGATGCATGGATTCCGATGTTTATCACCGGAATAGGAATCTGTGGAGTACGTATCGTGTGGATGACGGCGGTTCTGCCGCATTTCCACTCCTTAAAAGGAGCTGCCTTCTGCTATCCGCTGTCGTGGGTAATCACAACGATTGCATACTTTATTTATTACCTGTTCTTCAGTCAGCTGAGTAAGCGGAAAGAATTGAAAAGTATCTAACAGAATATTCAAACTGTTTTAACAAAACTGTGTTATTGTGATATAATAAGTAGAATACGAAGGAAAGACAGGTGGAACATAAGATGGTAAGTGAAAAAGTAACGATTGTCAATCCGTCAGGTCTGCATCTTTTAAATGCGGTAAATTTGTCAAACAGTGTAAGCCGGTACAAATCTGCCATGTCGTTTACCTATGAAAACAACGGGATGCTGGGAACGGTTAACTTAAAGAGTATTTTGAGTATCGTAGCTGCAGGAATCAGGCAGGGAGACACTATTGAGATCTGCAGCAGCGGAGAGGATGAAGAGGAGGCACTTCGGGCGGCCGTTGCCGCAATTAAAAGCGGGCTCGGAGAGACGACGGAAAAATAAAGAAAACAGAATATAAAAGGAAAAAGGACCTCTTTTTTGGGGAGCTGAAGGAAAAACCAGACAGCACCACCAAAAAGGAGGTCTTTTTCAAATACGCTTTCGGGAAAGCTGCCGGCAGGCGGTTTCGCGGACATATCGATAGAAGAGTTTCCCAAACAGGGGGTATAAGGCCGGAAAAAGTGTCTACACTCTGAATAAAGAAAGAATGCAGAGAAAAGGAGTGCAGAACAAAATGGCGAAGCAGAAAAAAATCGATCTGGAGCATATGACTGAGAAGGAAAAAATGAAATACGAAATTGCGGACGAGCTGGGCCTTTTAGACCGCGTGCTGAATGACGGCTGGCGGTCACTCACGGCAAAAGAGACAGGACGGATTGGTGGCCTTGTGACACGGCGCAAGCGGCAGACGGCGGAAGGACAGAAAGAGAAGTAATCGTTACAGTTTAACCGAATCAAGCAAGTCCTCTACTTCAATTGCGAGAAGCAATCAGCAGTGGGTTGGGACTTGCTTGTATCAGGAGTGATACAAGCTTTTTGGATTCTGTCTATTGGAATATCGGAACAAAAGGTTTATACTGAATTTATGAGACTACAAAGGTCGATTCAATATCAAAAGACAGGAGAAAAATGGGGAAATGGCAAAACTTGTATGTAACTTTATTTCTTATGCGTTAAAGAGAACCGTGGATATCACGGTCGTTCTTCCGAGTGTGACGATTCCGGAGGCAATGCAGCTTCCGATGCCGGGAAAAGAGAACCCGGTGCCGCCGACACATGAGGTGAAAGAAAAATATCCGGTGTTGTACTTACTGCACGGTATGGGAAACAACCACGCGCAGTGGACAGGTTATACTAATGTGGAAATGTTTGCAGAAGAGAGAAACATGGCAGTTGTGATGATTTCGGGGGAAAACAAATTCTATCATGATTCTCTGGACGGCGAACCGTTTTTCGATTTCGTAGCCAAAGAGGTTCCGGAATTCGTGACCAATTATTTCCCGATTTCCGCGGAGCCGGAGCACAGCTATATCGCAGGATTATCGATGGGTGGTTACGGCGCACTGCTGCATGGCCTTTCTAATCCGGAACGGTTTGCAGCGATTGGTTCCTTCTCCGGCGCAGTCATGCCGGTGGGCGATCCGGAAAAAGTGGAAGGTCTGATTGACGGTCCTCTCGATGTGAAATGGCTGGTGAAAAAAGCTATTGCGGACGGAAAAAAGATTCCGCCACTGTATGTGACCTGCGGCGAAGAGGATATGCTGTATGAGATTAATACAGAGTTTAAGGATTATCTGAAAGAAAATGGAGTGGATGTCACCTGGGTATCCGTACCGGGATACACCCATGAGTGGAGATTCTGGAATCTGGCAGTCGAGCAGTTTCTAAAATGGATTCCGAGAACCGACGGATATGTGTCTGCCGGAACGCGACAGATCTGATAAGGCCGATGAAAACAGAAAAATGGTGTGGAGACATCCTCTTTAGAGGCGTCTCCGCACCATTTTTTTGATGCCATGCAGTTTTATAAAATTATGCTTTTTTCTGTGCAGCCATCCACTCCAGAATCGGAGTCTCTTTTCCGTCCGTCATAACCGGTTTGCCGTCATAATCGAGGACACACTCATCGTTCAGCATCGGGATCCAGGACCAGTGGCCGATGTATTCGAATGGGGTGCCGTCTGCATTTTTTTGGGTTCCGGTGTGATCGAGTACCTTGTCCCAGTAGGTAAAGTGTGCATTCGGGTTGACCTTTGCCAGACGCTCATAGGTCGGAACGACAAAGTCATCCGGAACGACAACGGGGTCGGTTTTTGCGTGTGTAAACCAGATCGGCAGATCTTTGAGCTTCAGGATGTCTTCATCGGAGATAAATGCATCCGCCAGAGCCTCGCAGACCGGATATGCGGCAGCGTAGCGGGACGGGTTGAAAATGATCTGTTTCATGGTCATAAAGCCGCCGTTGGAGCAGCCGCCGATGTAGATGCGGGAGCGGTCAATCTGCGGATGGGCATCCACGAAAGCACCGATCAGGGCATCGAGAACTTCGGTATATTTGGAAGAACCGTCTTTGGTATATTCGCCGGTTCCGTCATCCATCCACATGGTTGGAGCCTGTGGAGCGAGCAGGTAGGTCTTGCCGCCGAAAATTTTCTGAACCTTTGGGGAAATCAGGTTTACAACTTTATTTCCGATTGCTGCAATCGGTGGCTCCTGTCCGCCTTCACCCGCGCCGTGCAGCCAGATGATCAGCGGGATTTTCTCATCCGCATCCATTTCCGGCTCGTAGTAAACGTAAGAGAGCGGAATCTGCGGATCCTCGTAGCGGTCCTCTTTGAGCCATTCACCGTAGATGACGCGGTTTCCGCCGTCTACGTCGAACGTCTGCGGAGAAATGGCACCATCGTCTGTTACAATTTCAGAGGTCTGTGTCACATCGTAAGCGACTTTGACAAATACATTAAAATTACCGTTGAATTTGATGATGGAGCCGATTCCTTCCATAATAAAACACGGCAGCTCCAGTGTCAGGCACGTACCGTTCTCACACGGTGCGCCGCTTTTGTCGGAAACGTAAACGTTCGAAACGCGGCGGGTTCCGTCCATCGAGTCATCCGGTTTGTCACCCATAAAATTCGGCCATACAAAATCCTCGCCCTCGGTGGATGTACGGGTAACATGTACCGTAAACTGCTCCGGTGACGGAGCCGCACCTTTCATGCTTTTGCCGTAATCCAGAATTACTTTCGAAATATGCGGACCGAAATCAAAAACTTCGGTAATGGTATAATAAGTTCCGTTCATTTGTAAAAACCCTCCTTTGGTACGGAATGTACGCTCAGAGTCTTTCTGCATTTGCTTTTGCGACTGACAAAAATCATCTCACAAAATCAGGTACAGAAAAAGCTTGAGAGTACAATTGTTTGCATGGGCAGAAAAGACGGTATTGGGAATGATAGATTTTTTCTGCCCTACAATACCAGTCTACTACAGACATTCCGAAAGAAAAAGTACAAATCAGAGATAAATTTGCACGGAGATGCTTTTTCGTTGCTGCTTACTCAGCAGTGAAACACTTGCTGTTTCGCTGCGTAAGAAAGTGATTCAGGAGTGAGCAGTCCTCCGTTTGCGAAGCAAAACTTTAAATGAGGGCTGCGAATGTTACAGTTCGCTGGGCACCAGTGAACTGTAACGCTTTTTCTGCGTTTTTGTTTCCGGAACGGAAAAAGTCTGATCGAAACAGAAACAGCAGAAAAGTGTCAAAAAACAGCAGAATCGTTGTTTTTCGTATTGGAGCCGTATGGAATAATAAAATCATACAAGGAAAAAGGGAGGTTTTATGAGATGATTACAAGACTAGAGGAGATTCCGGTAACGAAAGAAAGCTATCCGTTTGCCAGTGCGGAGCGTTACCTGAAGCTGTCGGAGCGCGGCTATGTGGAGAAGGAATATTATATGTATGGAACGGCAAATGTCTACGAGACAGCCGACGAGCGCGGCGGCGTCTGTGTGCGCACTGCAGATGCACCATACACAAACCGCATCATCGTCCGCGCGCCGCAGGACACTGCAAAATGCAGCGGAAACGTTGTAGTGGAGATCATCAACCCAACGAGTTTTATGGAGATTGACCGCATGTGGATTCTCGGCTGGAAGAAATTTGTACGGGACGGCGATATCTATGTGGGAATCACAAGCAAACCGAATACCATCGCTAAAATGGTAGAGTTTGATGAAAAGCGTTACGGCCGTCTTTCCTGGGCCAACCCGACGCCGGATGTGCCGTTCTCGGAGCGACTGCAGGTCACAGGCGGACTCGGCGATCTGAATCATGATTACGAAACGGGTCTTTTCTGGGACATGCTGACAGACCTGGCGTGGCTGTTGCGCGGCGATGAGGAGCAGAATCCGATCCGGGAATATAAAAGAGAATATGTGTATCTGACCGGCTGGTCACAGTCCGGCTCGTATCTGTTCCGCTATCTGAACAGCTTTGCGTATCGTCCGGAGGTGGCACGCGGTGCGTGTGTATTTGATGGCTACCTTTCCGGAGGAGGAGTCCATTCCCTTGGTATTCCGGTCAACCAGTATGAAACCATGGCTCCGTACCATTACAGTCTGACACGTGTGGAAAAGGCGCGCGAGCCGTTTATCGCTGTGCAGACGGAGAGTGAAAACGGAAGAATGGAAGCATGGCGCATTGCCCAGCAGGACAGCGATGATCCGGAGTTCCTGTTCCGCCAGTATGATGTGACGGGTGCAAGCCATGACACTTCCTATAGCTATGTGGACTACTATCAGAACGATCCAGATCTGGTGCGGATCAACCATCTGCCATTCTATATGGGAAAAAATGAGGAAGGAAACGACTATCCATCCCAGATTCTTTTTGCGGCAGCATTTCGGAATCTCTTTACCTGGGTACGGACAGGCGCAGCTCCGGCGCACTGTGACCGGATTGCGGTTGACAGCGACGGAGAAAACAAAAAGGATGCGTTCGGAAATACGATCGGTGGACTGCGTACTTGCCTCCTTGACTATCCAACCGGAAGATACAGCAATACCAGCGACATTGAAAAAGGCCAGAATTTCCTGGATCCGGAATCGGAAAAGGAAGGATTGTTCGGTTATCAGCAGGCGTTTTCGAAAGAAATGATAAAAGAGCTGTACGGAACATTGGCACATTACCGGGAAATGGCGGAGAAAAACACGAAAGAGCAGGTAACGAAAGGCTTTGTCTGCCGCGAGGATGCGGCGGAGCTGGTTGAGATTGCCGTGGAGCTTGCAAAAAAACGCGGGCTGGAATAAAAAAATAACAAACAGATACAGCCGGCTTTTGAACAGAATAAAGGTTGCCGTTCACCGGAAGTGAACGACAACCATAAAATCAGATTTGAGGAGCGTACCCGAAAGAAAAGCCGGGCGCGCTCTGTGCAGATAAAGGAGAAAACAAAATGGGGATGAAAGCAGAACAGTGGAGACAAATTATTTTATCGTTTCAAAGTGAGAAAACATACGACAATTCATTCCTCGATGTTTCGGTCCTGGGAATTTTTACAGGGCCTTCCGGCCGAAAGATCAGAAGAGAAGCGTACTGGGACGGCGGAAATACCTATCGGATTGCCTTTGCGCCGACCGAAACCGGAATGTGGAGCTATAGGCTGGAAGCGCCGGAGGAGACGGGACTTTCCGGAGTGCAGGGAACAATCGAATGTATTCCATACGAAGGAAATCTTGCTATCTATCAGCACGGATTTCTGAAAGTGCATCCATCAGGAAAATATCTGACGTATGCAGACGGAACACCGTTTTTCTGGCTCGGTGATACGCACTGGGAATTTGCTTTTGGTGAGCGGTGGGATGAGTCGAACCATCCGCAGATGACAAGCATGTTCCGTGGCATGGCGGATCGCAGGAAGGAACAGGGCTATAACGTTTATCAGACGAACCTTCGAAGCGACAGCTGGAAGGAACAGAAGAGTCGTTACTGGGAAACAGATGCCACGGATGATGTGCCAAATGTGGCATTTTATCAGAAGGAACTTGACCGCCGCATGCAGTATCTCGCCGATCTCGGCTTTATCAATGCACTCGGCTTTGCCTGGTCCGGATCGATCGAACAGGGCGTAGAGCACCAGAAACATCTGGCACGCTACATCATTGCCCGTTATGGCGCCCTTCCGGTTGTGTGGACGCTGGCAGGTTTTCTTCCAGTGTGGAACAGTATTCATACAGCGACTCGCCTTCAATGAACGGTTTTGTTCCGTGTTTCTTCCGATAGGTCCGGTACCAGGACGGATTGATCGGAAAATCGCCGTGTCCGGCCTGATTCAGTACAAAATCAAACCACGATTCGTCATAATAGTAATCTGCAAACGGGCGTTCATTCGTGTAATGTGCGGTCTGCAGTGTTCCATAGCTTGTCTTCTGCATTTTCTCTTACACAACAAGTATTAAATACAATTAGGTCTGCCTCTTCTATATTTTCCGTACGAGTATATCCCATCTCTTCTATCATTCCGGAAAGTTTTTCTGAATCATTTTCATTTAATTGACATCCCATTGTTAGTATGTAATATTTTAAGTGCTTTCCTTTATTTATCT
>OQVT01002307.1_pt1 | contig 12300 bp, 15 predicted proteins | sample 1691561 | NCBI WGS metagenome assembly OQVT01 (sample SAMN03418260, study PRJEB22391) | human gut metagenome | biome: human-gut; feature: organic feature; material: feces | host: Homo sapiens | place: Tanzania | collected 2013-01 | reverse complement strand
ACAGAGCAGGAATAAAAAATCTGGCATGACTGAAAGTTTTGGTTGTGCCGGAAAATCGAAGATGTATTTTTATCAGTTATAGTCGCCAAAATCAAGATAATTTATATTTTTAGCGGTTATAAATGCGAAAATATACTTCATGAACTTTTTAAGGTATTCTTACAGAAAATAATCAACAAAAAAAACAGGCAAAATCGCACTGCCTTAGCGCAACTTTGCCTGTTTTAAAATTACATACAATGCGTCAAATGAAAGCCTTTACCTTCATTGCAGCTATAAATCTTTAGCGAAATATGTTGTTCCGCCTCTGATTTCATCCGCTGTTTTTCTGCATCTTCTATTGTCAAATACAATGCCTTGTGCCTTCCATTTGAGTCCAAGCAGGAACAGGCATTTCTTTGAACGTTTAGTTTTGATGATAGTGGAGCTAAATGCCAGTAACCGCATTTTTCACATTTATATGGATACAAGTCGCTTCCTCTTGCAGTCCGTTCATACAATGCGGAAGATTTTGCATCTTCTTCTGAAAAATACACGGTAAGAGGCTGCCCTGTTTTTTTACTGAAACAAACATCGCTTTTCATGCTATCACCTCTTTTTAGATGAACTGCTGCTTTTATTAGCTGGATTCTGCGGATTCATCTGCCAGCCCCTATTGCCCTGGTTCTGACAGCGTTGCAAGTTCTGTCCGGAAGTTCCCTTGTTTGCATTTGAAATGTTAGCCGCATTGTTCGCAGGTGAAATGTGTGATTTTGCCATATTTGGCCTCCCATAAAAATTGATTTTGTCTTTCAAAGACATATAAAAAATACAATGAAATCCGTTTATTTTATGCCCAATTTTTAAGGGAATATTTTTTTAGCCCGTTTTTATGCTATAATTCTAATATGGAGCAGGAAAAAATCATTTATGGAAATATCACACTAAGTCAATTGACCCATTTTGCAGTTGAACTCTGTGGAAAAGACGCCTTAATACAAATAGGATTTTTAACAGATTCAGAACTAAATGATGCCTACAAGGAAAAAGGCTCTTATTTAAAATTCCGATACACAGACAAAAATTCATTGTTCCAAAAAATTTACCAGTTTTTGTCAGAACTGGAAAAAGAATTTGAAATTCCGCTTCATAAGACAAAAAGAAAAAAATCACTTGATGGAAAATATTTTGAAGAAGTTGAACTTAGTGATTTTCAGCAGTTTTATTCACACATTATCTGGTCATTTATAATCCAAATTTGCGGAACTAGACCTTTTGAAAACACACAGAACAATCTTTCCAAGAAAATTATTTATGGTCACCTTTTAATACAACTGACAACTTACTTTATCGAATACATAGAGTTTGTAAGCAATATAACTTTTGATGAAGCTATAACAGAATTTGCAAAAGTCCATAATTTAAAATATGAACAGATTTACACTGAAGTTGCTGAAAATATAAACGACAATGAATCAGATTCTTTGCTGCACGTAAAAAAAGCATTACAAAAATGCCGAAAAGAAAATACAAATCCCACCTGGAAAATTTTTTATCCGTTCTTAAAAGCGATTCATAAAAAGGACAAAAGATTTTCATTCATCTTTTTGAATCTTTATTTCTATTTGAATTTCAAAAATGCAATAAAATGGCTGTCATTTAAAAAGTCAGATTTGCAAAAACTTGAGTTATTCTGCAAAATTCATCAGAAGACTGACACAGAAAATATTATTCAAGACGCAGCAAGTTTTATCGATGAAAATGTAAATATCCAAAATCTTAAAGACATTGCAGAAAAGGCTTTGTATTTTGATAACCTGCTGAATGAAAACTGCCGCGAAAACTTAATTTCTTTTCAAAACACCATGAATGAACTTAGAAATGAACTGCCACATTCTTTTTCCTTTTGGGAAAACTGGTTCTGCGCAAAGGATTATGTGTACAAATATTTGGATTCCGGGAATCTTGAACATCTGGAAAATGCTGTTAAATGGTATGGGCTGGCTTTTGAAAACGGCAAATATTTTATGGGAAAAAGTTCCGGGCAGTTTATACATGAAGCAATAATTGTTTCTGTTTATCTTGACATGAAGAAAAATCCTACAAAAGCCCGAACAAGGCTGCAAAAAACTTCCGACAACAATACAGACACAAAAACTCCTTTAGACAAGACAACAAAAAACTTTTACGATTTTGGCTTGGCGTTCGACCTTCTGCTAAATGACATGAACGATGCTTACAATTTATATTACCACTGCTTTCAAAATTTTTGGAACTGCTTTTCTCCAGAAAGTGAATGTGCGAAGATTATTAAAAATAAAGACTTATTCAAGGCTTCTAACATTGAAACAACAGACACGCCAGAAAATGAGAAAGTCTTAAAATCAAGAGAAACTCTGCTAAAAATCACAGATGCAAAAATAAACAACATTCTTCCAACAACTCACAATGTTGCATACACGCCAATTTCAAATGCAATAATTCAAGGCTATTTTGACATTGTTGAATTGTATTTGGATAAATCAAAATATCCTTCATTAAACTTAAACATTCCAAACACAAACAACTGCTACCCGATTCATGAAATTGTAAGTCAATATTTAAGAGGAAACAATCAAGAAAAAATAAAGCCGCTTATCTTACAAATTCTTGAAATAACCGATAAGAAAGTTTTATTCACGCGGACAAACAGACAAAAAATATCGCCACTGCAAACCGTAATTCAATCTTTGGATTTAGACCTTAACAAGCGTTTTTTAGATAAAATGTTTAGCACAGAAAAAATTCCAGACGACTTTATAATATCAGCAGATGAAGTTTCTCCGATATATTTTGCACTTATGATAAAATATCTTTTCAACAATCCGTTTGAATATGCAGAAAAAAGAAATATAAAAGAAATTTCTCACGACTCTGATATTTCATTCATTATGGAAACTTCAAAAAATCTGGAAAATGAAATTCCAAAGGAAATCCGAGACAAACGCAAAGAAGAAACAAACGAAATTGTTGATTTATATATAGAAAGAACTTCAAATGTTGACGGATTTATCAGCTACAGTATGCGCGACCCGATTGCAAATAATCAAGGCTGCACCGCATTGCTCTACGCTTGTGAATGGGATGATGTTGAAATCTGCAAATCACTAGTTTTCGCAGGAGCAGATTTACGCAAAGAAATCGGGAAAACTTCCGAACTTACGTTGCCAAATGGAAATATGCTATTTCTTCCCAATAATTTTATACACCGGACAATTTATTTTAAAGCATGGAACTGCTTGGAATGGTATCTAAAAGACAATAAAAATATCGCTGCTGAATATATGCACAAAAAAGAAGAAAATATGACTTGGCTGGTTTACTTTTTGTTAATGCAGCAATTTGAAGTTATGCAAAATCCACAAAAATGTCTGGATACTCAAAATAATATAAACAGGTTTCTTCCCCTGTTTCTTGAAGGAGTTATTGTCAATTGTTGTGGATTGAAAAAAAGTGTCTTTTTCATCAGGCAGCCTTCATTTGTTCACCGTCCACAAAAATTATATTTTTGGCGACAAGTTCAAGTTGTTTAAATCCCCTGAGCCGTCGCCAGTTTTTCTCTGCCTGAAGACAAAGCTTGAAAGCCATTGCAACAGAAGCAGCGGAAGAGCCGTTTCCTTTTGTTGACTTGTGGAACCAACATCTCTGAATTTTTAGCTGGCCCCAGATTTCATCAACTGCATTTTGAAACCCAATCGCTCCGTCGCAGACTGCCAATTTTGGCGCTTTTGTTAGTCCGCGGAATTTCAAATCAAGCCTTCATCAAGAACATCATGGAGCATGGCTGAAAACTTGTTTGAAGAAATTCCTGCAAGGTAGGCAGCGGAAAGTATTGCTTCTACTGTCGGAGTTTTTCTTGCAAACGGAGGAAGGACTTTGCTTACAAAGCGATCCTTTTCTTCAAGCAAATCAATCGTTGGACTATTGGAAATTTTCTTCAATTTCCAGTATTCTTTTCATAAGAGGTCTCCTTCGGTGTTTATTTTTTTTCCAAAGAAAACTATACCTTAGACTGACCTCTTTTTCTATGCCTTCTCAGGCAATCCACAACTTTTGATTATAACTCTACCAGGGAAGTGTTGCGGGACATTTTTTTATAATCTGTTGTGCTTCGTTTTTTGCTTCTTTTTGCATTTTATTTCTTTTATGGTCATTCCGCTCCTTATTTATAATCTTTACGCCGTCTTTCCAGCCTTTCTTCCTCTCATTTCGTATTCAAAATAGAATTTTGCCTCCCAGGCGGCACCGTAGGAGTCTTTGTCGTATTTTGCAAGGTGGGTTAAATGGTATGAGCCGCAGTCGGAGCAGAAGTATTTGCGTCTGGGTAAATCTTTGTTGCGGCCAAGGTGGTCGCTGCTTCTGTGGCGGTGGCATGAATTGACGATTGAACCGGCTTCGCGTTCTGAATAGCATCGTTTGCCGCTTACCGGGCAGAGTTCAACGCCATCTGTGAATGTTTCTTCCTGAATTGTTTCCATAATGTTACCTCGTAAAAGTTTTGATTAAGCCCCATACGGAGCTTATACTTTTTATTGTAACACACCATGGTGACAGGAAGTGTCACTGTAAAACTATTTTTCTACTCGGGGTCTGTGTAGACGACTGACTTTTTGTTTTCTATTTCGTTGCTTGAAAGGTGAAACTGTTCCATTCCGTGATTCACAAAAACGCGCAGTTCTCCAGTGGCAGTATAAAGCGTGTAGGCAAAAACGTAGCCCTGGCTTACGCGCGGAAGATGAACACAGACTGCAAAAGTGATTCCTTCGGTAAGCGTCTGCATGTCGTCATCAATATTGGTAAACCACTTGCGGAACATTTCCTGAGTCTTTAATCCATTCAGCATGACGGAACTCAACTACTGTCGGAAATCCGTCAAACTCTTTTAGGAGAGCCTCAAGGTAAAAGCGGTTGTTTCGGGTGTAATGAAAACTCTGAGGAAGCTGGAAAAGCACGGAACTCAAAACGCCTTTTTCCTGCAAAGGTTCCACCGCATTAAACTTGGTCGCATAGTAAGAAAGAAAGTCTTTTCGTGCAAGGTTCTTCGGGTAAAAAACGCCCTTCCACTCGGGATAATCGTAGCCGGAAGTTCCTATGAGGATGTCAGACATTTTGGTTTTCCAGTTCCTCAATGACAGTCAGAGTGTCTTGCCAGCTGTTGAACAGAATTGCGGTACCGCCGGTTTCTTTCCATTCAGCGATATTCTTTTTGTAATCATCAATCAGAATAAAATCTTTGCCGTGACAGAAGTTCAGTTTTTCTGCACGAAGGACTGCATTCACTTTTACTTTTGGTGAAAGATATTTTTTGACCCATTCAATCTTATCGGGAGTGGCAAACGGAACATTGCGGTTGGTTGAATATTATACCACACATTTGGCGCTTATTGAACGCCCAGTATTCCCCACCATTCCTCCGGCAGCGCAACATTTTCCAAAGCCTTGCACCCTTCAAACAACGGCGCAATTTCTTCATCAGTAAAGCCTGCGATTCCGCAGCCGATTCTTGTTACAAGAAAATCGTATTCCGTATGTTCTTTTGCAAACTTCACAAACTCGTCTATGTATGGCTTTATTGTCTCTACCCCGCCCTGCATAGTCGGGATGGCATAAGACTGTCCCTGAAGTCCTACTCCCTGCCCCCAGACAGCACCGAACCTTTTCATAGCAGCAGCCGCAGCTCCGCCCCCGTGCATTCCGGCAAGATTTGAACCGAACACAAAGATTTCGTTCTTTTCAAGTTTTGTAATTCTTGGATTTGTTACTCTGTTTGTCATACTGTAATTATACACCCTCTTTTGCTAATCCCAACAAATAAATTCTTCTTCCGTCAGAATCCCTTTACCGCACTTGGGACAAATAATATCATCCTTCCCGATTCTAACCTGATGCATCCGCTCTTTGCAAACCAGACATTCCTGCTGAACCGTCGGCATCAACATTCCGATTCCAACAAAGTATTCACTTTCAAAACCGCATGAACCTTTCAGTCTATAACCCTTTCCCATACTCAGCCTTCTACGCCCAAACAACGACCTTCCCCTTGTCCTGAACCCGCTGAATCTTCACATTATCAAATTCCATCAAAACCCCGTGCATATCTTCCGTAGTATACTGCATTACAGCCCGACGCAGATCATCGTTCATTCCGTAAAATGCTTCTCCCATGGCAGTGGCAATATCGGTCAAAGTGTCGCAGTCTCCGCCCAATGAAACTGCCGTTCTGATTACATCTTCCAAGTCTTTTCCTTCAAAAAATGCAGTCATTGCTTCGGGCACAGTCTTCTGGCAAGATTCCTGATGAAAATATTCAGGGCGGATTTCATCACAGGTACGGCTAAGGTCATATCCGAACTCGCATATAACGTATTCTTTGATTTCATCTTTTGATTTACCGTTTCTTGCCATCCAGATTACTGCTGCAACAGATTCAGCACCCTTCACTCCTTCCGGGTGATTGTGAGTAATCTCTGCAGACCATCTTGCAACTTCTCTTGTTCTTTCCAAAGTTTCAAAAAGCCATCCGACACTTGCCACCCGCATTGCAGAGCCGTTTCCGTATGAGCCATAGGGCTTTGTGCTTTCTTTTGCAAGCCACTGGAAGAATCTTCCGCCGTAACCGGCATACGGATATTTGTGTCCCCAAAGCTGGCAGGAAGTTATCATCGCAGTTTTCATAGTCTGCTCATCTGCGTCCAATCCTGCTTTCAAAATTCCGTCGCAGATTGCAATTGTCATTACGCTGTCATCAGTCCAATGTGGCACCTTCGCAAAAAGCGGAAAATCCTTTGTCTTGTTTCCACGGTCAAACTCGTAAGGCTGACCAATTATATCTCCTAAAATTGCTCCGTACATGTATGCCCCTATCTATGCTCTTTCTCGTAAGTTTCAATTCCTTCTTTCCAGGCCTTGCTCACTTTCCTACCGCATCTGACTTCTCCAACAGCCAGGCTGACGCACTCAAAGTTTGTAACAGTCCCTGCTCCGTCGTTAATGTAACGGGCAGCATTTTCAGCCCTGATTCCAAGTTTTCCTGCTTCCCCTATGGCATCCATATTTGCTCCGAGGAAGATGAACTCCCAGCCGTATTTTTCAGTCTGACGGCTTATCATCTGTTTGATTCTATCGTAAGAATATTCAGAACTTGAATTTTCTTCGCCGTCGGTTGTAATTACAAAAATTGTCTTTTCAGGTCTGTCTTCTTCACGCGCATATTTGTGAACATTCCCGATGTGATGAACAGCACCACCAATGGCATCCAAAAGTGCCGTGCAGCCGCCTACACTGTAATCTTCTTCAGTCAGATTTTTGATTTCGCTAAGCGGAACCCTGTCATGAAGAACTTCGTTCCTGTCGCTGAATAAAACTGTAGAAACAAAAGCCTCGCCTTCAATCTTCCGCTGCTTTTCCAAAAATGCGTTGTACCCACCGATAGTGTCTTTTTCAAGTCCGCCCATTGAACCGCTTTTGTCCAAAATAAATACGATTTCTGTTAAACCCTGTTTCATTCCCGTTACCTCCGTTTCCGTGTTTGTAACTTAAATATACAGGATTCCATCTCTCATTTGGTCGCGGAACCGGCGACATTTTCATAAACTAATATTTTCCGAAGCACTCCTGGCCGTGGTCATCAAGAATCATATCGACTTTAACAATATTGTAAATTTTGTTCATAACGCAGTATTTAATGATAAGGTCAAACCTGTCAGACGGCATAAAAGCGTAACCTGCCGCTGCAAGAAAACGTTCAAAGTCCTCAAGCGGAAGTTCCAGTGCAAGCCCCAGCGCCATAACCGGCTTTTTCTTTGGTACATAATCTTTTGTGCTGATTATTTTAGAAAAGAATTTACGGTCCATGTCAGCCTTTTTCCAGATATCCGCATTCGGAAGGTTCCGCTCCGCAATAAGAGACTGCAAAGTGTCCTGAAAGTTTTTTGTCTGTCCTTTCTGAATAAATGCGTCCACGTCAATCGGTGCTATGGTCGCTTCACGCGCAGATTCCAAGTTATGAATTACCGGGATTTCTGCAGAAGTAAGTGCTGCACCAATTATTGGAGATGATTCTCTTTTCTTTATTCTTTGAGCCCGTTTTTTTCTGCCAATCCGTCCTCTTTCTTCTTCAAAATCCTCTCTACTATCAATTTTACAACTTTTAAGAGCGTCACTAAAAAAATCTGATTCGTCTTCATCAGTCAGATTTTTCTGCAGATAGTCTTCAACATCAGAAAAAAGCTTTTCAGAAATCTTGAACGATTTTCTGTCATAAACAATGAGTTTTACATCAATTTCATTTTCAAGAAGGAATTTGCTGATTTCTTCTACAGCAATCTGAAGGGCAAGTTCTTTAGGAAAGCAGTATGAACCTGTGGCAAGAAAAGGAATCGCAATGCTTTTACAGCACAGGTCCACAGCAGTTTTAAGCGAAGTTTTGTAACAGGAACGCAGAATATCAGTTTCACCCTTACTGCCACCCTGCCAGAAAACTCCAATAGTGTGGATTATGAACTTTACGCCGTTCTTCTCAAGTTTGAATGAAGGAGTTGCCCTGGATTCTCCCCTCGGAATTACACCGATTTTGCGCCTTTCTTCAATCAGCTCTTCATAGCCTGCTGCTTTATAAATTGCAGTATCTGTTCCCGCTCCCACAGTGGGCATTGGGTTTGCTGTATTTACAATTGCATCTGCCGAGACTTTTGTAATATCATTACGTTCTATCTTAAAAGACATTTTCCTCTATTCCCTAAACTCTTTTTCTTCCATGTTTGCTCCTGTATTATAACCCAAAAACCCAATTATGATTACATTATAGCACCGCGTGGTGACAAGAAATGTCACTTTATTTTACATTTTCCGCAAAGACGGGTGATACTTGTCCTCCCCTTTCGCCACTACTACGGTACCCGATGCCCGATCTTCCAAACCAGGCAGGCGACAGCCAAAATTTTTTTTAGGAGCGTTCCATGCGCCGTACCTCCTTGTCCAAAATCAACCAGCGTGAAATTGGGCAAGGCAGGGGGTGAACGGGATACCACCCTCCAAATGGAAAAGGTGATTGCCGTTTTCGTCGAGTTCTGCAACTTCAAGATAACGGTTTACAACTTCTTCGGTGAGCTTTGGCGCGTTTGCAAGAATCCCGGAATTTTTGATTGTCTGCTCGTAAGAAAAGGCCGGGATTTTTATGGTTACAGTTTGGATATCCGTATTTTTGATTTTGACAACAACTTTATACTTCTCATCATCCTGCTTTACAACAAATGCAGAAAGTTCAAGATGACAAATATCTTTAATAATGTTTTCAAGCCTGTCTTGTTCAGCTTTTACAGAATCTTTTTCTACAACTTCAATATCACTTATATCAATCTGCTGGAAAGGATTTTTTTCAGGGTCAGAACCGAAAAGACCATATCTGAATTTTTGCAATTATATTTGTAAGCATTGACTCTGACTATAGCTTCTACATTCTTGAAAAACCCATTATGTGTAGCATTTGCTGAGCCAAAATATAAGAGGGAATCTTTTTTATAATCCATGAGATACATTTTTGCATGTATATCCTGATTCTGCTTTATTTCTTCTGAATTGGAATCTTCCGAAATAATTCCTTCACCTTCAAAAATGCTGTCCTTTACCGTATATACATCAAAGTTGCTGAGATTTTCATTCCCGATAGTTTTTAATGAGAAATCTCTTGCTATCAAAGTTCGTGTGTGCTTATGAGTATTTCTGCTTTGTCTGTTAAACAACTTCATTATTTCATTCGAAACGAAAGGAGATATAACAACCAAATCATCGAAATTCTTATATTCATTTTTTATTTCAAAAAAATTTCGCTTTCGAAAGAAGTTGCAGAATCGGTTTTTCCGACAAGAAGAATTTTCTTTGATGCTTCGTCGTAAGAAGAATAAATATTCAGCTTTTCACCGAGCATGGCTTCTTTTGAATAATTAATCCTGAAATCAGAAATCTGAGTCTTGTCCAGAATGTCTCCAAGCGCGTCAGAAATAAAAGCCCCGTATCTTGAATTGTTTGTATGACCGTTTGCGTCTATGTCAGAACGGCGGATTGTGCGCTCGTCAATCTGTTCAATGTTTTCGGGAACAATTATTTTTGACACGGGAAGACAGTCATGTTCTCCTGTAAATTCTGTCGGATTCCTCATGGTAAACTTTTTTGTAGGAAGAATTCTTCTTGTGGAAAGATCAACTACAAGCCATGAACTGGAGCCGCTTACAAGGGAAGTTCCGTTTTCGTCCAAAATTTCATATGCCCTCATAAGCTGAAGCGGTTCCGGTCTTTCTTCACGGGTAACAATTTCTATTCTGTCATTTTCTCTGGGCATTGAATGTATTCTGAATGAACATCTCGAAACCAGAATTGCGTATCCGTTCTGCAAAAGAACTTCGCGCGACATTCCCTGCTGCCTGTAGTCCTCGACCGCAATGTCTGAAGTAATGCGCAGAAGTTCATTAAGACTGAGCTGCTTGTTTTTATCGCACTGGCTGAAGTATACATTTGTTCTGACGTGAAAGGATCCTGTTTCTTTGTCATGCCACTGTTTATAGTTTAAATTATTTTCCATAATAGTAGATTATAGATTTAGCGCCAAAAAGTCTACACTTTAATTTTTTCAAGTCTGAACGCAAACCAGTTTTTTTCTTATAATGATATAAGCGGCAATAAGCATAACTCCGGTAACAATCCACGAGAACGGGTAAACGGCCATAAGAACCCTGAAGTCAGGAAAAATTTTGAATACCGTAAGCAACCATACAATTCTCAAAAGACACGAACCTATCATCGTAAGCACAGCCGGTAGCATTGAATAGCCCATTCCGCGCAGGGCAGAGGCACTTATTTCATACGAACACGGAATTGCACCGAACGATTCTATGAAAACAAGCCTCATTGCACCATAAACAAGAACACTTTCGTCGGAAGTATAAAACCTTAAGAAAATATTTCTTCCCAGAACAAAAGATGAACTCATAATTCCTGTCATGACAAAAGACGAAATCATGCAGAGTCTGTACACTTTTGAACAGCGGTCCATTTTTCCTGCACCGAAATTCTGGCTTATAAAAGTAACCGCAGCTTGGTTAAATGAATTGATTACAAAGTAAGAGAAAAATTCAAAATTCTGTGCGGCTGCTGAACCGGCCATGGCATCAGGCCCGAAACTGTTTATCGCTGACTGAATGCAGACGTTTGAAAAAGAAAAAATCATTCCCTGGATTCCGGCAGGAACACCTATTTTTATTACGCGCAAAAGTATAGGAACATTAAATGACAGTTTTGAAGGATAAAGCCTTAATGAACTGCGCTCACCCAGAAGAAAACAGGCTATCATAGACGCACTTACAGCATTTGCAATAAGGGTTGCAATTCCGACTCCTGCAACACCCATTCCAAGTACAATTACAAAAAACAGATTGAGAAGTACATTGACAACACCAGACACAATCAGGCACAAAAGGGGTCTGTTTGTATCACCCCTGCTTCTAAGAACAGCCGCGCCAAAATTGTAGAACATAAAAAACGGCATTCCCATAAAATAAATTCTCAGATAAACCGAAGCAAGACCTATGACATTTTCAGGAGTTTTAATCAGTTCAAGGAGAGGGGCCGTCAAAAACCATCCTATAAAAATAAGTGCTATTCCGGTTACAACAGAAAGCAGCATTACCGTATGCACCGCGCGTGAAACCTGTTCTTCCTTTTTTTGTCCCAGGAACATTCCTATTACAACGTTTGCACCTACAGACATTCCGACAAAGAAATTGACGAACTTAAAACCTTGTTCGGCGATTTTGTGCAAAAAGCAACCGGCGGCGCGGTGATTAATGCCGATTGCGCTAATTCGCAATGCTTGAAACATTGTACTTCCGCAGAATCGTAGCAAACTCGTTATATTTTTTCTGCATTGAGCTAGAATCAATTTCCTTAAGGTTGTCAATGCTGTATTTTTTCGTAATTGCGAATTGTCCCTTTGTGTCATCTATATATACATGATATTTATCACTTGCAAAATCTCTTGTTACCTGAAATGCCTGAACTCTTGATTTGTTTTGCTCGCGATACTGAAGCTGTCGCTTTATATCCTCCACGGTACTGCGCCTTCTTTCCTCAAACCAGGGAGACAACTTCCCGGCACACTCTTTACATAGATTTCCATCATCCAGTTTTCGATTTCCAAGCATGCCGATTTTTCCACCACATATATCACAAGTTTTTTTATCAAATAATCCCATACTCATTTCTCCTTTTCAAAACTACTGCATGTCATTC
>OQVT01002306.1_pt1 | contig 12301 bp, 11 predicted proteins | sample 1691561 | NCBI WGS metagenome assembly OQVT01 (sample SAMN03418260, study PRJEB22391) | human gut metagenome | biome: human-gut; feature: organic feature; material: feces | host: Homo sapiens | place: Tanzania | collected 2013-01 | reverse complement strand
ATTCTTGTATATGCATTTGATGTGCTTATGGAAATTTATCGTGAAGTGGGATATTCCGATAGAGATGCAGCATTAAGTATTGTGGAAAATAACCTTTTCGGTATGGATATTGATAAGCGTGCGTATCAGTTGGCGTATTTTGCAGTAATGATGAAGGCACGTAGTTATAATCGTCGTGCATTGACAAAAGGTATATCCAATAACCTTGCAGTTGTTGAGGAAAGTAACTCTATTGATAAATTTACTTGTAATGGTTTAACAACAGATAGTGAACAGAACAAGATTGGAGAATATTTAGTAGAAGCATATAAAGACGCACAGGGTAAAAGAAGATTACAAGTCAGGGCAAGGTGAAGAATCCATTAAATCGGCTGCATTAGTATATGGTGCAGGAGCACTTCGCAGTGGTTCACAAGGGCTCATCAATCTAGGTGGACTTCTTGGTGTTTCAAAAGGAAATGACGACATAAAACGGATGCAGGATACCCACATTGTGCCTTCTGCTACAGCGAATCAGCCCGCATTTGATTCTGGAGAAGGAACAAACTGTCAGTCTCCAAACGAAAAAAAGCGACCAGAAAAAAACCTATGGCGGACATATTGCGAGGATGGTGGCTTATACGGCGTAAATCCCGAAGATTTCAGTTCAGCAGATGATTATGCACAGGCATTATATGACGCAAAGAGTCTACACGATGAGCAGATAAACGCTTTGGAAACGAAAAATGAAGAAATACAAGGGTCTATAGCGTCAAATAAGTATATCTGGAGAAAATACTGTCAGGATGGATCTCCTTTCGGAATAAAACCGGAGGACTATGAAACAGCTGATGAGCATGAAGAAGCACGAACCGAAAAAGAGGAGAAAAGTGACAAGTAGTATTAGAGCATTTTGATAAAATTGTGTATACAAAACCATATACTCACCACATAAGACTACAAATACTGTAGAAGTTTTGCAATAATCTCTAAAAAAAAGGTGGACTGACGATGTCTCAAAAGAAACGGCAGGAAAACTCCATAACCCGCTCCTCTGCGGCCGAATACCTGACATTCATCACCGCTACCGGCGAAAGCGATGTGAACGCCGTCTATGCGGACGAAAATGTATGGCTCTCCCAGAAAATGATGGGGGTTCTGTATCAAGTCGAACCTCATACGGTCAATTACCACCTAAAAAAGTGTTTTGCCGACGGTGAACTGGATGAAGCTTCAGTTATTCGAAATTTTCGAATAACTGCCTCTGACGGAAAGACCTACAATACAAAGCATTACAATCTGAAAGCAATCATTGCGGTAGGCCACAAGGTTGATTCCCCCAAAGCGGTGCAATTCCGCAAATGGGCCAATGCTGTGATTGAGGAATTCACCATCAAAGGCTTTGCCATGGATGATGAGCGACTGAAAAACTTTGGCACGATCCTGACCAAGGACTATTTTGAAGAACAACTGGAGCGCATTCGGGAAATTCGCCTGTCGGAGCGTCGGTTCTATCAAAAGATTACGGACATCTATGCAACCAGCGTTGACTATGACCCCAAAGCATACGAGACCAGGAAGTTTTTTGCCAGAGTACAGAATCAGTTGCACTGGGCAATCCACGGAGAAACAGCCGCAGAGGTGATTTACCATCGGGCGGATAGCGAAAAAGATCACATGGGCCTGACCACCTGGAAGGATGCCCCGAATGGCAAAATACAGAGGTTTGATGTGACTGTTGCTAAGAATTACCTGACCAAAGAGGAGCTCTCGGCAATGGCCAGAATCGTCAATGCGTACCTGGATTTGGCGGAGTTGCGAGCTTCCGAGCAAGTCCCAATGACAATGCAGGACTGGGCGGAACAGTTTGAGGGATTGCTGAGACTATCCCGAAAAGAAGTCCTGACAAATGCAGGTTCTATTTCTGCCGAGATTGCCCAGAAGCATGCGTTGTGTGAATTTGAGAAGTTCCGTGTACGGCAGGATCAGCAGTTCCTAAGCGATTTTGACAGAGTTCTGCTTAGTGGAGCAGCGGTGCAGGAAGAATCATCAAAAGATGGGAAACTGTGATCCGTAAAAGCCGCTGTGCTGACTTTTATGCTGATACAAATACGAATGATGCACTGATTGAGGGGTTAGAACAGAACCAAGATTTCTTTTCGCTCCTTCTTGGAAACGACGAAATAAAAAAGCAGGTACTTGGCATCTTCACAGAAGAAATCTATACGAGTTTGAGAGAAGCATAAGACCGTGACCAATTGTGCCCTGAACAGATGAACGGCAGCATTGATCTCGCTCGTGGTCTTCTGGCCCCAGTGGTTCACCACAAGGTTCATATCCACGGTCTGCTGCTTCTGACCCAGATACCCGATGCCCGCCGTAAAGCCCGCGCCATTGCCATTCAGTTCGAAATGGCCGTCGCTGTAGACATCGCCGCGGCCCAGCAGGACCTGTATCAGCTCCACCTGACCGTTTTCCGCGCACTCGCCGCTCGTCTCCATACGGAGAAGCGAGCCCTGTGCCGCATTCTGAATCTGCACGAGCCGCACCTTTGCGTCCTTTTCAACGTGGAGCGCCGTGCGCACGAGCAGGCCCTTTTCCGCTCTCAGCGTTTCAAACACCGTGACGGTCTGGCCCGCGGGCGCGTGGATATCCACAGCCTTCTCGCTGCGTTCGCCGGAGCCAGTGATCTCAAGCCGCTCGGTCTGACCGGCGGCGGTGATTTTCTCTTCGCCCAAATCGTCGGCCTGCCCCCAGGCGATGGCCGTTTCGTTCACACCCAGCCGGTTCCAGGTACGGGTCGGGAGCCGGTTGATCAAAATCGTATCGTTCATATCCAAACTCCTTTCAGCCAATGCTGCCCTTCATCTCGAGCCGGATGAGGTTGTTCATTTCCACCGCGTACTCCACCGGCAGCTCCTTGGAGACATTGTCGGCAAAGCCGCTGACGATCATCGCGCGCGCGTCTTCCTCGCTCATGCCGCGGCTCATCAGATAAAAGACGGCTTCGTTGCTAATCGCGCCGATCTTGGCCTCATGGCCGATGGCCGCGTCCTTCGTGCGGATGTCCATTGCGGGGATGGTGTCGGAACGGGACTCGGAGTCCAGCATCAGCGACTGGCACGACACGGCGGACTTGGCGCCCTTGGCGCCCTTTTCCACGACAACGCTTGAGCGGAATGTGCTGATGCCGCCGCTCTTGCTGATCGAGCGCGTGTTCATATAGGAGCTCGTATTTTTGCCCACATGGACGACCTTTGCGCCGGTATCGAGGTTCTGCCCCGCACCGGCGAACGTAACGCCGGTGAACTCCATGCGGGAATTGTCACCCTTTAAGATGCTCATGGGGTACAGGCAGCCAACATGGGAGCCGAAGGAGCCGGAGATCCACTCAATCGTGCCGCCCTCTTCCACCAGCGCACGCTTGGTATTCAGGTTGTACATGTTCTTCGACCAGTTTTCGATCGTCGAGTAGCGGAGTTTGGCCCCCTTTTTGACGTACAGCTCCACGCAGCCAGCGTGGAGGTTTGCCACGTTGTACTTCGGCGCGGAGCAGCCCTCAATGAAGTGCAGGCTCGCGCCCTCGTCCACGATGATGAGCGTGTGCTCAAACTGGCCGGCGCCCTTGGCGTTCAGTCGGAAGTAGGATTGCAGAGGAATGGAGAGGTGCACACCCTTGGGCACGTACACGAACGAGCCGCCGGACCACACCGCGCCGTGGAGCGCCGCGAACTTGTGATCGTGGGGCGTCACGAGCTTCATGAAGTACTTGCGCACCATGTCGGCATATTCGCCCTTTATGGCGCTCTCCATATCGGTGTAAACCACGCCCTCGGCCGCCACGGAATCCTTGACGTTGTGATAGACAAGCTCGGAGTCGTACTGCGCACCCACACCGGCGAGGGATTTTCTCTCCGCCTGCGGGATGCCAAGGCGCTCGAAGGTCTCCTTGATGTCCTCCGGCACGTCCTTCCAGTCATTGCGCATCTTGGTGTTCGGGCGAACGTAGGTCGCGATATGATCCATATCAAGGCCCTCAATCGACGGGCCCCAGTTGGGGATCTTCATTTCATTGTAGATCTGGAGGGATTCGAGCCGGAACTGCTGCATCCACACGGGATCGTCCTTCTCCCTGGAGAGCTTTTCGACGATCTCCGGCGTCAGGCCGGATTCCATGCGGTACGCGTCATTTTCCGCGTCCCGAATGTCGTAGACACTGCGGTCCACATCCTCCACATAGGTCTTTTCTTTCAAATCTGCCATGTCAAGAGCCTCCCGATTCAGTCTTCCTTCAGGCTGCCGAATCCCTTTTCGTTGATGTCATCCACTAGCTCGGCGCCGCCGTTGCGGACGATGACGCCGTCTTCCATCACGTGGGCTGCATCCACATGGAGCGCCTCTAAAATGCGGGTGGAGTGGGTGATGATGAGAAGCGAGCCGTGCGTCCGCTCGCGGAACAGGCGCACGCCCTCGCTGACGGTGCGGACCGCGTCGACGTCGAGGCCGGAGTCGGTCTCATCGAGAATCGCGAGCTTGGGCTCGAGCATGAGCATCTGCAAAATTTCGGCCTTTTTCTTCTCGCCGCCGGAAAAGCCCACGTTCAGATCACGTTCGGCATAGCTCTCGTCCATGTTCAAAAGGGCCATGGTATCTTTGAGCTTTTTCTTGAAGTCCCACAGGCGCAGGCGGTCGCCGGTCTTCTGCTCCAGCGCGCTGCGGATGAACGCACTCAGCGTTACGCCGGGGACCTCCAGCGGGTTCTGGAAGGACAGGAAAATGCCCTTTTTCGCGCGCTCGTTGACGGGAAGCTCCGTGATGTCCTCGCCGTTAAAAATGATTGAACCGCCGGTTACGCTGTAGGTCGGATTGCCGGTGATGGCATAGCCCAGCGTCGACTTGCCGGTGCCGTTCGGCCCCATGAGGACATGGGTCTCGTCCTGTCCCACGGTCAGGTCTACGCCGTGAAGAATTTCCTTTTCCTCGACCCGTACGTGCAGGTCACGGATATCCAAAAGTGCCTTACTCATATTGAACCACCTTATCTTCTTTCCGTACCGTTCAGGACGGCCGGTGTTTTTTCATTGACTCGCATGAATTGCGCCAGCGTATGATTGTCGACATAGCTGTTGATCTGGTCTTCCAGCCCCTGCCAGAAAAGGCGCGCGTCGCAGTCGCAGGAAGCGCCGCAGCCGGAGCCGTCCTCAGACTGGCACGCGATCGGCGACAGATTTCCCTCCACCGCCCGCAGAATTTCACCTACGGGGTAATCCTCGGGGGAGCGGGTCAGGCGGTAGCCGCCCGATTTGCCCACGGCGCTCTCGACCAAGTTCGCACGGCTCAGCGCGGCCATGATGGTCTCCAAGTACTTTTTAGAGAGCTGCTGGCGCTGCGCGACATCGCTCAGGCGATGCCATTCGCTGCCTCCGTGCTCGGCCATATCCAGCATGACCCGCAAAGCGTAGCGCCCTTTTGTTGAGATCATCATGCGGCATGCCTCCTTGCTCATAATTGCCTACCTTGCAGATAGGAATTTTAACGCTTAATTCCTACTGTGTCAATAGGCATTTACAAAAAATTTGACTTATGATGATAAAAAGCACTGTGCAGCTGTGACAAATGTCTGCCGCGCAGCGCTTTGGCGGGAGGGAAGCATGAGGATAAGTTCATATTGTCGTTACAGTTTGCAAAATGATTTAGTATGATAACGGTATAAAATGGTTGAGTATCCCATTTTGGAGTCTGCCGGACATACGAAGCGGCGGGCGCGGCATCAAAGCGAAAGGAAGAAACGCGGCATGAAAGTGATCGGAGTCGTTTCGGTGAGGGAGGATACCTGCAGCTTCCTCAAGCAGCAGTTGGACCGCCTATTTAACGGCGAGGTGACGGTCAATCGCTACGCGCTGTGCACGATGACCGGCGTGACGGAGCTCAAGGAGGAGCAGATGCTCATTTTCCCCGGAAACGACGCGCTGTACGATGGGCGGGAAAGCCTTCGTTTTCATGCCCTGCGCTGTTAGCGAACCGTTCACTCAATTATCAGCGCTTGGACGAGGTCTTCGGTCTGCCGGAGGGCTCGGAGATGTATGTGCTGAATGACTTTAAGTCCTCTGCCTATGACGCGGTGCGCCTTTTTGAAACGTTGGGCCTCAACCAGTTCCGCTATATCCCGTTTTACCCCGGTGCGAAGGATGAAGGTGTTGCGCGCTCGCTTATCACGTTTGGCGAATACGACGATCAATGTCACTATTTGCCGCGGTGCATTGAAAAGGAGAATTTCTACAATGAAAGTTGAAATGATTTATCTATCCCAGGAGGACGTGATCCGCTGCGGCGGCATGTCGATGGACAAGGCCGTCGACGATCTGGAAGAGGTCTTCCGCCTTTATGACAAGGGTGACTATATTCTGTCCGGCAAGATCGTGATGAAGCGCCCTGAGCCCAACGCTGAAGAGACGACGGGACGCATCAACGCCATGCCCGGCTACATCGGCGGACGGTTCAACATGCCCGGCATCAAGTGGGATCGGCAGCGGTCCGCAGAATCCGTTCAAGTACGGCCTGCCGCGCGGCTCGGCCGTGATCGTGCTGAACGATCCCGAGACCAAGGTACCCATTGCCATCATGGACGGCACACTCATCAGTGCGATCCGCACCGGCGCAGTAACGGGCGTTTGCGCCAAGTATATGGCGCCCTCGCGCTCGAAGACCGTCGGCCTTTTCGGCGCGGGCCCGCAGTGCAAGACGCAGCTGATGGCGCTCAAGGCGTCGCTGCCGCAGCTGGAAAAGGCGTATGTCTATGACCTTTCCCGAGAGAGAGCGGAAAAATTTGCGGCGGAGATGTCGCAAAAGCTGAACATGGACGTGCAGGCGGCGAGCGACCGCCTCGCCACGATCGAAAGCGGCGACATCCTTGTGACCGCGACGACCGCGACCGAGCCGATCATCCACGGCGCGGAGATCAAAAAGGGCGTTTACGTTGCTCACCTTGGCAACAACGAGGTCGACGAGGAGCTGATCCTGCGCGCGGACAAGGTCGTCATCGACGATTGGGAGATCGACAAGCACCGCATGGGCGACACGATGGCCTACATGTTCCGCGACGGCAAGATCGACGATTCCCGCATCGACGCGAGCGTCTCCGACCTGGTGGCGGGGCGGAAGTCCGGCCGCGACAACGACGACCAGCTCACCTACACCTGCAACGTCGGCCTCGGCCTTTACGACGTGGCGATCGCCGCGCGCGTCTACCAGTATGCCAAGGAAAACGGTATCGGCCAGAAGCTCAAGCTCTGGGACGAGCCCATCATGGTGTGATCGATCCAAACTTGATAGGTACGACCTCTCTTTACCAACCTTTTGGACAGGTCCGCTTTTTAGCGGGCCTGTCCACATTTTTTCGCGGCAGAGCAGCAGGGGAGATGCACCTGCAAGGGGATTTTGCCTTTACAGAGGACGATTCTGTGAATATAATGGATGCAGATAAAATTTGGCGGCGCTGCAAAAAAGCGGCGCTGCGGTGAAATCGACAGGAAACGGAGATGTAATTATGCCCTGCACCACTGTACTGGCCGGTAAGCTGGCGACGAATGACCGCTCGACGATGATCGCCCGTACGGACGACGGTCATTTTGATGAGAAAAAGCTGATCGTGGTCGAGCCCGACCAGCAGCCGAAGATTTATAAAAGCGTAGAGTCCCACGTGGAGATCACACTGCCGGAGAACCCCATGCGCTACACGTCCTGCCCGAGCGTGGACCCGAAGCACGGCATTTGGGCCGCGACCGGCATCAACGCCGCGAACGTCGGCATGACGGCGACGGAAACCACGACCTCGAACCCGCGCGTGCTCGCGGCCGACCCGATGGTCGAGCTGCGCGAGGCGAAGGATGGGGAAGAGGAGCGCTGCGGCGGCATCGGCGAGGAGGACATCGTTGTCCTCGTCCTGCCCTACATCCGCTCCGCGCGCGAGGGCGTGCTGCGCCTCGGTGCGCTTCTGGAGCAATACGGCACCTATGAGTCGAACGGCATCGCCTTCAACGACGAAAACGAGGTCTGGTGGCTCGAGACCGTCGGCGGGCACCACTGGATCGCGAAGAAAATTCCCGAGGATCGCGTCATCATCAACCCGAACCAGTTCGGTATGGACTCGTTCGACCTTGAGGACGCCTTCGGTGCCCGGGAATCGCATCTCTGCTCGGCAGACCTCAGAGAATTCATCTCGGAAAACCATCTGGATCTGAATCAGGATGGCAAGTTCAACCCGCGGGACGTTTTCGGTTCGCATCGAGACATGGATCACATCTACAACACGCCGCGCGCGTGGTTCATGGGCCGCTGCCTTGCACCGCACACCTACCGCTGGGACGGCGAAAACGCGGACTTCACGCCCGAAAGCGATGACATTCCGTGGTCCTACGTTCCCGAGCGCAAGGTTGCCGCGGAGGATATCCAATACCTGCTCTCGTCCCACTATCAGGGTACACCCTACGATCCCTATGCGGGCCATGCGGAAAAAGGCGGCATTTACCGTCCTATTGGCATCAACCGCACGGGTGTAACGACGATCTGCCAGATCCGCAGCGACGTACCTGACGCGATCAAGGGCATTGAATGGGTGTGCTTTGGCTCCACGACATTTTCCGCATGGCTGCCGGTGTACACAAATGTCCCGCAGATGCCGGACTATTTGAGCAATGTGACGCTCGACGCCGAGACCGACAATCTCTACTGGGTCAGCCGCTTTGTCGGCGCGCTGGCCGACAAGTGCTACGGCTCGTGCATCCAGAGCGTCTGGGGCTATCAGGACGCGGTGAATATCCGCGGCCGCCAGCTCATCCTCAAGTACGACAAGCTCATGCGCGAGAGCGGCGATTTCGCGCTCACCGCGCAGGCGAACGACGAGCTCTGCGCCATGGCGAAAAAGGAGAGCACGCAGATCCTCAACAAGGTTCTGCGCAGCGCCAGCGAACAGATGAAAAACGGTTTCAGCTTCGCCGACACCTGCGTCAACAAGTGAATCGGAAAAGCGGCTTTCTCCCAAACGGGAGAGAGCCGCTTTTTTGCTGTCTGAGGGAAGAGAGAAAAGAAGTTCGATCAATAAAAATCCTGCTTGCGGTTGATGAAAATACCGCTGCGGCCTGAAAACGCACTGTAATTTCACCAAAGAATCGCGGTACGACAGTGCATTTTTGTTCATCCTCGACCAAAATAAAGAGAATGTGAAAAAAACGTTGCGATGGCGCGAAAAAGATGGCATTCTGAGGCGGAAAATTGAATGAGGATAGAGGCGCGACGCGCAAGAGTACCTTCGGAGCGAACAGGATGTTCCGGAGCGAAAGGGCAAGCCGTCGAAGGGTCGCTTTTTCCTGGCCTGCAGGAGGGCGATGACCTGGGTCGTCGGAGAATATCCGCCGGACTGCCACAATGTGGAGCGCTATCGAACCATAAAGAGGAGTGTTTATTCCGCTCCCTGTTTCCGCTATGATCTCCACGAGATCATAGCTTTTTTGTTATCCTTTTTCAATTTGACCCAGCCAAAACGAGAAAGGACGACAATCATGGAAGAAAAAAGAATCGTAAAGCCCTGGCAGGCAGGGCTGATGCTGGTTGTCGGCATCGCCATCATCATTGCGGGGCTTCTTGTGATGAAGCTCAACAACCGTATCGTGCTGGCGCTCGACGGCGTCATCATGTGTCTGATGGCGTGGTGCTTCGGCATCCCGTATGCAGAGCTGCAGCAGGGCATCAAGGAGACGGTCTCGTCAATGATCGTGGCCATTTTGATCCTGCTGGCCGTCGGCGTGCTCGTCGGCACGTGGATGGCGAGCGGCACCGTGCCGGTCATGATCTACTACGGCATGAAGGTGTTGACGCCGGGGCTGTTTCTGCCAGTCGTCTGCATCCTTTGCACGCTGATGTCCACCATGGCGGGAACGTCGTGGGGCACGCTTGCGACCGCCGGCGTTGCCTGCATGGGCGTTGCGCAGGGCCTCGGCGTGCCGCTGCCCGCGGCCGCGGGCGCGGTCTGCACCGGCGCGTTCTTCGGCGACAAGGTCTCGCCGCTGTCTGACTCGCCCGTCATCACCGCCACGGTGTGCGAGGTGCCGCTGATGGACGGCATTCGCCACGCGCTCATTTCCACAGGGCCTGCGTATCTCATTTCGCTCGTTTTCTACTTTGTTTACGGCCTGCGCTATTCCGGCGGCAGCGTCGGCGGGGAAGTGTATGAGGATATCCTTTCCACCGTTTCCGCCGAGTTCTGGCTCAGCCCCGTGCTGCTTCTGCCCGTGCTGGTCGTGGTCGTGCTGATTTTGATGAAAAAGCCGACGATCCCGACTTTTATCGCCGGCATCGCCGCGGGCGCGGTGATGGCGATGCTCTGCCAGGGTGTCAGCCTGCACGACATTCTGACGGTCATGTATTCCGGCTTTTCTGCCGATACCGGCTCGGACGTTGTGAATTCGATGCTCAACCGCGGCGGCTTTACCTCGATGCTCTCGACCATCGGTCTTCTGATCGCGGCGGGCATTTTCGGTGCACCGCTCCGCACAGCGGGCGTTGTGGATGTGCTGCTCGCCTTTGTGGAGCGTATCGCGAAGACCTCTCGTTCGATGTCGCTCGGTGTGCTGATCCTGCACGCGGTGTTCTTCACCATCACAGGCGCTTATTATGTGTCCTATCCTGTCGTCGGCGGTATGGTGAAGGACCTGTATCCGGAATATCATCTCGACCGCAAGAATCTGATGCGCACGATGCTCGACACCGGCACGGGCCTTGCCCCCATGGTGTCGTGGTCGACCACGGGTTCTTACACCGCCACGACGCTCGGCGTTTCCAATTTGGCGTTCGCGCCGTTTGCGCCGATGCTGTGGCTGTCGATCGTGTTTTCTGTCATTTACGCCGTGACCGGTATCGGCACGGCCAAGGCGAAGGAGGACTAAGGTATGGAACGGATTTTACAGCGCTGGTACGATATGATCTCCATCCGTTCGGTCAACGGACACGAGGCACAGATGGCGGATTACGTGGCGAATGTCCTGCGTGAGCTCGGCATGGACCCGCATTACAGCTATTTTGAAGAGGACACCGCGCGCGAGCGCCCGTCGGTCTGGTCGGTGCTCGACAGCGGCCGGCCGGGAAAGACCGTGCTGCTCATCGGACACCTCGACACCGTCGATGTGTCCGACCGCTGGAAGACCGACCCGTTTACTCCCACGGAGATCGACGGCAAGGTCTACGGCCGCGGCGCGATGGACATGAAGGGCGGCCTTGCCGCGATCCTGGAGACGCTGACCTACTACGCCGCCCATCTCGACGAAATCAACGGCAAAATTTTGGCCTGCTTCGTCGCCGACGAGGAGGGCCTGAGCAAGGGCACCTATCAGCTTGTGGCGGAGGACGTCATCCACGCCGACTACGCCATCATGGGCGAGTGCCGCTACGACAATGTGGCTGTCGGCTTCCGCGGCCGCTACAGCTTTGAGGTGACCGTCCACGGACAGACCGCGCACGCCAGCCACTATCCCGAGGTCGGTGAAAACGCTCTCATCTCCGGCGGACGCCTGGCCGCGGCCATCGAGGCGCTGCAGACGCTCCAGCACCCGCACCTCAAGCACGGCACGTGGTGCGTGCGCTATATGGAGGGCGGCAATCCCGGCACGCTCGTTGTGCCGGAGAAGTGCTACCTCTTCGTTGACCGCTACGTCGTTCCGGGCGAGACGGACGAGATCTGCATTGCGCAGATCATGGAGGCGGCGGAGCCGCTCGGCCTTGCAGGCAAGGTCGATGTGCGCCTCAAGCCGAGAAAATCGCCCTACATGCAGTCGTTCGCGGTGGAGGAGGATCATCCGCTTGTCAAAATTTTGCAGGAGGAGTTTTACTCCGTCACGGGCAAGGACCTTCCGTGCGCATACGACGCCTCGGTCTGCGATTCGAATATTTTAGCCGTTTCCCTAGGCATTCCGGTCGTGACGTTCGGCCCCTCGGGCGGCAACATGCACGGTGACAACGAGTACGGCTATGCATGGCAGGTGAAAAACTGCGGCGAGGTCTACCGCCGCACCGTCGCGCGCCTTTTAAGCGGCGAAGTATAAAGAGAAAAAAGAGGCAGCCTCGGCTGTCTCTTTTCCTTTTGCATTTCACGCAGATTTTACATTTCTTTGCTGGTTTTTGACAAATCCCTCTGCTATACTGTATTCGATGAAATTTGGAGAGAAGAGAGGAGAAGTGATACGAATGGATACTTACAATATGATCGATTTTAACGAAAAGAAGGGCTTCATCTGCGATATGGACGGCGTCATCTACCATGGCAACCGCGTGC
>OQVT01002303.1_pt1 | contig 12306 bp, 3 predicted proteins | sample 1691561 | NCBI WGS metagenome assembly OQVT01 (sample SAMN03418260, study PRJEB22391) | human gut metagenome | biome: human-gut; feature: organic feature; material: feces | host: Homo sapiens | place: Tanzania | collected 2013-01 | reverse complement strand
TTATTCTTTCAATCGTGGAGCAAAATAATTGTGTTACAATAACCGATTTGCGTCTTGAACTCGGTATGCCTATATACAAAATTCGTAAAATTTATCTTTGTTATTATAAAGATATAAAGGTAAATTATAGTAATGCAACAGATGAAACTAAAAGAAGTTGGGGCAATCAAGATGCTGTATTGCTCTGCAAGCAAGATATTACAAAACTTGTAAAATTAAATACTGAACGTAATTTATTATGGCAAGATTGGGAAGATTTACATGTAAATGAACCGCCCAAAACAGTCGACGATATGGCACAATATAAATATTGTACGGTCGGATATGATATAGGCTCAAGATTTATTACCGGGTGGGGAGATATGTATACTTACCCCACATTTTGGAATGACAATAAATTTACTTCGGTACAAAATATTGTTTCTAAAATGGATTACTTTTATCCGTATGGGATTTACAGCCAACAATATATATCAAAACAGTTTGGTGAGGGATGTGAGGTTTATCCCGTTTTAGATGCTTCGTTTTGGACAAAACTTATAAGCGATAGTTTTGAGGGTAATTCTAACGGTACTGTTAATACATTTTTTGATACAGTTGAAAGTTCTTTCACAAATAAATCTCTCCGATTAAAAGGTCTGTTTTTTATAGTAGACTATGAAGGCTTTTATAACGGTGCAATAGTTCATTCTAAGAAAAACCACAGAGATGACATTACAATAAACGATAACGCCTCAGAATCGTTGACTTTAGTCGAACAAGACGCTATATTTCAAAACGAAAAAGTAAATAGATTCGGGAATAAAGCCTTGCAGATAAACGCGAGATATGATTCATTTTACGATTCAAACGACAATGAGTTATTGCAACCTTTAGCAAGTGTTTACAATTCAAGTTATGAGGACGATGTTGTAATATACCATAGGGAATATTCGATTTACAATAATTGCGTTCAGTGCATTTATTACGGCATAAAAAATTATATTTTAAAGAATTGGTTCACGTCCGTTTATGCAAAATACAGAACGTGGAATCTAATGTCGTATAATGAGAGTGTAAAGCGCGCCGAAAACGAAAAAGAGTATATTTATTGGTCGGACAACGAAGTATATTATGAAAATAAAGTGGGCTTATTTTCACAGTATTCAAGCGACAATACGGTTTTAAATGACATAATTAGTTGTTTTTCGAGTTTAACCGAAAGCGATATTGTTGGCACATATGTATTTTCGTCAGATAAAAATATAAATTACGCCTGTGTTGGATTAAACTATAAAACGTTTTACTCTTCGGATTTAAACGCGTTTGTTGCGAATAACTCGATGTGTTTTAATCTTAAAATGATCGATAACTTTTCGCAAGGCGTATATATTTCAAAAGCCGAGCCGTTTATAGGAGATGATCCTGAAACATCTATTGCAAGATATAATAACGGAGAAGAAATAACACGAGATAATTGGGCAAGCAAGGGATGGGTGGATTTTTTTATAGAACCTGCAAATTCCGATTATTCAGGAAGCAGACAAGATTATTACTCTCTTGTCGATGTGGTTGGACAGGCAGATGTTATGCTGTTTTATGTTGCTCATATACCTAACGATACATTGGATATATGGCAAAGTTCTCATCCTAAAATAGATGAAAACAATCCCGAAGTGACAAAGAAAGATCTTTCAGTAGTTGTTGCGAATTACTATAATAATAAAATATTTAAGATCCCCAAACCTATTAATGATGTTCCTTGGAGTTTAATATCGCAAAAAATCGGAGTGGGAAAATCTTTTTATAAAGATAATAAATCTTTTATTGACATGACTTTGCAGATCGAAAACTTAACAATGTCTACCGATATTATTTTATCGCCATGGGTGATGAAACTTTCGGATTTGTTAAATGATTATCCCAAATTTGATAGGACAATAGAAGAATATAAAACTCCGATAAATAGCAATGCACAGTGTATACTTTCTGAATTTTCGGCTTTAGATGTTAGTACTTCTTCTGTTGTTAAATATAACAAAAGTCCTATAATAACTTTCCAATTTACATCGGATCTGATAGAAAAAGTTATTGAACTTGAAGAATATGAATGTTTAACTACATTAAATTTTGCTGTACTCCCTAACATTGAAGCGTATTTTCCTACAGATTTTGGTTATCAGCAAGTCATGCTTAAAAGTTTTGATTGCCAAAAAATTCGATTTAAAAATGGTAAGCAAAATTTAGAATTATGCGGAAAATTATCAATGTGGTATAAATGGGGTATTGATTCTAATGAGTATACTCTTATATCAGATATACCCTTTATTTTTGTTCTGCCGAGAATGGGGAATAAAGGTTCTCTTGTTGGTTCTATAATGCCAAATTCCGACCAAACGCAGTCAAATTACGGTCAGACTTTAAATAATTCAATCGTTTATTATTCGAGTTTAATTAATAAGGGATTTAATTGGAATCAAGCCTATGGCTCAGGCTCAGGACAGTTATTGAGTGCTGGTTATTCGAGAATACCCGGAGATATTGCAGGAGGATATCAAACCGACGAGAACTACACAACGGATCTTTATTTTAAAGAGGGGATTTTTAAGTTTAAATATGATAACAAAGATGTGTCATTCCCGTTAAATTCAGGGTATCTTTTATCTTCTTATATAAGAACAGAATTAAATCAAGGCGGTTATGTAAATGCTAAAAACCCTATTTCGTGGACAGGTAAAAATATTAAATCTTTGCACAACCTTGTTTTTAATAGCGAGATTAAAAGTCAAAACACTTCTTATGCAACATATCATAAAAATATGTTTTTGCATTATGATACTGAAAATTGCCTTGATTCGCGAGGATTGAAAGATTCGTATAAATACAACGAAATAAAAGATTCAAAAGATTTTAACTTTAAAAGTCCTATTTCTCGTTATTTTGTTTCTCGATTAAACGATGCTAACACACCATATATAGAGATTATGTCTTTGTTTAGCGTAGTTTTTCAAGATGGCAAAATCCCGTCAACAATATGGAGAGATTGTAAAAAATCAGCGGCTGACATTGAATCGGGGGAACATACTACAGAAACTCTGCCTAATGGCAATACGGTTACTTATTATTATATAGATAAAACCAACGTTTATTTGGAAAGCCCAAATGATATAAGTGAAACGGGCGAGATAAAAAGTACGGGAATAATTATCTCTACAGATGGAAAATGTTATTGGGTTGACTCTTATCTAAACGATAAATTTAAAGTTGTTAAGGATAATCGGTTTATCGCTACAAAACTAAAAGCACTGTCTTTTTGGTTTTTGGACGATTCTCAAAACGGATATACTATTAAAACAGATTCTATGGGATATCTTTTGGATTTTAAATACGATCCTTCCGATTGTTATTGTCATTTCGTATTCGGTGTAAATATTACCGATAATTTCTCGAGAAAAATATATCTGTCTATGCTCAAGAAAAAAGATTTGCGAGTATTCGACGAATATCATCAAGTAATAGGCGAATCGAAGAATTATATCACATCTGACGGAACAATAGATACAGGTTATGGCACATCACAACAATTTACTAAAAAAAAATAATCAAAACTCTTGTCCTTTTATAAAATTTGTGCTACAATAAAAACGAGGTAACGCTATATGTTTTTATATTTCGATAAAAATCTTACACTGAAAACCAAAATAGACCACGGGGAAAGACCAAGACAAGGCAGTGATTTGAATATCACTGTCTGTCTTGACGCTGATTTTTGGACTGATCCCGACAATATCAAAATATGGGGTGTAAACGGTAACGATTTATGGATTATTAAATTAATTCTTACGGTCCCAGATAAAACTCAATCGGTCGACTATTTTACTTCCGATAAGGGCGAACTTCGCGTTTTTAAAAAGTTATACGAAAGCGAAATTGTTTATGACCTCGTGCCGGGAACGTCGTATTATATGTACGATTTCCACTTTTCAGCAAAAGAGGCAACACAGCACTTTGGAAAACTTACTGCAAATTTGTATTTTGTAAGAGATATAACTACCGACGATTATATCAAATTAGCCTCTGCCGATCAGTGGGAAACTAATTACCCGAGCGTCGTTCTTGAGAATGGCGAAGTCGGGATATCTTATGGTTCGGAATATAAGAAATTTGTCGGCGACGGGTATTCTACTGCAAATACTCTCGCAAGAGAACCTATTGAAAGTGGATTAAATGCACCTACAACAACCACGAGTGCTTCCGGATATTATTACGAAATAAATCAGCAATCTGTGTGGATTTTTAAAAGAAAAGATTCGCAGTGGGTTCGCGCGTTACAATTTTTACCCGATGATAACGTTTTAGGGAATTGGGATGCAACAAAGGCTTTTGGCTCTGCCGAAATAATCGTAGAAAAGACCGTCGGATATGCTCAGAAAGTTATCGATCAACTCATTTCGATAAAGTATGAGGATATAATGCGTGAATTCACGAAAGTTTACGCGGCGATAAACGTTGCGGGAACGCGTCCCGATTGGACTGAACCAAACAACACTTCTCCCGCGTTTATTCTGAATAAGCCCGACCTCAATAAAATGAGTGCGGAAATCGAATCGAAATTAATCCAAACTGCGTTAATTTCTCCTGAAAACACGTATATTGTATGGAAAGGCGATCATTTCCCCTCTTTATTACAAACAGTTAAAGGTTTCAAGGCTGACGCAGGCTTTAAAATTGATTTTGGCGACGGGGAATATAAAGAATTTAATACGGCAAGTGCTGACGTCGTAACGCACACTTATAATGACGGCGTTGATTATCATCTTATAAGCGTAAATGATCTTTATGCCAATATGTTTAAGAATGACACCGCTGTAATGGGTGTTTATATCGGGAATAAAGTTGCAACTATACCCAATGGGATATTTAGCGGTTGTGGATATTTGCAGACAGCCAATATTTCGGATAGTATAACGGAAATTGGAGAGAACGCATTTTATGCCGCTATGCGTCTTAAAAATATTCAATTTGGGAAAAATGTTGAAACTATAAAAAAAGGCGCATTTTTACAATGCCATAGTTTAAAGAAAGTTATTATTCCCGATAAAGTTAAAGAAATCGATCAAGAAGCATTTGCAAATATTTTATATCTTAAAGAAGTCCAATTTGGAGAAAAGGTTGAATCTGTAGCAATCAAGGCTTTTGCGGCGTGTTATAGATTGACAAATGTAAAACTTGGTAAGAGCATTAAAAATATAGGTGCTTCTGCATTTTTTAAAACTATTGGCGCACCTCCGATCGGGGATCATCCATCGACTATATATACTATTGAGGTCGAAGCGACTACGCCTCCTACACTTGGTGATAACGCTTTTGAGTTGTCATACGTCGATAAGATTTTCGTCCCCGAGAGTGCATACGAGGCATATAAAACGGCTTGGTCGGCATATGCGGATAAGATTGTTTACAAAGTCGATAATTCGCATTTAACGAGCAAAGTCGACAAACTCGATTCTGATAGCACCGATTTGACCGATAATTCCGATGTTAAAGTTTACGCTCAGATTACAGACGAAAACAACGAGAATAAAGAGGGTTATGCAAACGCTTCCGAATCCAATAAAGCGCATACTATCGTAAAACGCGGTGCAAACAAAGAAATCAAAATCGGCGACGCAATGCAAGCCGACGAAGCCACTTCGTTAGGGCAGTTGAATACTGCGAAAGACGATTTGAACAACAATATCGCGATAGATCCGAACAAAACGTATGTATTGTTTGTCGGCAAGACGATTTATATTTCTTGTGGTAACAGTTTCTCGAATTATCAGATCGATATGGGCGACGGAACAATTTATCCGAAAGATACGACTGTAGACGGAACGCCGATTAAGCATATTTACGCAAAAGACAGAGCGCATTTGATTGCTATCAGCGGAACTGCTCCGAACGATACGTTTGATTTGGCGTTTCCCGGGACGGACAATCTGTACAGAGTAATTCAGTTTGCCGACGGAATCAAGAAAATCGGGGACGTTATCGGCGATAATGCTGTAAGAGTTTGCGTTTTGCCTGAAACGCTTGAAGAGATTACCGCAGAAAACGCTTTCGCAAACGCAAAAGTTGTTTATTGCCCTGCGGCTACCCCGCCTACGATTGCTACGGATGCTACGGGTGTATTTGCAAACTCTGAAAAGATTTTTATAAAGACGAGTGCTAATACTCAATATATTGAGGCGTGGAAGAGTTTATCCAACAAGATTGTCAATGAGATTGATAGTTCCGATCTTAAAGGTTTACGCTCTAAGATTGAGAAAGAATTGGATAATCATACATCAAATATAAACAATCCTCACAATGTTACGAAAGAGCAAGTCGGATTAGACAAAGTGAATAACACGTCCGACTTAGACAAACCGATTTCTAAGGCAACTCAAGCCGCTCTCGACCAAAAAATAGGTGCGGGCGGCGGCACGGTTGTCGGAGATGTAAAGATTCAGGGCAATCTTGCCGTTACAGGAACTGCAACGTATGAAAACGTACAGTCTTTAAATGTAAAAGACGCTATAATCGTTACGAATATCGACGGTGAATCACTCGGAGTAGCATTGTCAGGTCTTGCTATTAAGAAAAATTCGTCCAAAGTATACGGTTTAATGTACGATCCGACGGACGATACCGTAAAATTCGGCGAAGGTTTTCTCGATGCGGAAAACAAATATTTCAAGTTCTCTGAACATGAGGGCAAGCCGATTGCTACGAGAGCCGACAGTAAAGATTTGGTCGAAGCGCATATAATCAAGTGGGACTCGTATATTAACGCTTTTGTAGATAGCGGTGTGAAAGTTTCGGATCTCGCTAAATCGTCTGTATTCGATTTAAAGCATTCCAAAATTCAAAACGCCGATTTGAACGGCAATAAAGAGGATAGTTGGGGAACGGAAGAAGCAGACACAGACCTGACTATTTATTCCAAATCGTTCTATCTTAAAGACGGCGTACAGACCGAAAAATATACAGGCGTAACGGTCGGCGACGGATATGTGAATGTGGTACATTCGGGTAGCGCGGGCAACGCAAAGTTTGCAATGCTCGAAAACGAATTCCTGATTACTTCGTCCGACGCTAACGGAAAGACCGTAACCGTAGAAATTACTCCCGACGGCGCAACAATCGACAATTACGACGTTATGACGAGCAAAGGCGGTACGTTTATCGCTCGCCCGAAAGTTCAGGAAAACGGCGAAGCGGTGTCCGTCGCGCTTATAAAAGATATCGCGAACTTCCTTGCAAAACAGAGCGTCGGCGATAATTATTCGTGTGTTATCACGAACGAAAACGGGGCGTTCAAAATCGAAATAACGAAGAGCGGCGAACAGTCCGCAACGCATAGTTTCGGTGTCAGCAAGGACGGCGTAACGGTCGATAACGAGAATATCCCGACTGCGGGGAAACTTAATAAACTTCTCGCTCAAATCGACGAAAACATTATTATCAATCCCGATAAAACGTATTTGTTGTTCGGCGGTACGACCTTTGCCGCTCCGCAAGTCGCATACGATATCGATTTCGGCGACGGAACGATTTACGATAAGCAGAGCGCGATAAACCACACCTACACCGACGGCTTTGATTATCATATCATAACGATTTCGACGGGTTCGGCTACAACGTTCAGTCTTGGAGCGAATTCGACTACTTTGGGTTCGGACGCTTCGTTCAGAGTTGTGCATTTTGCCGAGGGTTTGACGAATATCCAAACGTTTGGCGAAAACGTAAAAACCGAAGTTGCAATATTCCCGTCGACTGTGACGGCAATCGGCTCGAATGTTCTTAACAAAGTCGACCTTGTTTATATCAATGCGGATTTGCCCCCGACGAGAGGCTCTGCAAGCATTGAGGAAGCAAAGAAAATCTTTGTTAAGAGAACTGCGAACACGATATACAAAAACGCTCAGGATTGGCTGTTATTGGCTAATAATATCGTCCACGAAATCGATAGTTCGGATATTATCGGAGCGGGGCTGTCCGACGAAGATATTGCTCGTTCGGTTACGTTATCGAATCCGTCGACGGCGACAAACGGAACTTTAACCGAATTAGAACTCTCGACGTTGCTCGCAAGCAATCTGAATTTCATTATTTTTAATAACGAGATTTATTATCTTGCCGACAAAGGTCACACCGAGGGAATTGTAAGTTACACACACAACGGTTGGAACGGTGCGGCGATTCAGAATAAGAGCATAAACATAACGCTGTCTACTCGTGCGTGGACTTTGGTAACGGGTTCGACCGATATCAAAGCGTTTATCCACAATATCTACATAAAAGGTACGGACGACGGCGGAAATACTGTTTGCGAAATTCGGCTTAAACGGTTGTCGGCGGGAGCAACGAAAATTACGAGTATTGCGGGCTTGGCTTCATTGATTGATAATAATCAGGTTGTCGAGGCTTCGGGATATAAACTTGTAAACGGGAATTATTTATCAATTCCGTGGATAAAAAACAACAGTCTATATACTGTGCCGGCAACGTCTGCTGTCGGAAATCCTGCTTGGTATAATTTTACGTCGATGACTTGCGAGGTCGAAGATACGGTCGATATGTTTAATTTCGCAAAATAATATTTATTAATCTGTTGATTTTTAGATATTTTTGTTGTACAATAGATATAGGAGAACATTATGCATCCTTATAGAAAATTATTGATAAAAGCAAGTTTGGTCGAGGCTGTCGGTATCGGCGACCTCGTACTGTCTTGCAAAGACGGTATAGTTACGCTGAATCCGAACGGACGCGGCTTTAAAATCTCGGTATCGAACGGAATCGTTACGTTATTGACTTAACGGGGTGAGTTTATGAGCGGAAAGAATTTAAAAATCGACGGAAAAGTCTGCCCGAACGTGACCGTAATAAAAGCACTCGATACCGACCAAAATAAATTGGTTGAGTTTGTAGACACCTCGGACGCAAACGCGACTTCGAGTGACATTATAACGGGCAAAACGGCATATGTTGACGGAAAGAAAGTTATCGGCGAGGCGACTGCGGGTATAGACACTTCGGACGCTACAGCAATTGCCGCCGATATCCGTTTGGGAAAGACTGCATACGCGAAAGACGCGAAACTCACGGGAACGATAGAAGATTATGCTGGCTCGACACCGATACAATTAACAAACCAAAACGGTGAAAAACTTAATACAAAAGGTAAATATTGCCCCGAAGATATTACGGTAGTTCCGCAATTACAGGAAAAGACAGTCACACCGTCCGAAACGCAACAAACGGCAACGCCTGACGCGAATTATGCGGGACTGAGTCAAGTTATTGTCGGAGCAGTTCAGACAAAAGAAGTGACCGTAACGCCCGCAAAAGGTCAGCAAGTTTTGGAAGTCACCGACAATAAGTATTACAAAAAGGTAACAGTCGAGGCAATTCCCGACGACTATATAATCCCAAGCGGCACTATTCAGATAACTGAGAACGGCGTTGTTGACGTGTCGGGCAAGGCAAACGCGAACGTAAACGTCCCTACGGGTGTTGATACAAACGACGCTACGGCGGTTTCGGGAGATATTTTGCAAGGTAAAACGGCGTATGCAAAAGGCGTAAAGTTGACAGGTTCGGTTTTGACTTACGACGGGACATTTGTTGGAAATACTCATACGATAACAGCAACGCTTACAAACGTAACAGCCGCAAGCGGAAATGCAACGACTATTGCAGTAGGCGAAACGAAAGTTTTGACTTATACAGCGGCAGACGGATATACTCTTCCCGATACGGTAACAGTTACGGGTGCAACGGGCGTATGGAATAAGGACGCAGGAACTCTTACATTGAGCAATCCTACGGCAGACGTTACATTCACAATCGCGGGTGTTGAGGCGGCACCGACTTTGCAATATTACGGAACAGGAACAGACTTATCACAAGGCAGAGGTGAATTGGCGGCTACAACAGTTGGTAATTATGCTTTATTTGGCGGTGGACGCGCTGGTGCGAACACAAGTGATGTTACAATGCGAGTAGATGCCTACGATACAAATCTTACAAGAACTACACCTACAGCCTTATCAAAAGCAAGAGGTGGTTTAAAGGCAACGACAATTGGTAATTATGCTTTATTTGGCGGTGGTTCTGATGGTTCAAATAAAGCCTTAACAACAGTTGATGCATATAATACAACACTTACGAGAACTATTCCAACTGCATTTTCGACAGCAAAAAAAGGTGGTTTTGATGCAACTCATATTGGTGATTATGCGTTATTCGGCGGTGGTTATGATGCTTCAAATAAAGAACAGACAACGATTGATGTGTATGATGCAAATCTTACAAGAATAACTCCTATCGAATTATCCGATGCAAGAACAGGGCTGGCGGCAACTAAGTCTTTAATCGGCTTAATCACTTGGGCTTGTTTCTTCATAGTGCAGGGGCCGCCAATACATCCCCCCTTGCAACTCATTACTTCCAACAGTTGGAAATCTCCCGCGCCTTTGGCAAATGCGTTAAGCATTAACATTGCCTTTTTGTCCAAGCCGTTAATGGCCATTTTCTTAAAGGGACGTTTGCCCGCAATCGCGTTTTCTACTGCTTGGGCCACGCCACCGGTTACGCCATAGTAACGGGCCTCGCCGGAGATAGACGGGTCAAGCGGCATTTCTTCACACTCGGCCGGGTTAATACCTTTGGCTTCCAGCATAGCGCCCAATTCTTCGTATGTCATTACATAATCAATATTGGGGTCGTCCATCCCTTCCACACGTTTGGACACGCACGGACCGACAAAAACGGTAATAAAACCGTTTTTCTTTTCAATATCGGCGGTGTAAGAAGCCGGGGTCTTGGTGTGGGAAACAAAATCTTTCAAAGCCGGCAAATGCTTTTTGACGGCTTGTACCCACGCCGCACAACAGGAGGTGGTCATAAAGCGCGCACCGTTTTCCAAGCGTTCTACGAGTTCGCGCGCCTCGTTGGCGGTGGTAATGTCCGCGCCCAGGGCCACTTCGGTTACTTTGTCAAAGCCCGCCTTTTTGATAGCGGTCATTAACTGCGGTAAGGTGCAGTCAAACTGGCCGACAATAGACGGCGCAATCATAGCGCAGACTTTGTGGGTGCTCTTTAATTGGCTCAAAATATCAATTAACTGGCTGCGCTCCATAATGGCACCAAAGGGGCACGCATCCATACAGTGCCCGCAGGAAATACACTTGTCAAAATCAATTTCGGCAAAACCGTTTTCGCCTTTGTGGATGGCGTTTACCGGGCAGGATTGTTCGCACGGAACAGGTACATAGGTAATAGCGTTGTAGGGGCAGACGGCCTTGCATTGTCCGCAATTTTTGCATTTATCCGGATCAATATGGGAGCGTCCGTCGGCAAACGAAATAGCGCCGAACTTGCAAGCCTGTTGGCACGGGCGCGCCAAGCAGCCTTGGCAGGCTTCGGTTACCAGGTGGCGTGCTTTTACGCAACCTTTACAGGCAATATCCATTACGGTCAGCGGTGTTTCCGGCACGGCCTTGCGCAAGAGGGCTTCTTTGGCGTATTCGTTAAGCGACGTGGCTTCGTCGTCTTGTTCTACGCTTCCGCCCAACGCGGCTAACGTGCGGGCGCGAAAGACGGCCCGTTCTTTGTAAATGCAGCAGCGCACCGTAGATTTGGAATCTTTCGGCAGCACTTCAAAGGGAATAGCATACGCTTTGGTTTCAAGCGTACCTTTATCAAACGCGGCAACCACTTTTTTAAGGGCTTCACGTTTAAAATACACGGCTTTATTGTCAGAGATATTCATAATTCTTATATTTTACCATATTTGTATTGGGCTTTTAGGCTTCTAGGCGGGCGAACAGTATATTATGGTCCGACCCGCGTGTAACGCGTACGCCGGAGGCTTTTACACGCAAGCCCCGTACGAACAGATAATCTACCGGGCGGCCCAAACAATGGGTGCGGGTGTCCGGCTCAAATGGTACTTCGGTGAGTCCTGCCGCGCGGGCCATTTGGTGCAAAAGTCTGCGGCGTTTGAGACTCCACGCATTGAAATCTCCGCCCAAAAGTACGGGGCCGCTATAATTTAGCAATAGTTCGGCGGCACGTTTTAAATTGGTGTCAAAAGATTTTAAACCCCTGAAATTAATGGCGTGGATGTTGATAACAAGCAAGGTTCGTTCCCCGTCCAAAGGAATAAGGGTGGCCAGCATCATTTTAGGCACGCGCAAAAAAGGTTCTCTCTCTCCTGCTTTAAAAGAAATTTTAAGCGGGCGCGCCACGCATCCCGTCGCCACTCCTGTGGGGCTGTTGTGGCGGCCGCAAGCA
>OQVT01002297.1_pt1 | contig 12336 bp, 9 predicted proteins | sample 1691561 | NCBI WGS metagenome assembly OQVT01 (sample SAMN03418260, study PRJEB22391) | human gut metagenome | biome: human-gut; feature: organic feature; material: feces | host: Homo sapiens | place: Tanzania | collected 2013-01 | reverse complement strand
GATAAGCAAAAGGTCTATATTGCAAGAAAGGTCAAATAAGGAATGAACCATATGGTTGGAATAAAAATACAAAATGTGTTTGATCACATGGGTCGAGGCATGGTCGATCAGGCGTTGGCAGAGCTATACAGTGTCGTCCGGATCACCGCATCAGGCGTATATGATAGTGCGTTGGACGGAGATGTACAATGCAGACGATTCCTGCACGATCGCATGGAGATCATTTAAGGGACATGGTTAGGTACAGTTGCAGCGCCGGGACTGCATATTGCACCTCGGAAGGAGTCGGATGTCTGTATCCCGATGGAGGATATCCTGCTCGACCTGCTGAAAACTGCGGCAGATGGGAAATCCCCTGCTGTTATAAAGAAAACTTCCAAACAAAAGCCGGTTCCGGCCCCTTACGTCTAAGACCGGTTTCCGAAACGAAAAAAGCAAGGAGAATCCACATGACACAAATTGGAGAACTCGTAAATACGGTGTACGCCTGCATGAAGCAGGAGGATCATCACGGTGCGCTGCGGGCCCTTCATAAGATCCTGCACATGACAGCCCAAAAGAGACATCAGGTGCAGATCGCGGACCGGGAGATGGCAAAGGCCATCCTGACAGAGCGGATGTGGATGATCCTGCCAATGGGCGGTCAACTCATGCTGGCACCGGGAATAAAGCTAAAGGCGCGGATGCGTGGATTGGAGCCGGACGCGGAGGGCTATACCGCGCTGGAGGACATTTTGTATCAAGCGCTGGAGGATGCCGCGCAAGGTCGCGAGAACGATCTGGAATGGGTGCGGGAACGCGGCATATATGCGAGAAATGATGGCGGCATTGACTTGAACGAGGGACTGATCTGGGGCATCCTGCTGGCTCTGATCACCTGCCCGGAAAACAAGGCGGAGCGCGCCGCGGAACAGAATGAACTGCCCGTTGGCACGGTGAGGGTCGCTGTCAACGATTTGTGGGGGCGGGAGGAATATGTGAAGTTGTCTTACGTCCTTGATTACGGCGTGAAGCTGTAAAATACCCCACACTTATAACCACGGAGATCGAAACATGAGAGAATCCTTGATGGCCTATTGCCTGCGGACCGGAAAGGCGCACTTACTGCGGGAGTGGATGAAGTCCCAAAACGAGCAGACGCCGGACGAACTGGCTGCTTTCAGCCGAAAAAAGGTGTGGTGGCAGTGCGGCCACGGACATGTATGGGAGAGCCGTATCGACTCCCGCTCACAGCGGGGTTCCGGCTGTCCCTACTGCTCCAATCACACGCTCCTTCCCGGCTTCAACGATCTGGCCTCCCAACGACCGGACCTTGTGGCATAGTGGTATCAGCCGCTCAACGGAAGCCTGACGCCGAAGCAGGTTTTACACAGCAGCCACCGCAAGGTGTGGTGGCAGTGCGCGCTCGGCCATGTATGGAAAACGGAAATATTGGTCCGCACGGTCGGAGGGCACGGCTGCCCCATCTGCGCGGGCCAAGGTAAGCATTCGGTCATATACAACGGGAGTGTGTGATACAAGGAGAGCAGAGTGTGGATTTTCAAGCTATCTTAGACCAAATGGGCGAGATCGTCTATGTCAGCGATCAGACAACCGATGAACTTCTATATCTAAATCAGACCGGCATACAGCGCTTTGGAGCGCCCGCGCCGGGGACGAAATGCTACGCGCATCTGTGCGGCAGAACGTCGCCCTGTAAGTTCTGCGCACAGGATCAGGCGGCAAGCTGCCAAAAGCAGCGGCAGGCATGGCTGCGGGAGCGCCCGGATCTCGGCAACGTGCTTTTGAGCCACAGCCTCATCGAGTACGAGGGCAGACCGTGCCGCTTGGGCACCGTGACGGACGTGGATCGCTATGTCGCGGAACTGACCACGGCCAAGAGCGCTCTGACCGCAGCAAAAATGCTTATCAATTGCATGGAGCAGATGGTCAGCGGCGGTGACGCCAAATGCGTGATGGATACGGTGCGGATGTACTATGACGCGGACAGGGCTTATGTGCTGAGATTCGCGGCTGACCGCCGGACTGCTGGTGTCATCCTTGAGGTGTGCCGAGAGGATGCGGTATCCCAGCAGGAGCTCATGCAGGATGTCCCGATGGAACTGCTCAAGCCGATGCTCTCTGCCCTTCAGCCGTCCAGCAAGCGGGTGTGTGTAATCGCGGATGTGGACGCGCTCAAGGACGACCCCGCCCGCCGCGCCGTGTACGACTGGCTGCATCCGCGGGGCATTCACAGCCTCATCGCCGTGCCGGTCTACCACGGCTCGGAGCTGCACGGCTTTTTATGCGCGGAAAATCTGCGGCAAAATATCGACGCACCGGAGCTGATGGAAAAGATCGCCTACATGGCTGCAGGGGAGCTTCATCGGCGCCTTCTGATGCAGGAACTGCATCAGAAGGCGTATTATGACCCCCTGACCATGTGCTATAACCGCATCGCCTACGATGAGGCGCTGGATAAGCTCTGCGGCACGGAGATCCCTGTGGGCGTAGGCTGCCTGAACCTGAACGGATTGCGGCGGATCAACGACAGCTTGGGATACCGCTACGGCGATAAAGCCATCTATAAAGCCTGCTCTCTGCTAAAGAGCTGCTTTGGGTACAAAAATGTCTACCGCATCAGTGGAGACGAATACATGGTGCTCTGGCCCAATGTCTCTTATGAGGATTTTACGGCGGCCTGTGAACGGCTGCAAAATGAACTCCGGACGGAGAAGGACTTTGCCAGCTTTGGCAATGCGTGGGGCATAAAGGAAAAGGTCAGCGGCATTATTTCGGAGGCGGAAACCTCCATGCGCACACTTAAAAACCGCTACTACACGGAGCTGAAGCAAAGCGAGCGTCCGGCCTATATTGATAAGCTGCTGCGGGAATACCGGGAGAGCACCTTTATTGGATTTTTGCAGCCGCTTTACAGCATTGAAAAGGGAAAGGTCTATGGCGCCGAGGTGCTTGTGCGTAAGGTAGATTCGGCGGGCAGGATGCAATTCCCCATGGAGTTTATCTCCGCGCTGGAGCAGTACGGCATGATCTCCATGGTGGATCTTGAAATGTTCCGTCAAGCTTGTGAATTGACTGCGCGTTGGAAAAGCATCTGGCCTGACCTGATCCTCAATGTCAACTTCTCCCGCGCGACCCTCGGTGAGCCGGACTGCATGGAGCGTGTAGACGAGATCCTTAGCAGCACCGGCGCTGACCCAAAGCAAATTATCGCGGAGGTCACGGAGGGCTCACAGGGAATGCAGCGGGAGGTCATGGAGGCACGGCTCTCCGCCCTCAAGGAGCGGGGCTTTTCCATTGCGCTGGACGACATGGGCACGGAGGCTGCCTGCCTCGAAACGCTGTTCCTGCCGCAGCTGGACATTATCAAGATCGACCGCAGCCTGATCTCCCGCGCCGAGCACGGCGAGCGAGAGCGTACTGTGGTGGCGGGCCTGATCGAATTGGGCCACCGTTTAGGCATGACCTGTGTAGCAGAGGGCATCGAGCAGGAAACGCAGATGGAATTGCTGAAAAGGCTCCATTGTGACCGCTTGCAGGGCTACTATATCGGCAAGCCCGTGCCACCAGAAGAATACTTCCAGCGCTTCGCTCCGGTCGAAAAACAGGCGGAACCACAGAGATAAATTAAAATCAAAGGAACGCAACGATTATATGAAACCGCACGCTTTCAAAACATGGAAATACTTCAAGCAGTATTGCAAAAAAGACAAGATTCGTGATGGGAACAGGTATCAGCGCGCGATGGAAAAAACAATTCGTGATATAGATGCCTTTTACGAAGCTGTCAGCGCCAATGGTGAAATGACGAATGATTGGCTGTTGGAACGATACGCGTACATACAATCCGCTGATAAGACCTCGGCTAATGTGGAAGAAGCCTGCTTGGTTGGCACTTTATCTGGTCTCATCTCCGGTATCATCCTCATGATAGGAGAGGATACGAGTTCCTTCTTCGGGAATTCCGGAGGAGGCATATTAGGAAAAACGATAGTGCTTTTGATGACACTCATTGGAATTGTTGCTCTGGCAATTATGATCGTTTGCTTTTGGGAGATAGCGGCATGGAAAATAGAGAACAGGTTAAACCGTAGAAATAAGAACCGACTCATTTATGAACAAATTGTCTACGGTTATGAACTGGATAAGGTGCGAAGTATTCTCATCAGACGACAAGTGCTATCTGGGCGTTATCTGAGCGCGATGGGCAAAGCGGAGACAGACTGTTGAACATATAGGAGTGTAGGTATGCGGAAACACAGAAGATCACAGTATAGCTATCGCGGAAAGCGAACATCCACGGCAAGCTGGCTCGTGCCGGTCCTCATCCTGGCCCTGACGCTGGTTGTTGTTTTTGCCACGATGAAATAGCCTTCCGCACATTTCTCCGGCTTTCCTTGAACGGATCGTTGAGGGAAAGGACGGAAAAAATTGATAGACGGGAGTGTAGCGTGTGATTACATGGAGCGACAATTACCTCATGGGGATCGAGCAGTTCGATCAGGAGCATAAGCAGATCTTCAAGCTGGCGGGCCAGATCTTGGAGCGGATGCGGACATGGGACAACGAAAAACGGGTGCGGATGTTCGTCATGCGCGAGGCGATCATCTATCTAAACGACTACTTTGAAAACCATGTGCGGGCGGAGGAAGCCTATATGCGGGAGATCGGCTACGCCGGCTATGCCATGCACAAGGCGCTGCATGACGATTTCCGCAAGCGGGAGCTGGAAAAATACCGCCGTGTGGTGGATAGCGGCGAGTGCCGCCGGGAGGACATTCAGGACTTCATCGGCACGGGCATCGGCTGGCTTTTGGAGCATATTGCCACGGCGGACATGGCTATCGTGGGTAAGGGCATTCTGGCGTCCACTCCGGCGGATGGTATCGCGCTGGATGAGGCCGCGCTGGAGCGAGAGGTGGATCTGGCCCTGACCGCCACCCTCAATATTGAGGTCCACGTGAAAATTATGAACCCCCACTACGCCGGCGAAGCCTTCGGGCAGGCCATCCACCATAAGATCGTGTACGATACGGATCGGGGCAAGGTAAGCGTCATCGCGGGCATCGAGCGGAGCTTCGTACTGGAGGTGGCGCGGATGCTCTATGGCGAGGGCATCGACAGCGAGACGGATCTGATCATGTCCACGCTGGATATTTTCGGCACCAACTTCTGGGCCACGCTGGGGCGGAAATTCCTTGGCGGCGATCCCCACTTCACCGTTTCAGAGAGCGGCTTTCTGATCAGCAGCCGCTTGCGGCAGGAGCTCGCCCAGCTCAAGCCCACCACCTCCGTCCTCTTTCGTTCGGACAAGGGACTGTTCTACGTCGCCAGTGACGCGGAGCTCTCTCCGTAATCACGCGCGGACGTTGGAGGAAAAGCCAGCCGTGCGTATCGGGCCTGCATCCGCTCCCGCGTGGAAGACGGTGTGGGGTGCCCACGCTGTTCCAAACGAAACAGATGCCAGAAAGAAGTCAAGAAAAAGCTGAGATAGAACCCAAAAGAACATAGCGACCAAACGTTTGAATACTTAAATACGGTGAGGGAATTGGACGCCATCACCTGGGCCGCAAAAAACGCCGGTGTTTCCTATTTTCCGCGCGGAACGCGCGTGAATAGAAGTACCCACAAAAAGGAGAATGACTATGAAGAAAAGAATCTTGAGCACCTTCCTCACGTTAGCCCTGCTGCTGACGCTGCTGCCAACGGCGGTGATGGCAGAGGGCAATACGATCTACACGAAAACGGGAGCTACAGGCACTCCGGACGGCTCGTTCGCCCAACCTTACGCCAATTTTGAAGATGCCCTGAATGCGGCAACGGCTGGCGATACCATCGTCATTTTAGGCCAGGCATATCAAAACGACACGGCGGGCGGAACCTCGAGCCAAAGTGCCCCCCTGATCATCAACAAGCCGGTCACCATTGAGGGCCGCACTGAGCAGAACGGAGAAGGCAGTGCCTCCTTCTATATCCGGTCTGGCGGTATCGTCCTTGACGCGAATGTGACCATGAAGAATGTGGTGTTAGAGCTGGCAAACAACTATCACAACGCCATTTTTGTGAACGGTCACAGCTTTACTGCCAAAAATGTCACGCGAGGACATGGCTTCCGCGAGGTACATCTGTTTGCCGGAGGAATTGGTCAGGTTGCTCAATTGACATCGGTAAATCTTCCCACACCCGGAAATTCCGCGGTTCTTAACCTGCAAAACAGCACGTTTGGTAATATCTACGCCGGTGGCGTAGCGACTGGCTATACCGGTGCCGTCTCGGTAGCGGTGGAAAAGAGCACGGTTGGCACCATCTATGGCAGCGGCGCTAATGAAAGTGTTCCAGATGGGGACTGGTTCAACACCACGGAGCTGCCCGCGCCGGAGGTCAATGCTGCTTATTCGGTCACCGGCACGGTGCGGGTCACCCTTACGAACCCACCTAGCAATTTAACCGTGGACGGCAGCGGGGCGAATGATCTCGCGGTTGATGTCAGCACGGTCTACTCCACCCCGATGGCGCTGCCGAATGTAAAAAAGCTGAACGTCACCTCCGGTACGGTGGAGCTGAGCAATCATTCTCCCGAACTGGCCGTCACGCTTACCGGCGCGAACACGGCAATCGATCTCTCCAAGTCCACTGGTGGAAAGACGATCGCCAGCCTGTCTGGTGGCGGCACCGTCATGGTGGGCGTGGATAGCGCGCTGACCATTGGGTCGGTGGACGGTTCACACACGCTGGCAACGCTCAGCAATAACGGTACACCAGTTGCCGCCACCCGTGGACATGGCTACATTGTCCAAAACGGCGGCAGCGGCAGCTTTACACTGGATCAACGCTGTAGTGTTAACGGAAGTATCTCGCTGACGAGAGAGAACAACACTTGGAAAGCGTCAGAGCAGGTGCAGGCCCCTACCGCACTGGATACCTTGACGATTGCCAGCGGTTATGAAACGGTGACGGTTTCAAAGGATGTAATCAACGACATTGGCGCGGAGGTTAAGGTGAATTTCGCGCCGGGAACGGCTTCCCTGTCGGATATGGAGATCACCTTTGCACTCAACGGCAAAACAGCCAAATGGGATAGGCCAAATGGAGACGCGGACGCTATCATTGACAATATGCTGCTTTCGGCCAGCGATAATAGTTTGAATGGTGATGTGGCAGATGGTGTCGGTTACTTCCGCATTGAAAAACGCATTGAAAAACTTAATAGTGAAATTGCGGCGGGCAGCTACCATTTTGAAGTCACCACCCCCAAGGCGAATACCAACGAACAGCTCAAAGTTTCCTTCACCCTCACCGTTACGGACGGAGAGGGAAACAAGCCCCAGCCCCCTGTCCCGGCAAAAACCCTCACTGGCATCTCCATCACCACGCCGCCCACAAAGACGGACTACACCGTAGGCGATGTGTTTAACCCCGCAGGCATGGTGGTCACGGCGTCCTACAGCGACAGCACTCCGGCAGAGGTGAGCGGCTACACCTTTATCCCGAACACCGTGCTGGACCGCAACGATACAAGCATCACCGTCAGCTACACGGAGGGCGGCGTGACGAAAACCACCTCGCAGAATATCTCCGTCACGGGCAAGACCGTCACAGCGGATATGTTCGACTTCAACGCCCCCACCCTGACCTACACGGGCAGCGATCAGATCGGCGCGATCAAGGGTGCCGTGGCGCTCAAGACGAATTACACCAACAAGGTTGGTGTAACCACGGTTACCGTGGCGCAAAATGGCGCAACGGTTGCAGAAGCCATCAACGCGGGTGAGTATGAAGTCTATGTCTCCTGTGCAGCCGGTACGGAGTACGACGCGCTGGTGGAAACTAAGCTGGGGACCGTGATCATCGGCAAAGCCAAGCCTGACGTCGGTACTGTCACGGTCAAGACCGAGAAGATTTTCGTCAGCACCAAACGGGCTGAAATCGTGCTGGAGAAGTCCGGCGCAACGCTCGGTAGGCTTACTCTGGACGATGGACAGACCCTGACGGCGGGCAAGAACGACTACACTTGGACTTTCATTCCCAACGACACGGTGAACTACAACACCGCCACCGGCAAAGTCAACCTCACGGTGCAGGAAGATGCCCTGGTGAGTATTGACACCAGAGGAACACCCTCCAGGGTCGCTTACAAATACGGCGAAGTCTTTGATCCCACGGGCATCACGGTCACGGCAACCTATGCCAGCGGCGTGACCAAGATTCTCGCCGCAGGCGAGTATACCTTTGACAGCAAGCTGTCGGTCGGTCAGACTGCCGTTACCCTGAGCCATCAGGGTAAGACCTGCGAGGTCACCGGCATCACGGTTGGCAAAGCCACATGGAACAACATCGCAGACCAGCAACTCCACCACAAGTATTACCTGACGGGTGCGCAGACCGCCAGCTTCCCGGTTGCGCTCCTGCCTGCCGACAAGGGCAGCGTCCGCTATGAACTGCGTCCCTACGCGGACAGCAAGGGAATCCTCTCCAGCAACACGGTCAGCGTAAATGCCGACACCGGCGCGCTCTCCTATGAGCTGGCGGGCAAGGGAACGGCCGGAGAGACTGTCACGATCCCTGTGGCGGTGGAGATGGGCAACTATGAGACGGCCACGGTCAACTTCGTCATCACCTTGACGGATAAGGATAACGCCAAAGTCGCCCTCTCTGGCGCACCCACTACCGCCGTCTACGGCGACAGCTTCACACTGACTGCTTCGGCTGCCAACGCCGACACGAACGATACATGGACCTGGACGAGCAGCAATCCCGCCGTGCTGGAAATCACCGGCAGCGGCAGCAGCGTGACCGTCAAGGTCCTCAAGGCCAGCACCGCCCCGGTCACGATCACGGCAAACTACGTCTCCGATGGCACAGAGGGCAGCGACAGCGCCAGCATCACGGTCAGCCGCCGCGCCATCTCCGTCAAGGCAGACAGCAAGAGCATGACCGTGGGTGGTACGCTCCCGGCGCTCACTGTCAGCTGCGGCAATTTTGCCAGCGGCGACACCGCCGACATGGTGTTTGCGACGCAAGCCGCCGCCTCCACCACGGCGGACGGCAAGACGGCAGGTAGCTTCCCCATCACCGTCACGGCTCCCACGCTCAAGGATGGTTGGGCGGATAAGTATGAGCTCGGCACGATGGAGAGCGGAACCCTGACGGTCCGCGCCCAGTCCTCCGGAGGATCTTCCTCTGGTGGCGGTTCTTCCTCTGGCGGCTCCAGCAGTTCCGGCAAGGTGGAGACCACCACCAAGCCCGACGGCACCAAGGTCCAGACCGAGATCAAGAAGGACGGCACCAAGGTGGAGACCACTACCGCCAAGGACGGCAGCACTTCCAAGACCACAACCAATCCAAACGGCAGCTCCGTCACCGAGAACAAGGCCGCCGATGGCTCCACCGGCACGGTGAAGACCGACCGGTACGGCCAGACTACGGCGGAGACCCAGCTGAGTGACAAGGCCGTCGAGACCGCCAAGAAGAATGGCGAGCCTGTCAAGGCCCCTGTTGAGGTCGAAGCTACCCGGAATTCCAATACCGCGCCCGTGGTGAACATCGAAGTACCCAAGAGCGCAGGCGAGACCAAGGTGGAGATCCCCGTTTCCAACGTGAAACCCGGCACCGTGGCCGTCCTCGTCCATCCTGATGGCACCGAGGAGATCATCAAGAACTCGGTTCCTACCGAGGATGGCATCCAGCTCACCGTGAACGGCGGCGTCACCGTGAAGATCGTGGACAATTCCAAGGACTTCATCGACACCCGTGAGCACTGGTCGAGAGATCAGGTGAACTTCGTTGCCGCCCGTGAACTGTTCCAGGGCGTGGGCAACAACCAGTTTGGCGTGGGGCATCCCATGACGCGCGGCATGGTGAATACCGTACTGGCGCGGCTGGCCGGTGTGGACACCACCTCCGCTGCCGGGCAGAACTGGTACGATAAGGGCGTCGCGTGGGCGCGGGAAAACGGCGTGTCCGATGGAACGAACCCCAACGGCAACGTCACCCGTGAGCAGCTTGCCACCATGCTTTATCGCTATGCCGGGTCTCCCACGGTCAGCGGTACGCTGTCCTTTACCGATACCCATGAGGCAAACCTCTATGCCCAGGACGCGCTCCTCTGGGCAGTGCAAAACGGCATCCTCAACGGCTACGGAGACGGGCGCGTTGGCCCGAAAGCCAACGCCGAGCGCGCGCAGGTCGCCGCCATGATGGCGCGGTTTATCCAGAACGCACAGTAAACGAACCATCCGCCCTTGCGGTATGATTACGGCACGCGGGCGGCTACCATCGTTGCCCGTATGCTGGGAATCGTTCGAATCACGATTTTGTAGATGAATATGTTGAGAATCCTTATAAAAATCTCACGAAGATGCACTGGGCTTATTACCAAATCATGGAAGCGTCCGTTGCTCATGATCCTAACTAGGGTATGGAAGACGTGGAACGGTGGAACGGCATGAAGTGAAGAGGTATCCTCAACCCAAAGGAAGGGGAGTCGGTTGACTCCCCTTCTTCTCCAGATATCCGACTTTGTGGGGTATCTGGAGAAGAAGTAAGACCATGAGCAAAGGAAGACTTTATATGAAAATGAGGACCATTCTTGTTTCGGCGCTTCTCCTGCTGAGCGCGGCGTTTCTTGTATGCCGGCTTCTGAAGAAAAAAAGAGCCGCGCATCTATCTTATCTATCAGGTGGGGCTCGTCATCATTGCGTTTGCGGCGCTGCTGACTGACGATGTGCTGCTGACTTGCTGCATCGCAGCCATCTGCGTTCGCTCCCCGCCTTCTCCAAGCGCTCGGCACTTAGTGGAGCGTTTGGAGAAGGGATTCATTCAAGGGGAATCTGAACATCTCGGAGGCTTACTCAACTGCAACTAAATAGCGGCAAATTTGAAGGCATCCGGAAAAGCGAGGTGAGGGCTATGAGAGAAACGCTGCACGATTATTGTGTCAGAACCAATATGCGGTATTTGCTGGATGAGTGGGATAAAGAGAAAAACGCACCCTTCACGCCGGATAATGTGACCCGCGGCAGCAGCCGCAAGGTGTGGTGGAAGTGCGAAAAGGGACACAGCTATCTGACAGATATCCGGCTGAAAACACAGGGATGTAAATGTCCTTACTGCACGAACAGAATGGTCATTGCAGAAGAAAACTCGCTTGCAGCAACAAACCCTGAGCTCGCGGCACAGTGGGACTTTGTGCGCAACGGAGATCTTAAGCCAACACAGGTTGTCGGCGGGTCGATGAAAAAGGTGTGGTGGCGCTGTGATCAGGGCCACAGCTGGTGCTCCATGATATCCTCACGCGTCTCAGGCGGCACTGGCTGCCCATTCTGCACGGGAAAAGCTGTTATAAGCGGCGATAATGATTTGCAGACAGCCTTTCCTGAGATCGCTGCGCAATGGGATGGCAAAAAGAACGGGTCACTGCAGCCAGATCAGGTCACTCCATCCTCTAACCGTAAGGTCTGGTGGCAATGTGAAAAAGGGCATTCCTATCGGATGCAAATTGCGTCTCGGGTGCAAAGGCATTCTGGCTGTCCTTACTGTGCGGGAGTAAAAGTGCTTCCTGGTTTTAATGATCTGGCCTCGCATAATCCGGACATTGCCGCACAGTGGCACCCAAGCAAAAATGGATCTCTCACCCCCGAACAGGTGACATACGGCTCCGCCAAACATGTTTGGTGGCTTTGCCCCCGCGGACATGAATGGAAGTCCGTAATCAATACACGGGCCTATATGGGAACTGGTTGCCCGGTATGCGCGAACCGTGTGGTGCAGACAGGCTACAACGATCTGAAAACACTTTATCCGGATCTGACAGCGGAATGGGATATGCAGAAAAACGCGCCCTTGACGCCGGATCAGATCATCAGCAGTTCAGGGAAGAAGGCGTGGTGGCGCTGCCGATTAGGACACTCCTATCAAATGTCGCCTTGGGACAGAACATCGCACAACTGTGATTGCCCATATTGCACGGGGCGAAAAGTCCTTGTAGGTTTCAATGATTTGGGTACCAAAAGACCTGAGATTGCAGCACAGTGGCATCAAAGCCTCAATGGTCCGATGACACCGCAGATGGTGACGGAGCATTCCAATCGAAATGTCTGGTGGCAATGCCCAGAAGGCCATGTATGGAGAGCTAAGATCTGTCAGCGGTCTCGAGGTTACTGCAACTGTCCTGTGTGCAATGGACGCATCAACAGGATACGAAGCAACAAATATAAGATACTGGTCGAGAGCGGAAAGAATGTCAATAAATATGGCATGGGCCGTTAAGTAAATGTCTGACCGTTGCAGGTGCGACCATGCCTGCAGCGCTTGCCGCACAACCGGTTCGCCAGACGT
>OQVT01002296.1_pt1 | contig 12338 bp, 6 predicted proteins | sample 1691561 | NCBI WGS metagenome assembly OQVT01 (sample SAMN03418260, study PRJEB22391) | human gut metagenome | biome: human-gut; feature: organic feature; material: feces | host: Homo sapiens | place: Tanzania | collected 2013-01 | reverse complement strand
CATATTCTTCATAAAGATTTCAAATTTACGAAATTTATCTGGTTTTCCATCACCTTTCGGGCGGGATTGAGAAATGGCGTGAAAAAAAAGGGATTTCCGGAAAACGAAGGTATAAGCCGCCTTGTTAGAGCGATGAACAACATGCGTGAACTGCTTTCTATAATGCAGAAATACGGGGATGTCGCTACACGAATAAGCAGGAATCAGTTTCTGCTCATGGTGCCGGAGCTTGAAAATGAAGATATACATAAGGTTACGGCAGATATTGATAAGAAATATGCCCTAAGATACAGCAAGGAAGATGTTGAGATCTCGTATATATACAAATAATAAGACCGGCTGCGGTGTGCTGCCGGTCTTATATCATTGTGGCCTTATGATAATACGATTTGGATTAAATAGTCACAAGCTCATAGCTTCTGGTGCCAAGCCCTATTTTCTCGGCATGGGACAGACATGAGTCGCACTCCGTGTCGGGAGATGTATTTATGAAAGGATCTCCTGCATCAATAAAGCCGGCCTTTTTCAGGTTTTCGGCCAGTATGGAATTCGGCATCGGATGTTCTTTTTTGCAGGCGTCAAGGCAGGCCTGATCAAGAGCTACGGGATCCATGGATGCGAACATACCTATATCCGGTATTATCGGGATGTCATTTTCCGAATGACAGTCGCAGTAAGGCGAAACATCCTGAACAAGTGATATATGGAAGCACGGACGGCCGTGGCAGACAGCCTGCGCATATTCCGCCATACGCTTGTTGAGCATCTCTACGGCATTATCCTGTTTGAAGCATATAGCATCGAAATTGCAGGCACCGAGACAGCGTCCGCAGCCCATGCAGTGATCAAGGTCTATATGCATTTTTTTTGTTTCGGGATCGAATACGAGTCCGTTGTTTGCACACTCCCTCATGCATCTTTTGCAGCCTCTGCATTTTCTCTCTTTGATGAACGGTTTGCCGCTTGCGTGCTGCTCTGTTTTTCCGGCACGGCTTCCGCAGCCCATGCCGATATTTTTAATAGCGCCGCCTATAGAAGCCTGCTCATGACCCTTGAAGTGTGTAAGGCTTATAAAAACGTCGGCATCCATAACCGCACGTCCTATCTTTGCGTTTTTTATATATTCACCGCCGGCTACAGGAACCTCGATATCATCGGTTCCCTTGAGACCGTCTCCGATTATAACGGGGCAGTTTACCGTCATAGGAGTGAAGCCGTTTTCCCAGGCACAGTACAGATGCTCTATCGCATTTTTACGGCTGCCCGGGTACATTGTATTGCAGTCTGTAAGGAAGGGCTTGCCGCCCTTTTCATATACCATATCGACTACTGCTCTTGCATAGTTGGGGCGCAGAAAGGACAGATTGCCCTTTTCGCCAAAGTGCATCTTTATGGCGGTGAACTTGTTTTCCATATCTATGGAATCAAAGCCGGCAGCCTTTATAAGTCTTTTGAGCTTTCCGGTCAGATTTTCGCCGCCTCGCACTTTAAAATCAGTAAAATAAACTTTAGATGTCATTGTTCTCCCTCGTATTCTTTTAAGTGTACTTTGCACGGAATTCCGCAAGGCTTATCCCATCGACCTCCTGGAAGAGCTGATAAAGCATCTTTGTAGACGAAAGACCTACAAGCTCGGCTATCTTCTCGACCGAAAGATCCGTATCCATAAGATAGTTCTTTGCGTAATTCAGGCGATAAATATTGAGAGTTCTTTTAAAACTCTGTCCGAAATAATCACTGAACACCCGGTTTACATGTCTGGGTGAAAGGTAGAATGTATCGGAAATATCCTGTACGGATATATTTTTATTATAATTCGCATGCATGTATTTTGTCATCTCTATTGCAAGATTTATTTTTGAGGATGTCGGATGTACGGTTTTTTTCATCGACGAATTGCTGTGCATGCATCTTAGGATCGAAATCAGATATTGCTGATAGAGAGCGCTTATCATAAGATCCCGTCCGGGCATTGAATTTTCGATCTCACTTTGAAGGCGGCCAAGAAGCTCGCGGCAGGCATCTCCTGCGTGTCCGAAGAAGGCATTGTTGTGTTCAAAATACTTTAGGGTATCGACAACGAAGGAATCCTCATCGCCTGCAGACCTTCCTTTTGATTTGGGAGAGCTGCTTTCCACATGGTTAAAAACAAATACGGCATAATGCTTGGGAGATTTCGGTTCATAAAGAGTGTTGTGAAATACCCCGGGTCTTAAGAGGAGAAAGTCTCCTTCTGCAAGAGTATAGCATTCATCCGCTACCATAAGATGATGGGTTCCGTCTATACAATAATATATTTCATATCCGTCTTCGTGTATGTGCTGGAACTCTACACAGCTTTCATCAAGCATGTCTATGTAATTGACTATGAAATCACTCGAGCCCATTGACATACGGATGAGTGACGGGTTGTACAGCGGGTATTGTTTCTGATTGTAGTTCACAGCCTGCTTCACCTCCGAAACAAGTCTCCTCTTTAAAGAGGCAGACCGTCATATGTTACAAAAAATACAGCAATAGATTTTAAAAATAGTGAAATCGTTATTAGCGATACGAATATATTTTATCACAACTATTCTCAAAAACAATTGCTTTTGACAATATGGTAACATATCGGGCGCGTGTTTAAGCAGAATTGTCTAAATTAACAAAAACAGGTCTGTATCATGTGCTAAATAAACAATTTTCGAAAAATACAAGACGTATTTTTGTTATTTATGTCCTTTTCGGTAATTGAGAGAACAACGAGATTGTCTTTATAATTAGACAATCAATTGTAAATGCGTTGTGCACCGATGCGTCGGACAAGATACGCGGCTTCATTTGGGAGTGAAGGAGGTTAGAATGAGCAAGAATTACAAAGACCCGTCAACATGGGTGAAAACATCGGATCAGTTCGGTTATTACAAGATACCGAAGAAGGAAGTATTGGGTTACAGTTCAATTGACTTTGCAATGAACCTTGTATTCCAGTGTATTGCACTTTATATCAGTTATTTCTATACCGATATATTCGGATTAAAGCCGGGACATGTGGCTATTATCTTTGCGGTTTCCCGTATCTGGGATGCTATCAATGACCCGATGATGGGAACGATTTGCGAACGTCTGCAGCCTAAGAAAGGAAAATACTGGGTTTACATACGTTGGGGTGCAATTCCGTTTGGTCTTGCTGCGATCCTTACTTATACAACTCCGGGCTTCAGCTACGAGCTCAAGATCGTATGGGCTATAGTAGGATATAACTTACTTAACATGCTGTATACATTTATAATCCAGCCGTATATATCATGTGCAACGCTTATGACAAACGATCAGAACGAGCGTACAAAGCTTCAGTCAGTGCGTATGACACTTGCTCAGGCAGGCGGAGTTGTATGTGCTATCATGCTTCCTGAGCTTTCGGGAGCACTCAGCAAATATATGACACTTGCACAGGGCTATATGGTAACAACAGTTATCATGGCCGTTATCATGGTTATCATCCTTCTTTGGGGATCCAGCCAGATCGTAGAGCGTATACCACCGGCACCTGTTTCCGAAAACAAAGCCGAAAAGGCCGGAATCAAGGATGTATTCTATCTCTTATTCAGAGTAGGACCTGTATTTGTTACATTTATCCTTTTCCTCGGCGTTTATACAATGAGCCAGGTACAGGCTACGATGGGTGCTTATTACATCAACTACTATGCAAACCGCGGCGATATGCTTTCATGGTTCTCAATGATAATGATGCTCTTCTCGGTTGTAGGAGTTCCGTGTGTACCGTTCCTTGCAAAGCATCTTAAGAAAAAAGGAACCGTATTATTTGGACTTGCGGTTGCAGGGTTAGGTTGTATCGTGCTTTACTTCATGCCTCCTACAGCTATGATGGGAATGATGGCAGCACGTGCCATAACAGGTTTCGGATACGGTATATTAATGGGAATCGTATGGTCGGTTATCACAGACCCTGTTGAGTACGCAGACTGGAAGACAGGAAAACGTTATACGGCTATCGTTATGACACTTGTAGGACTCGGAATCAAATTCTCGATGGTAATCGGAGGATCTCTTCCTACAGCAGTTCTTCAGGCTACAGGTTATGTTGCGGGACAGCAGCAGAATGAGGCTACTCTTTCAGCTATCAGAAATATGACAACGCTTCTTCCGCTTGCGGCAGTAGTTATAGCAATGGTAGTTTACGGAGTATTCTACAGACTGAACGAAGAAAAGATACGTCAGATACAGCAGGAGATCGCAGAGCGTAATGCAGCAAGAGAGGCTGCAAAGGCTGCCGAGAAATAATACAGATTAATAACGGAGGAATAAATATGTCAAATCCAATGGAACGCTTCAGCATGGACTGGTTCAGGCTTGACGGAAAGGTAGCTATGGTCACAGGAGCCAACCAGGGACTCGGAATGGCTTATGCGGTTGCATTTGCAAAGGCAGGTGCGGATCTTTTCATACCGCATTTTACAGAGGATGTTTCAGAGATAAAAGAACTTATAGAAAAAGAAGGAAGACAGGTACATTTCTTAAGAGGTGACCTTACAAAGGCAGATTACAGGAAGGCCTGCGTCGAGGAATGCATGAAGCAGTACGGACGCATCGATATCCTTGTTAACAATGCCGGCGCAAGTGCCTTCCATGATTTCGATGACTACCCTGATAAATACTGGAATATGTGCATAGATCTTGATTTCAACGCAGTATATTTCATGTCAAAAGAGGTAGCGCATGTGATGAAGGCTCAGGGAAGCGGAAAGATAATTAACATCGGATCCGCACTCAGCTATACCTCTGACGGAAAGTGTCCTCCGTACACAGCTGCAAAGCACGGTGTTATAGGAATAACAAGGAACTTCTCGAACGAGCTCGGAAAATATAATATCCAGACAAATGCGATATGTCCGGGATTCCTTGCTACGGATGTAAATGCAGAGCTTCGTAAGGATCCTGCATTCTCGACAAAGATCACGAACCGTATTGCGGCAGGACGCTGGGGAGAGCTTGATGACCTTATGGGAACAATGGTTTTCCTTGCATCAAAAGCATCAGACTACCTCAACGGCGTAGATATAAATGTAGACGGCGGATTCTTCACGGTATTGTGATCCGTCAACAGAGATTTTTAAGCTTGAAATAACCTTATACAGTAAACTTAACATATTAAAAAGACAGATGTCATAAACATTAACATACCTTTAAGAAAGGCACCCTATTCGGAAAAAATGGTTTGTCACCCCATTGATCCTTGAGCACAGGGTGCCTTTTATTTGCAAAAAATTAAACAATTTCTTGAAAGATATTTATAATAAGAGTATAAATAGATACCATAGAAAAGGTATATGAGGAGGATGTTATGATAAAAACGCTGGCCGGATACATAAAAGAATATAAGCTCCCGGCTATAATAACACCGCTGATGATGGTGCTGGAGGTTATATTCGATATGCTCATACCTCTGCTTATGGCATCACTTATCGATGACGGTGTTAATGCAGGAGATATGAGCAAGATAATACAAATCGGCATATGGATGCTGCTTGCCGCAATGGGTGCGCTCGCAGCGGGAATAATCGGAGCCAAGACCTCGGCTAAGGCTTCTGCCGGTTTTGCCAAGAACTTAAGAGAGGGAATGTTCAGCAATATACAGAAGTTTTCCTTCTCAAATATAGACAGGTTCAGTACGGCTTCTCTTGTCACAAGACTGACAACGGACACTACAAACATACAGATGGCTTTTCAGATGCTGATAAGGATGGCGGCAAGAGCTCCGCTTTCTCTTGTCATTGCGATGATAATGACATTTATCATAAATGCAAGGCTTGCGATGATATATCTTATCGCGGTCATCATTCTGGGAGTTATCCTTCTTATTATAATGAAGAAAGGAACTTCTTTTTTCAAGAAGATATTTCCAAAGTACGATGAGTTAAATGCGAGTGTTCAGGAGAATGTTTCTGCTATTCGTGTTGTAAAGGCTTACGTGCGTGAGGATTATGAAAAAAACAAGTTTGTAAAGGCAAGCGAAAATATTTATAAGATCTTTGTTAAGGCAGAGGGGGTTGTTGCATTGAACTCTCCAGTCATGATGTTTGCTGTATATGGCTGTATCCTTGCAATCAGCTGGATTGGTGCGAAGATGATCATCGGAACAGGAAGTGTTGCGTTGACAACAGGAAAGCTGATGAGCTTATTAAATTATTGCATGAGTATTTTGATGAGCTTAATGATGCTGTCTATGGTTTTCGTTATGCTTACAATGAGTATTGCAAGTGCAGAGCGTATATGTGAGGTTCTTGATGAAAGATCGGATCTTCAGAATCCAAAGGATCCGGTTTATGAAGTTAAGGACGGAAGTGTGGAATTTGACAATGTCAGCTTCAGCTATCATAAGACGAGTGAAAAGCCCATACTCCAAAATATAAATATAAAGATACCGTCAGGATCGGTTATAGGGATCATGGGAGGAACCGGAGCGGGAAAGACAAGCCTTGTCAATCTTATAAGTTGTCTTTATGATGTGACGGATGGCAGTGTCAAGGTCGGAGGACTCGATGTAAGGGCTTATGATATGGAGACCTTAAGGGACAACGTGGCGGTAGTGCTTCAGAAAAACGTATTGTTCTCCGGAACGATACTTGAAAACCTGCGCTGGGGAAATGAAAATGCGACGCTTCAGGAGTGTGTCGAGGCAGCAAAGGCAGCCTGTGCACATGATTTTATAATCAATCGCCCCGAGGGGTATGATACTTATATAGAGCAGGGCGGCTCGAACGTATCGGGAGGTCAGAAGCAGAGGATATGCATCGCGAGAGCACTTCTTAAAAAACCGAAGATACTTATACTCGATGATTCGACGAGTGCCGTTGATACGGCGACGGATGCAAGGATAAACGATGCGCTGAGGCTGGAAGCACCTGAGATGACAAAGATAATAATAGCTCAGAGGATATCCAGCATACAGCATGCCGACAGGATAATAGTCATGGATGACGGAATGATAAACGGCATCGGAACGCATGAGGAGCTTTTAAACAGTAATGAGATTTATTCTGAGGTCTATGCATCACAGCAGGGCGGAAACGGAGATTTTGATGAACAGCAGGGAGGTGACGACTGATGCCGGGAAGACAGGCAAAAGGGCGAAAGCTCACGGTTGAAAATCCTATGAAGGTATTGAAACGGGTGCTCAAATATGTGGGAAGGCATTATCGTTTCCATCTTGTTGCGGTTTTTTTACTGATAATAGTATCGGTTATAGCAAGTGTGCAGGGAGTGCTTTTTACAAAGACGCTGATCGACGACTACATAACACCGATGATCGGACAGCCGAATCCTGATTTTGGGCCTCTTTTGCAGGCTATACTTAGGGTTATCGTGTTTTATGCATGCGGTATTGCATCTACGTTTTTATATAACTTTATAATGGTATATGTGACACAGGGAACCTTAAGAGATTTGAGGGATGATCTCTTTGAGCATATGGAGAGGCTTCCTGTCAGGTATTTTGACTCTCATTCAAGGGGCGATATCATGTCTGTTTATACGAATGATATAGACACACTTCGCCAGATGATAAGTCAGAGCTTTCCGCAGGTCATAAATGCGATTTTTACGGTTGCGATGACTGTTATAAGCATGGTCATACTGAGTATTCCGCTTACGCTTTTTGCGCTTTTCATGGTCTTTATAATGGTGCTCTGCTCTAAAAAATTTGCATCAAGAAGCGCCAGACATTTCATTGCACAGCAGAGAGATATGGGAACTCTTGACGGATTTGTCGAGGAGATGATGACAGGACAGAAGGTCATCAAGGTATTCAATCATGAGGAAGAGGTAAAGAAGCAGTTTGCCGAATTGAACGAACGGCTTTGCAAAAGCTCGGACAATGCCAATGCAAACGCAAACATTACCATGCCGGTTAACTTTAATCTTAGCTATATAAGCTTTGTAGGAACCGCTATAATCGGCGGAGCCATGGCATTAAGCGGCTTTGCGGGGCTCACACTCGGTGCGCTTGCGAGCTTTCTTACCTTTAATAAGAGCCTCGGACAGCCGATATCGATGATCAGTATGCAGGTCAACTCTATAATCATGGCGCTTGCAGGTGCGGAGAGAGTTTTCAAGCTTATGGATGAAGAGGTAGAGAAGGACGAGGGAACGGCGGTTCTCGTAAATGTAAAAGAAGACACAGAGGAGCTTATCGAGACTACGGAGCATACCGAACGCTGGGCATGGAAGAAGACAGAGAGTGACGGAAGCGTTAAATACCGCGAGCTTAGGGGAAAAGTCGTTTTTGATGATGTTGATTTCGGATATGTTCCTGAAAAGACGGTGCTCCACGGTATCAACCTGTATGCGGAGCCGGGACAGAAGATAGCCTTTGTCGGTTCGACGGGAGCAGGAAAGACAACTATAACAAACCTTATCAACAGGTTTTACGATATACAGGACGGAAAGATAAAGTACGACGGAATAAGCATCAATGATATAAAGAAGGGTGCACTTAGGAAGTCGCTCGGAATAGTCCTGCAGGAGGCAAATCTGTTTACGGGAACAGTGCGTGATAACATTCGTTACGGCCGTCCCGATGCGACGGATGAGGAGGTCATTGCGGCAGCTAAGCTTGCAAATGCCGATTCCTTTATAAGAAAGCTTCCGGAGGGTTACGATACTGTGATATCAGGCAACGGAGCATCGCTTAGTCAGGGACAGAGACAGCTGCTTACGATAGCCCGTGCCGCTGTTGCGGATCCGCCGGTTATCATTCTTGATGAAGCGACGAGCTCGATAGATACAAGGACGGAGAGGATAGTACAGGAGGGAATGGATAAGCTTATGCACGGACGCACGAGCTTCGTAATTGCTCACAGGCTTTCGACCGTAAGGAATGCGGACTGCATAATGGTAATGGAGATGGGAAGGATAATCGAGAGGGGAACTCACGAGCAGCTCATCGAACAGAAAGGAAGGTATTATCAGCTGTATACGGGGCATAAAACCGAAGCAAGCTGATTGACATAATTAAAACAGGCAGAAGATATACTTTCTGAGGGGTATCCTGCAGCGCCGGCACTTAGCGAACACAAGTTGTACGCTGTGTGAGCTTAGTGCCGCTGCGCGAAGGCTAAGTGAAAACGTCCCCGAAGAAGTATTCTTCTGCCATTTTTTATAGATGCTGCCGCATTCACTATAAGAGTAAAGAATGCTGCGGCATTTGTTTGTATTGATTAACGGAAGTAGCGTACCGCAGCTTCGAACATACGGATGTCGTAGTTACCCAGTACGTTTTTGTAAAGGCTGCTTCCTACACGCTCGGAGTGTCCCATCTTTCCGAATACGCGGCCGTCAGGGGATGTGATTCCCTCGATAGCGTACATTGAGTTGTTCGGATTGAAGTGAACATCCGTTGTTGCGTTTCCGTCAAGGTCTACATACTGTGTTGCAATCTGTCCGTTTGCTGCGAGTTCCTTAATGAGCTTTTCATCAGCAAGGAAACGTCCTTCGCCGTGTGAGATCGGAACACTGTAGATGTCGCCTACATTGGTGTATGAAAGCCACGGTGACTTGTTCGATGCGATCCTGGTACGAACGATGCGTGACTGGTGTCTGCCGATCGTATTGAATGTAAGGGTCGGGCAGCTTGCATCGGTATCGATGATCTTTCCGTAAGGAACAAGACCGAGCTTTATAAGAGCCTGGAAGCCGTTGCAGATACCGCACATGAGACCGTCACGGTTTTCGAGAAGGTCGGTTACGTTCTCCTTGATAGCTGCATTTCTGAAGAATGCAGTGATGAACTTTCCGCTTCCGTCAGGCTCGTCACCGCCGGAGAAGCCTCCGGGGATAAATACGATCTGAGAGTTCTTAAGCTCTTTTGCAAACTCCTCTGTAGAAGCCTGTATTCCCGATGATGAAAGGTTGTTTATAACGATTATCTTCGGCTCGGCACCGGCATCGGCTACCGCCTTTGCACTGTCGTATTCGCAGTTCGTACCCGGGAATGCAGGTATAAGAACACGCGGTCTTGCAGTCTTGATATTCGGTACAGGATAGCTTTCGGCTTTATATTCGAAGTTGCATACAGGAGCCTTGCTGTCAGGAATGTTGCAGCTGTAAACCTTTTCGAGTTTGTTCTCATATGCTGCAAGGAGCTCCTCTACAGGAATGCTCTCATTCTTATATGAGAAGGCTTTTTCTGCTGTCTCTCCTATAATCACCATATCAAAATCGTCTGAAGGCATGATATCTGCGCCGTCATTGAGCTCAAGGATAAATGAGCAGTAAGCATATTTAAAGAGATCCTTAAGGTCAATACTGTCATTGTATTTAAAACCGAGCATATTTCCGAATGCCATCTTTGCAACAGCCTCAGCGATACCGCCGATTCCCGGAGTATAGCAGGAGACTGCTTTTTTCTCTTTAAGCAGTGAGGATACGGTATCCATGAGCTTTAAGAGAGAAGATGTCTCTGGAAGAGAGTTATTATCGTATTTCGGAGAAAGCATAACGACCTTATGTCCGACAGCTTTGAATTCCGGTGAAACGATATTTTCGGTTTTAGATGTCGTGACAGCAAAGGATACGAGTGTAGGAGGAACATCAAGATCCTCGAAGCTTCCGCTCATGGAATCCTTACCGCCGATCGCACCTACCTTAAACTCCATCTGTGCTTTGAAGGCTCCTAAGAGTGCGCTTAAAGGCTGCCCCCAGCGCTTACTGTCTGTTCCGGGTTTTTCGAAGTATTCCTGGAAGGAAAGATATACGTCTTTAAATTCCGCACCCGAAGCAATGAGCTTGCAGATAGATTCCGCAACGGCAAGGTAAGCACCGTGGTAAGGACTCTGCTCGGTTATGAAAGGATTGTAGCCTGCAGCCATAAGAGAGCAGTCCTCTGTGTGAGCCTTTTCTACGGATATCTTCTGGACCATAGCCTGTATCGGTGTGTGCTGATATTTTCCTCCGAAAGGCATAAGAACGGTTCCGGCACCTATGGTAGAGTCGAAACGCTCGGAAAGGCCTCTCTTTGAACAGATGTTAAGGTCTGACATAGCCTCGGTGTAAGCCTTGACAAAGCCTTCGGTGCAGGCAGTCTCAAGCTTCGGAAGCATTTTACGGGTATAAGCCGGGTTTTCAGGCTCTATCGTTATATGCTTTTCTGCACCGTTTGAATTTAAGAATTCACGGCTTATGTCAACTATCTTTGTGTCATTCCAGTACATAACAAGTCTCGGAGACTCTGTAACAGTCGCAACAGGACATGCCTGAAGGTTTTCCTTTTTTGCGAGCTCGAGGAATGCATCTACATTTTCTTTTTCGACAACAACAGCCATACGCTCCTGTGATTCGGAGATAGCAAGCTCTGTTCCGTCAAGGCCTTCATATTTCTTCGGAACCTTGTTGAGGTTTATTGAAAGTCCGTCCGCAAGTTCGCCGATGGCAACGGAAACACCGCCGGCACCGAAGTCGTTGCAGCGTTTTATCATAAGGGTTGCTTTTTTGTTGCGGAAGAGACGCTGAAGCTTTCTTTCTTCAGGTGCGTTTCCCTTCTGAACCTCAGCACCGCATTCCTCTACGGAATGTGAGGTATGTGCCTTGGATGAGCCCGTAGCTCCGCCGATACCGTCACGGCCTGTTGAGCCTCCGAGAAGGATTACAACATCGCCCGGGGACGGAACCTCACGACGTACATTTTCTGCGGGAGCGGCAGCTATGACTGCACCGATCTCCATACGCTTTGCGGCATATCCCGGATGATAAAGCTCGTCTACGATACCCGTTGCAAGACCTATCTGGTTTCCGTATGATGAATAACCTGCGGCTGCGGTCGTAACGATCTTTCTCTGAGGAAGCTTTCCGGGAAGTGTTTCGCTTACCGGAACGGTCGGATCTGCAGCGCCTGTTATACGCATTGCACCGTATACATATGAACGTCCTGAGAGCGGGTCACGGATAGCTCCGCCTATACATGTAGCGGCACCACCGAACGGCTCTATCTCTGTAGGGTGGTTGTGTGTTTCGTTTTTAAATAAGAGAAGCCATGGCTCTTCTTTTCCGTCTACTGTTATATCGATCTTTACGGTGCAGGCATTTATCTCTTCGGATTCATCGAGCTTATCGAGATATCCGTCCTTTTTAAGCTGCTTTACCGCAAGAGTTGCGATATCCATAAGGCAGATCGGTTTTGTACGGCCGAGAGCCTTACGTGTTTCGATATATTCATCGTATGCAGACTGAAGAAGCTCGTCATCAAATACCGCCTTGTCGATTATCGTTGAGAAGGTGGTATGTCTGCAGTGATCTGACCAGTAGGTATCGATCATCTTGATCTCTGTTATAGTAGGATT
>OQVT01002294.1_pt1 | contig 12339 bp, 9 predicted proteins | sample 1691561 | NCBI WGS metagenome assembly OQVT01 (sample SAMN03418260, study PRJEB22391) | human gut metagenome | biome: human-gut; feature: organic feature; material: feces | host: Homo sapiens | place: Tanzania | collected 2013-01 | reverse complement strand
CTACATCCTCAAAGTAATTCTGCAATGCCCAGAGCGTATCGTCGGCATCGAAGGCATCGTATCCATAGGAGAATCCTTTGTCGCATACACAGTTCTCAGGGGTGAAGCCGAGAGCCTTTACGGAGATGAACTTGAATATGGCACTGCCTACTCCTTCGATAAAATCAACAATGATGTTCTTCTTGGAATCCAAGATGCAATTGAAGGTCACAGAGGATGTACTATCAATATTATATGAGATTGCGAATCTATTATTAGTGACAGTAGCGGTTCCGATGGAATTGGAAGGGTCTGAAGCGAAATAACAAGTAATAGTGCTTCCAGACACGGTTCCTGTCATAGCACACAGAGAGGACAAGTAGATTGCACTACGGAGCTTGTATGCCTTATTATAGCACTTGAGTACTACATAGTCCTCTACGTCCTCTTTATCGTCTATAATCATATCGTAGGACTGCCCATAGGCTTCTATATGAATAGTGGTAGTGCCGAGTACAATATTCGGCGGTATAGCTACACCTGTATTATCTTTGGGGCAATGTGGAGCAGTATTCCAATACAAATCGGTGGAATAGAAATATGTTCTTTTTAATGACACTTCAGCATATGCGAAGGGGCGATTCCTTCCATACTCATATACCACCTTAGTGGTAATCTCTGAAGCATCCCAATAATAACCTGTAGGGTTATCTCTGTCGATGATGACTACAGGGGTGGATTCGGAACTCATACTATCACTTCGAAACCAATGGTTTATACACATTATAAAGATTATTGCCGTTCTTGAATCTTTCAGTCAGAGTAATGGAATATTCGATGAGTCCAGGTTCTGTTTCACTGAATGAAGCATTGAATGCTGTGAGAGCTACATTATAACACGTATCTTCTGGAAGCTCATATTTCTTCCATGTATTCAGGATACCATAATAGAATTGCCTTTCTCCGTCCACGTATGCGAATATGTCATTATATGTCCCATCGCTGTTGCTAGGTAGAGCAGATGATGTACTTACATGGAATACTGAAGATGTTGTAGGAATGCTCTTATGCATGAATCTTAAATCTGTAGGGTCGGAATTGGATATGTTGAAGGCATATCCCTTGAGCAGAACCTGCATATTGGACAGAAGCCAAGACATCCCAACATATGTGTATTTCTTATCCTTATACTCTGAGTCATTCGCAAGATTGAGCTGTTCGTATATGAAGTTCCAATTGTTGACTTCCTCTTCCCAATCATATCTTTTGCCAGTAATCTTGAATGTACGTACAGGACCGCCTGTATCGAATATCTGAGTTCTGGATGCTGGTTTATTCGGAATACCCATTGTAGCTGATTGTCCAGACACTCCTACGGATATCGAATCTACGTGCTTCAACTCCCAAGGACATAGGTAAACATATTTGATAGACCCGTCAGTATCCTTTATGAATACATATTCATTCTTGGGAACAGTTCCCCCTCCGTTCCTGTATGACAATACAAGATTGGAGAATACAACTCTATCCTTGGTATAGCTCTTGAATATGATTTCGAGGGATGTAGGGATATTGCCCTTTCCAGAAGAATCTCTCTTGAGAAATTTCTCATCCAACTTAAGTGTGAGCGTAAGTTCCTTGATTACATCTCCTGTCTTCCAATTTTTGTTCTTGATATTCCATTGTTCACTTTTAGTTTCCTTGTATTGTGATTTTCCATCCTCATCTTTATAGTTGAGCCTGATTGCGAAGAATCCAGTACGCATCTTTGCTGTAGGTGCAGTGGCGTTTATGCACTTGCAATCCAAGGTGATTATAAGAGAAGTAGAACCTATGACAGATGTGCTGAAGTCGGAGAAGGCATACTTTATAGAACTTGCAGTACTGAGCGCATTAGAGTCTCTTGTAAGTTGCAGAGAGCTGGTTTGGGAGTTGGTCAGGGCGAGCAATGTAGTAGAAGTGGGATTCCCGAAGAACTCGGACGTAGCAGATATCGTAGAGTTCTTGACTCCTGCTCCAAGAGATGAAGTGTAATCATTGTATGCCGTTTCAACTCTTATCTCTGTATAAAGAGGATTGCTGGAAGCATACGTTCCGAATCTGAACTTGTACTTGGAATCTTCACTCATTATATCCCTTCAACTGGTTCCTCTGTACGAGATTCAAGGTCACTCCGACCTCATTCGGTGCATCCATGCTCAGTGATATGTCGAAATCATTTAAGAAAACATACAGCTCTTTAGGAACGGCATTTATTCCGCACCCTTCATCTCTGAAACTTGAAAGATTAGAGAGGGAGGATTTCTTGATGGTTTCCGAAACCTGCGTTACATTGTAAACTCTCAGGACATAAGCATTATCCATCATTTGAATCCTTGTTCTCATAGCTGTAAGCTTCTCTATGAAGTATCTGTTGGAATAAAGAGGTGGCCATGTGTCTACATTAATCCAACTGCTTCCATTCCAAGCAATCAGCCTTCCCTTGGCATATTTCTTCCCATTGATTGTGAGCATGGTTCCTGTCGGTGGCCAGATGCGATACATATCTCCGATGAGAGGATTGGAAGGCAATGATGCGACAGTGATATCATCCTTATATGTAACTGGATTTACTCTCTGAGCAGATATGCTGATATTCATAACAGCTCCACCCACTCCATCCACGAAGATGGCTGTATCAGGAGTCTGTCCGAGGATTCCTGTGGTAGAAGAGCTGTAAGACATCGAAACAGGAAGAGAAGAGCTACTGCCTATGAACATGAAGTCATCATCTGTAATGGGAAGTTCTTTACTGTAAGGTCTGGTTGATATCCATAAAGAGTATCTGTCTTTCTCTATCGCCATCGAATCACCTATAATACGAGGTTCTGGATACGTCGGCCATAGTCTTACGCACAGTAGTCTTGAAATCGTTTCTTGAGATTATCTGGCCGTTGTACTGTACCGAGATTGTAGTATCCTTTCCAATCTCCTTAAGCTCGGTTTCAGAGAGCTTGTATTCTCCTTCCTTCCCTTCACCTGTGATGACAGGGATTCCACCGTTGTATGGGAATTTACCTCCGACAGACGCTGAAGGGGTCATATCTTTCAAGGCATCTTCAAGGGTTCTGGGGGCATCCTTTCCTCCTTCAGTAGTGGGGTTGTTGATGGCTTCCAGAGCTTCTGCCATAGCCTTTGCCTGAGAAGAAATAGAATCTATGTCAATCTCTTCCAAGTCGGATTGGTCTGCACCAGTGAACTTGCCGAAGAATTTAGCGATACGCAATACGCCTGTAAGAACTGATGAAATCAACTTGACCAGATTGGGAGCATTGGTTCCGAGCCATTTCATTACAGTAACTCCAAGGTCAAGGAATTTGGCCAATATCCCTGCCTTCAACATAGCTGTGAACGCATCGAATCCAGTCTCCAAGAACTCTATGATGCTATCCGAATTATTTAGGATGTTCTTAACGAAGTTAAGGGCGAATTGAATCAAACTTGGTAGCAATTTCAAGAACTTGGGTAGGAAATCTGTGATGAAGGTTACAGCAATTCCTTTAACCTGTTCCAGAATCCCTCCATCCTCTGTGAGCAATTGAGCGAAGCTTTCTCCGAGTGTCCTTCCAAGCTCTGCATACTTGTTTCCGTTCTCCACAGCCCAATTGAGGATATCAAGGACATATGGGAGCAGAACAAGTGCAAAGCTGTTCATGAAAGGCATGAAGAACAGTGTGAACGCAAGATTGAGCAAATCAAGGATGGCCTTGATTATAGGAGAGGTGAGAGCAATCTTTTTGACAATCTTGAACACTGCTTGGAGAGTGGATGCGAATATCTGGAATCCAGACTGTATGGCCTGAACTGCGATAGTAATGATTGAAGATACGATTCCCAGAATAGTAGAAGCGATAGCACCTATGCCCTTACCTATTCCGCCTTCATCTCCGCCTTCCTTCGCAGGAGTAAGGAGAGATGATATCATACCAGAAATGGAATCGAGAATAGAAGATATGAAAGACATGGAAGCCGTAGCCATCTGTGCAAGTCCGTTCATTGCGGATATGGCACCAGAGATGGGGTCATCCAGCATATTCCCGAATCCTTCTGCAATGGCTGAATAGGCATTTCCCATCGCTCCTGCGAAGTTCGCTACAGCTCCGTTGAAGGAAATCAATCCAGAACCTAATGCTGTGAATGCTTTGGTGAATACCTCGAACTTATCACTAAGACTGCTTCCAGAAGATTCCGAACCTGCTGGTTTGTTCAGAGATTTGTTAGCAACAGGTCTGAGTGAAGGAATGAGCTTCTTAGCAAGCTGTACTGCAATCTTGGAAGCATTGCCTTGGGTTTCCGCCAGTTTGCTACCTAAGCGTCTGGCTTCACTTGTATCGGAAGCCCTCCCTAACCCTCTTGCCCTCGGTTTGGCCGTACCCTTGGGCGAGGACTTGAGATATGCCTGAAGGTATCCAGAAGAAGCAACCACTGCATTGGTTACTTTCTTGAGAGAACTCATGATGGCTTTGTCAGGCTGTGTATTGGACTTCGTAGCTCTCTTGGTTTCCTTCTTCTCTTCCTTGATAACCAGCTTGTTGATGCTTGCAAGGGTTTCATTGATTTGATTGATAGCATCCTGCTCGGAAGGGTTGAGCTTGGAATAATCCCCTTGCGCATTGGCAATGGTGGCGGAATACTTCTTGAGTTCGGAAGTAAGTTGAGAGAATTGAGAAGGCATCTTATCGAGCTGTTTGGCTAAGCTCTTGAGGTTTCCATTCAGCTCTTGCAAAGCAAGGATACTCTGTGTCGTGCCTTCTTCACTCATTCAACCTTACTCCCTTGCTCCGCCTTGTGATTTCTTATCTGCAAACAATGCTTTGTTCACAGCATGAGCCATGACCTTCATCTGCCTTTCTTCTTTGGCATAATGGTCCACGGTAAGAAGTTTCACATCTTGGATTGAAAGCTTGTTCCAATCCTCGGAGGTCTTCCCTCCGTTCATCATCCATTCAGCTTTTATGGAGAGGTACTGGATGTCGGCATTGTCCGTACCATTCAGAACACCTCTCCTGTAAGCTTCCATCGCTCTTACTTCCGAGCCTTGCCACCTTTCTGCTCCAAAGGGAAGTCGGTACTCTCCTCAAGAACCTTCATTATATCGACGAGCAGTTCAACAGGAAGGGATACGACTTCATCATCGGTGAGTGGTCTCTTGGCTCCGTCCTCAATGGCTCTTACACACCTGTTGATGTAGAACGCCATAGTTTTGTAATTGTATCTGGTAGCCATGAGGTGCTGAAGGTCATCATAATCCTTGATTTCGATTCCATCATCATCTGCAAGGCTGTGAATGTAGGATGTGAGTTCAAGGGAGTCTCCGACTTGCATATCCCTAACGGAAAGCGCACCCTCTCCGCCGTATTTGGAGAGGTCGATTATCGTCTCGGTTGCCTTATTGGGAAGTTTGAAACCTGCCATGAACTCATCATCCTCTGGTTATAATATAAATGCTTCAGATTTCAACACTGGTAGTATCAGTGAACCCGACAACGAACTTGACTTTTCTGGGGCGAAGGTCAGGCTCATCCATGATAGCATTATCCACGTTGTAAGTCCTGTTGGCAGTACCGACGAAGACATCAGTGAGATAGATATCAAGGAACTCCGTAGCAGTAGGAACCTCTGCAGAAGTGTTGTCGGTTCTGATAAGCATCTTAGGGATGGGGAGAGGACGCTTGGCAATAGTATAATCCTTTGTGGTTCCGAACTCGTCGTACCCGTACATATAGCTCATATACTTGTTGGGGTCGTTGGAGTAGGTGGAAGTAGACATCTCGATTGTCTGCGCACCAAGAGCAACAGAGGAATAATACAGCTTCAGACAGTTACCGAGCTTGGTAAGGTTGTTGCTGATAGTAATCTGTGCGCTATCGGTCTGAGCAATGGCCTTATATCCGTCTCCATCTTTATCTACGGAAACACACCCTCCGACCATGACAACAGCAGGAATGGGGTCGAGAATCGCATTGTAATTGAACTCATCGTCTGTAAGCCTGAAGTAGTTGGAAAGAGCGGTTCCAGAGATAGAGAAGGAGATTCCAGCATCGCTTCCAGACTCATAAGAGATGTTGAAGTTATCAACCACACATCCGAGCAGGACTCCGACTTCGTTCTTTCCACCGAAAGTGGTATTCTTGTTAATCTGCTCGTATCCGATATCGAAGTACATAGGTCCATCGAGATTGACGTAGTAATGGACCTGAATCTTCATCGCAGAAGTTCCAATCTTCGTCTTATAGGAGTTGAACTCCTTGTAGGTTATAGGGGACGTATACTGAACATCTCCCGTCTTAACATAACCTACGGTAGTATCGGTAGGACTCGTGATGGAGGTTCCTGCGCTATTGACGAAAGTGGATGCTTTGGTAATCTCGGACATCTCTGACATGATGCCGTACTTAATCCACTCACTGCAAGAAGGAGCGAAAGTTCCATTGATAGTGAAGTCGATATCCATCATTCCAGAAGTTGCAACAGTGAACTCCCTCAGTCCGATATCCTGCTTGTAGTTGTTGTTCCTGTTACGATTGATGGAGATATCTATTCCTGCTCCGAACCTATGTTTAAGCTGATGAATGCAACTCTTAGCGGTAGAAGTTGCATTATAAACAGTGAAGCCAGTAGGTAGCTCGGCAGGACCTTCAGTGGTTCTGGTAAGCTTCCCATAACCGACATTTGCCCTATATCCAGACATATTATTCACCTAGGTTAGACTTTAAAAAGCCTATACGCCTAAATGCTAATGTAGAAATATAAAGGAGTTATTCGAATACGTATGTGAAACTTCTTTCACTCTGAAGTTCTTTCAGTACGGATTCAACCTCTTTCTGATTATGAACTCCCTTGTTGAATCTAAGAATGATGTTATTGTTTCCTCTGAATAAATCGAGTTTGGATTCAGGAATGGCGAACTCTCCCTGTCCAGCTTCTCCAAGCAGTCCTATATGTCCACCTCTCCTTCCATATATCTTTCCACCAGAAGCGAATTTGGACACATTGTTCTTGATACTGTCCAGATAGTCGGTGGCAGGGTCTATCCATTTCATTATGACATATGTGGCCGCACCTGCTCCTGCGCTACCTCCTAATGCGGCACCTGCCGCAATTGCGGCTGGTATACTTAAACCTAATGATACGATTGCTCCTGCAGTTCCCACTTGCGCTCCGCCAATCGCACCACACGCCGCACCTACCGAAGTCAGAATAGCGACTGCTGTTAACTTCATGTTGTTCAATGCCCATCCTGCGAAATTCAGAGACTTCTTTATAAGGTCTATGATGAAATCAGTAATCTTTATCATCAATCCCTGATTATTCGACATGAACTTGAAGACCTCTATTCCTATGTCAATCATCAATCCGATGATATTATTCGCTATGAGAACATTCATGGATGCTATTCCTACTCTCAATAGATTCATGATGTCTTCGGTATGACCAATGATGGTCTGAGCGAACAGAAGAATGAATCTTAGAAGAGCAGGAATAAGAGGTGCGAACTCTTTAATCATCTCTATGATTTGAGGTTCTAAATCCTTAATCTGTGTAACCAACGAAGACAATACTCTGTCGATATCCTCTCTCACAGAACTGTCTGCACTCTGCAACCATCCTACGAACACCATTCCCATTTCCATCAGCACAGATATGGTGTTCATAACAGCATCCATGATGGCATCTCCGAATGCTGTGAATAAGAATAAGAAGAACATGGATATCGCCAATGATACATATCCTAAGATGGACTTGAGTACAGGTGATGTTTCTGCGATGGATTTGAGCAGATTCAGAACCGAAGTGAGAGTGGAAGTGAACGCGGTGAATGTTGCTTGGAATACATTGGCAACCAGATTGGTTATTCCAGACATAGCAGATGTTAGAGTCTTGGCAATAGAACCTATCGCTACTCCTACCATCTTCAGAGGACTCATGGACTTCAATCTCTTACGGGCCTTCTCATCGGTATTCTTCTTGATGTTGCCGATGGTCTCAGAACTCATACTGAATGCCTGTGCAGTGAATGCACCTCCTGCAAGAACTACTCCGACCAATCCATTCATTACATTAACGATAGCTCCGATAGGATTGGTTTTGAAGTTCCCCCACTGCATCGAAGCCCCGACTGCATCTCCGAGATTCTTAACACCTTCTCCAAGAAGGTCACAGGACTTCTGGACCAAATCCCCTATCATCGGTCCGTATGAGATGATTCCTCCGAGTACTCTTGCAACTATCGGAATATCTTTATTCTTCAGAAGCACCTTGGCTTTATCTCTGGCTTCATCGGATGCGTCTGGCTTGTATCCACGTTCGATACCGCCTATGAAGTAACTCAGCTTTTTGAATACATTTCCAAGCAATACGAGTTCTTCAACACTGTATCTTCCAGGATACTTCCTTCCTTGTGTGACATTGGCGTTAATCCAGATGAGCATGGATAAAGAAGATTCCACCTTAGCATAATCTTCATCGGATAGCTGTGCCTTAGCATCTGGAAGGAAATGAGTGATATCTGAGATTAGAAATGCTGAAGTCTGTTTAACATAAGTCTGGAAAGGAGCTACGGTGTCGATAGGAATATCATCCAACCCATTAGCTTCGACTTGCTGTGCAAGCTGTCCAGAGAACCTGCTGAGCAACGTCATATCAGATGCCAGATTGGAGAAGTTATCTACCACTTTGTTGTAGGACTCTATCTTTCCAATCGTATCGAGCTTTACCTTTGAAAGAGCTGTAAGACCATTGAGGGTTGCAAGAGTGGCGACAGACTCTGCTACATCCATCTCCGCCCATCCATAGGATTTGTCAGGATTGGTTTTAAATTGGGGATTGTCCATGTAGTACATAGTCTTCACCTGTAGTGGGATTTTCCAGATTCCTCTGTAACAACATCCTTGATGAACTGTTCAGGATTATCCAGAAGGTAAACGTCATCGTTGAAATTTATAACAAGGTTGTTATGTCCTCTAATCAAATGAACCTTGGATTCGGGAATGATATATTCTGTTTCCTTCTCTGCTACGATGGAGAGTAATCCGCCAGGGGTAGCAGGGATGTAACCGCCTTCTCCGAACTTGAAGAACATCTCATAGAATGCGTATCCGATAGCGGTTCCGATAAGTCCACCTCTCAAGGCGTGTTTGGCCAATCCTTTCCTGAGCAGTTGTCCAGCAGTTTTGGATAGACCGAATGAAATCATCTTGGATACAACCCTTGTTGAAAGTCCCACGAAACCAGCCATGCCGAATAAAGAACCCAACGCTCCGCCCAACGCGATACAGAACAGAAGCATATGCTCCATGATGCTCGAAAATGCGTTTAAGCACATTTTTACTATAGCATTCGTCAATGAGAACATATCCATAACCAATATCGCATGAGTGTTGATGAAATCCATAATCTTGATTCCATAATTCAGGAGCATGGTTAGCAGGTTATTCTCAAGGAAGATTTCTCCGACTTCGATTCCCTTCTCCAACATATCGAACATCGTTTCGGAGTTTTCGAGGAATGTCTTTGTGAAGTAGGTAATGAACTTGATGAGGTCTGGAAGAAGAGTAGAGAACATCTCATAGACTACTTTGAATACTTCTTCCGCAAGAGTCTTCAATTCCTCTTTGTGTTCTTCGAAATACGTCGCAACGGTCTTAGCCATCATGTTGAAGTATTCTCCGAACATATCGGCGAAGTTCAATCCACTATCTCTTGCGAATGTGATAATCTGGAATACTATGTCGAGAAGTACATTTCCGAAAGCATTGAAGAATGGAAGGAAGAACATGGAGATGGCCAGATTGAGGATGTTGGAGATGGCCTTCATAACCTCAGATGTTCCTGCAATCTCCTTAAACATCTTCATCATGGAACTGAGTACATCAGTGAACATGGAGAATCCAATCTTGATGACCGAAGAAATAACTGTGAAGCCCAATGCGAATGCCTTGAATACAACTCCGATGATAGAAAGTATGGTTTTTCCTATCGCCATTGCGTTAGGATGTTTGGAGTTCCTGCGCTTCCTTCTCTTATCATACTCTTCTTCTTCATCGCCATCGCCAGAAGCCAATCCAGCCACTTTAGAGACGATACCGCTTACTACACCTATTGAAGCAGAAACTGCCGTAAAAGCCACGGAGATGCCGTTCACTGCGGTGTTAAGAAGTGACAAGAGAGATTGGAGGGGAAGTGATAGCAAATCTGAGAAATCAATCATCTGTGCCGAACTCAGGTTGAGCTTGGAGATGGATTTGGCGATTTCTTTGAGAGGGTCTAAGATGGTTTCAGATATCGTCCCTACCGCAGAAGTGACTTTATTCCATGCGTCGGGATTATGGATAAGACCTAATACCTTCTCTTTCAGAGTAGAGTCTTCGAAATAGTCATCCAGAAGCTCGTCTTCATCCTTATCATGAAGATACGAATCATCGAACTCTTCCGTATAAATCTCGGTATAGGCATTAGCGATATCCTGCATGGCAAGAGCGATGTTGAACTCGGCTTCTCTTCTCGCTCTTTCCTCCGCCTTCTTGCGCCTATCTTCTTCAATCTTACGAGCCTTCTCCTGCTCCCTCGGTCCGATTTGAGCTGTCTCCGACCATTGCTTGAACTGCTCGAATGGAATCTCTCTGCCTTCCCACGGTGCATGAGTGGCGTTGTATTCTGCTATCGCTTTTACAGCTTCAGATACGGATACATGGAGCGTTGCACATACGACTGCTACCAATGTAGCGTCGATGTCCTGACTTGCAAGTTCTGCATAGTCTATCTTGCTCTCGAATGCTCTGTATGCACCTCTGAGCGCGTTGACCTGATTGGCATGAGCTTGCCATACTTCTCTCGCACCGCTAAGCTCATGAGAGAACCTTCTTCCAGAACCGAAGATTGCATATCCGTATTCAGCAACCTCTTGGAAGCGGTCTCTAATCATCGGTTCAGAACCTTTGATGAATCCGCTACGGGAGATGGAATCCAATCCTGCAAGAACCTCTTGCATCGCAAGCTTGAGCCTTACGAGCTTCATCGTATTCTGAGAGTCGATATCAGCCCTGTAATCCTCTATTGTTACGATTCCTCTCTTGAGCCTTGTTATGGCCTTCTTCTGGTTGACAGACAATGCACTGTAGTTCCTCTCCATCGAGGTTATGATGTAATCGAACTGTCTCAGAGATTCATGAGTTGTAAACTGTTTGATGAACTCGGTAGTAACATCTGCAGTTCCCTCTCTTACATCGGCGAACCTGTCATAGCTGGCATCGCCTGTATCATTGATGTAGCTGGTAAAAGGAACAACAGTATGTATATCCTTAGCAGACTTGTACGGAGAATACTTCTTGTTGTTGGGGTTGGTATAGTTCCTTGTATTAGGATTTACCGTCTTCCTTTTACCAGCCATTCAATCAGTGTCCTTCGCGTGTGAAGCCAGGATATCTGTAGTTTCCATTCAAGTCCACATTCGGAAGCATGACGCAGTACTTCCTGAGAGTTATAGTGATGACCGAGTGGTAGAACTTGAAGGAAGGATAGACAGGAGTATATGCCGAAAAATACATTGTTTGCCAATCCCTCCACGGACGGAGCCTATAGTGTGCAAGAATATAGCGAATCTGGTCTGCGATGAGCATTGAATCCTCACGATTGATGGTTCTGAGGTCGATTCTCATGATTCTCGATGAAGATTCGGAATCGAAAGAGATTCCTCTCGGTTCAGAGATGATATCATCGGCATAGATACGAATCGCGCACTCTCCCTGCTTGAAATCGAAAGTAGAAGGGTCTACTGATTCATCATAGAAGAAGATAGACCTATCCTTCAAATCTCCTTTAGACCAGTTCTCGGTAAGGATACGATGAAGGGACTCGGCATCATCATCAATGTATCCCTTGAAATCATAACCGACAACAGTCATATAAATCGAAGGGAATATCATGATGGAGTAATATAAAGGGAAAGAGGTTTGAAAGAGGTTTCAGGCATCAGTTATCGAATCTGAAGACGACTCTCATCTCGTAGCTTCTGACGATGCTTTTCTTGATAGGGTACATGAGTTTGCATCCCATAATATCTGCCTTTTCCAGACAGTCGAGGTATTCCCCGTAGGACATATACTTCTCTCCCCAACACTCATACTTTTCCAGTATCTCTTTCGTAAGCCAATTGACCCCTTCTGGATACCCAGGAATCCCTTTGCTCTGAAGGATATCGAAGAAGTCATAGCACCTCGGAGAATGGAGGATAGCTATAGGCTCCCAAAAATCCGAGTTGATATACTTGTCATTGGCTTCGATTACTATCGTACAATCTGTTCCCATATCTTCACGCTCCTG
>OQVT01002292.1_pt1 | contig 12341 bp, 10 predicted proteins | sample 1691561 | NCBI WGS metagenome assembly OQVT01 (sample SAMN03418260, study PRJEB22391) | human gut metagenome | biome: human-gut; feature: organic feature; material: feces | host: Homo sapiens | place: Tanzania | collected 2013-01 | reverse complement strand
AGAAGAATATCTCTTTTCACTGTTCCCGACATACATTCGGAATTTTGGTGCAGGCGTAACTACCGGTGCACCGCTCTGCTTAAAGAGTGCCTCCAGCATATGATCTGTCGTCACATTCTCAAAGGTATAACTCGTCACCGCACCCACGCTGTTACCGTCGACCTTCACAGCATCGACCTCGTAGCCTTCATTGGGTGTGATGGTAAATGTCTGGTTTCCTCCATCCGATACCTCCACCATGCCGTCCGGGGACACACTTCCCGCATCACCAGAGGATACTGTGATGAAATGCGATGTTGCATCGATTGCCCTTATGGTTATGGTGATCGTCGTAGCAAGAGAGACTCCATTCGGGTCAATCGTATCGGGACATGTCACCGTACCGTTCAATGTCACCGTCTGTTCTGTCTCCAGAGCCGGGTCATAGCTTCCCGCTGCCGGGGTTGTTGTATCCCATGCCACCGCCGCTGTCGTCACTGTCCCGCCTTCGGTCACAATAGCCACCGTTTTCGGCAGCCCCATGTTCTCATAGGCCGTTCCGTTCTTCACGACGCGGGATGACGGAGCCGTAATACTTACAAGCTTGTCCTTGCCCGTCTCGGCAAACTTTATCCACACCGTGACTGCTGTGATCGTTCCGTCATTATTCGGCTGATCCGTCTCGACTTCCGCCACAGTTCCATTCACGGTTCCCGTAACAGCCGGACTGAATACACGGCCGTCATCTGCTTTCAGCTTTACCAGTACGGCATAGCTTGTTTCATATCCCGCTGTTGTGACACCGGTCGTAAGATCTGCTGTCTTCCACTCAACGCTCTGAATGCTTACTCCTTCCGTTGCACAGTCAGCCGTTGTATCCAGTGCTTTTCCCGTTGCCGGGGCATCGATGCCTGTGACAGCCACCTCCGTGATCTCCTTAATCGGCTCATTAATGTTATAAACATAAGTCGCAATCTCGCTGTCCGGCATTCTTTCTTTTACCGCTATTGCCTTAATGGTAATCGTAACATTCTGTCCCTCCAATCCCAAAACATCGATTGGCGTTACATACTTCTTCGTATTTCCATCCGGTTTACCGTCTACTAATGCCGGGTCACTTCCATCCATTGTATAGTAAATGGCTGCTCCCTCTGTGGCTGATGTCAGACTTACCTTCTGAGACTCTGTATAGGAGCCCCCTGCCGGATCCGCCTTGGGGTCTTCCACCTGATTCTCCGCTTTTACGATCACATCCATCTTCACCGTGCAATCGACACCATTTTGATCAATATCGTACGGTGTCACGTTTCCCGTTAATGTAAATTTCTGCCTTGCAGGCGAAGTCGGATCGTAATTGGCCTTCGCCTCCGAGATCTCCCACGCCACTTTTGCTTCCGTTACCGTCTTACCCTTTGTCACAATACCTACCTTTGTGGGCAACTGGTTCTGTATGTCAGCCCAGGAGGTTTTGTTTGACACATAGCGCGGCTCCGGAGCAGTAATACTTTCAAGCTTATCTTTTTCCGTGTAGTTCTCAAAGGTATAACTCAATACGATCGTTTTGTAAGTGTCTTTTTTAATAGACCCAAACCTAAGATACCTCTTTCCAGTGCTGTTGTCATCATATACCACTCTTGCTTCCACGCTGGTAATTGTATCATCAAATGCCCAGTTATCCCATGCTGCTGCTGGCTGCAATGTGATGTTTATGGTATATTTTTCGTAATACCCTGCAATTGTAGCAGGTGTACCGTCTTCTGCTGTCCAGCTGACATCCTTAACACTTACACGATTGTTTGTACAGGTTACTTCCGTATCAAGTTTTTCTCCTGCTGCCGGTTTGATAATATCTTTAATTTCAATAGAAGAAACTATAGAAGAACCCAACGTAGATAGGGTCCTGAACTCTGTAATTTCACAAGGAACGCTCGCATAATCCGTTGCGCCTGCACCGCTTACATGCTCCGCAAGAAGATATAAATGATAGTCTCTGCCTAAGGTCTTATTCCTCAGAGCAGACGGAAGCACAAACGTACCGGTGCCGGCAGATTCCGGAGATGACTCCAGTCCCTGCAATGCTCCGTAATACTGTATCTTTGCTCCCTCATCCCCATACTTCTTATCCGTGATCATTACGGATATCTGGTTCACTTTCTCTTCCCCGGACGCATTATCCGTATACTGGTAAGGAACCTCAATCGTCTGGTCAGGATATCTTGATACACGCTTATCCTCCTGCACTCCAATTGTTTTCCTGTCATCCTTCAGGGTCAGCCTCCAGATCTTAGCACCTGTATATGCTTTCTCATTCCTCTCACTTACAAAGGACGTCTTGTCCACACCCTTCGTAGTGGTAAACAGCACGGCAGATAAATCCAGACGAAAAGCAGGGCTTACTTTTATCTGGTCTGTAGTAACCGGACTGCTCTCTATTCTGCCCTCTGTATTGACCGTTGCAACCTTAGTGCCGTCAGCAGAGTCAGCAGAGCGCAGCCACCAGGATGTGTCCTGTTTTCTTTCACAGGCATCCTCATACAATTTGTCAGCCTCGTATGCGCTGAGCAAAAAGATATGGTCTTCTGCCGTCTTGTCGTTATAGTTCGTCCTTCTTATAGTATAGTCCGCTTTGTCGCTGAGCGTTGTGTTTATTATCGCTGATCTCTCCAGCTTACTGAAGGCAGTTGTATAATAAGTACCATTCAGCCATGTTTCTGCTGTACTGCCGCTCCATTGGTTACCGGAGGAAGCAAACGGCATGGTCTCCTTACCACCGCCATGCAGCAATACGCTTTTATCATCCTTGTCAAGCACATGGTACAGGGCAGATTCACTTCCATAAGATACCTGTACCCCCTCTGCTTCGTTCCATCAATTTGATCCTGCCCTATCTTTACCCCTTCTATCTGACCGATGCAACGGACGGGGGGATCAGAGACTTGTCTCGAACGGCCCTGGAAAATGCATATGATATTCTCCGTGTCTTGGAGCGGGAGCATCAAAAGGAATTTAACATTGCACTCACACTGGGACGGCTGGGGGAGGCTCTAGTCGCGCCACGGGTCCCGGATCGCGGTGAACGAATGAAATACGATCCAACGCTGGCTGCATCCCTCTATCTGAAAGATGATATTGCTCAGTTGGAACGAATTTATCGGAAAGAAGGTCAGCGCTACTATGATCTATAAATCTTGGCATGGTTTTTGTCTATGTGGGGAGGAGGCAGACTTCCCATCAGAAGCACAAGTTGTTTCCAGTCCCTTTGCGCCCCTTGTATTTTTGGTTTGGCGAGACCCGATGAAACACCGCGGATACTTCGCCATTCATAGCTTGGAAGAACTGACGGAAGAAGAAAGTATTCGTTGCCTTTGTCCCTGTGAAGCTGCGTTGCCGGAACAAACATCGGAACCGTTGGCCAAATTTGTCCAAGAGCATGGAGCCGGTGTTTTGAATCTGGCTTTTCAGCGTGCATTTCCCTGGCTGCTGTCTCAAGCGACGCAAAAACACTCTGGCTTTAAGATCACGCTCGTCGGACTGGGCGATGTTGGCGGAACGGTTCTGACTGGCCTAAAGCTGCTGGGGCAAGAGATCGACGAGATCGCGATCTTTGACCCAAATCAAGCCCAGTGTGCCCGTTATGAGATGGAAATGAACCAGATCCTTTCTCCGGATGGAAGGCCCTTGCCAAACGTAACGATTTGTCCAGAAGAGGAACTATTTGATTGTGATCTTTTCGCATTCACAGCGTCCCGCGGTGTCCCTGGTCTAAACAGCGGGGTAAAAGATGTTCGTATGGCCCAGTTTGAAGCCAATCGGGACATGCTGGATCACTACGCCAAGTTAGCCAGAGCAGCAAATTTTCAGGGAATCTTTTGCCAGATCTCTGACCCCGTAGACAATCTGGCTCGCTCTGTATTCCTAGCCAGCAACCGGAATGAAATCAGACAATACGATTTCGCCGGCCTGCTCCCGGAGCAAGTACAAGGGTTTGGCTTGGGCGTCATGGCAGCTCGTGCTGCTTACCTGGCGCGAAAAGAAGGAATCGATTTTACCAAAGGCCAAGTCTATGGCCCGCATGGTCAGGGATTGATCGTTGCCAACGATAGAGGCAACGGATATGACACCGTGCTTTCTGAAACCTTGACCCGCCTGACGCGGGAAGCTAACTTGCGTGTGCGGGAGCTTGGTTTTAAGCCATATATTGCCCCAGGCTTATCCTCCGCTGCCATTTCTCTGGTTCGTCTGCTGCGCGGGCAGGACCATTACGGAGCAGTACCCCTAGACGGAGCCTACTTTGGTTGTCTCAGCCGCTTTACCACACTGGGGGTCTCCCTGGTGCGGGAAGCGATCCATCCAGCTCTGCTGGACCGGCTGTCTGTGGCCCACCAGAGCCTGCGGGAGTTTGATGATGTATGAGCGAATTATTGACGTTGATCCGTGTAGGGGATACCCCGCGCATGGAGTCCTTACTACACAAAGCACTGTCTGGTATTCCCTATGAAGAAGCATCTCCCCAAAATCAAGCACTCCATAACCGACGCATTTTGTTTGTTGTCGGTATCGATAATCAAGGCCCTGGAACGGACTTTTACCGTCTCGTCCGCTGGCTGCGCCGCTGGACCAACAGCTTAACCGGCTCGGTCGCTGGGATCGTGGTAGATGGCAGGGGAGAGCTATACACCAAGCAAGCGGCGCAGACATTGGTAATGGCAGCCAATCTGGCTGGGTGCGCTTTTCTGGGAAAGCCGTTGGTAGAAGGAACGGGGTCCCTCTACAATCAGCATATTCTAGCTAAGCGTCTTGGAGTAAGTTGGGAAGCCACATACTTCCGCCGTGTGCGAGAACTGGCGCAGCGTGTATTGGCCTTTACGCCACCTACTTTTGCAAGGCCACGGCTTTTGATGATCCATGCGTCGGACAACCGGCGCTCCAACACCGTTTGGATCGGCCGACAAGTCCTGCAAAAACTGACCTCTCCTTTTTCGTTTCGTGAGGTCTCCCTGCAAAATGGGACCATTCAAGATTGCCGCGGGTGCTCTTATACTGCATGCCTCCACTTCGCTCAGCGGCACACCTGCTTCTATGGCGGTGCCATCTCCACAGAGATTATCCCAGCTATCGAAAATTGTGATGCTATGTTATTTCTCTGCCCAAACTATAATGATGCTGTGAGTGCAAATATTATGGCACTCTTCAATCGCTTAACCAATCTACTGACGCAGCGCGACTTGTATGATAAGTATCTATTCGGAATCGTCGTTTCTGGATATTCTGGCAGTGATCTAGTTGCCCAACAGTTGATGGGAGCTATGTGCTTTAACAAAACAACGATGCTTCCGCCCCGCTTTTGCCTGATGCAAACAGCCCACGATCCAGATTCTGCAAAAAACATGCCCGACATTCAAGAACGTATCCAGGCTTTTGCTGCCAATATGGAATCCGTTCTGCTTGGCCAGGGGGTAAAAAGGACTGTTTGAACAGAGTCCACATAGCGTATGACCTTTCTGGTGGCATTTTCAACAGGAAAGCAGCGACAAAAACAAAGAAGCTCCTGCCTTGTCGACAGCTGACAGGGCAGGAGTTTTATTTATGTATTTATGTAAAGTGTATTTACTTTACACTTTTGGACGAATATAATAGACAATACAGGGACGCCCGCCGGTGCTGTAGTCCATGTCACTATCAATGATCTGTTGCTCCACAAGATAGTTCATGTATCGCCGCACCGTGACCACAGAAAGGCCTACATGACTAGCCACATCATCACAAGTATACCCTTGCTTCTGGTTGTTGCGTAGATAGTCCTCAATACGGTTCATCGTCTGGCTTTGCAGGCCTTTTGGCATCGTGTGCCCATTTTGGGCAGGTGGGTTGATGTGCAGCAGCGCATGATCCAACATATTCTGAGTAAACTTGCCGCTGTGGATGGCTTCCCGCCGGTTGCAAAAGGTGTGCAGTGCCAGCTGGAAACGTTCATATCCAAAGGGCTTGATGAGGTAATCCGCAACACCCAAACGCATAAATGCCTCAATGGTTGCAGCATCGTTGGCCGAGGTGACCATAATAACATCCGCATCCACACCCTCAGCCCGGAGGGCACGCAGCAGCTCCAAGCCGCTCATTTGGGGCATGTACACATCCAAGATGATCAGATCCACCGGATTACTTCGCAGCCAGAAAAGGGCCGGGTGTGCAGCGGAAAAGGTGCGGACTACCTGAAAGCGGGAGTCCTTCTCTACATAGCGCTTGTTCAGTTGCGTAATGACTGCGTCATCTTCGATAATGACAGTGCGATACAAAGCAACCATCTCCTTTCTCTTAGGGCTGGGATCGGTCGTTGAGCGTAATGATAAAAGAAGTCCCCACACCTGGTTCCGATTCGACCCGAATCGTTCCATTGTAAGCGTCCAGCGTATCTTTTATCAAAGAAAGGCCTGTACCACGGCCCTCACCTTTCGTCGAAAAGCCACGCTCAAAAATATGTTGCTGGACCTCCTGTGTCATGCCGGGGCCAGTATCATCTACACTGAGCAGTAGCCCACGAGCCCCTTCTCGGATGCTGACAGTAACCTCACTGGGCACATCAGAGGGTGCACCCTGTAAGGCATCAAAGGCATTTTCGATCAAATTGCCCAGCACAGTAATGAGACCGGACAAAGGAAGAAATTGTCCGCTGCCCTGCAATGCGCTGGCCGGATCCAGCGTAAAGGTAATGCCAAGCTCTGCAGCACGATAGGCTTTTCCAATGAGCAAGGCGGCGACAGAGGAATCCTTGATCCGATCTGCAACATAACCAATGGACTGGGTGCGGGTCTCTGTGATCTGCTGGACGTATTCCTCCGCTTTCTCCGTCTCTCCCAGCTGGAGCAGGCCCAGGATCACATGGAGCTTGTTGGTAAACTCGTGGGTGTTGGCACGGAGGGCTTCGACAATGTGCTGCACACCAGTCAGGTCCTGTGCCAGTTTCGTCACTTCGGTCCGGTTACGAAAGATAGCAATGGCCCCCTCCACTTTACCTTCGTTCAAAAGGGGGAGACGGTCCGAAATGACCGAAACGTGCGTAATGGATTTCAAACTGATATTGTACTCTGCTTTTCTAGTCCGCATGACCCGTGGGATCGTAGATTGTGGATAAACCTCACTGAGAGAGCGGCCTACCGCTTTGACTTGGTCGATCTGTAAAATTTGGGACGCCGCTTGGTTCAGGTAGGAAACCTGACTGTTTGCGTCGATAGCCAGCAGGCCTTCATCTAAAGCGTCTAAAATATCCATGCGCTGGAGAAACATCGTTCGGAAGGTATCTGGCTCATACCCCAAAAGCTTTTCTTTGATATTTCTGGACAACCGCAGGCTAAGAAAGCTTCCCGCCCCCAGAGCCACGATCCCGGCCAGAAGATGAAAGCTGATCATCCGAAAAACTGTCGTGCGGATCGATTGGACATAAATCCCAGCCATAGCGTAGCCAATATGCTCCCCAGTCGTATCCGAGTAGAGGGCTAGGTACGCACAGGTGTCAGCTCCAGAGGGTGCTTCACTGTCATAGAACAGGACTTCTCTGCTGTTACGAAACCATTCTATCACATAACTTCCCAAAGGAGAGAGCAGTGCAGGATCATCAGCACCTGTCGCCAGATCATAAAACGCCACAGGCTGTCCGTCTTTATCATACACAGCAAAGAGATCCAGACTAGAAACGTTCACGACGGCTCGCTGAATATAATCTCCTGATCGCGCCTGGTTAATATCCGCCATCAAAATTGGGCTGTTGGCCGCCATTTGCACTGCGCTGGACAGCGTCTGCTCCCGTGTCCGGCTCTCTTGGATCATATTAAGGGCAAAGCTGGCTCCCAAAGAAAGGAGAAGCGCCAGCAGAATGCCAGAGAGAAGCATCTTTCGCACACGCTGATAGAGTGGCAGTTTCGTATGTTTCTTTTCTTGCATGGGGCAAGGACCTCACAGATCAATATTTTTCTTATCATACCACATACTACAGAATCAATCAAATTTTTCTTTTGTGTAAAACATCTGTTCGCAAACGCTAACTTGCAAGATAAAAACTCTGCTCATTCACTTCTCACCTGTATTCTTTACTTTTTTAATCTTGATTTTTACAAACTTCAGACTAAAATAAGAGCCGATTTAAGAAAGGAAAAAGAGGTGATGTTGTATGGATGAGATCAAGGCGGCGCTCAGCGAAAAGTTAGGTAGCAAGGTTGCCTTTGAGATTCCGCTCTTCGGCGGCATCCCGGTGCCACAGTCGGCCCTGGTCACTTGGGTCATCATCGCGCTATTGACGGTCTTTGCTATCTGGCTGACCCATGGTTTACAAAAAAAACCAGGGCGCCGACAGATGGTTGCAGAGCTGATGGTGGGATTCATCAACAACTTCTGTAAGGGAACTTTGGGGGAAAAGCACTGGAGAACTTTCGCTCCTTACCTAGGTTCCATCGGGCTATACCTTGTGGTTTCCAACCTATCTGGGCTGGTAGGCGTGGACCCTCCCACAAAAGACCTGAACGTGACCGCTGGTCTGGCCGTGATGAGTGCTGTGTTAATTTATGGTGCTCAATTCCGGTACCATGGTTTAGGCGGTGGACTCAGAAAGTTCGGACAGCCTGTAGCGATCTTAGCCCCACTAAACGTTATGGAGATTGGGATTCGGCCACTCTCGCTTTGTCTTCGTCTATTTGGCAATGTGCTGGCCGCGTTCATCATCATGGAGCTGATCAAAATGGCGGTCCCCGCCGTGCTTCCAGTTGCATTCAGCTTGTACTTTGATATTTTCGACGGGATCTTGCAGGCCGTGGTGTTCGTCTTCCTGACGACGCTCTTCTTAGCAGAATCCTTAGAGGATTGACCTGAAAGAACACAACAACACGAACACAATAACACAAACCAAAGAATTTTTTAGGAGGAATTGATTATGGGTATCGTAGCACTTGGCGCAGGCATTGCCGTTTTAACTGGTATCGGCGCAGGCATTGGCATCGGTATTGCCACCGGGAAATCCTCGGAAGCCATCGCCCGTCAGCCGGAGCAGGCTGGACAGATCAGCAAGAACCTGATTTTAGGCTGCGCTCTGGCAGAAGCCACCGCAATTTATGGTCTGCTGGTGGCCATCCTGCTGATTTTCATGAGCTGATCGGGGGCGTAGCCAGATGAATGTTCTGAATTTAAACGGGCAGATCATCTGGGTGTTCGTCAACTTACTGATTCTATTCCTGCTGATGAAAAAATTCCTGTTCGGCCCCATCACGCGGATGCTGGACGCCAGGGCTAAGGGTGTTTCTGACACCCTGGACCAGGCGGATGCACGTCTAGCCGAGGCCGAACAGTCAAAGCAGGAGTATGACGAGCAGTTGGCTGACGCCCGTAGTCAGGCCGCCCAGATCATCGCGGAATCCCGTAAACGGGCAGACCTGGCCTACAGCCGCCGCATGGAAGAAGCGAAAATGTTACTGAAAATGACCGACTACAAAAGCCATGTCATCGGAACAATGGCGATACCTTTCGTAGGCTGATGCGTCTTGTCATTATAGGCATAACCGATATTGTTGAATCCGATGCCGTTCACATCCTTCTGCAAGGTCTCAGCAACACCCGGATCTCCAAACACGCCTGTTCCCTTCAGGTCTTCCTGCTTCTTGCCCAGAAAGGCAGCCCAGGTTTCAGCAGCACCACAGGCATCACTCCGGGTATAGACATTCAGTTTCGTCTTTCCTTCCCAAATCGCCTTAGCCTGCTTCTGACTCAATCCTGTCTTCTGTAATTCTCGATATGCGGGATTATGTGCATTGATCGTCGCCACCACGGCATCCTTCGCCACTGCAAACGCCAAGGCCCCTTTCTCCTTCTCCTGCGGTTTCAGTTCGCGGCTCACCATCGCAATATCCACCTGGTCGGCAAGCACATCGGTAATGCCCTTTCCCGCTCCACCTGCAGAAATATCAATATCTACATCGGGATGAAGCCGATGAAACTCATCCGCCCACTGTATCGCCAGGGGATAGAGAGCAAAAGCACCCGACAGAGTGATGTATCCACTCAGCACCTTCTTGCCGTCCGCATCCCGCTTCACTTCTCCCCTGCTGCCGCAACCCGCTAACAGTAAGGAAGTTCCTGTCACTATGATTCCTATGATTCTCTTTCTCATATCTATACCTTATTATATATATTACTAACTGGCTGCAAAGGTATAAAGATTATCCAGAAGGAGCAATACCACGTTTGTACCATTCTCATATACCACACATAGGGTATGCAATTACCCTACATGGGGTATTGTTTAGCTGCCAAAATCGCCGTACCTTTGCACTCGAAAATATGAAGTATCAAACTTCAGAAAACAAGAAGTATTAACTTGGAGGATTACACCTTATTATATATAGGGGTATGAATCACAAAATATAGGAGATAAGGACATGAATACAATGTTTGCTCACGAGGCTCATACACAGCTCGACACCAAGAACTTGAATGTTTATATCAATGGTGCCCAGATTCTGAAGGATGTGAACGTTCGCATCCCAAAGAACAAGATTACCTGCATCATCGGTCCTTCCGGTTGCGGCAAATCTACACTCCTCCGTACCTTCAACCGATTGAACGACCGTGTGGAAGGCTTGAAGATGAATGGCGAAGTGAACCTGGGTGAGAACAATATCCTCAAGGCTAGCAGCAGCAAACTCTCTGAGGTACGCCGTAACATCGGCCTCGTTCCTCAGCGCCCATGCCCTCTCCCTATGAGCATCTACGACAATGTGGCTTACGGTTGCCGCATCCATGGTATCAGAAACAAGAAGAAGCTGGACCATATCGTAGAGCATTATCTGAAATCAGTAGGCCTCTGGGAGGAAGTGAAGGATAGACTGAAGAGTCCGGCTTCCAAGTTAAGTGGCGGTCAGCAGCAGCGCCTCTGCCTCGCCCGCAGCCTTGCCGTAGAGCCAAGCTATCTCCTTGCCGATGAGAGCACTTCCGCCCTCGATCCTATCTCCAGCAAGAAAGTAGAACAGCTCTTCACGGAACTGAAGAAGGATTACAGCATCGTGATGGTAACCCACACCCTCCGCCAGGCACTCCGCATCGCCGACCATGTCATCTTCATGTATCTTGGAGAGGTCATCGAAGAAGGTAGCGCAGAAGAGGTCTTCCATCATCCGAAGCACGAACTGACACAGGAATATCTCAACGGCGCATTCAGCTAGAATATCAACATAAAATAAAACAATACGATTATGGCACAGATTATTGTAAACGACGAAAAGCAGGAAGTAACACTTCCTTTGACATTGGCAGAACTCATCAAGATCAACAAGGTGTTCCAGCCAGAGATGGTAACCATCCAGGTGAACGAAGATTTCGCCGAGAAAGAGGACTACGAAAAGATCCAGCTCAAGGATGGCGACCGTGTAGATTTCCTCTACTTCATGGGAGGCGGTGCTTGCTAAATACTGCTGTATGAGCATAAACTGCTATACAAAGTAACTTTTTTTCTAAAGAAAAAAGACATAAAGTACAATAAATGGCTTATTGGATAGTTAATATATATAAGATTACGTCGGTCGTTAATGTACGTTTTTGTATCGTTGACGCATATCATAAGTCTAGTATTCATCCATAAAAGAAATCAGAAGAAAAAATGATAGATTTAACAGAAGAACAGATAGAAAGATACAGCCGCCACATCCTCCTTCAGGATGTAGGACTCGAGGGACAGGAAAAGCTCCTCAATGCCAAGGTGCTCATCATTGGTGCCGGAGGCTTGGGTTCTCCAGTTGCCCTCTACCTCGCTGCGGCTGGCGTGGGACATATCGGTATCGTGGATGCCGATGTGGTTGACCTCAGCAACCTGCAACGACAGGTCATCCACCAGACCAAGGACTTGAACACCCCTAAGGTGGAAAGCGCCAAGGAGAAGATGATTGCCATCAATCCGGATGTGGAGGTGACAACCTACCATACCTTCCTCGCCTCAGACAATGCCGAGGAAATCATCAAGCCATGGGATTTCATCATCGATGGCACAGACAACTTCCCTGTGAAGTTCCTCATCAATGATGCCTGTGTGCGCCTGGGCAAGGCATTCTCGCATGGCGGCATCCTGAGATTCCAGGGCCAGACCTTTACCCACCTGCCAGGCACGGCATGTTACCGCTGCTTCTTCAAGGAACCACCTCCAGCAGGCGCTGTTCCTACCTGTAGCCAGGCAGGCGTCTTGGGTGCCATCGCCGGTATGCTCGGAACCATTCAGGCAGCCGAAGCATTGAAGTACTTCCTCGGTGTGGGCGATTTGCTCACCGACCGATTGCTCACCTTCGATGCCAAGACGATGAACTTCCGCACCATCAAGGTGAAGAAGCGTGCAT
>OQVT01002287.1_pt1 | contig 12359 bp, 10 predicted proteins | sample 1691561 | NCBI WGS metagenome assembly OQVT01 (sample SAMN03418260, study PRJEB22391) | human gut metagenome | biome: human-gut; feature: organic feature; material: feces | host: Homo sapiens | place: Tanzania | collected 2013-01 | reverse complement strand
TCGCTACCGGGACTCTGTCGCCCAGTGCCGACAGGATGCACACTGCGAATGCGATATAAAGGGCATAACAAGCATTAAGTGCGACATTACGGATTCACAGCAGATTAAAAGTGCAATATCACAAATAGACAAAATAGATATTCTGATAAATAATGCCGGCTTCGGCATTTCGGGTGCGGTGGAGTTTACCGACACGGCAGAGATGAAAGCGCAGTTTGAACTCAACTTTTTTGCACAAATCGAGGTCACAAAAGCCGCTTTGCCAAAGCTTAAAGAAAGCAGGGGCAAAATACTTTTCATATCCTCCGCGGCATCTGTTTTTTCCATTCCCTTTCAGGCATTTTATTCGGCAAGCAAGTCCGCGGTGGAATCCGTCGCCTTTGCAATGAGGAACGAGCTTAAGATGTTCGGCGTTTCCGTCGGTTGCGTAAGGCTCGGCGATATAAAAACCGGCTTCACCGACGCGAGAGAAAAAAGCTTTAAGGGTGACGATGTTTATAACGGCCTTATTTCGCGCAGTGTTTCTGTTATGGAAAATGACGAAACAAACGGCATGGACCCGAAAGATATTGCCGCCGTGATATTTAAAATCTGCGCGCACAAAAAACTGCCGCTTGTTTCGGTTGCGGGCTTACAGTATAAATTTTTATGCTCACTTCAAAAAATACTGCCTGCCTCGGCGGTCAACGAGCTTGTCGGCAAGCTCTATATGAAAAAACGGTAAAACACATTGCTCAAGGGCTGCCGCAGACTGCGGCGGCTCTTTTTGCGGCATTTGTGAACAAGATGTAAAAATAGCGATAATTCATATTGCAAACCTTGCATTTTTAATGTATAATAAATTGGTTATAAGTATATAAAGAGAGGTGCGGTCTTTGGACGGCAAAAGCAAAGAAAAAAAATTTGAAGTTCCTTGTGCGGAACTTGAAAAACAAAAAGAATATTCCGCTCTTGCCGGCTCTGTTCTCGCATCAAAATACCCTGACAAAACTCCCCTCGCCATGGTTCACACCTACGGCTGTCAGGGCAACGTATCGGACGGTGAAAGAATAAAAGGCTTGCTCGCCGAGATGGGCTACGGCTTCACGGACGATGTTAAAGAAGCCGACCTTGTGCTTTACAACACCTGCGCCATAAGAGAACACGCGGAGGACAGAATTTACGGCAACGTCGGTGCGCTCAAAAACATCAAAAAAGCAAATCCCGACCTTGTCATTGCGCTTTGCGGATGCATGATGCAGCAGGACAAGGTCTGTGAAAAAATCAAAAAAAGCTACCCGTTCGTAAACCTTGTTTTCGGCACTCACGTCATTCACCGCCTGCCGGAGTTTTTATACTCTGTTCTCAGCAGCGGCAAAAGAGTTTTTTGCTCGCCGGACGGTGACGGTGTTATCGCAGAGGATCTCCCCGTTAGGCGTGACAGCAGCATAAAGGGCTGGCTGCCGATAATGTACGGCTGCAACAACTTTTGCAGCTACTGCATCGTTCCCTATGTCAGAGGACGCGAGAGAAGCCGCGAGAGCGAAAAGGTAATCGAAGAAGCAAAGGCGCTCATAGCCTCCGGCTGCAAGGATATTACCCTGCTAGGTCAAAACGTAAACTCCTACGGCAAGACATTGTCGGACGGCACAAATTTTGCATCTCTTTTGAAGCAGATAAACGATTTGCCCGGTGATTTCATAATAAGATTTATGACCTCTCACCCAAAGGACTGCACAAAAGAGCTGCTTGACACAATGGCAGAGTGCAAAAAGGTTGCAAGACATTTGCATTTGCCGTTTCAAAGCGGCAACAACCGCGTGCTAAAAGAGATGAACCGCGGCTATACAAGAGAAAAATATTTGTCTCTTGTTGAGTATGCCAAAAAAGTTATGCCCGATATATCTCTCACAAGCGATATAATAGTCGGCTTCCCCGGTGAAACCTATGAGGAGTTTAAAGACACGCTCTCGCTTATAAAAGAGGCAAAATTCACCTCGCTTTACACATTTATTTTTTCACCCAGAGACGGCACGAGGGCGGCGAAAATGCCCGACCCGGTATCGCGTGAAGAAAAAGGCAAGTGGTTTAAAGAGCTTTGCGATTTACAGGAGAGTATAGCCGCAGAGCGCACCGCCGCAATGAAGGGCAACACCTACCGCGTTTTGTGCGAGGGATATGCCAAGGACGGCGTGCTTGAGGGCAGAACCGCAGGCAATGTAATGATAGAATTCCCCGACACCTGCCAAGGCAAAACGATAGGCAAATTCTGCAACGTAAAAGTTACCGAACCGCTCACATGGATAGTGCGCGGCGAACTTCAGGAATAAATTAAGACAGGAGATTTAAAATGGATATTATCGAACTTACAAGACAGCTCGGCGCTGCAATTCAAAAAGAAGAGGCTTACATCAATTTTCACAAAGCCAAAGAGACTAACGAAGCAGACGACGAGCTTAACGAGCTTATAAACAAAATTCAGCTTATTCATATGTCTTATCAGCATGAGGCAAACAAGGACGACGCAAACGAAGAAAAGCTTCAGGCATATGACAAAGAGTTCACCGACGTTTACCGTCAGGTAATGGCAAACAGCAATATGCAGGCATTTGAAAAGGCAAAAGAAGAGCTTGACGCAATGATGAAAGAGATAACGGGTATCCTCTCGCTCTGCGCTCAGGGCGAGGACCCCGAAAAATGCGAATACGCCCCCGCCTGCTCCGGCAACTGTGCCTCCTGCGGCGGCGGCTGCGCTCAATAAATAAGACAAGGAATGTGAAATTATGGCGGAAATGACGCCGATGATGCGGCAGTATCTCGAAACAAAAAAAGAATATCCCGACACAATACTCATGTACCGTCTGGGCGACTTTTACGAAATGTTTTTTGACGATGCGAAAATCGCCTCGCGTGAGCTTGAGCTTGTGCTTACAGGCAGAGACTGCGGTCAGGCAGAACGAGCGCCCATGTGCGGCGTGCCTTTTCACAGCGTTGATTCATACATCGCTTGCAAAGGGCATTGTTAAGCGCGAGGTCAAAGGGATATAAAGTTGCCATATGCGAGCAGATGGAAGACCCTGCGCTTGCAAAGGGCATTGTTAAGCGCGAGGTCATAAGGGTTGTGACCCCGGGCACGGTTATTGAGAGCAATATGCTTGATGAGGCAAAGAACAACTACCTCGCCTGCATAATAATAAAAGGCAAAAACGCAGGGCTTTGCTTTGCGGATGTTTCGACAGGTGCGGTGAGCCTTACGCAGATAAGCGGCAAGGATGTTGACGCAAAAACAGTCAATGAGCTTGGGCGTTTTATGCCGTCCGAAATTCTCTACTCCTCACAGGTTGTGAGCTGCCCCAAGACCAAAGATTTTATCGGCAACCGCCTGCGCTGCATGGCAGACCCGTTGAGCGAGAGTGACGCGGATTTTGCAGATTGCTTAAAAATTGTGCTTTCTCATTTTGGGGTGCCGGACGTAAAAGAGCTCGGCATTGAAGGTGAAGAAGCGGTTTGCGCTCTCGGCGCGGCACTGAGATATTTGCATGAGGTGCAGAAATCCGCCATAGACAATATTCGCTCGGTCGATTTTTACAGCGATTCGCAGTTTATGAAGCTCGATGTTTCGTCACGGAGAAACCTTGAGCTGACCGAAACCATGCGCAACCGCGAAAGACGCGGAACGCTATTGTGGGTGCTTGATAAAACAAAAACCGCTATGGGCAAACGTCTTATAAGAACATGGCTTGAGCAGCCGCTTGTTCATCTGCCGAGAATAGTCAAACGCCACAATGCGGTGGGCGAGCTTGCGGACAACCCCATGGCACTCGATTCTCTCACGCTCTCTTTAAGCGGCATAAACGATATGGAGCGCCTGATGGCGAGAATTATATACGAAACCGCAAACGCCAAAGAGCTTCGCGCACTCTCTGCGGCAATAAATTCTCTGCCGCAGATAAAGGCTTCTCTTTCAGATTTTAACAGTGCGCTGCTCAAAGAGATAAACGGCAGTATAGATTTGCTCGACGATGTTTTATCTCTCATAGATAATTCCATTTGCGAGGATCCGCCGTTTTCCGTCCGTGAGGGCGGCATGATAAAAGACGGCTTTAACGCCGAGCTTGACTCTTTGCGCGACATTGTCGTAAACGGCAAAGGATACATAGCAAAGGTTCAATCCGATGAACAGGAAAGAACCGGCATAAAAAAACTCAAAATCGGCTACAACCGCGTTTTCGGCTACTACATTGAAGTGCCAAACGCCTTTAAAGAGCTTGTACCCGAAGAATATATAAGAAAACAAACCCTCGCAAACTGCGAGAGATACATAACAGGCGAGCTTAAAGAGCTTGAATCAAAGGTCCTCGGCGCGCAGGAGAGAATAGTTAAACTCGAATACGAAATATTCACCACGGTTCGCAAAAAGGTTGCAGACGAGTACCACCGAATCCAAAAAACAGCCTCGGCACTCGCCGCTTTGGACGTGCTTTGCTCGTTTGCCTATGTTTCATCGCACAACGGCTACACCTGCCCCGAAATGACGGACAAGCCCGTAATCAGCATAAAAGACGGCAGACATCCCGTGGTTGAAAAAATGCTGCGTGACTCTCCCTTTGTGCCCAACGACACGGTGCTTGACTGTGCAGACAACAGATGTGCCATTATCACAGGCCCCAACATGGCAGGTAAATCGACCTATATGCGCCAGGTTGCGCTGATTGTTTTGATGGCTCAATGCGGCTGCTTTGTGCCGGCATCTTATGCCGAAATCGGCGTTGTTGACAGTATTTTTACAAGAGTCGGCGCATCGGACGACCTTGCCTCCGGTCAATCGACATTTATGGTTGAGATGAGCGAGGTTGCAAACATCTTAAAAAATGCAACAAGCAAAAGCCTTTTGATTTTTGACGAGATAGGCAGAGGAACCTCTACCTTTGACGGTATGAGCATTGCAAGGGCGGTGCTCGAGCACACCGCAGACAAAAAGAAGCTCGGCGCAAAAACTCTTTTTGCAACGCATTATCATGAGCTGACAGAGCTTGAGGATAAGCTCGACGGAGTTAAAAACTACAACATAGCCGTTAAAAAGCGCGGTGACGATATAACCTTCCTGCGAAGAATAGTCAGAGGCGGTGCAGACGGCAGCTACGGCATTGAGGTTGCAAAGCTTGCAGGTGTACCGAACAGCGTTGTGAACCGCGCAAGAACGATTTTAAAAGAGCTTGAGGGCACAGGCGTTCAGGTTCACATGGGCGAAGCGCCCAAGGCAGAAGACGACGCGCAGGAGGAAGTTCAGATTTCTTTCTCATCATCCGCAAAAGATGAGCTTATAGAAGAATTAAAACAGACGGACGTAAACACGCTCACACCAATTGAGGCAATGCAAAAGCTTTATGAGATTGCGTCTAGAGCAAAAAATATGTAACATTAACAGGAGGTGAATACCGTGCCGGAAATAAATATTCTTGACAAACACGTTGCGGAGCTTATTGCGGCAGGCGAGGTCGTTGAAAGACCTGCCTCCGTCATAAAAGAGCTTTTGGAAAATGCCATTGACGCAGGCGCGTCCTCGCTCACGGCAGAGATACGCCGCGGCGGAATTACATATATGAGAATAACCGATAACGGCTGCGGTATTGACCGTTCCAATATAAAAAAGGCGTTTATCAGCCACGCGACAAGCAAAATTTCAAAGAAAGACGACCTTGACTCTATAATCACCCTCGGTTTCAGAGGTGAGGCGCTTGCTTCAATTGCAGCGGTTTCGCGCGTTGAGGTCATGACCCGTGCCGAGAATGAAGAAATAGGCACACGCTACCTTATAGAAGGCTCTCAAGAGGTTTTGCTTGACGATGCGGGCTGCCCCAAAGGGACAACGATAATCGTGCGCGACATTTTTTATAACACCCCGGCGCGCATGAAGTTTTTAAAAAAGGACGTGACCGAGGGCAATGCGGTTGCCGGAGTTGTTGACAGAATAGCTCTATCCCACCCCGAGGTTGCGGTCAGATTTATAAGAGACGGCAAGGAGGTTCTCTCGACCTCCGGCGACGGAAACATGAGGAATACCGTTTTTTCGGTTTTCGGCAGAGAATTTGCCGACAGTCTGATTCCCGTATCTTATGAAACCGGCGGAATAAAAACAGACGGATTTGTTTCAAAGCCCACAAATTCGAGAGCCAACAGAACCATGCAGTTTTTCTTTTTAAACGGCAGACTTATAAAAACAAGAACGGGCACAGCCGCACTGGAGCAGGCATATAAAAACGCCATAATGGTCGGCAGATTCCCCGCCTGCGTGCTTAACATAACCGTGCCGCCCAATACAGTTGACGTAAACGTTCACCCTGCAAAAACAGAGGTGCGTTTTGCAGACGAAAAAAGAATTTTTGACGCAGTATATTACGGCGCAAAGTATGCTCTTGAAGAGAGCGACACACGCCCCCGAATGAGCTTTGAGGCAAAAGCGCAGATGAAGCTTGATTCTCAGCGTATGCCGCAGCCGCCGAAAGCGGAGCAGATAAAAATATCGGCAATTCCGCAGACCGCACCGCGCGAAGAAAAACCAGAACCCGTTATTCCGCAAAAAAGCCAAAATTTTTGGAGCACAATAAAATTAAACGCGCCTAAGAATGAGGATAAATCGGCAGAGGAATCCGACGAATCGCTGCTTTTAAATAATCCGGCAAAAAAAGAAGAAGCCCCCTCTTTTGCACCGCAAAAAATTGAGATTGCAAAAGAGAACGCTTCCGAAGCTCAGGTCAAAGAAGAATCATATACAGTACAAATCCCTGCCGAACAGGCAGAGCCGAGCGAACCTGCCGCGGAAGAAATTGAGCCGTTCAGGGTTATAGGCGAAGCTTTTAAGACCTACATTCTCGTTGAGCAGGGCGATAAAATGCTCGTTATAGACAAACACGCCGCACATGAGCGAATGATTTTTGAACGCCTTAAAAAGGACGTAAACGATATGGAGGCGCAGATGCTTCTCTCCCCCGTTACTGTTACGCTCAGCGCAGAGGAATACAACGCCGTTCTTGAAAACAGAGATTTGCTTTTAAAAGCAGGATATAACATTGACGATTTCGGTCAGGGCATGGTGATAGTCACGGAATGCCCCACATTCATAGAGGGCGGCGAGCTTAAAGACATCATCAGCGAGCTTGCCGGATATTTGGCAGACAACAAGCGTGATATGATTCCCGAAAAGCTCGATTGGATTTATCACTCCACAGCCTGCCGCGCCGCCATAAAAGCCGGCGACAAAACCACAGAATATGAAATGGAGAGGTTCGTTAAAGAGCTTCTCTCCCACCCTGATATACGCTACTGCCCCCACGGCAGACCCGTGCTTATTGAGATGAAAAAAAGAGATATAGAAAGAAACTTCGGCAGAGTATAAAAGGAGGCTCGGCGATATGAAAAAGAAACCGCTTATCGTTATCGCCGGACCTACTGCGTCGGGCAAAACAAGCCTCGGCGTTGAGGTATGCAAGGAATTTTCCGGCGAGGTTATTTCGGCGGACTCCATGCAGATATATAAGGGTATGGATATTGCCACCGCAAAGCCCACAAAAGAAGAAATGCAGGGCATACCCCACCACATGACAGATTTTTTGCCTGTGGACGAGAGCTTCAGCGTGGCCGACTTTCAGCGCCTTGCCGCCGAATTTGCAGACGAAATTTATTCACGGAATCATTTGCCCGTGATTGTAGGCGGAACGGGGCTTTACATCGACTCTTTTGTAAATAACACAAAGCTCACCGAAACACCTACCGACCAGGTTCTGAGGCAAAAGCTTTTTGAACGCGCACAAAACGAGGGTGCGGGCGCACTGCTCGAAGAGCTAAGAGCGATTGACCCCGAATATGCCGAAAATCTGCATGAGAATAACATAAAAAGAGTAGTCCGTGCGCTGGAGCTTTGGTACTCCGGCGGCAAAACGATGACCGAGCAAAACAAAGAATCGCACTGCCGTCCGTCACCGTATGATGTGTGCTACATCTGCCTTGACGTTAAAGAGCGCGAATATCTTTATGACAGAATAAACAAACGAGTAGACAAAATGCTTGAGGACGGCCTTTTGGAGGAGGCAAAAAGCTTCTCGTCATTCGGTCCGACCTCGGCGCAGGCAATAGGATACAAAGAATTAAAGCCGTATTTTGACGGTGAAAAAAACCTCGACGGTGCCATTGAAGCACTCAAGCAAAGCACAAGACGATATGCCAAACGCCAGCTTACATGGTTTCGCAGGCGGGCAGACGCGCACAGGCTTTATATTGACGAATATAAAAATCCGGACGAGCTTAAGCAATCGGCATTTGAGACAATAAAAACATTTTTAAATAGGGAGTGTGAGCGATGAAAAGAAAAATACCGTGGTTTCAAATAACATCGGTAGTGCTGAGCATAATAGTAATATCTTACATTGTTTATAACGCTTTCGCTTACAGCTACTCCCCCATAGACACTCAGCGTCTTACGGAAGAGACAACCATAGAAGAAACGATAGATTTTAAGGGCTTTGCTTTAAGAGACGAGAAGATAATAGATACCTCCGCCTCCGGCACGGTAATTCCGCTTGCACACGACGGCAAAAGAGTTGCCAACGGAGACAACATTGCCGTTGTTTGCCAAAACGACGATCAGGCGGCGGCATATACAAAGCTTGAATCTTTGAAGCATGAGCTTGAAAGATATAAAAACATCAATGACCCCGACGGAACGCAGGAGTTAAGTGCTGACAAGCTGAACACAAAAATCAGCGACGCATATGACGACATTATGGACGCCGTAACAACGGGAGCCTATGACGAGCTTCCCGACGCACTGACAGCGTATGCGGATAAATGCGCCACCAAGCAAATACTTACCGAGGGCTCTATTGATTTAAGTACAAAGCTCACTTCTCTTGAAAATGAAATTGCCGCACTCACTGCGCAAAACATAAACTATTCAAGTGTAAAAGCACCCAAATCCGGCTACTATATAAACACCATAGACGGCTATGAATCAGCATTGAGTTACAAAGATGCGCTCTCGCTCACTTCACAGCAAATAGAAAGTGCTTTGAATGCAGAGCCTGCCGCAGTCTCCGGCAACTCTCTGGGCAAAATAGTCGAGAGCTATAAATGGTATATCGTCGGCGAAACAGAAAGCCAAAATTCTTCATATTTTAAAAAAGGTGCAAAAATAACTGTCAACTTCCCAAAAGAGGGAGTAAATCATGTAACAATGCTCGTTGAAAAAGCCGATACGCAAGGCGATAAAATGACCGTTGTGTTAAGCTGCTCTTTAATGGACGAGACCTTTGCAAACATGAGAACAGAAGATATGCAGATAGTCACAAAATCGCACATGGGCTACCGCGTGCCGTCAAACGTAATTCGATTTGATGAGGATAATAATACAGGCATATACGTTCTCCGAGGGAAAATAATAACCTTTATTCCTGTGGAGATAATATATACGGAAGATGATTTTGCAATCATTTCGTCAAGCAGTTCAAACGGCAAATCCGTCAGACTCTATGACGAAGTCATTATCAAGGGAAAGGATCTTGAAGATGGAAAAGTCATTAACTGAGCTTCGCTTTAAAGACATTGAAGAAAACTTTAAAGAGATAAACGACAAAATTGCCGAAGCCGCCGAAAAAAGCGGCAGAAAGCGAGAAGACGTAAGGTTTATGGCAGTTACCAAAACCGTGGAACCGATTTTTATAAACCATGCGCTCTCGCTCGGCATAGACCTGATAGGCGAAAACCGCGTTCAGGAATTTATGGGCAAAAAAGATGAACTGCATCTTGACGGAGTTGAAACTCACCTTATCGGTCACCTGCAAACAAACAAGGTAAGGCAGATAGTCGGAAACGTAAGCTCCATAGACGGCGTTGACAGTGTGAAGCTCGCAAAAGAGATTGGTAAGGTATCTGAAAAGAACGGCATTTGCACCGATATTTTGCTTGAGATCAACATAGGTGCGGAGGAAAGTAAGTTCGGTTTTTCGCCCGATGCGGTAATGCAGTCGGTCTGCGAAATAGCCGAAATCGGCGGCATTCACGTCAGAGGTCTTATGGCAGTGCCCCCAATTTGTGACAATTCTGTTAAAAATCGCGTCTTTTTTGAAAATATGCGCCAACTGTTTATTGACATTGGAGCAAAAAGAATACATAATGTTAGTATGGATATTTTATCAATGGGAATGTCCGGCGATTACGAGCAAGCCGTTCTTTCCGGTGCTAACATGGTAAGAATAGGCTCCGCCCTTTTCGGAGCAAGAAATTACAGATAACGGAGGATAAAGTTATGGGATTCTTTGACAAAGTAAAAAACGCCTTGACCATGTCGGAAGAGGAATATCTTGAAGATGTTGATATGGAGGATGAGGACGAATACGAAGCACCGAGACAGCACTCTTCACATCACGCAAAGCAGTATGACTCTTCTTCATCATCAAACGTTGTAGATATACGTTCTTCTTCTGCCGCAGCACCCGTCGGCGGTGCTTCAAAGGCACACGTTGTGTTCAAAAAAATAGACTCTTTTGAAGAGGTTGTTCCCGTTGCGGATATACTCAACGAGAAGAGAATAGTTATTTTAAACCTTGAGACCTGCCCCGACAATGATTCGAGAAGAATAATAGACTTCCTCTCAGGCGTGGCATATGCAAACAGCGGCACAATGCAGCGCGTTGCAGGCAGAGCATATATTGTCACACCCAACAATGTTCCGCTCTCCGGCGAGCTTCTTGACGAAGTAGCAAACTCCGCCGCACAGGGCAATATGTTTTAAAAAATAATTTTATATAAAACGGATATTCCGTACAGGAGGTTGTCTGATGTTAACACCGTCTAAAATAAAAAATCATCACTTTGAAGCGGCAGGCAAAAACGCTTACCGCGCTCAGTCTGTTGATGATTTTTTTGAAATAGTTGCCGATTCTTATGAGCAGATGTTCAAAGAGAACGGCGAGCTTGTAAAAAAAATAGGTCTGCTTGCAGAAAGAGTAGAAGAGTACAGAAACGATGAGGATAATATCCGCGCCGCTCTTCTCACGGCTCAGCGTATGGCAGACCAAATAATGCGCGAAACCAACGAAAAATCAGAAGCTCAGCTTGCAGAGGCCGCAAGCAGTGTAAAGAAGCAGGAGGAAGAAGCCGCATTAAAAGCTAAAAACCTTCTTGACAAGGCTCAGTCAAAGGCCGACCTTCTCATTGCCGAAACACAGCAAAAGGCTCAGCAGATGATTGAGGACGCAACCGTAGAAGCTAAAGAGCAGGCGGTTATCGCAAGAGACCGTATGATTAAAACCCAGGCTGCTCTTGACCTTATCGAGAAAGAAGCGGATAAATTTAAGCGCGAGCTTCTTGCACTTTACACAGAGCACATCGAGCTTATAAACAAAATTCCCGAAACTCAGGACGAACCGGAAGAAGAGCTGCCCGAGGAAATCGAGGAGCCTAAAAAAGAAGCAAAGATAGAAGAACCCTCGGCAGAAGCTGCCGCAGAGCCGGAGAAAGTTGCCGAGCCTGCAGACGAGATAACAGAGCCGGAGAAAGACGAGCCTGTTATTGAGCCAGAGGAAAAAGAAACAGAAGAAGAGACTACATATTCGGCACCCGAGGCTCAGCCCGAAGAGAGCACAAGCGAAAATGTTATAGAAGAGCCGGAAGAGGAACTCAGTGATTCCGACTTTGAGCGTCTCGGTCTTAAAACTCCCGAAACTTCGGAAGAAAAAAAGGACGAAGACAAAGAGACAGAGGATTTTAAAAATAAATTCAGAGACGCTTTTGCCGATATGCGCGAGCAGGTAAAGCAGCCCGAGGACGATGCCGAAGACATTAAGGCAGAAGAACCCGCATCGGATAACGACGGCTTTAAATTTGATATAAACTCTCTCAACTTCAATGATGACGATGATGACGAGAGCGACGATGAGGAATACTTCGACGACGAAGACGATGACGACGATTTTTATGATGATGACGATGACGACGATGATGAAGACGGCTTCTCATCAAAGCTCAAAGGCTTTTTCAAAAGATAATGTCGGCTGTTATATCAATTTTATCAATAGTTCTTTTAACCGCACTTGACCAAATAATAAAATATTTTGTTGAGCTGAATTTAAAGCCCGTTCAAAGCATATCTGTATTAAACAATGTGCTGGAATGGGATTATGTTCAAAACACCGGCGCGGCATTCGGAGCATTTTCCGAAAAAACCACGCTTTTATCGGTGATAACGGGCATAATAATTATTATAGGCATTGCGGATGGGCAGGGTGACATCGCCGTCCAGCCGAATATCATAATCCTCTGCCCATGCGATGATCTCGGGGGTGCGTTTGATGGTAACGGTGCGGGTGTCGCCGTCCAGCAACACC
>OQVT01002286.1_pt1 | contig 12359 bp, 10 predicted proteins | sample 1691561 | NCBI WGS metagenome assembly OQVT01 (sample SAMN03418260, study PRJEB22391) | human gut metagenome | biome: human-gut; feature: organic feature; material: feces | host: Homo sapiens | place: Tanzania | collected 2013-01 | reverse complement strand
CAGATCTGCGTATTGATCCTACGATGAAAACCATCAGTCTCGCTAAAGGTGGTGCCTTGGCAGCCATTGGTATTCTTACACATACTGAGGTGCTGTTGGCCATTATTGGCATTATCTTTGTGTGTGAGGCCATGTCGGTTATTATACAGGTTATCTCCTTTAAGACAACTGGCAAAAGGGTTTTCCTTATGAGTCCCATTCACCATCACTTTGAGTTGAAGGGATGGTCAGAGACTAGAGTGGTAAGAACCTTTTGGCTGGTAGGCCTTTTAGGTGGTTTGGCAGGATTAATTCTTTTCAAGATAGGGTAAGTAGAAAGGATCTGGCAAAATGATGGATTTTTCTCATAAGAATGTACTGGTTGTAGGTGTAGGTATCAGCGGTAACGCTGTAGCCAAGGTAGCAAAAATGCAGGGTGCAGATAAGGTTGTACTTAGCGATGCCAAGGCTGAGCAGGATTTGAAATATGATTTAACTGATGTGAGAGCCGCTGGTGTGGAATTGGTTTTTGGGCCTCAGGAAAATACCCTGCTGGACAATGTGGATATGGTTATTCTGTCTCCAGCTGTACCAGTACGAATTCCTTTGGTGCAGGAAGCCTACAAAAGAGAGATTCCTGTTGTTAGCGAGGTACAGGTGGCCTATGAGTTGGCCAAATCTCCGATTCTTGCTGTTACCGGTACTAATGGCAAAACTACAACTGTTACCCTGCTGGGAGAATTGATGAAAACCAGATATCCTGATGCTGGTGTAGGCGGTAATATTGGTGTGCCTCTTTGTGAGGAGGCCTTGAAGGCTGGAGAGCACAGCTGTGTGGTGGCAGAGATTTCCAGCTATCAGATGGAGGCTACCACCAATTTCCGTCCTCATGTGGCTGTGGTTTTGAATGTTACACCAGATCATGTGGTACGTCATGGCAGTCTGGAAGTTTATCAGCAGATGAAGGAGAAGATGTTTGCTCAGCAGACATCAGAGGATTATCTGGTTTTGAACTATGATAATGACAAAACCAGAGATATGGCCAAGAGAGCCAAGGGACAGGTATTTTTCTTCAGCCGTTTGGCAAAGCTGGAGGAGGGTGCTTTCCTGCAGGATGGCTGGCTGACAATTCAGTGGCAGGGACAGACCTGTCGCCTTTGCCGTGCTGACGAGCTGAAAATCAAGGGTGGCCATAATATAGAAAATGCCCTGGCTGCAGCTTCCGCAGCTTTTCTGGGTGGTGCCAGAATCCCTAAGATTATTGAGGTTTTGAAGGAATTTGCCGGTGTAGAGCATCGCATTGAGCCTGTAGCTGTTATTGGCGGTGTAGCTTATTACAATGACTCCAAGGCTACTAACACCGATTCTGCCATTAAGGCTTTGGAAAGCTTTGATGGACATATTGTGCTGATTGCTGGCGGCGATGACAAAATGACAGATCTTACTGATTTCATGACCTTGGTCAAGGAACGGGTAGATGAGCTGATTCTGGTAGGTGATGCCTCAGCTCGCTTCAAGGAAAATGCTTTGAAGCTGGGTTATCCTGCCGAGCATATTCATGAGGTAGGCTACTCTATGGAGGAGGCTGTTAAGAAGGCTCATGCCATTGCAGGACCACCTCAGACCGTACTTCTTTCTCCAGCCTGTGCCAGCTTCGATATGTATGATGGCTATGAGGCCAGAGGACGGGACTTCAAGGCCTTGGTAAGGGCTTTGGAGAATTAAGGTCATAACAAGCAAGAGGTAGGTTATTGAAAGCTATGAAGATAATAGTTTCAGGTGGGGGAACTGGAGGACATATTTATCCAGCCCTTACCTTGATTCGTACATTACAACAAAAGGTAGATAAGCTGGAAGTGCTTTATGTAGGCACCCATGCTGGTCTGGAAGCAGATATTATTCCCAAGGAGGGTATCCCCTTTGCTACAGTAGATTTGCAGGGATTTAAACGGAGCCTTAGTCCTGAAAACCTGCTTAGGGCGGCCAGAGCTATCAAGGGCGTGGGCAAGGCTATGGGGATTGTGCGGAAATTCCAGCCAGATGTGGTTGTGGGCACTGGAGGTTATGTATGTGGCCCGGTGTTAATGGCTGCCAGCCTGCTGGGAATACCGTCATTGATACAGGAGCAGAATGTTATTCCCGGCATTACCAACAAAATCCTTTCCAAATTTGTGAATAAAATAGCTACTGGCTATCAGGAGGCTAATGGAGCTTTTCCTGCTAACAAAGTGGTATTTACTGGCAATCCTATTCGTCAGGAGGTCATGGCACAGCGGCAGGAGGCTGATTATGAGGCCTTTGATCTGCGTCCGGATACCACAACTATTTTAGTATCTGGCGGCAGTCGTGGTGCCAGGACCATTAATCGTGCTATGGTAGAGGTGTTGAAGCATTATGCAGGCCGTAGGGATGTGCAGATACTTCATGCCACTGGCAAGGGTGAATATGAGGATATTATAAGCAGAATCTCTGCTGCTGGACTGGATTTACAGCAGGCAGATAATATCAAGGTGAAGCCTTATCTTTATAATATGCCTCAGGCTATGGCCATAGCTGATTTAGCTATTTTCCGGGCAGGGGCTACAGGACTGGCAGAATTAACGGCTAAGGGAATACCAGCTATTTTGGTTCCTTATCCTTATGCAGCTGAAAATCATCAGGAACACAATGCCAGAGCTGTGGAAAAGGCTGGTGCAGCCAGAGTTATATTGAACAAGGATTTGACAGCCCAGGGACTTATTCAGGCTATTGATGAGCTGATTGGCAAGCCTGAGAAATTACAGGCAATGGCAGAGGCCAGTGCCAAATTGGGCAGACCGGAGGCAGCAGATACCATTAGCGAGCTGATTATTGAACTGGCTCGTGGCAGGCAGAACTGCTAGGAATGTTGACAAGCAAATATTATATAGAGCAGAAGGGAAGATTTCTTTTGTTAACAGGACTGAAAAAAATACATTTTGTAGGTATTGGCGGAGCAGGCATGAGTGCTTTGGCCAAAATTTTGGCAGAGAAGGGCTATGAGGTTTCCGGCTCCGATGTTAAGGAATCAGCCATGACCGAGGTGTTGGCCAAGCTGGGAGCCAAGATATATATTGGCCAGAAGGCTGAAAATGTACAGGGGGCAGAGGCTATTGTGGTTTCTACTGCTATTCGGGATACCAATCCAGAGGTAGTGGAGGCAGCTCGTCTGGGATTGAAAAAGCTGCATCGCTCTGATGTAAACGCTTTCTTGATTAATAATTCCAAGGGTATTGCTGTAGCAGGTGCTCATGGCAAAACTACAACTACCTCCATGCTGGGGGTAGCCTTGGATTACGAGGGAGTATCTCCTAGCATTATCATTGGCGGCGAGGTAGATTATCTAGGCAGCAATGCCAGATTGGGCAAAAGTGATTATCTGGTATCTGAGGCTGATGAAAGTGACGGCACTTTCCTGAAATATTATCCTTATGTAGGCATTGTAACCAATGTGGAGGATGACCATTTGGATCATTATGGCACTATGGAGAATATTGTCAAGGCCTTTACCCAGTTCCTGAACCAGGTGCGTCCAGAGGGCTTTGGCGTAGTTTGCTTTGATAATGAGAACATTAGAAATATTGTCAAGAATGTAAAGACTAGATGTATTTCCTATGCTATTGACCATGAGGCTGATTATCAGGCTGTTAATATTCAGACCGATACAGATGGTACTGTTTTTGAGGTAGTTCACAAGGGCGAGAATTTGGGACAGGTTCGCTTGCATGTGCCTGGCAGACATAATGTTTTGAATGCTATGGCTGCTATTGTTACCGGCGTGGAACTGGGCCAGACTGTACCTGCTATGGCAGAGGGACTTTCTATGTTCCACGGAGCCAAGCGTCGTTTCCAGACTAAGGGCCGTGTTAATGGCATTTGGATAGTGGATGATTATGCACATCATCCAACTGAGATTGCTACCACCTTGAAGGCTGCCCGCCAGACCAAGCCAGGTAGATTAATCTGTGCTTTCCAGCCTCATCGCTACAGCCGTACCCAGCTGTTACAGAAGGAATATGGCAGCTGCTTCAAGGAGGCAGATATGCTGATTTTGACAGATGTTTATTCTGCAGGAGAAGATCCTATTCCTGGAATTGACGGTGAGCTGCTGGTAAAAGAGGTTGTGGAGCAGACTGGCAAGAAGCCTGTTTATATTCAGGATAAAAAGGAGATTGCTGGCTATTTGCAGTCCATTGCTCAGCCAGGAGATTTGATTATGACCATGGGTGCTGGGGATATTGTGAAATCTGGCGAGGAATTGTTTGAATTATTGAGAACAGGAAACAACGATGCCAGGATAAGAGATATATTTAAAAAGGATGCGGATGAAATAAAAAAACTGGGTCTGGATTTGAATATGAACATAATCATGAAGAACAAAACGTCATATTCTACAGATGAAAACAGCAGGACTCTTGAACAGCTAAAAAATACTTATTGGTATATAAGACATTACAGCGGTATAACCGATGAAAGCTGGAATCTATTCTATGGACTTGAGGAAGAGGAGCTGATCTACGGTCTTTCATATGGAAAAACACTATTTGATGAGAAAGGAGAAGTTATAGGAGTTTTAATAGCGACTTCTATGGATAAAGGATTTTTTAGTACTTTTGAAAAGCTGACAAATGACGATACAATGACATATATCCTTGACGAAAACGGGATAATAATAAGCCATAATAATGTGCAGCAGATAGGAAACTGGAAGGCTGACATGGAGAACTTTGAAAGAAACTACGTTCAACATAATTCTTATGCAATAAAAAGCAACAGGCATGGATCGTATCTTATAGCGAGTTATTATGACGATGGCAGTGGATGGACATATGTTATTGAACAAAAGTTGTCGGTTATACTTGGCAACAGTATTGTGATCTTAGTGTTTATATTGTTTTTGATCGTCGCGGTTGGAATCTTTATGATATTTATAAATCATCGCAAGATAAAATCTATAACAAAATCACTTACAAACATGACAAAAGAAATAATATTTATGAGAACTGACAAGCTGCACGAAATAGATATAGAAGACAGCTTTGAAGAACTTAGCCTGCTTTGCGATGCTTTTAATAAAATGGTGAGACACATAGAGGAGCTCATAGAAGACATAAAACAGCGAGAGAAAGAAAAACGAAGAATGGAATACGATTTCCTGCAGGCTCAGTTAAACCCGCATTTTCTGAACAATACACTCGTTGCAATTAAAAGTCTGATAGCGATACAACACATGGAAGAAGCAGGGAATATTATGGGAAAGCTTATATCGATCCTGAATGTCCCGGCAACACCTGAGGTACAGCTGATAGAACTGAATGAGGAAATAAGGCTTGTTGAGGATTATTTAGGCATAATGAACTGCAGGACGGACAAGCATATAAAAATGATTTGTGATCTGGAGAAAAATGCGGAAAATGTTATGGTGCCGCGCATGATCCTTCAGCCAATCGTAGAAAATTCTGTTTTTCATGGGTTCGCGGATAAGGAAGAAAACTGTATGATAAACATTTATGCGGAAGTCAGAAACGATATCCTGGAAATATGTATACGCGATAACGGAGAGGGTATGAGCACGGAAAATCTTGATAAGATAGTGGCAGCAGAGACAAAAGATGACAATACATATCACGGAATAGGGATAAATAACGTGAGAAGAAGACTAGAGGTTATTTACGGAGAAACATCAAAAATCAGAGTTGAAAGCAAAGAGGGAAAAGGAACCGCAGTATTCATTAATATTAATATTTAAATCGTTATTTATAGGAGTGAGACGTATGAATATATTAGTAGTAGATGATGAAGCGCTTATAAGACATTATATTGCTCAATGTATTTTGGATACCGGAGTAGAAATACGTCATTTGGAACAGGCCAGGTCGGGGGCAGGTGCTCTTGAATATCTTGAAAAAAACAGAACGGATCTCGTATTTGCTGACATTACTATGCCTAAAATGAACGGAATAGAACTGGCAAAACTCATAAAGAGTAAATATCCGTATATAGATATTGTCATGTTGACTTGTCACGAAGATTTTTCATATGTAAGAGAGGCAATGAAAAACAATGCAAGTGACTATATTTTAAAAAGCGAAATAAGTATAGGCTTTTTTGCAAAATATTTGCGGGAATATATAAAGAAAAAAATGAAAAATAACATAGGTGATGCCGTTGAATTTGGGCAGATCCTTTTAAGGGCAGGAAGCAGCGGAGCAGAACAGAATTGGACGGAATGCGTTTGTGAACTTGAAAAATCGCTAAACTATATAAAAGAAGCACGAGTTGAACCCAAAAATGTAAGTGTAGGTATAATGCAGTTTTTGGAAACCTTGAAAAGTAACGGTGTATTAATTCTTGCGGATTATGAGACTGAGTTTAAGCATGAAATCAGTGCGAAAAATTCATCTGATATTCTTGAAAAAATGATAGATGAACTGAAAAAAAAGAAAAACCTGTATTCGCGAGTAATAGAAGATGCTTTGAGCTACTTGCAAAAGCATTACAATGAGAAAATATCTATTCAAAATGTTGCGGATGAAATATATGTAAGCAGTGGGTACTTATCAAAGCGGTTTCGAAGTGAGGTGGGTATTGGATTTGCAGAGTATCTTCAAAAGATGCGGTTAGAGCAGGCATATTTTCTTATAAGAACAACAAACATGAAAATATCAGATATAGCTATAGAAGTAGGTATAAACAATTTCAGCTATTTCTCATCCCTGTTTTTGAAAACATATGGGATGTCACCTCTTGAAGTGAGAAAAAGCAGAACAAAGTGATGTGTTATCAAAGCGGATTTTTATTTTGGAATAATAGAGTTGTTACTAAAAAAAAGGTATGCTATACTTTTAAAGTGAATAAAAAGTCATTTATGACAACCGGAGGGTAACATGGAAGTATTATATAAAAGTACACGTGGTGCGGAAAAAAACGTACCTGCGTCAATGGCTATATTAAAAGGACTCGCATCTGACGGAGGGCTGTTCGTACCTGAAAATATACCGCAGTTTGATATGCCGCTCGATGAGCTGGCGAAGCTTTCATATCAGGAGCTTGCATATGAAGTAATGAGCAGATTTCTTACGGATTTTACATCAGAAGAATTAAAATATTGCATAAACAATGCATATGATTCAAAGTTTGATACTGAGGAGATAGCACCGATCCATAAGACAAAGAATGCATATTTTCTTGAACTGTTTCATGGAAAGACAATAGCGTTCAAGGATATGGCTCTTTCCATACTTCCTTATCTTATGACGACTGCGGCAAAGAAGAACGATATAAAAGAAGAGATAGTTATCCTTACCGCTACATCGGGAGATACCGGAAAAGCTGCAATGGCAGGTTTTGCGGATGTACCGGGCACAAAGATAATAGTATTTTATCCGAAGGACGGAGTAAGCCCTGTTCAGGAACGCCAGATGGTCACACAGAAGGGTGACAACACCTGCGTTATCGCTATCAAAGGAAATTTCGATGATGCCCAGACAGGTGTCAAGAAGATGTTCGGAGATGCAAGGCTTGGCGAGGATCTTGAAAAGTCAGGATACAGATTCAGCTCTGCGAACTCTATAAACATCGGACGTCTTGTACCTCAGGTGGTTTATTATGTATATGCTTACCTTCAGCTTGTAAACAAAAACGAGATCAAGGCCGGAGACAAGGTCAATTTCGTTGTACCGACAGGAAACTTCGGAAATATCCTTGCTGCATATTATTCAAAGCTTATGGGACTTCCTGTTAACAAGCTCATATGTGCATCCAACGAGAACAAAGTCCTCTTTGATTTCTTCAGCACCGGAACATATGACAAGAACAGAGAATTTTATCTTACGGCGTCACCTTCTATGGATATACTCGTATCAAGTAATCTTGAGAGACTTATCTACAGGATCGCAGGAGACGATGCACAGGCTACGGCAGAGTTTATGAAGGATCTTTCTGAAAAGGGAGTTTATTCGATAACAGATGAGCAGAGGTCAGAGCTTAAGGACTTTGCATCGGGATATTCTTCAGAGGAGGATTGTGCTGCGGTTATCAGGAAGATATATGAGGAAGACAAATATGTTATAGATACTCATACATCGGTAGCGGCTTCCGTTTACGAAAAATATCGTGAAGAGACTAAGGATGAGACACCGACAGTGATCGCTTCTACGGCAAGTCCGTACAAGTTTGCAAGAAGTGTTTTGAAGGCAATAGATACAAAATATGATTCACATACGGATATGGAACAGTTTGATGACCTTAAAGAGGTTTCGGGAACGGCTATACCGAATGCGATAGAGGAGCTTAGATCTGCAGAGGTAAGACATAAGACGGTTGTTGATAAGGATGAAATGCAGAAGGCAGTGAGAAACGTTCTCGGATTATGATCTGTCCGGGATACGGCAGGGAGGCATACAATGCTTAGGATAACGATGATAAGGCACGGCAAAACAGAAGGAAGCAGCAAGGGAAGATTCATAGGAAGGACCGATGAATCTCTTACAGATACAGAAAAGGCTGCGCTTTCAAAGATAAAGTTTCCGGCTGCCGAAGAGGTTTATTCGAGTCCTATGAGCAGGTGCATCGAGACAGCACATATTTTATATCCGGAAAATGATATAAATGTTGTCGATGAGCTGGCTGAATGCAATTTCGGAGATTTTGAGGGAAAGACATATCAGGAGCTGCTTAAGGATCCCATGTATAAGGGCTGGGTAGACAGCGGTGAGATATCCTCTTATCCAAACGGAGAAAAAAGATCCGATTTTCAGAAAAGAAGCATTGCAGGTTTTGAAAAAGTTATTGCCGATGCGGTGGCAAAGCGCAGAAAGAATATAGCGATGATCGTACATGGCGGTACCATCATGAGCATCCTTGGGGCATACGGATTTCCGGCTCAGGAATATATCAGATGGACGGCCGAATACGGAGAAGGCTACAGACTGCGTGTTGCACCGGAGCTGTTTTTCAAAGAAGACAAGGAACAAAGAGAAATAATCGTTGACGGTAAGATCGTCAGGGATTAGAACTGATAACGGAGGGCCAAATGGCTGAGTATACGATTGCCGGTGTCTGCTATAACAAAAACGAAGCGGATCTGGCAAAGAAGCTTAGTGAAGCTATAAAGGAATGGGGAACCGAGCGACAGGTCGAGGAAACATGGTATATTGCGGATGATGACAATCCATACAGGGATCTTTTAAAAAGAGTTCAGGGACCGGTAAGGCAGTGGACAGTAGAGCGTTTCGAAGACACTGATGCGATAATATATATATGTTCGGCTGTCAGGGTGGTTCGATATATAGGAAAGCTCATTAAAGAGCAAATGACAGATCCTGCTGTCCTTGTTGTGGATCCGGCGGGAAGATATTGTATTCCGCTTCTTTCGGGAAGAAGAGGCGAGGCATATGAGCTTGCGGGAGTTTTTGAAGAAAGACTCGGTATGACATTTATAGACAAGACGATGCCTGATGATGATATGCAGTTTGATATTGAAAGATATGTGCATGATAACAAGATGATAATGTCAAACTCGGATTACGCCAAAGAGATACAGGCAGCTTTAAGCGCAGGAGATACCGTCGGATTTTATACAAACTATCCGGTGATAGGAACACTCCCGGACGGAATGGAGTGGGCCTCAAAGGGAAATCTCGGAATCTATCTTAGCCCGTCATATCACAGCGCATATTTCGATCATACACTCTGGCTTATACCGCAGTGTCTCGTTGTCGGAATAGAATGTGAAAAGGGACAGAACTACAGACAGATAGATAAGCTTGTATCTGATGTGCTGAAGGACTACAGCTTATATCCTGAGGCTATAGGCAAGATAGCTACGCTTGATACGCTTGAAACCGATCCGGCTATCCAGGCATTGTGCTATGAAAAGGAAGTACCTGTAGTAGGATACAGCAAACAGCAGCTTGATGAGATCAGGAACAGCGACGGCTCTGACATGGAAGCGTGCGAAAGTGCCGCACTCAAGGCAAGTGAAGGCAAGCTTATGATCGGAGTGGTAGAGCGTGACGGCATCAGGTGTGCGGTAGCTATTAAAAATATATACGTAAAGTTTTAAAATATGTACGATATGAAAGTTGAGATCTTTACTGACGGAGCCGCAAGAGGCAATCCGGACGGACCGGGAGGATACGGTTGTATTTTAAGATATGTTGATCCGAAGGGAAATGTTCACGAACGTGAGTTTTCAAAGGGATACGAAAAGACGACCAATAACAGAATGGAGCTGATGGCAGCGATAGTTGCCCTTGAAGCGCTTATAAAGCCGTGCAGCGTAAAGCTTTATTCGGATTCCAAATATCTTGTTGATGCATTCAACAAGAAGTGGATAGATTCATGGATACAAAAAGGATGGAAACGCGGTAAAAATGAAGAGGTTAAAAATATCGATCTTTGGAAACGTCTTCTTAAAGCAAAGAAACCGCATGATGTGGAGTTTATCTGGGTCAAGGGACATAACGGAGACGAGATGAACGAACGCTGCGACAGGCTTGCTACGGAAGCAGCGGATGCGTTCAAAGGTTGAGCAATTTAATCTTGCCAATTATCGTATAGTATTATATTATGGTATGGGCATTATCGTGTTTCGGGATAATGCAGTAGAATGAAGGAGGATTTAAGATGATATCAGCAGGTGATTTTAAAAACGGTCTTACACTTGAGATAGATGGAAAAGTTGTACAGATTATTGAGTTTCAGCATGTTAAACCGGGTAAAGGCGCAGCTTTCGTAAGAGCTAAACTTAAAAACGTCATTAACGGAGGTGTTGTTGAGACTACCTTCCGTCCTACAGACAAGTTCCCGGCTGCACGTATAGAGAGAGTGGATATGCAGTATTCATACCATGATGGAATGTTCTTTAACTTCATGAACAAAGAAACATTTGATATGGTAGCTGTTGAAGACAGTGTTGTAGGAGATTCACTTAAGTTCGTTAAAGAAGAGATGGATGTTAAGGTTTGCTCATATAAAGGAAGCGTTTTTGCTGTTGAGCCGCCGCTTTTCGTAGAGCTTGAGGTTACAGAGACAGAGCCCGGATTTGCCGGAAATACAGCACAGGGTGCTACAAAGCCTGCTACTGTAGAGACAGGCGCATCTGTTCAGGTTCCGCTTTTCGTTGAAATCGGTGATGTTATCAAGATCGATACAAGAACAGGCGAATACTTAAGCCGCGTTTGATCAAATCGCATATTTACGGGACTGTCGCGGCAGCGGCAGTCCTGTTTCAAATCTTATATTCTTAAAGCTTCTTTTCTTATAAATCTTGATCTGCATTCTTTAAATATTCCTGTTATATTTTATCGGGTTCGAGCTGTATTCTTTGCAGTCTTATTTGACTTTCTTTATCTATTCATGTGTTGAGCATGGTTGGTATTCTTTATTGATCTTATTTAATACTCTTTGTTGATTCGTTTATTGATTTAGTTTTAATTCTTTATATATTTCAATTTTCGATGTTTTGTTTTTTCGGAAATATCGGAGGTCTTTTATCTTTGCGGCGGGAACTCGTTTCCTGATCTGCATCTGTACATAAGTAATTCTAACGATTCTGTATTTTCGTTTTCTGCTATTAAAAAACGCCGGCTGCGCAATATTTACGCAGGGCAGTTTCAGGTTCATAGTTTATCAAATGATTGCATTAACAAAATTGCTGATGCGGTCTGTTTATCATATATAAAAATAAAGGAGGATGATGATGGATAACGAAGCAAAAAAACAAAAAGGTGACTGGTTTTATGAAAACCGCGAGAGGTTGTATTGCCGGCTTGAGAAGGGAGGGAAAAAGAAAAGAAACAGGGATTTCTTAAGAGAAGACTATCTTGATATGGAGATAGGATATTATCTGAGGATCGGTATAGCGGAAGATGAATTTCTCATGATGCCTATAAAGAAGGATTATATGAAGAAATGGAATGTTGATTTTGATGATATCAGAAAAGCGGCATGGGAAAATACGTTTAAGGATAATGAGCCTGAAATAATAAGACTTGATGATCTCTTAAAAGAGGTTGGCGGAGTTTCGTATGATAAAGAGTGCTGTGTTTATGTGATAACAAACAGGAACAGAAATTTCGGCGCACTTTGCATATTGTATCCCGATCTGTTAAAGAAGACAGCGGATGAACTGGACGGCGATATCTTTATTCTTCCGTCAAGTGTGCATGAATGTCTCGCACTTAAGGCAGGCGATGGATTAGAGGCATCATCGCTCAGAAAGCTTGTTACCGGTATCAACAGGACAGAGCTTAAGCCGGAGGAGGTTTTGTCGAACAGCGTATACAGATACAGCAGGATAGAACAAAGCCTCTCAATTGACAATTCATAAGTGCTATGATATGATTTCAAGGCTGAGA
>OQVT01002285.1_pt1 | contig 12362 bp, 14 predicted proteins | sample 1691561 | NCBI WGS metagenome assembly OQVT01 (sample SAMN03418260, study PRJEB22391) | human gut metagenome | biome: human-gut; feature: organic feature; material: feces | host: Homo sapiens | place: Tanzania | collected 2013-01 | reverse complement strand
AAAATCATAAAAAGTGTTGCTGATCTTGTCGGATGCGGCAATCACAGTGAAAACTATGAAGTGCTTGTGAGTGAACCGCTGGATATTAAAGCTGAATGGAGATGCTTCATAACTTACGATCAACTTATTGATGTGAGACCGTATGGCCTGTTAATGGATAAAGATAGAGAAAGCTATTATTATACATATGATCCGGCTGTATTAAAACAAATGATGGAAGCTTTTGTTAAGTGGGAGAACAGACCGGCAGCCTGCAGTATGGATATATGTGTTACCGAAGACGGAAAAACTCTGTTGGTGGAATTTAATGATGCATATGCTTTGGGCAATTATGGTCTGCCATGTATTTTTTACGCCAAATTGATTTCTGCCAGATGGAGTCAGCTGCTCGGTGTAAAAGATGTGTTTGATACGTCAAAGAACAGCTTTTTTGATACCGAAAGAAGGAAGCGACTATGAAGATACTTGTAATTCCGGATTAATTTTGGTGTTCGCTGAAAACAGTGGCTTCTTCTGAAATAAAAAGATATACTTAAAGCAAATCTATCAATTAAAAATACTTTTATCATCTAGAATACTTTTATCACCCAGTGGCTCTTTTTCGGCCGCCGGAATTACCCCTGATGTAAATGAATGTCATTTTTAAAGCGGAGGTGTTTATGAGCGAAAAGGATTTGCGGATTAAGGAATTAACGGATATGGTCGCGGATTTTATCGGCCATATCGGAAAAAAGCTGCCGGATGATGTTAAGGATAGGCTTGCTGAGCTAGAATCTAAGGAAGAGGCGGCTCTTCCCAAAATCATATACGAGACAATGACGCAAAACCGGAGGCTTGCCGTCGAGCTGAATCGTCCAAGCTGCCAGGACACAGGTGTGATCCAGTTCTGGCTGAAATGCGGAACGGCTTTTCCGTATATAAATGAATTAGAGGAGGCTCTTATAGCAGCTGTTTTGCAGGCCACTGTTGAAGTTCCGCTTCGTCATAACTGCGTACAGACATTTGATGAATACAATACAAAAAACAATATAGGAAAAGGCGCACCTACCATATGGTGGGACATTGTTCCAAACAGTGATAAATGTGAAATTTATGTTTATATGGCGGGCGGCGGATGCTCGCTTTTGGGAAGAGCAAAGGTCCTTATGCCGGGAGAAGGTTATGAAGGAATTGCGGATTTTGTGCTTGATCAGGCTGCAGAGTATGGTTTGAATGCATGTCCGCCTCTTTTGGTAGGCGTGGGTGTCGGAACATCAGTTGAGACAGCGGCCCTGAATTCCAAAAAGGCCTTGATGAGACCGATAGGCTCACATAATGAAAATGTAAAAGCAGCGAAGATGGAAAAGCTGTTAGAGGATGGTATTAATTCAATCGGATTTGGACCGCAGGGTATTGGAGGAAAATACTCTGTTATGGGAGTGAATATCGAAAATACCGCTCGTCACCCTGCTGCACTTGGAGTCGCCGTAAACTTTGGATGCTGGTCCCACAGAAGAGGTCACCTTGTTGTTGACAAGGAACTTAATGTTGCATGCGATACTCATTCCACATGGAATTTCAATGCGCAGGAGGTGTTTAACGGATGATAGAGATTAGAGGAGATAAAAGGGTTATAACCACACCTGTCAGCAAAGAAGATCTTGAAGATATTAAGGCAGGAGATATCATATGGCTTGATGGAGAGATAATGACATGCCGTGATTCCGCTCATCGCAGATTTATAGAAACAGAGCATAAGCTGCCTTTCGAGATCAAGGATAAAGCAATCATCCATGCCGGTCCGATCGTACGAAAGCTTGAAGAGACAGTTGATGGACATGAAATAGTATCATTTGGTCCTACGACATCCATAAGAATGGAAAAGTTTGAGTATGAATTTATAAAAGAAACCGGTGTGAGAGTGATAATAGGAAAGGGCGGTATGGGGAAAAATACTGCGAGAGCATGCAAAGAATTCGATGCGATCCACTGTGTATTTCCTGCCGGATGTGCTGTGGTTGCCGCTGAAAAAGTGGAATGCATCACAGAGCATCACTGGGATGATCTCGGGATGCCTGAGACATTGTGGTGCTGCAGGGTAAAGGAGTTCGGTCCGCTCATTGTTTCGATCGATACTAAGGGAGGAAATCTTTTCGAAGAGCAGAAAGTAATTTATAACGAAAATAAAGAGTTGGCAAAGAAAAGGATCCATCCGGAACTAAGGTTTATGAAATAAGACGTGAAATGACAGATCATAAGCCGGAGACCGTGATTTTGGGCTTTTGGCGCAGGTGCGCCAGCGTATAAGGAGAGGTTGACGCTCATAGGAACTGCAAAAAACGACATAGAATTGCTATAATCAGGGCGATAAAAGGAAAATTGTCTTAAAAAGGCAGCCTGAAGCAGGAGGTGTTATTTATGTCGTTAAGATCAAACCGGATAAATATGATCGGAGCTATAGGATATCTGTTGTCAGCTTTTTTTACGATCATCGGTCTTGCGATGATGGGTTCATTTTATGTGAGCATAGCAGCTGTTATAATGGTTTCTGTTTTTTCTCTGATAGCTACCTTTCTGGTGCTGAGCTATTTCTTTTGCATGGCTTCGGCAACAAAAGATACAATGATAAAATACGGAGGCTTTATTGCCGGAGGCGGATATGCGATCCTTTTGCTGGTGGTACTTGTACAGCTGATGGGGATTTTCGCATCGGCACTTTCGCTTATCGGAGTCATTGCTGCGATAGCAGGGGCGGCAATTGTAGTCTACAGGTTTATGCAGCGGTTTAAAAGGGATTCGATAATTGTTGTGCTTTGCATTATTTCATTTATCGGTATGCTTTTATCTTTTATAGGTCTGTTTACCGGAAGCATTATCAGCGGTATCGGAGACCTTTTTATGGGTGCCGGCATGGGAAGTCTGTTATTATACTTCCGCTCACATAACATTTTTTGTTAAAGCAGGCTGCTTATCTGATATAATGGATACTAATCTGCAGATATAGGGGGGTGCAATTCCGGCACGCATGAAGGTGGATATAAATAAACGACCGTCAATAAACGCAATCCTGATGATGGGGATATTTACGTTTGTATTTTTGGGTCTGGAATATCATTACGTTAATTTAATAGCTGAAATGGCAGACGGAAGCAGTGCTGTTATTGTACAGAACTATGCGCTGGGAATCAGTGCCGTGGGATTTTTAGCATATCCGATTTTTAACAGGCAACTGACAAAAAGAGCGAAGCAGAGAGGTATTGTTTTACTTGCGGCACTTGTGATTTTAGGGATTTTTCTTATGGAAAGCCGGATATCATATGAACTGACATTGTTCGTAGGAATGGCTGTGTTTCTGGTCCTCGGTCTGTTTGGCAGTGCTTCATACTATCTTGCCATGTGCAGTCTGGAAACAAACCGGTATCTGGCCCGCCATGTGGGAATCGCCTATGCTTTGAGTATTCTGCTGCAGTATGCAAATAATAATCTGAGACATTCGGATCTTGCGGAGATAATCATTCTTTCTGTTTTTTTACTGGGCTTAGCGGGGCTCCTGCTGAAAACAGAAAAAACAGTTGCAGCCGAAGCCTCACGGCCATCAGATATACCGATCGGGAACATCACCGAAGAGGGCGGAAAGTTTAAGGTACACAGATCGAAGGAGACCATAACCGGGATCCTTCTTATCGTGCTTATTGCACTTATGGCCTGTATTTTCAGCACACTTGATAATGCGGTTACGCTTGAGCATGCGTCGGGTGAAATGAGCATAGGAGAGTGGCCGAGGATAATGCTGGCATGCAGCGGACTGGCGGCCGGATTCATATTTGACATAAAACGCAGAAAGTTTATGGATATGATCATGTATTGCGTGATGATATTATCGACTATATGCGTGGCAATATTGCAGCTTGGCGGCTCATTTTTAATAGGACTGATCGTATTTTACTTATCATCGGGCTTTTTCGTTGTGTTTTTCACAGCAAGCTTTATGGAGCTTTCGTGCTACATGAAGCTTCCGGAATTATGGGCCGGGATGGGACGAACGGCAAACAATGTAAGTGCGGCACTTATAACGACCGGCTCGTTGTCATTGATGAGTTCGGACAACTACATGATGAAGATAGTTGTCGTGCTGGTCCTGTTTGTACTGGTAAGTATCATAATGGTTGCTTATATCGTTAACAGGAAGGCAGCGGTTGAAGAGTCGGAACAGACTGCAGCCGTTGACCTTATGCAGCAGGATAAGCTCAAGATGTTTTCCGAGAAATATGCATTCACGCCAAGAGAGCAGGAGGTGTTTGACCGACTGGTCAATACAGAGAACAGCATACAGGAGATTTCGGAGAGCATGTATATTTCACGTCGTACCTGCCAGCGCCATATTACGGCAATTTATGAAAAGGTGGGAGTTAAATCCAGAATGGGACTGTACCAGATATATATAGAAGGAAAAAATCAGCTTTAAATAAAAGAAAGAGGATTTTTGATGAAGAGAATAAAGAGAATGAATCTTATCACAGTGCTTGTGATGGCGAGCCTGTTTCTTATATCCTGCTCAGACAGGAAGGAGGAGCATGCCGGGCAGACAGAACCTAAAGGGGTATCGGAGTCGGGATTCAGGCAATATTGTTCGGAAGAACAGAGGGAATTTCTGGATCGCATCGTATCGGAAAACCCGATTTCTGTTATATATGATAAAAACAGAGAAGCTTCCGAGAGTTTTACGATAACCGATACGGACACGATATGTGAACTGGTGCAGGCTCTTTGCAATATAGGGATAGAAGCTCCGACGGAAATATACAGTACGGATAGCGATGATATCTTTACGTTTATAATGGAGGATAAAAAAAGCTACAGCTTCAGCTTTAACGGGCATAACTTTGAGGCAGAGGATGGGAAGCTGTATAATGCTAATGACAAAGCCGGATTATGGAAGCTGGCATTGCGGATTGCAGGTAGTTAGAAAGCTAATATAGCAAAAGTCTTGTAGGACATGGTCTTACAGGGCTTTTTCTTTTGGAAAAATTTCAGGAAAAGCAGGATGGCACAGGTGCGCCGCTTTATTTTTATATGATTGGCGCGCATGCGGTCTGCACAAACGCTGATGGAATAGATAAAGTGGAGACAGTTAAAACAAACGGATTCACTTATATCAAGGAGGAGAATACATGAAGCAGTGTGATAACGGACATTTTTATGATGAAGCAAGATTTGACAGCTGCCCTTACTGTCAGGAAACGACAGGAGCGGGAAAAACAATGGCGGCAGGTTCAATTGGCAAAACCGTAGCAGCGGTTCCGGGCGGAAATATTTCAGAGATCGACAGAGGAAAAACCGTTGGCATTATCAAAAAAAAGATCGGAATAGATCCTGCGGTAGGATTTCTGGTTTGCATCGCGGGGCCTCATCGTGGAGCGGATTACAAGCTGATAGCGGGAAGGAACTTTATCGGACGTGCGGCAGCTATGGATATTTCACTGGCAGATGATGATACCGTATCAAGAGAAAGTCATGCACTGGTTACCTACGATGCCAAGCATAACAGGTTCTCACTGTCTCCGGGACAGGGCAGAGGTATTACTTATTGCAATGATGAGCAGGTGGAGATGGTGCGTCCGCTGCAGGCTTACGATGTGATAGAAGTCGGAAAAAGTCAGTTGCTGTTCCTGCCGTTGTGCGGAGAGCGGTTCCGATGGGATGAGGAATAAAGCATGGAAAACGTACTGTCATGGCTGAACCAGCCATTATTTCCGGGAAGCTTTATCCGTATCTGGATGGGAATAGCGGTGATAGTGCTGCTGGTGATTGCAATCATAGCACTTTTATATAGAAGAAAAAAGAAGAGCAGATCCGGTACGCAGTGTAAGGAGCAGGCTACAGGGTGTCTGCATTATATGCCGGTGCTGGAACTGGCGAATGTCCAGGGCGTAGGAAGTCGTCAGGAGCAGCAGGATTCCTTTGGTATTTCACGATTTGATCGTTATGAGGAAGACGGTCTGCTGGCGGTTCTTTGTGATGGCATGGGAGGCATGGCAGAAGGCAGAAGGATCGCCGCAGAAACAACAGCGGAGCTCATGGGGATATTTCCGTGGGAAGATGACAGAGATGTCCCGAAATGGATAGATCAGCGCAGCAAAAAGGTCTATCAGCGGTTTTTCGGACATGGAGGAACAACGCTGGTGGCAGCCCTTATCAGAAATGACGCATTATCTTTTTGGTGTGTGGGAGACAGCGACCTGTTTCTTATGCGCGAAGGCAGCCTGTATTCTATGAATGTGAGACAGGAATTTAAAAATGAGCTGGTAATGCAGGCGATAGACGGAGATTTCCCTGTGGAAGCTGCATTTGAGGATGCTCAGGCCGGTGCACTTTCGGAATATATAGGAAAGGAAACAGTGCATTGCGATCATACGCAGATCCCGTTCAGGCTTCAAAAGGATGATGTGCTGATGCTGTGCTCCGACGGCATCAGCGATACCCTTACGCTAAGACAGATAGGGGAGCTTATGCAGCTGCCTCCTCAGGAATGCTGCGAAAAGCTTGAAGAAGCCGTTATGGATAAAGGAAAGTCTAATCAGGATAATTATACAGCGATAGTTTTGAAATATCATGGTAAAGGGGAGGAACAGGAAGATGAAGGAAAGAAAAACATCCGGTAAGCAAATAGTCTCGATCCTGCTGCTGGCGGTCGGACTTGTCGGCATTATACTCGGTATCATAGGTTTTGCCGGCGGAGGCAGTAAGGATCCGTATGAAGCCCGAAACGGCATTGCAATGGTGTATTCAACCGTGTATGACAGTGAGGGCAACAGCGAGAGCGGATGGGGAACAGGCTGGGCTATCGGAAAGCCGGGCAAACCGGTTAAATATATTGTGACAAACGGACATGTAGTGGAAAAGGCTTACACATACCCGCGCTACGATTCTTCCATGTACGGAGGAGAGATAAAGGTATATTTTTCCGCAGCGGAAAATGACTATGTACAGGCAAAGGTTGCATATTTCTCGGCTTCAAACGATAAGGACATCGCTGTCCTTGAGCTTCCGTCTGAAACCGATAAACGTACTGCTTTAACGCTTCGTGATTCTGACAGCGTTAACATCGGAAGCACTGCTTATGCATTGGGATATCCGGGCGATTCCGTTCGTCAGCAGGATTTTGTTACATATGATAAAGATGACGTGACGATGACACGTGGTATCATCAGCAAAAAGACCAAGACAAATTATTCTACCTATGAGGCATTCCAGATGGACGTTTCGATTGCAGGCGGAAATTCCGGTGGCCCTCTGGTTGATGAGAATGGCAATGTAATAGGTATCAATACCGCCGGTGCGCTGGATCCCAATACCGGAGTTCCGGTCGGAATGAACTACGCTATCACAACCAATGAGCTGATAAAGATACTTGATGCCGAGAAGATAAACTACACTATGAGCGGTTCGGGATTCAGCCTTGGAAAATTCGGAATAGTATTTCTTATTATCGGTATTGCTGCACTTGCCGGCGGAGTCGTTGTGCTGATACTTACCAAAAAGAATGATGGAGCAGCAACGAATTCCAATGTAACCGGATCAAAAGAGATGGTGAAAAATAAAGTTGCAGCAGGAAGCAGATATATCCTTCGAGGAGTAACCGGCAAATTTGCAGGACAGAATTTTGATCTTGGCAAGGGAAGCGTGACATTAGGACGTGATCCTGCAGCATGCAATATCGTATTTGACAAAAACACACCGGGTATAAGCGGAAGGCATTGCCGGGTTTCTTATGACAGGAGTCAGGGATGCTTCATGATAATGGATCTCGGATCGTCATATGGAACGTTTCTTGGCAACGGCAAGAAGCTGACGGCAAACGTAGCTGAAAAGCTGTCTGCCGGAGACACATTCTATATGTGCGATACTGCAAACCGTTTCGTTGTTGCCAAGGAGTAATTCTATGGACAGGTATTGTTTGAAAAACAGTAAAATACATGAAGTATTTGAGGAAGAGCCGGTAGGGTTTGAGCCGGAGGCGATCTTCCATCTAAGTGCGGACGGCGGGATACAGAAGGTCGATCAGATACCTGTCCTGTACGGAGGTGAAGGATTACTTATGTATGCAGGAGAATTGTATGTGGAACCGCTGGAGATACAGATAGAGTTTGTAAAAGCAGCAGATGCAGAGCAGTGGTTAAGAGCATTGATACTGCGTCATACAGAACGGGTAAGGCAGGTGGCAGAAGACCTCTGCATACTGGCCGAGATCAAGGAGGTGGATGTATGAATCCCAAACGCATTTGTTTTGGTTGCTTTAAAGAAAAAGAGCCGGGTATCATCTGTCCTTACTGCGGATTTGATGAAAATAAAGAAAAGCCTTTTCTGGCATTGCCGTTGGGAAGCATTTTAAACGGACGTTACATGGTAGGAAAGGTGCTGGGGATCGGTGGCTTCGGTATCACATATCTGGGTTATGATCTGACACTGGAGATCAGAGTGGCGATCAAGGAATATATGCCATCTGCATTGGCCACACGTTATACAGATCAATACAGTGTTGTGTTGACCGGACATGTGGAAGCGGATTACAAGTACGGTATGGAGCGTTTCCTTGAAGAGGCACGTATACTTGCCAAGCTCCAGAATACGCCGAATATAGTTTCCGTACAGAATTATTTCAAGGAAAACAATACGGCATATTTTGTAATGGAATATATCGAAGGCATGAGTCTGAAGGAGTATGTGGCTTCGCAGGGCGATAAGATACCATTCGAACAGGCGATGACGATACTTCAACCTGTAATGGAGGCATTGGAGCAGGTACATGCGCTGAATCTGCTGCATCGCGATATAAGCCCGGATAATATTTATATAACCGCAAACGGTGAAAGCCGGCTTCTGGATTTCGGTGCGGCAAGGTTTGCGGCAGGTGACGGCAAGAGTGTATCAGTTATCCTGAAGCATGGATATGCACCTGAGGAGCAGTATTCGAGTCACGGAAATCAGGGCCCATGGACAGATGTATATGCCATGGGTGCTACACTTTACAGGTGCATTACAGGCATACTTCCGCCGGATTCTATTGAGCGTATTCATACAGACACACTTAAAAAGCCTTCGGAGCTGGGTATAAAAATACCGGCAAATGCAGAAAATGCTATCATAAAAGCCTTAGCGATAAAAACGGAAAATCGTTTTAAAAACATGTCAGAGTTTCTTCAGGCACTCACGGGCAGGATTCAGGTACAGGATAAGATCTCAGCCGGAATCACTCAAAAAACGCAGGCAGCAGGACGAACAGGTTATGCTTCGGACGAAATGACCGGAAGGAACGCATCCGGGGGTTCGAGATTTATGGCATACCTTAAGGCAAATCCTGTGATCGCATGGATACTCGGTGGCGGATTGGCTGCGGTAATCGCAATATGCATTATCCTACCGATAACGCTTTCCGGCGGAAATAAGAAGTCCGGAAATACAGCCGATACCGTCACCGGTACTCCGCCTATATCACAAACCGATCCGACAACCGTTACACCGGGTGCTCCGGATGATTCATCCGGCACATCAGACACGTCGTACGATCCGGAGGTGTGTGACTTTGGAATATATTCTGCGACAATGAGTGTTCCGCTGACTTACGAACAGCAGGAAAATTCTTATACATATATTGATAATGAAAATCAGAGACTGGTTGCTATGGTGGATTACATGTGGCAGCTGGGAGGACCTATATATTCGCTTTCCGATGTGGAAAATAATCGAGAAGCGCTTGTAGCTGATCTTCTTAATCAAATGGATTTCGGTAATGATTATGCGATCCTGACAGCAGGACCTGATTCTATAGGAGATCAGGAAGCGTACCAGATCTATCTCATGGTTACGGATGATGGTGTAGATATGGATATGGTCATAGAAGCTGTCGAGGGACAGAATGGTTTTGGCTGCTATCTCCTGCTTGGCTGCTATGAATCGGGAGATGATCAGGGAATGGAAGAGGTTTATGATTCAATCTCATCATTCAGATGCAACGGAAAGATAGATATATCCTATGATGTAATATCAGATACAGGCGCAGGAGTAAAGGTGCTCTGTGATACATCTGTTATTACGGATGCTAAGAGCAAGTCCTTTACGCTGCCGAACGGGAACAGCGGAACAGCTATACTGCTGTATTTTAATTCCGATACCAATCAGTATGTTGAAGTAGAGGAAGGCTCCGCTGCAGGAAGCGATGCCGATGAATGTATGGAATATCTGTGCAGTTTATGGAGAGAAAGAGCCGGTGCCGAGCTTGGTGAAGCATCAACCGAGGTTGCGGGAGGCGTCACATGGCAGATACAGGAGATAACCTATAATTCATACAGCTATGCGATCGCGACAGCGGATATCAACGGAAAGCCTTATATAGTAGGGATGAACTCGGATGAGTCGAATGTTTCCACCGCAAATTCGATATTTGTAAATGTGATATCTACAGTAAGACCGATCTCATAGATCGCAGAACAGAAATCAGGACAGATAAGAAAAGGAGGAAGCAATGCCAAACCTCAAAGAAAATCTGAATTATCCGCGTCGTATGGTGATTTATGCTGTCTTTGATGTTTTGGACCGGATGGGAAGCCGGTATGACCAGGCGATGACCGGGGATATCAAGGCTGAAGTGACGGTGCGGGGACATACGAGTCTGTTTGCTTTTGCAGTAACGGAGTTATCGCAGAATTCTTCTATTTTACATATAACTATGGTTAGAGCAGCGGAGGGATTGACGATAGAAGAAAAAAAACTGGCTGTCCGATATATGATGGATCGTATTCTGCATCATATGGCACAGAATACACAGACCGACCACAGTATGAGCGGGAGTTGAGTCAGACTCAAACATTAGAAGCTGATTATTCAGGAGCGGATAATAACAGAGCTGAGACACTATGCTTTTTAGAAATATGCATAATGTGCCGGCTCTGTTTTTGTCTTTTCAAATAGTTGATAAGGATTAAAATAGCAGCTGCAAGCCCATAACGATGATCCATATATATGCACAGGTCTTAGGTATCATCAGGATTCCTACCCTAGGTGCTTTTTTACTGAATAATGTAACAGGAAGGTAGCATCCGAAAGAGATGATTATTGCTGCTATCATTCTTGTCATATTGTATCCGTATGTATTTCCTGAGATGGCGAAAAGTATGATCACTCCTATACCCGTAACCGCAAAAACAGCGTTTCTCAGTACAGACAGTTTCAGGTTTCCGTCATCGGTGCACCAGTTATTCTGAGGAAGCAGGCAGATAACTATCCTTATAAGTGCGGATACCCAGATAATGATCTCTAATGAGGCCGGAGCTTCCAGCTCGAAGAACATGGTTTTCCAGATGTACATGAGAATAATATAGAATATCGTCATTGTTACGGATGAGATCTGAAGGCCTCTTCCAAGCTGCCTTTTTATCTTATCGTTGCTTCCTTTTACGGCTCTGAATACTCGCGGAACAAGGTGGAATGCATCTCCGCCGCAAAGGGTAAGCGTCAGTACGCCGTAAAGGATGAATAAAGGATTACCTTTTGAAAATATAAAAAACAGGATTCCGGCAATAAGATCGAAAGCAAGATATCCTATATCAAAGATGGCCTCCATAAGGTCGGGCATAAGCGGTTTATAAGTTTCTTTTGTCATGATTTTTTATAGCTCCTTTTTTGTCTTTTTATGTAAATGTGCTTCGGCGTTTTGACAAACCTTATCAAAGACTTTCCGGAAGGCTTCAAGCTCCTCGGCAGTAACGCCCTCAAGAACGGTTTTGGCAAACAGCTTCTTTGTATCCAGGCCGTTTTGTATGATTTCCTGTGCACTGTCGGTTGTAAATATTGCTATTTGCTTTTTGTTGGTTTCGCTTTGAACCTTCCTTACAAGTTCTCTGTCCTCAAGGTGCTTCAGTGAGGTTGAAACATGCGATTTTGTATATTTGCAGATCCTGACGATGTCAGCTGCAGTATTGATCTGCGGATTACCGTATAAAAACATCAAAATGTCATATTCCATCTGGGTCAATTGATATTTGTCACAGGCAGCTCTCGTAAGAGATTCGTAATAGCACGTAATTGTTTTATGTCTGTCGAGAAAATACATAACGGTCTCCTTTTACTGATTGCTCGGTGTTCTATTTAGAACGATTATAATGCCGGATTTAAGATTTGTAAATAAAAAAATGCTATTATCTTTTTTACTCTTGACTTTTTACCGTCAGCAAATAAGTATTTATATTAAGAAAAAATGATCAATAATATAACGGAGACATAGATAGGATGATAAACAGAGACGATATGCTTGAGCTGACACGGAGGATGACTCCGGCACGTTCATCATTTACAAGAGTGGCGGGACTTATGCTTGAGCTTTACAA
>OQVT01002280.1_pt1 | contig 12375 bp, 7 predicted proteins | sample 1691561 | NCBI WGS metagenome assembly OQVT01 (sample SAMN03418260, study PRJEB22391) | human gut metagenome | biome: human-gut; feature: organic feature; material: feces | host: Homo sapiens | place: Tanzania | collected 2013-01 | reverse complement strand
CCGTTGCGACCCCGGAGTTCCTGATGTACCTTGACTACTTCATCCGCAAGGACTACGGCGACGACTATCTCGATCACCTTGAGGACGTCGTGGAGATGAACGCCAAGAAGAGGACGCTTGTGAAAGTCATCGACAACTACTTCCAGCAGGTTGTACATTCCATGAATATGCCTGCCGGCAACCGTGGGTATCAGACGGTGTTCTGGAACATCAGCTACTTCGACGAGAGCTATTTCCGCGGCGTGTTCGGCGATTTCCGCTTCCCTGACGGCAGCGAGCCTAAGTGGGAGACCCTTTCCTGGCTCCAGAAGCACTTTATGAACTGGTTCAACGAGGAGAGGAACCGCTACATCCTGACCTTCCCGGTCGAGACAATGGCGCTGCTGACCGACGGCAAGGACGATTTCATCGACAAGGAATATGCCGACTTCACGGCGGAGATGTGGTCGAAGGGACACAGCTTCTTCTGCTACCTGTCTGACAGTCCGGACAGTCTCGCGAGCTGCTGCCGCCTTCGCAACTCGATCACCGAACTGGACAAGGTCGATGAGTCCCACAACCACACGACGCATCAATATTCAATGGGAACGGCTTCTGTGTCAACAGGTTCAAAGTCTGTGATGACCATCAACCTGAACAGGCTCATCCAGCTTGCCACCAGACGCTACTTCCTTGAGAAGAAAGGCGTTGTCATCGACGGCTCCAAGGCGCTTGCCAGGGCCGACTACGACAAGAACCAGCTTTATGAATATATCCGTGAGGCCGTGACCGAGGAGACCGAGAGGGTTCACAAGTACCAGAAGGCTTTCAACGAGATCATCAAGGACTTCCTCGCCGCGCATATGCTGGATGTCTATCAGGCTGGCTTCATCGATATGAAAAGGCAGTACCTTACCATCGGTGTGAACGGTCTTACCGACGCCGCTGAGTTCCTGGGACTTACCATCAGCCCTAACCCTGAGTACAACGAGTTCGTGGACGTCATCCTGGAGACCATCAACCGCTCCAACAAGAAGGACAAGACCTCCGACACGATGTTCAACACCGAGTTCGTCCCTGGCGAGAACCTTTCCGGCAAGAACTACAAGTGGGACCAGAAGGACGGCTTCTACGTCTCTCCTAAGCACAATATGTACAGCTCGTACTTCTACAATCCGGAGGACGACTCCCTGTCGATGATCGACAAGTTCAAGCTGCACGGCAATGAATATGTCAAGCATCTTGACGGCGGATCGGCCCTGCATATGAACGTGGCCGAGCATCTGTCCAAGGACCAGTACCGCCAGCTGCTCAAGACGGCGGCTCACTACGGCACGAACTACTTCACATTCAACTGCCGCAACACCGTCTGCAACGACTGCGGGTACATCAGCAAGGACACCCTTGAGGTCTGTCCTAAGTGCGGAAGCCACAATCTGGACTATCTGACCCGCGTGATCGGTTACCTCAAGCGTGTCTCATCGTTCAGCGAGATGCGTCAGGTCGAGGCTCAGCATCGTTTCTACAACCATGACGGCACCGCCGCCCCCGCATCCGAGGAGGCCGCAAGAATATGATAAAATATGTTCCATCGATGACTTCTGTGGTCATCGAGGAGATACCTGACAGAGTTACCTTGGCCGTTGACATCAGCAACTGCCAAGGTAATTGTGTAGGGTGCCATTCTCCTTTTCTGAAGACCGATGTCGGGGTGGAATTGACAGAGGAAGTGATTGATTCTCTGGTCGCTGACAATTTCGGGGTGGACTGCTTCCTGTTCCTCGGTGAGGGAAGGGATCCGGAATCTCTGCTGAGGCTGGCCGCCCACGTCCGGTCAATAGGGCTGGAGGCCGCTCTTTACTCAGGCCGCGAGGCCGTCGAGGACGAGATCTACAAGGCTTTCGACTACGTGAAGGTCGGCCCCTACATAGAGGCCTTCGGCCCGCTGAATTCCAGGACCACCAACCAGCGCCTGTATAAAGTCGCCCGCGAGGCCGAGTCATATTCATTGACTGACATCACATCCCGCTTCTGGCACCGAGGCATAGATCAGAATGTGAAATAATATTCTTGAAATATTTGTAAATATTCGCTTGCGTTATAAAAAATTATTCTTACCTTGCCGCCTTAATTTTTAAGGGTAGCTAAATTAAGAATTGCTAAATTTGGATTGCCAAAGTAGGCATTTTGTTAAGTAGGTATGAATAAATATTTATTTGGAAAGATTCTGCGTTCAGCCATTATGGCAATTGTGGCCGGAACTGTGGTGCTGACGATGCCGTCATGCGGCGGAAACAAGGAGAATAATGAGCCGGAACCGGTGAAAGAAAGTGTCGAGTTCACCCAGACTACGGTCTCGATTCCGATAGACGGGAATGGTACCGTCTCTTTGAAGGTCACCCCGATTGATAAGTTGGCTGATGTTGAGGTCAATGTGGCTGACGAGGATGTGATTGATTTGGACAGGACCTCTGATTCAGAAGGTTATGTCTTTACAATGAAAGCCAAGAGCCTCGGCTCGACCACAATCGTCGCTGTCCTTGGATCCAGCATCGCAAAGTGCGCCGTCAGCGTTGACCCTATCGCTGTGACGGGAATATCCTTGAACAAGACCTCCATTCAACTCGTTGTGGGTGCGACGGAGACGTTGAGCGCCAAGGTCACTCCGGACAATGCCACCAGCCCGAGCATCTCCTGGGATTCCAGCGACAAGGAGGTCGCTACCGTGGATAACGGAGTCGTTACCGCCGTCTCTGCCGGAAAGGCCACAATCACCGCGGCTTCGTCTTCTTTTACAGCTGAATGCGTTGTCGAAGTGAAAACTATCGAGGCTGAGTCGCTGACGTTGGATGTTACCTCCAAGGAACTTACGGAGACAGAATCGTTTATAGTGAATGCGACGATACTTCCGGAAGGCACCTCCTACAAGAATGTGGATTGGACTGTGGATAATGCGGATGTTCTTAAGATTGAGCCTTTTGACGCTCTTGAGAGTGACAATATTGTTTCTGCGACAATTACTTCCGTCAAGGCTGGCACTGCTGTTGTCTCGGCATCCATCAATAATGTCAAAGCCGTCTGCACGATTTCCGTCAAGGCTAAGGAACCTCCGGTCGAGCCGGCCAAGATCGGGGACTATTTCTATTCTGACGGCACTTGGAGTGACGGAGGATTGATCTCCATCAACAAGGATGGAACAAAGGCGGTCTGGGCGGAGAACAAGCCTGCTCCTGTCGAGGGGAAGACCGTGATAGGAATCGTGTTCCAGACAGATCCGGCCAGATTCTCTGAAATTGAACAAAAGCAAGGCTTCACTCACGGCCTTGTGTTCTGCACCAAGGCAGCCCACGCTCCGGGAAATCAGGTTACAAGATACGCTATAAGTGCAGGCATCGACTGTATCGGCAACCATAAGCTTGGTAGCAGCTATTACAACGACATCTATGGTCAATTGTGGACGGCCACAGTCAAGGATAGATACCCGGGCTCCCAACTTGCGCAATATCCTGCTTTTGACTGGACTGTCACGGACTTTGTCCCGGCGGCTCCTGCCAAGACTTCCGGTTGGTTTGTTCCGAGCATCGGACAGCTTTGGGATTTTATGGCGAATTTCGGAGGTGAGGAAATCGCTCAGTATCTTGCCCAGCTTCGTGACTATGCCTATGATGTCACCTACTTGGATTTCTTCAAGCTGACTTATAACCCGATGGTTGCTATCAACAACCATTTCTCAAAGATTCCTGCTTCGCAGAAGGAAGAATTGGTGTATTCAAGCAGCAGAATGGGGCAGGGTGTTTGCGAGTTGATGTCATCCTCTCTTTATGACAACACAGACGGTGCCTGCTGCATCTTCTGGCTTGGTGAGAACTTTGATTTCGCACCATATACGGAATGGGTGGACAGTAATGTCGTCATCTGTCATCCGGTGCTTGCATTTTAGTTAAACGTCAACATTAGTATAACAGTATGATTATGAAAAAAGTATTTTTGACACTGCTTGCCGCAGCATCTCTCTGCGCCTGCACTGGAGACCTCGAGGACAGGGTTGACACTCTGGAGGCCAAGGTCGCCGCCCTTGAATCCAAGGTGAATGAGAACGTAAGTTCTATAGCGAAACTTGCGGAAGCCGCCGCGAAGGCCGTTACGATTGAATCTGTGACCCAGAATGAGGATAAGACCAGCTATACAATCAAATTCAGCGATGGCACCACCTCGGTCCTGAACAACGGAAAGGATGGAAAGGATGGAAAGGATGCGGTAGCTCCGGTTGTGGGTGTGAAGGAAGTTGATGGTGTGCTCTACTGGACAGTCAATGGTGAGTTTTTGACAAACAACGGAGCCAAGGTTCCTGTTACCGGCAAGGACGGAGTTGATGGAAAGGATCCTCAGTTCAAGATCGAGGACGGAAAATGGTTTGTCTCATTCGATGGCAAGACTTGGGAGGCTGTGACCGTGACCGGCACAGTCGAGCCTAAGCTTGAAATGACGGAGACTGACACTGAGTATGTATTCACTCTCGGCGAGACTGTCATCCGGATAGCTAAGGCGAAAGCATTCGCCATCAAGGTGGAAAGTGACGCTGTGGACATTGAGCCAGGCAAGACTGCTACATTCAAGTACACTGTCACCGGAGCTGACGAGACCACTCATGTTGTGGCTGAATCATCTACTTTTGAGGTTAAGGTTGATGAGACCAACTCAACCATAACCGTGACCGCTCCTAAAGCAATGGTTTCCGGCTATGTCATCGTGAAGGCTGTCCGCAACAGCGACGGCAAGTACTCGGCACAGTACATCAGCATAAAGAAGGATTCCTACGGAACCTTCGGCGGAATCATCATCAGCGATGAGAATGAATATCTTAACTGGTAAAAAAAACGAACTGAAATGAAAAAGTCATTATACATCGCGGCCGCTTTAATGGCAATAGTCGGCTGCTCTAAGTCAGAACTCGCTCCGGAAACCGCCGGAACACACGATATCAATGTCTCCGTCGCTGTCAGCACAGGAGATGACACAAGGGCGGTCTTCGATGGCGACAGCCACATCAAATTCGAGAAGGGTGACTATTTCTATGCCGCTGTGGCGAAGAAGGAAACTCCCACCAAAGGTGTCAAGGTCGCAAAAAGCAAAGGAGCTGCCGCCGGAGTGTATTACTCTATATTCAAAATCAAGGATTTCGAGGCCACAGCTCCTGTCTTCGATGGCGAGCTTTGGAGCATAGTGGACGCTGATTTTGCTGATGAATATAATTTCTATGGCGTTTTCCCTGCCGCTGCCGTAAATACGGCTTACTCTGAGGAAGACCTCACGTCCTGGATTGTCAAGATTCCTGAGGAGCAAACCGCCACTCAGACTTCCTGGTACAACCGTGCGGACATCATGCTTGTGAAGCCGACCACAATCTCGACTTCAAACAAGACTCACAATGATGAATATGGTGAGTATTCCACCGTCAACAGTGAGAAACTTGAGTTCGCTCACTTGTTCGGTTTTGGAAAAATATCATTCGCTGGAGTTCCGGACGCCTATAAGTCTCAGGTTGTGAAAAGCGTAAGAATTGAGGCTGTCGGTGAGAACAAGGCTCTTGCCGGACGTTTCAGCGTTGACATCACCAAGGACGTTTGCGATGCTGATGTAAAGTCAACATCTCCAGTCTCATACATCAACCTTCCAGGCGATGGTACGACCACGGTGTCCGACTATGTGGCTTGGTTCGTTGCCAACAACGGTGAATTTGATGTCAAGATCACTGTATTCACGAATAAGGCAGACCTCGTGTTCGAGCGTAAGGGACTCGTCATCGCACGCAGCGCTATCGCTTCTCCTACCGTCAACTACAAGAGCTCTGATGTCGTGACATCACACGATGTGGCTCTTGCTGAAGGTGAGACCTGGACAAACACGCCGGCATATTCCAAGATCATCAATAGCTCTTACAAGGAAAGGGCTTGGGGCGACGGAGACAAGAAGATGAATTTCTCCATCTCATATCCTGGGTCAAACAATGGCAATTACGGAACGTCCTTATATACTACGGATGGCTATACCCAGGGACTTGCCAGCTCGACTATCATAGGTGGAAAGGTCGTTCTTTCTTCCGCGGCTGATTTCAGTGGAGTCAAGATGGTCAAGGCTAATCTTGGTATCTACACAGATGACGCTACCGCAGACTTCACTATGAGTCTTGTCAAGGATGGTAAGACTTATGTTCTCGGCAAGTTCAACATCGCTGGTAGTGGCAAGAATCCTGACGGCAAAGATTACTATTTCCCGGCCAACTCTGAAACCGAGTCTGGACAGCTTGTTCTCACGGTAGATAATCTTTCCAACCAAAGCTGCCGTCCTTACATCGGTGCGCTCAGCATCAATCCGGCTCCAGGAATCGTACTTGACAGCAAGACGATCAAGGTGGCGAAGACGGCCCATTCCGAGAGCGTTGATTGTGGTGTCTATGCGGCTACCGGTGATCCTATCGTGACTGTCGCTGATGATGCTAAGTCCTGGCTTTCCGCTTCCTGGGCTTCCAACAAGCTCACTGTGACCGTGACAGAGAACACCGGCAAGAAGAGAGCCGGAACGATCACCATCAAGGCCAAGGGCTTGTCAGAGACCACAGAGACTGTTACTGTCGAGCAGGCCAGTGTCACCGCTGTTACGTATAAACTTTCTGTGACCGCTGCTGATATGTACAAGGTTCTAAAGGCAGAGGCTGACAAGCTTACAAATGAGGGAAAGGAGGTTGATCCGTTGTCCGGCTATCCTGTCACAGCAAAGTTCACGGCCAAGGGCGTGAATGATGCGACGAAGACCACGGAGGTGGAGATCTATGGCGACAAACTCTACATCGGCTCTGCCACCGAGACCTCTTTCAAGTCCAAGGGAAGCATCAAATGCACATCGGCTGTCGGTGCGATCTCCAAGATTGTTGTCGTTGCGGACAAGAAGATGAAGGCGGGCGCTTACGATGATCTTATCTTGAAGTTGTCCTCTGACGGAAGTTCGTGGTCAAAGGTCAACAGCAATGCTTTGTCTTACACTGGTGACGGTCCTTACACCAGTACGGCGGTGATAGAGGACGATTCTATCAATTGGTTTGACATAGCTGTTACCGCTTGGGGTAGTTCGACACCGATCTACAGTTTTGAAGTAACATTTACGACCGACTGATGAGTGGATTAAATAATCTGTTCAAGATGATTGTGGCTATGGTTCTCATCATAGTCACAATTTCTTGTGAAAAGGATAATGGCGGGTCAGGGATTGACTCCACCATCAATATTTCCGGAAAGAAATTGTTGACGGTCTCGTCGGAGGCTTCCGGATTCGAGGTGAAATATTCAGTGACAGGAAGCGGGGCCGGCCAGGCTGTGACCGCTGTCTCCGATCAGGATTGGGCTGTCGTGGACGGCAGCGTGCCGGGAGCTGTTTCGGTTTCGGTCGGCGCCAATCTTTCCGCAGAGGACAGGACTGCCGTGATAACCTTGACCCTTAAGGGTGCCGAGGACGCTTTTGTGACCGTTCTCCAGTCTTCTGATCCGGATTACAGAATTGACACCAAACAGAGCTTTGCTCTGGCCGTCACGGATGTCGAGGCTTCCAGTGCTTTTGTCACCATCGCCCCTACGAACTCCGATTCGTACTACTGCTATGGTGTCGTCACCGCTGAGCAATATTCGAAGTTCAACGGCAACGGAAAGGCTTTTGTCGCTGACTATGCCAAGCAGTTGATCGACTATGCCCGTAAGGCTGCCGAGGCCAACGGACAGGAATTCTCTCTTAAGAATTATCTTACTAAGGGTTATAAATCACATACTTACGATGGGTTTACACCTCTGTCGGACTACTATCTGTTCGCGTTTGATATGACTTTGGGCGGGGAGTGCAGCGGCAATGTCGCGGTGAAGAAGTTCACAACGAAGAAATATCCTGATTCGGCTCCTGATTTCAGAATCACTGTGGATGCGGACGCTAACGTCAAGGTGGTCCCGTCCGATGCCTCTGTCACTTATGTGCTGACTGTCGATTCTTATGAGGTCTGGAGCAAGAGCGCCACTCCGAAAGCCTGTGCCGAGGATTTCCTCAAATGGGTTGAGGAAAGTGACCACTCCATCAGGTCGTTCATGCATCAGGGTGAGTTCTCGGAATGCTATTATAATCCTAAGGCTCAGATGGGTAACCTTACCACCGGAGATTATGTGGCGTATGCTTTCGGGTACAACGGCTCGAAGATAACAACCGGGATCTCCTATCTGAAATTCCATTTTGACGAACCGAAAAAGTAAACTTGAATGAAGATTCCATCATTGCTCAGGCTGACCGCGTTGGCCTGTGCGGCTGCGATAGTATTCGCTGCCTGTGGCGGCAACGCCGAAGACAACGAGGAGGCTACCTCGACTTTTGATGTGAAGGTCAAGCTCCTCAGCATCGGGTCTGAAGGTGGCAAGCTTGCCGTCGATTACAGCATCAAAGGCTCCAAGGAGGGCAACACCGCCGAGGTCTCGACAGACAAAGACTGGATCCATCTCGGCAAGACCTACAGCACGACGTTCAGTTTCAATGTTGACAAGAACGAAACCGGAGAGGACAGAACCGGAGAGATCAAGATGACCTGCAAGGGTGTCCAGCCGCTGACTCTTGTCGTGAGCCAGGGCAAGGAAGGCTCATCCTCACAGGCTTACAACAAGTTCAAGATTGAGGTCAGCGAGATCACGACTTCTTCCGCGAGGGTGGTCATCACTCCGGTTAACGCCGCTGAGACCTACCTCTACTCGATCGTCAGCAAATCTGACTACGATAGGTTCGCCAATGTTGAGGCTTACATCAAGAAGCGGATCGAGCAGATAAAGGAAATGTGTGCCATCTATGGGATGAACCCGAACTCTTTCCTGACTAAAGGCACGTTTGACACGGCCAAACTGGAGACTGCCCGGAAGACCACGATTATGGACAACACGGCATATTATGCCTCTGCCTTTGACCTCAGTTTCGATGACAAGGGCAACGCCAGCTACAGCGGGAAGATCGATCTTTGCGAGTTCCGCTCCAAAAAGGCCACGCAATCCAATATGACTCTGTCTCTGAGCGTCTCCGGCACGCATCTCAACGTCACGTCCTCATCGTCAGGTGACACCTGGATCTGTGATGTGGTGTCCAAGGATGCGTGGGACGAATTCTCAGTGCCGGAGGATGCCGCGCACACCTACATCTCCACGATGACCCAGTACGGCGCGTTGACCCTGTACAAGGGAAGCCAGAGTGTTGATGTCTCCGGCAGCCTGACAGAGAGGGGCAAGGAATATGTCGCGTTCGCGGTGGGTTACAGGCAGTCCGACACGGACGGTGGTCTGACAACAGAAGTCAAGTACATAACTTTCAAGTATTAGTTTATGAATATATTCAAAAGGAAGGTGCTTCCTTTCACCGCCATTTGCGCGGCTCTCGCCGTGTCAGCGGCTTGTGAGAAGCAGGAATCGCCGGAACAGAATGGTGGTGAGAAGTCCGGACCGATCATAATCAATGAGTCTCCGGCCGCCATCAAAGGTGAGCTGATCATAAAGATCAAGGGCTCGGATGTGGGGACAAGGTCCGCCGGTTCGTCTGACGATGCGCTGGACGGCACCCGTGAGGTCTCCGAAGTGCTGGCACAGAACGGAAAGTTCCGTCTGGAAAGGCTTTTCCCTGAGTGCGGACGTTTCGAGGCCCGCACCCGCGCGGAAGGGCTGGACACTTGGTACATAGCCAGCTTCGACAAGACTTTGGAAACTTCGGATGTGGTCGCCCAACTGAAGAAATGTGGCTCGGTGGAAAGCATTGAATATTCACTGCCGGTCGTGATGTCAAGCGCTGAGGGAGAGGGCTCACCGTCAATCGCTCCGATGGCGTTGTCGGCCAGCCGCAAGGAAGTGTTCCCGTTCAACGAGAGCAGGATGGTCCAGCAGATGCAGTGGCACTACAACAACACCGGCTCGATCTTCGGAAAGACCGGGCTGGTCGGCGCCGACGCTGACGTGTGGGCGGCCTGGAAACTCTGCGCCGGCAACCCGGATGTCATCGTGGCCGTGATTGACCAAGGTGTGAAGTACGATCACGAGGACCTTGCTGACAATATGTGGATCAACAAGGGTGAGATTCCGGGCAACGGAATCGATGACGACGGCAACGGCTACATTGATGACATCCATGGATTCAATTTCGTGGACAACAAAGGCACGATCGTAACATCCTCGAACCTTTCGCACGGCACGCACGTCGCCGGAACCATCGCCGCCGTCAACAACAACGGCATCGGCGTGAACGGAATCGCCGGTGGATCAGGCAATAAGGATGGTGTCAGGATAATGACCCTCCAGACTTTGGGAGCAAGCGAGAACGGTTCCTCAGGCTCCGGGCTCGGCGGAATCGTCAGGGCTATGAAATATGCCGCCGACAACGGGGCGGTCATCTGCCAGAACAGCTGGGGCTACAACCAGAAGCTCAGCTGGAACACTTGGACGCGCAGCTCGTTCTCGGCTCTGAGGCGTGCCATCGACTATTTTGTCAAGTATGCCGGCGTGGATGAGAACGGCGAGCAGACCGGCCCGATGAAGGGAGGAATCGTGATTTTCGCCGCCGGCAACGAGGCCGTCAACTACCAAGCGTTCCCGGCCGCGGACAAGAGCGTGGTGAGCGTTGCCTCATATTCTTACACCGGTGACGCGGCATATTACACCAACTACGGCACTTGGGTGGACATCTCCGCTCCGGGCGGCGACACCTACGCAGACAGCAACTATGGCGGCGTTTACAGCACCAGCGTCAATGAGGACGGAACCTCCGGCTATGAGTATATGCAGGGAACCTCAATGGCCTGCCCTCACGTCAGCGGAGCCTGTGCCCTGGCCGTCTCCTACTATTACGGCAAGGACAAGCGTATGGGGCTTACCCCGGATAAGCTCCGCTCGGCGCTTCTTAGCTCCGCCCGTCCGATCAACGCCAACCTCAGCGCTCCGTATGTCGGGAATATGGGCGTGGGAATGCTCGACACCTACCGTCTGCTTCAGTATATGGGCTATCTGGGAGAGATCCCGGCTCAGACCCTCACCGCCGGCCAGACAAAGACACTGGAGATGTCGGAATATTTCCCGTCGGTACAGGTGCTGTCATATTCAGTCTCGGATCCTGCTGTCGTGAAGGCTTCTCTGTCGAAGGGAGTCCTCACGCTTGAGGGTGTGTCTTCCGGAACGGCGGAAGTCACTGTCTCTGACGGTAATTCAATGTTCAAGACAATAAAGGTAACAGTCAACTGATGAACAGATCAATCATAACGAAATTGTCTTTCGCCCTTCTTCTGGCGGCTGTCGCCTGCACAAAGGAGGAGACCCCGGAGCGGACTTCGCTGCCGGAGCCGAAGGTTCGTGTCTCTGATGTCACCAGCACGTCTTTCAGCGTGTCTTGGGATGTAGTCACTGACGCTGGAGCCTACACTTACATATTCAATGACAATGACACTGTGACGACAAGGGAGCGTTCGGTCTCGTTCGCTGACCTTGAGCCGTCGGTGGAATATTCATTCTCCGTCAGGACTGACGCGGGGACTAACGGCGACTATCTGGATTCGAGGTTCGTCACCATCCACGTCATCACGGAGGGGGAGAGTGTCCTTGAGGCGCCGGAGCCTGTTCTGGTGGCCGCCTACAAGTCAAGGACCATCATAAACTGGAAACCGGTCGCCGGGGCGTCGGCTTATGAATATTCAGTCGCCGGGATGACCGGCAAGGTCGAGGCCTGCTCTGTGGAGCTTAGCGGGTTCGACGGTTCCACTGACTATGTGTTCCGTCTGAAGGCCCTGTCAGGGGAGAAGTATGTGAACGATTCGCCGGAGGCGGAGCTCAAATTCACGACACGCCCCGCGTCCGAGGATATTCCTCAGATAATTATGTCGCTTCTTGAGTGCGGCTCTGACTACGCCAACTTCAATGTCTATGCGGTTCCGGATTTCCGCTATGTGTATTTCGGTGTACCGGCAAGCTATTTCATCGACCATTCCGACACCGAGATCAGGGACACTTATCTGAAATATATGCTGGACGCCATCAATGACAGCAATATGACTGTCGAGGGTGGGATGTCTTATTATTCCAAGACGGGTTCGTCCAACTACACCGAGTACCCGCTCTATCCGGAGCTGTCGTACTACATCGTGGCGTTCGGAGTCAGCCTTGACGGAACGGCCACGACTCCTTTGTACAAGCTTTCCGCCAAGACCAAGGCTCACGACACGATGACCGAACCTTCCCTCGGAGGGGCTGACTGGTTCAGGCAGACGATGTTCCATTCGGTGTTCGGGCAGTACAACTCCACCAATTGCGTCTGGACCAACTGGGCGGGAAGGGGCGTTGCGAAGATGAACTATGT
>OQVT01002276.1_pt1 | contig 12381 bp, 19 predicted proteins | sample 1691561 | NCBI WGS metagenome assembly OQVT01 (sample SAMN03418260, study PRJEB22391) | human gut metagenome | biome: human-gut; feature: organic feature; material: feces | host: Homo sapiens | place: Tanzania | collected 2013-01 | reverse complement strand
GACATCAACTATTCCGGTTTTAAATTGCAAATTCAACTACAACCATTTAAAATTTTGGAATTTAAACAGACTTTCATCTGGAAAACCAGAAGAAATGATTTTGCAGAAAAGCACAGTTGTCCTGATGCCAAGTTACGCTTGCACTTATTCTTCGGTTTTTGAGATTATAGGTAACACTTTTGAATGTACCAGCAGCACTTTCTGCCCATCAATGGCGTTTACTTCATTTACTGAAAAGAAGGAAGGAGATAATGGATATTCGTCCTATATTATCAAGAATAATACAGGTAACAACGTAAACTTGTCATTAATAGATGCGGATGGAAACTATAAAAAAAAGGACACACAAATAAACAGGCAGATTGTGTACGAAAATAACAATTCGCAATATCTGCAAAAATCCAACATATATAGTTGGAGGCATTGTGTGCTACCATCAACAGATAGTGTCGTGATGACAAATTGTAATATGGTGTGCAATTATGAATTTTATACAAAAAAAGTAGATTGTGATTTTAATTTGCAGCCATTTGTTTATAATCTTGCAGACCAAAGCTATAGGCTCGTAGAAACCAGACTACCAACTATAGATTCAGAGGCTGAATGTTATGAGGTAAAATATATTAAGGAAAATGGAGACTATAAAACGATGGAGATTTTTAAAGATGGGGACTCCTTAAAAATATCATCCGATTCTACAAAAGATAAAACCTTGCAGTATTGGGATTTGAATAATCCATTGTACCTATATTTTAATAATGCAATCGCACAAGGTGGACTGATTATTAGAAAAAGTAGCGATGGCTTAAATATCCAATCTGTTGTCGGTTCACAAGGGTATTTCCGTAGATTAATAATCAAGTATTTACCAACCAGGCTGAATTTGCACTTACAGAAAGGTGGGACTATAAATAGACCTATTTTAGATACAGACGAAACCGGGTTCCAATATTATGATACGTCCCTAAATAAATACATAGTCTGGAACGGTACGGAGTGGACCAACATGGACGGTTCAAGTTTGGGAGAACAACCTACCCAAGACGAGAGTCGGTAAAATACCCTATGTTGCATAAAAAGAACAAACGATATGAGAAAAATAGAACGTATTTTCGTGCATTGCACTGCTTCTTCTCTGTCTTGGGTGTGGCAGAACTGAGAACGGTAGGAATGGTACATACTATATTATTAATCAAATAAAAAGAATAGGAGATGAACAGAAAAGATTGGACAGGAATGATGGTCTACTTTGCTATCTCGCTGCTCTTCGGAGTCAGTTTCGGATTGATAGCATTGATAGTGCATACGAAAGGAGGTGCGCATGAATGAAGGACTTGCGAGAGGAGGGGTTTTCCTGCTCATAAGTAGCGGAACATTCTCAAAGGAAGCACTGGGCGTACTGTATGATCTGCGGTGGATGCTGATACTGATAGCTGTGCTGATAGTCGCGGATTTCTGGTACGGATTGAGCGAGAGCCTTCAGAAGAAGGAGCATTTCAGATTCTCGAGGGCAGGAAGAAGGACTTGCAACAAGTTTATGGACTACATCGGCTACCTGCTATTGGGAACGTTCTTCGGACTCGGCATCTTCGAGCCTCTGGGCATCGCAAACCACGTCACTACGGCGGCGATAGGCTTAGGCTTCGGATGTATATGGGAAGTGGATAGCATCGTGGGGCATGTCTGCGCCCTGCATGGAGTGACAAACAAATTGAGTATTAAGAAATTCATCATCTGCCTTATAAGGAAACGCAACAAGGACGTGGGCGATGCCATCGAGGAGGCACTTGAAGACGACAACGACAAAAAAAAACAGAATTGATATGAGAAAGATTGAAAGGATATTCGTGCACTGCACGGCGAGCAACCAGAATTGGGGAACGAAGGAGCTTTGGGCGGAGTTCAAGGCGAAAGGATGGAAGCAACCGGGCTATCACTATGTAGTGACAGCAGACGGAGCAATACATCAGATGCTCGCCCTTGAAGAGGTGAGCAACGGAGTGAAGGGCTACAACGCCACCGCCATCAATGTGGCTTATGTGGGAGGAATAGAGCGACTGAACAAGAAGATTGTGGCAGAGGACAACAGGACTCCTGCGCAGAAGGCTACACTGAGGAAGCTGCTTGGCATACTCCACAAGATATACCCTGCCGCAAAGATTATGGGACACAGGAGTATATGGGGCGAGGACAACCCGAAGAAATGGGAGAAGAGCTGTCCTTGCTTCAATGCGGTGGAGGAATACAAGGATATTTAGTTTTTTCTTCATAGTTTAAATATTAGTTAATGTTTTCAAGCCTCGGTCCGTGAGGATAGGGGCTTTTCAAATTTAAAAGAGGAAGATTATGGCTTATAGACTGATAGGACGAATAGGACTGATAGGACTAATAATGGTCTGCTTGGTTTCGTGCAGGACGAAATATGTGAGTGTGCCGGAATATCACACGGAATACAAGGTGAGGACGGACAGCTTCATCAAAAGGGATTCCGTGTGGGTGCATGACAGTGTGAGCGTGTGGATGAAGGGAGACACCTTGTTCAAGGAGAAGCTGAAAAAGGTGTATAACGACCATTACATCTACACGAACAAGACTGATACGGTGCTGAAGACAGACTCCGTGAGAGTGCCGTTCCCCGTGGAGAAGAAACTTGGGAGATGGGAGCAGATAAAGGTGGATTATTTCGTGCCAATCTGTTGTGTATTAGCAATAATTTTATTATCTTTGCTATGGCTAATAAAGAGACGGTTTTGAGCGTTACGCTACAGATGATACGAGCATTGCTGCAAGAGCTGATAGACCGCATAGACAGCGGAAGGTGCAGCACTACGGAAGAGCAGAACGAGAGGTTTCTCAGCTGCCTGGAGATGTTTGCCGGCAGCAGGGAGAAGACCTACAACAAGACCGAAGCGATGAGGTATCTCGGAATGTCGAGGAGCAAGTTTGACAAGCTACGGCGAGAAGGCAGGATACCGCAGGGAAAGAAGGTCGTCGGTGATGTCAGCCGCCGATGGACGAAAGAGGAACTGGATGCTTTTCATCATTTAAGTTGATATGTTTTTTACTATAATTTCTTTCAAAATTTAAGGTAATTATTGAATTGTTTTTCAGGAGGACAGTTCTGTCGGGAGGCAGGACTGTTTTTTGTGCCGTAATGTGGCAGGAGGTTGCCACGGAAAGCAATGTTGTGTCTTTGGCGGAACATTGGCTATCTTTGCGTCAAGTTCAATAATGAACGAAACAGAAAAAATCAAATTATTATGGAAAGTAAAACTTATGTATTTAATCCCGAGAATGGTTCGGGCGGAGCAGGAGGGAATGGACTTCTTGCCATGCTTCCAGCATTAATGCAAAAGCAGGGTGTAGACCCAAGCCTTATTGCACTGATGAACAATAAAGGCAATGGAGGTTGGGGCGATGACCTCATGGCAATTCTTTTACTGTTTATCCTTATGGGCAACAACGGTTTCGGTGGCATGTGCGGCAACAGAGGATTCGGCATGAATGGACAGGGCGGTGTCGTTCCTATGCTGAATAATGACGCTAATACGGCAGTTATTATGCAATCAGTCCAGAGAAACGGCTATGACATTCAGAGCCTTGCCACGGCACTTAACACGTCAAGCGATGCTGTGATTGCGGCAATCAACACGGTAGGTCAGCAGATTTGCAACCTTGGTAATACCATAGGTATGAATACAAATCAGATTCTTACCGCTTTGATGCAAGGTAATAATGCTTTGGCTGCTCAGTTGGCAGAGTGCTGTTGCAAGACCAATAACGCCATCACTGCAATGGATGGGAACATCAAGCTCTCTATCTGTCAGCAGACGCACGCCATCAACGACACGGCAAATTCCAATGCTCTCATGTTGCGAGATAACGGACAGGCGAACACGAACGCTATCCTTAGCAAGCTGGATCAGATGCAAACACAGGCATTGCAAGACAAGATTGACAAATTGCGTGAGGATAAGAGTTCTCTGCTTGCCCAAATCAGCAATGAGCATCAGACACAGAGCTTACAGGCATTCCAGGCTCAGACGGTTGCACCTCTGAACGCCGCTTTGTCGGCATTGCAATCCGAGATAGCAGGAATCAAATGTAAGATGCCGAATACCGTTGCTATACCTTATCCGCAGTTGAAGGCATATAATCCTGACGTGTTCCAAGCTGCCGCTATGGGTGCATACGCAGGAGAAGCGGCATCGGCAAAAAGTACCGTTTGTGGATGTTAAAGAAAGGAGGGAATATGGAACCATTTTTCAATAATCTTGTATTTGGTATGCCGTTCCCTTTCTTTCCTCCGACAAGAACAACTAATCTGAGGAGAGTTGATATAGGCGGCATCTATGAACTGAAGACCAACGCCATACGGATAACGGACGAGAGTGCTGATTTCGGCATAAATCCCAGTCAGTATAATGCTCTGCCGTGTGAAAGCATAGTTCTGTTGAAGATTCATGCAGGCGTTCCGGCAGCAAGTTCTGACTTGCCTATAAAGATTGTAGCACCAAGTGTTAGTAGCTCAACTGTAGGTGAAACGAGTGGAAGCACAACAGGAACTACAAAAGTTCCAGTTGTAGACCATAGTGGAACTCCTGTCACAGGTGCGAGTGCAAGCGGAACAACAGAGGCATTGGCTTACATCAACAAAAAGAGCGGTATCATCCGACTGCTTGGGTTTCAGCAACCCACAGGAGGCTAATAAAGTGTTAATTAAAAAAGTAGAAGAAAATGTTTCAAGGATTAAGACAAAATTCCCTATTCTATATATTGGAAAAAGGAGAAAAACCAAATCTGAAGATAGGACAGGTCGTGTCGGTAAGTAACCCACAGCAAAAGTTTCCGACATACATATCCGGACAGCCTATGAATATGGAAACGACCGTTGATGTGAAGGTACAGGTTGATAATGAACAGATGGACTTCCAGAAGCTCCCTGCCTTAATGCAGATAGCTAATTTCGGCAATGGCATTGTGGTAAGCGAGAGCAAGGAAGCCATGTGTAGTGAGGTTGATGCCTTGTTAAGACAATCAAAGGCTATTGTGGAGAGCGTGGACTATCACAGGAATGTTATCTCCGCTTGTGATAGGATGCTTGCTCAACTCAACCCACAGATAGCAAAGGAGAAACAGCAAGAGCAGGATATAAGCAACCTCAAATCAGACGTGAACGGCATGAAAGGTACTATCAATGATATAAGGGATATGTTACAGAAAGCCTTGAACGGAAGTAATATTAAAAAGTAAAGATTATGGGATATATGACAGAAATTACCGAAAACAAGTTTGATGAACTTGCGGAGAACATCGAAGAACTTATCCGTATCGGTGGAAAAACGATGTCTTGCATTGACAAGATGAGACGTGGGCGCATGGGCGAGCGTATGCCCGACTATAGGGACAGAAGCCGCTATGATGACTACGATGATGATGATTACGAGGGTCGCTACGGAGAGCGTCGGGGCGGCTATCGTGGAGGTGGCAGACGCTATTAAGTAAATAATCAGACAGGCAGAGAAGCGTATTTTCCCTGTCTGTCTTAAATAATTTCGGTTATGGGAAAATGCAGAATACCGCTTGACACTTACGATTTGAAGCCCGAAGGCATGACAGCGTATCTTAGATACAATGGATGGCATTTCAGCAAGAAAATGTGCGAATGGGCAGTCAGACAGATGCGGAAAAGCGGAAAGCCAATAGAAATGATGAAGAAAGATAGGGTTGATGAGATATTGCAAAGTCAATCATTAACTCTTGAAAATGATATAGGCTATGATTCGGTATATGTGGCTAATATGGCGAAAGCTGATTTTTGGAATAGTTCTATAAATAGTGAAGCGCAGCTTGCTCAATTCATCAAGGATATGATAGACGACGAAGACCAGAAAGACGGCTTTGTTTTCAACCGCTTTTATGCTGACTGCTGCCATAATGGTACTCCTATACCTTGGGAGGATTTGTTATGAGAAGAATCATAATAGAATTGCCAAAATATAATTGGACGGTGCGTTATTATCAGAATAGCGCTCCGTCTGATTATGCGGAGATATACGATGCCTTGAAACAAATAGGTTGCACTGGCAAAGCTCTTGATGATGCAAAAAGGCACCTTGTAAGCAATAAGAAAAATAAAGGCTTGACATATTCTAATATTAAGGATGGTCAGAGTGTTGTCGCAGTAAGTGAATCAACGTCTGATGAAGAATTTGTAAATACCATGTCCCATGAAGTGCATCATGCCGTATCGCATATATGCGAAAAATATGGTCTTGATATGTTTAGCGAGGAAATGAGCTACCTTACAGGATATTTGTGCGGCAAATGTTATGCTGGTTAAAATAACGTTAAAGAAATAACAATGAGTGAGATAAATACCTATATTTGCAAAGATACTAACTAGAACGTAAAATCTTTAAAATCATCGACTTATGGACGACCAACGACAATCAAGGCCGCTAAATGGTCTTGACAGGAGAATTTTTTTATTTTATGAATGGGGTTTAAAGTACGTCCCAATCATTTTAATGGTATGCCATTGGTATGGCGTCTGGAACTTTCATCATAACCCAAGAGAGATAATTATATGCATAAAGGAGAATGAAGGATGCATTGCTTACCTCTATTTCATGGCGTATATTTTTCCTCTCTTGTTTATGCTTCCTGCGAGTTTATTCTATGGCCTGTGTTGGATATACAGACTGCCATTCATTTACTTGATAGGTACGAGCATAATAAGGCTATATTATGGCTCTTTGCTTATAACGAATGAAATGCTTGATGCCGATTATATTCTGATTTTGCTGATGATAGCGCTTTATTGCTATTCCATTGTAAGATACAACGGAAACAGATTAGGAGAAATCTTCATCAAATTAAGAAATATAGGGAGGAAAAAGACATGAGGCTGTGCGAAATGTTTGCATCTTTGCTTGAAAGTATCGCCAAGCAGATGCGTAATGATGATTGTTCTATGACGGATGAAGAAATGGAAGAGTTGTTCCAGCAGTGCATGGCTCTCACTCATGGTATGGTGACGAAACAAGAAGCTTGTGATAATATATTACATATCAGCAGGGCGACTTTTGATAGATATGTGCGCAATGGTAAACTCCCAAAGGGAAAGTCACGAATGGGGAGCCATGAGCTATATTGGAGCAAAGAAGAACTTTCCAAATTCAAGCGTGAGCAGAATGAGTAACTTAATGCTCAACCTATCCTGTTGATAATTAACGACTTATAAAAAGTGTGAGTAACTTAGCGATGCTCACACTTTTTTCATCTAAATTTGTGGCATGTTTAACTAAAAAATATAAGATATGGGACTATTCGACTTGATCAAAACTGTAAAAGATAATGATGAAGCTTTATGTATTGTCGTTAATTTCATTACATGCTATCTCGCTGATGAGGATTTGGAAGAATTAAAAAGAGAACTTTCTGCATATGTAAAAAATAGCACTTTTGGTTAAAATAAAGTTTCATATATTTGCATATATGGAATATTATCAGTATATTTGCATATGATTTAGTGAATGTGGTTAAATGCCACTATATGTATAACCAATTAATTATTAAGAAATGAATAATATCGTATTAAGTAACAAAGAGACACTAGAAGAAGACAAGTTTTTTGACTTTGAAAAAGAAAAGACACAGCAAATCACGTTAAATCAATTAGAAAGAACATATCGTGAAAATGATGTGTATGGTAATCCCTTGAAAGGAATATATCATTATGACCTTTTCAATAGGGTTATTTCTGAATGTGAAGAGCTCGGATATAATGTTGAGGTCTATGATATCTACACTCTTTCCCTACACGACGCTCTTCCGATCTCAGAGATAGAACACAACCCGGTGTTGTGAAACTACCACAAGTAGAAGCCGAAAGAGGAACAAATGCAGTAGAAGCACATATTTTAAGACGAGTTTTTGCAAACATAAGAATCACAGATTTTGATAATGATGAAACAACTACGAACTTATCAGTAGCTTTTCATCAAAAAGGCATTCAAATAGGATTTGGACCAAATGTTATGATTTGTCATAACCAATGTATGCTTTCACCAGAGTTGTATATGTCAAGTTACTCTGAAAAAGGGAGAAAAGGTACAGGTATGCAGATTAATGATATGCTAGAAACATTGAAGTCTTGGCTCGTTGATGCAAGAAGAATTATAGAGACTGATCGTGAGCGTATAGAGAGAATGAAGCAGACAAAAATAACAGCCGAACAAATGTTCTTGCTTATAGGTCTTATGACTGCAACAAGAGTAAAAGCCGATACCACTCGAAAGTCAATACGTGAAAATATAACTTATCCTCTTAACCAATCTCAAATCACTGTTTTCACAGAGGATATGTTGGAAGCATATTCATCTAAAGAATATGTAACAGCATGGGATATGTATAATTCTGCAACTAATTTATATAAGGCTAATAGAATGGACATTCCTGCGTTGCTCCCTCAAAATCGTGCTATGGTACAATTCATGAAAGAAAATGGTTTATTGATTTAATACATAATCAATTACTTTTCTGTTTACATCATCTATATTGGCAATACTTTTGTTAATATAGATTGATGTAATTCTGTTGCCATGAGAATGTCCTAAAGCTGCAGCTATAAGCTCGTCACTTATACCAATTGAATATGCTAATGTTGCCCACGTATGCCTTGCCCAATAAATAGATAAAGAGTTGAACAAAGGTTTATATTCAAATTTGTTCTTTTTTGAATGTGATGAATTATATACCATGTTGACAATTCCTATTTTTTTTAAAGCTTTGTTTGCTCTACTTACAAATGTCTTATAGTTTGTCATTCGCTCCGAAAAATTTACCAGTAATTTTTCCCCACTATATTTCTCTATTATTTCTTGTGCTTCTTTCTCTATCTTTATTGAATATAATTTACCAGTCTTACGTCTTTTATATATAAGCCGACCATCTTTTATATCTTCTTTTTTACAATTACACAAATCAACGGGATTTATGCCGATAAGATAGAATGTTAGTTTGAAATAATCCAGGTATTTTTGTTGCCATCTTTTTACAGGATAATTGAATAACAGTCTTAATTCTTCTATTGTTAAAGAGCGTTTTTCTGTTTCTTCAGGATTAATATCCATTTTTCTCATAGGGTAATGTGTGGTTATTTCATTGTCTATAGCATCATTAATAACCGCACGAATATTTCTAAAATGAATATTTCTTGAATTTTTCTTTAGACCTTCTTTTTTTAAGAAATTATCAAATGATATTAACCAATCTTTGTTTATGTCTTCAAAAGACATAGATGTTGCATTTTTATCAAATGTAAGTATCTTATTTAATGTTGTTTCGTATATTTCCTTCGTGCGTTCCGCATTTCTTGATTCCGTAAATTTCTTATATCTGTTAATAAAAAGGTTTTGGATTTCTGCTTTTGGATCCAAATAAGACTTTACTTTATTTTTTATTTGTGTTGATGTCATCTTTGTCAGTTCACCACGTGATGACAACTCCATAATAGCATTATCTATTTGAACCTTCCTATTATAGATATAGTTATTTATTTTATTCTGATTTTCGATATTTGTTGCTCTTTGTCTCTTTTCGTCCCATTGTGATGGGAGTAGTTTTACGTCAAGACTTATATACGAGGCATGACCATGCTTCGTAATGACAACCTTTAAAGGAGCATAATTATCTCCTTTTACAGCTCTTGTATCTAAATAGAATTTTGTTGTTGCCATTTGCGAGTTATTTGCGAGTTATTTGCGAGTATTTATGGTCTTTTAAAGTCATAAATGTGCAAAAAAGTTCATCTTCTATTATTGAAATTGAATAATATACTACTGGTAATCAACAACTTAACTTGTCGGGATGACTGGACTCGAACCAGCGACCTCACGCCCCCCAGACGCGTGCGCTAACCAACTGCGCTACATCCCGAAACCTTGCGCATGAAAGGCGTTTGCCTTTTTAGCGACTGCAAAAATAGTCACTATTTGCGAGATTACAAAACTTTTCCGTGAGTTTTTGCTTTTATAACCACAATCAATTTATGAATATGGCTTATTCCACATAGTCTATCTTCAGCACTATGACGCGCAACGACTGGTCAGAGAATGGTGTTTTCACCTTTGCTATGTGCCAGTCGGAAGGGAAACAGATGACGAAACGCTTTGGAGTGGATGTGAAGAAATGAGATTTCTCGGGAATGTAATCGTAGCGTATCACATCTTTCTCCTCACTATATTCGCAGTTGGGAGTAGAGGTGTTGTGGTCGAGAAGCATAAAGCCCTCCGAGCCCTTCACTACATACATGAAGTCTATTTTCTTGCGGTGGGATTCCGACTTGCGCTTTTCCAGCGGTTCGTTCTTGCTGTCTTCTATGGATGCACGGATGTTGGTGCCCGGTATCATGAGTTTCCCTTTGGGGATATTCAGCAGATCGGTTTCAGCGAGCCATTTGAAGGCTGCATCCCATTGAGCCTTGTTCTTGTGATACTGCGCATAGAACTCCTGCAGGTTTACCGTGGCATCAGGCATGGCGTCGAATCCGTTTTTCCATTCTCCCTCTGCCACCCATGCAGCGGCTTTCTTCTTCGACACCTTCTTTGATTTGTTGCGCGCCTCAATTCCCTGCGCCGTGATTGCGATGAGCAGCAGGGAGAGGATGATTCTCAGACTGATTGTTTTCATTATTGAGTAGTTTTACAGTTTGTTCTTTATCTGTGTTTACCGTTTTGTACCGAACAAGTGATTCGTTTTTATATACTGCGCCACTTGTGGCGGCATAAGGTGGCCTGCCGGTTTCCCCTCACTGAGCAGAGTCCTTATCTCGGTGCTGCTCACGTTGAAGAGTCCGGTGTCCACCAGTTTCACGTTGTGTGGCAGACTGTCGGCATCGATGTATGACCCCTGTCGCGGATATACTGCAATCTCATAGTCAGCCAATATCTCTTTGTAGCCATACCATCTTTCGAAACATTCCCAATTGTCGGCACCTATTATCAGCACGAACTTCCTGTCGGGATAGTCATGGCGTATGGCATTGAGGGTATGTAGCGTGTACGACGGTTTGGGAAGTCTGAATTCATAGTCTGAGGCTATAAGCTTCGGTTCTCCTTCGAGGGCGAGCCTCACCATATCAAGCCGTTCGGCATCGGGCAGAAGCGAACCGGAACTCTTCAGGGGATTGTGTGGTGAAACCATGAACCACACCTCATCGAGCCTGTCGAGCTGCATGATGCGCTTTGCCAGAGCTATATGTCCGTTATGGATGGGATTGAACGACCCACCGAAGATACCTGTCCTCTTTTCTGACATATTGTGTTTTTTCTGATATGGGTATATGAAAAACAGGGTATTACCCCTGTCTTTCTGTTAGTTAGTATGTTTCACTCTTGTCGCACTTACAATCGGTCATTAGGGCCGGGCTTGGATTTTGGCTTTTTAGAAGAGTGGATTCTGTCTGGCTATTTTGCTATGAACGAGCTCACCATTGAGAGAGCCTCCTGCTCGGCGGTCTGCAAGTCGTCGTTGACCACCACATGGTCGAACTTGTCGGCAAACGAGAGTTCGAACTCCGCGCGCTTGATACGGTCTTCTATCACCTCCGGCGCATCTGTTCCCCTGCCGGTGAGACGCTTTCGCAGCTCCTTCACAGACGGCGGCTGGATGAAAAGGCTCAGTGCCTTGTCGCCATAATATTTCTTTATATTGCAGCCACCCTTCACGTCAACGTCGAGCACCACATTCTCTCCTTTTTCGAGTTGCTTCTCCACCTGTGCCTTCAGTGTGCCATAGAATCGGTCGGCATACACCTCCTCGTATTCCAGGAATTCCTCGTTGGCGATGCGCTGTCTGAACTCCTCTGGAGTGACGAAGAAGTATTCCACTCCGTCCTTCTCCGTTCCTCTTGGCTGTCGGCTGGTGCATGAGATGCTGAAAGCGAGGTTCAGTTCCTTGTGCTCGTTCATCAGCCAGTTTATGATGGTGCTCTTTCCGCTGCCGCTCGGTGCGGAGAAGATTATTACTTTTCCTTGCATTGCTTGTTGTTTTTTTTACAGTGAAACAGATTACAGTCAGAGTCCAGAATATCTGTTACAGGGCGTTGAGCACCTGCTCCTTTATCTGCTCCAGTTCATCTTTCATCTTCACCACGATGTTCTGCATCTCGGCGTTGTTGCTCTTGCTGCCGGTGGTGTTTATCTCGCGTCCCATCTCCTGGGCTATGAATCCGAGCTTCTTGCCCACTCCCTGAGTCTCCTCCATCGTCTCGCGGAAGTATTTCAGATGGTTGGCAAGTCTCTGCTTCTCCTCGCTGATGTCGAGTTTCTCGATATAATATATGAGTTCCTGCTCCAGGCGGTTCTTGTCGTATTC
>OQVT01002273.1_pt1 | contig 12384 bp, 5 predicted proteins | sample 1691561 | NCBI WGS metagenome assembly OQVT01 (sample SAMN03418260, study PRJEB22391) | human gut metagenome | biome: human-gut; feature: organic feature; material: feces | host: Homo sapiens | place: Tanzania | collected 2013-01 | reverse complement strand
CTATTACCCTATTTTCGTATTCATAGTGATTTATATATGGCAGATAAGAGTATGAACGCTGTCGTCTGCGGCTAACGGAGAAAAAATGTTCAAATACGTATTAAAAAGAATAGGGCTTGCGATTCTTATACTGTTCGGCGTGTCCGTAATAATATACTCGCTCGTAAGAATGATGCCCGTCAACTATATAACCGATAAGTTTCAGGCGCAACTGCTCGACGGAACGATAACGAAAGAAGAAGTCAACAGAATGCTCGCTTTGTACGGGCTTGAAGACAGTTCGTTCGGCGGGATATGCAGGGGCTACGCGAAGTGGATAGGCAACGTTATGAAAGGCGATCTCGGCACTTCGTTCCTGTACGGCGATAAGGTTTCTACGGTTATATTCCAGAATATGGGCATTTCGTTCGGCATAGCCTTCGTCGCCCTTATATTCGAGTTTCTTATCGCCATTCCGCTCGGCGTAAAAGCCGCAGTCAATCAGAACGGCGTTATGGACTATACTACCAGCGTACTCGCGATGGTGGGCACGGCTCTGCCCACGTTCTTCTTCGCCGCGCTCTGCATAGAGTTATTCTCCGTGCAACTCGGCTGGTTTCCCGTAAACGGGTTGCAAGGCACTCTGCCTATAACCGCTTCGGGGTGGACGAGATTTATAGATAAGATGTGGCATCTCGTTCTGCCGATATTCATAATGGTGTTCCTGTCGATAGGCGGTCTTATGCGTTATACGCGTACCAACACGCTCGACGTGCTTAACGCGGACTATATCCGCACCGCAAGGGCGAAAGGCTTGCCCGAACGCAAGGTTATCTATAAGCACGCGTTCAGAAACACTATGATACCGCTCGTAACTCTGCTTGCGGGTACTATCCCCGGTTTGTTTAGCGGCGCGATGATTACCGAGCAGATATTCTCTATCCCCGGTATCGGCGCAAAGGCTTACGCCGCGCTCAAAGCGGGCGACGTGCCGTTTATAATGGGTTATAATATGTTCCTTGCCATACTTACGGTTATAGGAACGTTACTTGCCGACCTTATGTACGCCGTGGTAGATCCGCGTGTCAAACTTGCTAAATAACGGAGGGCTTTTATATGAACGAAGAAAAAGAATTTGAACTTAATAAGCCCGACGAAGTCGCCGACCGCATTATGGACGCGGAATGTGAAAACGAAAGAAAAGACGCGCCCGTAAACGGCGAAGATCAGGCGTTCAAGAACGGCGAAAGTCTCGAAGACAGGGTAAAACTCCTTTCGCCCGGCAGACTCGTGGCGAAAAGATTTTTCCGCTCCAAACTGTCGGTCATCGGGCTGGCGACGCTTATCGCGTTTTTCCTTATATCTTTTCTCGGTCCGCTTTTAAGATTCTGCTGCCCGTTCGTCTGGGCGCAGGACGAAGTGGACAGAACGCCCGGACCGTACGTTTCGCTCTATACCGGCAAAGACTACGTCGACGCGGACGGGAATAAGTTTACCGCCTACGAATACAGCAAGGTAAGAAACGAAACGCTCAACGCCGACGCAGGCCCTTCCGCGAAGCACCTGCTCGGAACGGATAAAAACGGCTACGATATATTTTCAAGAATAATGTACGGCGGAAGAGTGTCGCTTACGCTCGGCTTCGTCGTGGTAATACTCGAAACCTTGCTCGGCGTGCTGCTCGGCGGTCTGGCGGGGTATTTCGGCAAGTGGGTTGACCAACTGATAATGCGTATAGTCGATATACTTAACTGTATACCTACGCTGCCGATAATGCTTATAATCAGTTTTATGCTCGACGCGAACGGCGTTTACGGTATGTCTAAACTCTATATCACGATGGCTATGCTGACGCTCATAGGCTGGGCGGGCACGGCGAGAATGGTAAGGGGGCAGATACTGTTTTTAAGAGAGCAGGAATATATGGTGGCTACCGAATGTACGGGGCTGTCCGTTCCAAAACGAATTTTCAAACACCTGCTTCCGAACGTTCTGCCGCAACTGATCGTGTCGATGACGCTCGGTCTCGGCGGAATAATCCTTACGGAAGCGACGCTCGGCTATTTAGGGCTCGGCGTTCCCGTCGAATACGCGACGTGGGGCAATATGATAAACGTTCTTACTCAACCCGTAACTTACTGGGGCGCGCATTTCAATCAATGGATACCCGTAGGGCTTTGCATTATACTCGCCGTGCTTGCGTTTAACTTTGTCGGCGACGGGCTCAGAGACGCGTTCGATCCCAAGATGAAGAGGTAATTATGGCGGACAAAACGACGAAGGAAGAACTTAAAAAACACTACCTTTCGGGCAAAGAATCCCGCGAGATAGCCAAACGCAACAGGGAATTCGTAAAACAACTCGAAAAGCGTAAAAAGCGTAAAAACGCCGACGCGAGCGAGTACACGACGGAGATGAAAGATCCCCGTAACATAGTCGAATTCGATAATTTGCATACTTACTTTTTTACCGACGCGGGCATATCCAAAGCGGTAAACGGCGTTTCGTTCTCTATCCCCGAAAACTCGGTAGTCGGCATAGTCGGCGAGTCGGGTTGCGGCAAGTCCGTAACCAGCCTTTCGCTTATGCAACTCATTCAGGGCCCGACCGGTCAGATAGTAAAGGGCGAGATACGGTTTAAGGCGTCGGAATTCAAAAAAGACGAAAACGGCAAGCCTATACCCGTCTATAAGGCGAAACTCGACGAAAACGGCAAGCCCGTTACCGACGAGAACGGCAACGCGGTATACGAAACCGCGCCCGTAACCGACAAACACGGCAACCCCGTTTGCGATAAAGACGGAAACGTTAAATACGCGCCCGTTCAGGACAGAGACGAAGCGGGCGTGCTGAAATACGAGACCGAAGAAAAGGTATACGATATTGCCAAAATGCCGCTTAAAGAGATGGCTAAAATTCGCGGCAGGCAGATAGCGATGATATTCCAAGAGCCTATGACTTCGCTCAACCCCGTATTCACGATAGGCAACCAACTCGACGAAGTAACGCTGTTGCATATCAGAGACGCGGACAAGCGCGAAGCGAAGGCGAGAAGTCTCGAAATGCTCGAACTCGTAGGGATAGCGATGCCCGAAAGAGTTTACAATTCCTACCCGCACGAAATATCCGGCGGTATGAGACAAAGGGTAATGATAGCGATGGCGCTCGCGTGCAATCCGAGACTCGTTATCGCCGACGAGCCGACTACCGCGCTCGACGTTACCATTCAGGCGCAGATACTCGACCTGCTCCGCGACGTCAGACAGAAGATGAACGGCTCGATTATGCTCATCACGCACGATCTCGGCGTTATAGCGGAAATGGCGGATTACGTCTACGTTATGTACGCTGGCAAGGTGGTAGAGCAGGGTACGGCGCAGGAAATTTTCAAAAACCCCCTGCACCCGTATACGATAGGCTTACAGAAAAGCAAGCCGGTCGTCGGAAAGGAAGTCGACGAACTCTATTCGATACCCGGCAACGTGCCTAACCCCGTAAATATGCCCGATTACTGCTATTTCAGAGAGCGTTGCAACGCCTGTACCGAAAAATGCGCGGGTAAATATCCGGCGTTCGTTAAAGTATCGCCTACGCACGGCGTAGCGTGTTACAAATACACCGACAAGGCTGAAACAGATGAATAATACCAAGAAATTAAAAGAAAATAAGAGTGAAGAGATTAAGGTAGAAGTCGAAGAGACGGTCGTTACAACCGAAGAGATTATCGACGTTACCGCCGCCGAAGCGGCTGCGGCGTCCGACGAACTCGCGACGGCGATCGACGAAGGCGATTACCTGCTCAAAGTCGAACACCTTAAAAAATACTTTCCGCTCGAAACGGACTTTTTCGGCAAACCGAAAACGTACGTCCGCGCCGTAGACGACGTGACTTTCGGCGTCAAGGCGGGCAGTACCGTCGGCATAGTCGGCGAGTCGGGTTGCGGAAAGACCACTATGGGCAGAACGGTGCTCAGACTCCATTCGATTACCGACGGAAAGATAATTTTCGACGGGTACGATATCGGTACGATGAAAAATTCCGATCTCCGTAAAATCCGCCCGCAGATACAGATGATATTTCAGGATCCGTATTCGAGCCTTTCGCCCAGACTGCGCGTCGGGGATATTATAGGCGAAGCGGTCGCGGAACACGGCATAGTGCCTAAGGACGAACTTAAAGATTACGTCTTGTCGATAATGCGTAAATGCGGCTTACAGCCACATTATTACGAGCGTTACCCGCACGAGTTTTCGGGCGGACAGAGACAGCGTATCTGTATAGCGCGCGCGCTCGCGCTCAAACCCAAACTCGTCATCTGCGACGAGCCCGTTTCCGCGCTGGACGTTTCCATTCAGGCGCAGATTATCAACCTGCTTAAATCCCTGCAAAAAAACGACGGAATCGCGTATATATTCATATCCCACGATTTGTCGGTCGTAGAACATATCAGCGACGAAGTCGGGGTTATGTATCTGGGCAGTATGGTCGAATACGGAAATAAAAAGGATATTTTCGCCAACCCCATGCACCCGTACACGCAGGCGTTGTTTTCCGCCGTACCGATACCCGATCCGGACGTAAAGAACAAGAGAATTATACTCAAAGGCGATATTCCGTCGCCCGCAAACCCGCCGTCGGGCTGTAAATTCCATACGCGTTGCAGTAAATGTATGGAAATCTGCAAAACCGAAACCCCCGTATTCAAGGAATACGCGCCGGGGCATAGGGTAGCGTGCCACTTATACGAACAAAAATAATTCACAGAGAACGAAAATGGATAAAATCACTAAAAAACTTTCGCTTATAGTTACGAGCGTGTTGCTTGCGGCAAGCATAGCGATAACGCCCGTGGCAGCCGCCGCTTCAAAGGGTAAAACCCCCGCGCAGAGCGGCTCGGCGACGCAAAACGCCAAGGCGGGCGCGCTTGAAGAAGTCACCGATCTCGCCGCCGCGGACACTTCATCGCTCATATCCGAAAATTACCGCAAAGAAAGCGAAAAGGCTTCGCTCAGCGGCTCGCACAACGTCATAGTCTCGCTCGAAGGCAAGAGCCTTTCCGACAGAACGAACGGCGACGTGACGGGGTATATGGAATCCTTCGCGGGTTCGGTCGCTGCTAACGAAATCGAAAGAGAACAGAACGCGTTTTTAAGAAAACTCGACGCGGCGAACGTGCCTTACGAGTACAAATACTCGTATAATACGGTCGCCAACGCCGTCGCGCTTAAAATCGACGTCAAATATATCTCCGACGTAAAGAAAATAAGCGGCGTAGACGACGTTACCGTGTCCGAATACTATTACGCGCCGCAGGATATAGACGTTCAGAACGAAACCAACGTCTGGGGTACGGGTATTTATAAAATATCCGAAGAACTCCGTAATAAAGGTTACGACGGAAGCGGTATGGTCGTGGCGGTGCTCGATACCGGTCTCGACTATTCTCACGCGGCGTTCCGCACTATGCCCGTAACCAAAGCGGGCGTGACGACGCTTGACAAAGCGACCGTAAAAAGCAAAATTTTCAACGGCGAAACGAGCAAAGGTCTTATCTCCAAAAACAAGACCGTTACCGTAGACGACGTTTATTATAACGCCAAAGTCCCGTTCGCGTACGACTACGCGGACAACGACGCCGACGTATATCCGTCCTATTCGCACCACGGCACGCACGTCGCGGGCATTATCGCCGGTTCGCCCATTCTCGACGAGAATGGCAACGATCAGACGATTAAGGATCAGGACGGCAACGAAATACTCGATAAAGACGGTAACCCCATGACCTTTACCGGCGTCGCGCCCAACGCGCAACTCGCCATATTCAAGGTCTTTACCGATAACGAAGAAGAAGAAGGGCTCGGCGGCGCGGAGACCGTCAACATTCTCTGCGCGCTCGAAGACTGCGTCAAACTCAAAGTAGACGTTATCAATATGAGTCTCGGTTCTTCCGCAGGCTTCTCCACCGCAGACAACGCCTTTATGCAGAGCGTTTACGATAAGGTAAGAGAGGCGGGCATAAGCCTTATGGTCGCGGCGAGCAACGATTACAGTTCGGCGTATAACGGCGTGTACGGTACTAACCTTGCCACCAGCCCCGACTCCGCAACCGTTGGTTCTCCGTCCACCTTCGACGCGGCGATGAGCGTTGCGAGTATCAACGGTCAGAAAGCCAAATATATAAAGGTAACCGTAGACGGCGCGGAAAAGTATCTGTACTTTACCGAAGCGTCCGACGGCAACGGCAACCAGAAAGACTTTATCAAAGAAATAATGAACAACCCGTCGATTACCGTTAAAACCGATAACGACGGCAATAAGTACGCCGATCTCGACTACGTCGTAGTACCCGGGTTCGGTCAGTCGGCTAACTACGTCGGCATTGACGTAAGGGGCAAAGTCGCGGTGGTACGCCGCGGCGGAGACGTTACCTTTGAAGAAAAGGTCAGAACGGCTAAACAAAAAGGCGCGACAGCGTGCGTAATTTACAATAACGTTTCGGGCGTTATACGAATGAGTCTCGGCAATCTGTACAACCCCGTGCCGACCTGTTCGATAACGATGGACGCGGCAAACGCGTTCGTTCCGTCGTCCAACAACTCCATTACGGCTAAAACGGGTACTTTCAGAATAAGCGAAAAGCAAAAAGCCGGTCCGTTTATGTCCGACTTCTCGAGTTGGGGGCCGACGCCCGACCTTAAACTCAAACCCGAAATATCCGCGCACGGCGGCGAAATAACTTCCGCCGTACCTAACGGCTGGGCGGAACTGTCGGGTACGAGTATGGCTACGCCCAACCTTGCCGGCGCGATGAGCCTTATGCTCGAATACGTCAAGAACAACTCCGCGACGTTTAATCCGAATTCCGAAATCTATTCCGATCTCGTGGCGCACGCCAACCGTCTGTTTATGAGTACCGCTACGATCGCTTACGACGAATACAATTCTCCGTACTCGCCGAGAAAGCAGGGCGCGGGGCTTGCGGATATCAGCAAAGCCACCACCGCCAAGGCGTATATCTACGTCAAGAACAGCGACAAGACCAAAGTCGAAGTCGGCGACGATCCGTACAGAAACGGCGTGTACAGACTTACTTTCAACGTAAAGAACTTCGGTACTGCGGACAGAACTTACGAACTCGATACGCTTACCATGACCGAGACGCTCGCGTCGGATAAAATATCCGTGGCGGAAAGGGCGTATATGCTCGACGATAAATGCGCGTTCGATTTCAAACTCGATTCCGCCGCAAAGGGCAGCACGCTTGCGGGCAAAACGCTTACCTTAAAGGGCGGCGACGACGTAACCTTAACCGTTACCGTCTCGCTTAAAGACGAAGCGAAAAAATATATCGACGACAGTTTCAAAAACGGTATGTACGTCGAAGGTTTCGTAAAACTCGGCGATACGACGGGCGACGCGTCGTCGGTAGACCTTAATATCCCGTGGCTCGGTTTCTACGGCGACTGGTACGACGCGGCGATGTTCGATATATCCGATTACGAACTCTCCGAAAAGTTACAGGACGACGGTATTCCCGACGACCGTAAACCCAAGGCGCAAATGTACGCCACGACTCCGCTCGGCTCGTATTACGACGGCAAGTATATAATCCCGCTCGGCGCGTATCTCTACAACCAGAGCGACGATCAGAAAAAGATATATTCGTCCACCGATAAGGCGGCTATCTCGTTGTACGACGAGAAGAACCACCGTACCGTCAACAAACTCTACGCTATCTACGCGGGGCTTTTGCGCGGCGCGAAGAAAATGAATCTGTCCATCACGGACGCCGTAACGGGCGAAGTGGTGTACGCGAAGACCATTACCAACGTCAGAAAATCGTACACGGGCGGCTCGTCTACGGGCAGGGGCTCGTTCATCGAAGTCGAGTGGTCGCCGATAGAAGAAGCGATTTCAAACAACAGACAGTACTTGTTCCACGTCGAAGGCGTGCTTGACGACATAAGCGAAGACAGACGGTACGATCCGAGCAAGTATTCGTATAACAAATCGTTCGACTTCACTTTCTTCGTTGACGGCGAAGCGCCCGAAATTACCGATTATAAACTCAGATTCGAGTCTTATAAAGACGAAAACGACGTTATCAAATACAGCGTGTATCTCGACGTAGACGTATACGATAACCGTTACGCGCAATCGATCGCGCTCTGCTATGCGGACTATAACGAAATGGCGTTAAAACTCTTTAACTCGACGCTTAACCCGATTTATTCCGCGAGCAACTCGACCACCACCGTAACTCTCGACGTAACCGATTATTACGAAGCGGTCAAGAACAAGACCATAACCGACAAAGATCTCTATCTTCAGGTAGACGACTACGCGCTCAACACCCGCGTATACCGCATCAACGACTTCATATCTTTCGCCGACGCGGTAAATTACCCCGACGAAGTGAATATAGACACGGGCAGCGCGGTTACGGGCAACGAAGACTATTCGAGAGAAATAACGATAGGCGTAAACGAAGCCAAACAACTTTCCGTATCGGTCGCGCCCGCGGGCAAAGCGTCGGTAGGTCTGTTCTGGAAGTCGTTTGACGACGGAATAGTAAAGATAAGAGACGGCGAACTGTTCGGCGTATCAGCAGGCGACGCGATCGTCAAGGTATACGCGGGCAAGAACGAATACGCCGAAGCGAGCGACGGAATACTCGTCCACGTCGTGAACGACGATCTGTCCGCTCCCAACGTAACCAAACTCTCGCTCGGTCTTATCCAGAATAAGGGCGGCGCGATGGTCAACCCCACCAACGCTACGGTGGACGTAAACCAGAACACGCGTATAGTAATGACGACGCGCGTCGAGCCTTGGTATTATGCGGGCGAGACGGACGTCAGGTGGGAAAGCGACGCGCCCGACGTGGCGACGGTTGACTCACGCGGGATAGTAACCACGCATAAAGAAGGCGTGGCAACGATCCGCGCGACGTTGTATTCGAACGGCAGACCGACCATTTACGTCGCAAGCACCACGCTGAACGTAGGCGCGGAATTCGTAGTCGTAAACGGCTATCTCAGAGAATATCACGGCGCGGGCGGCAAGGTGGTAATACCCAAATCGCTCAACGTGTACTATATCTACGAAGAAGCGTTCAAGGGCAACGACAATATCGAAGAGATAGAAATATCTTCGCCGTGTACCGAAATTCAGCAGTACGCGTTCGCGAATATGTCTGCGCTTAAACGCGTAATACTTCCGCACACGGTAAACTTCATATATAAATACGCGTTCTATAACTGTCCGAAACTCGAAACGATCGATATGCACTCGACGTCGGTGGCGTTCGGAATGCACTCGTTCGAGAAATGCGTCTCGCTTAAAAACGTCAACAACGTAACCCTGCTTAACGGGCTTAAAAAAGAAGACGTCGAAATAATGCACCTTACCGAAGGCGTCGGCTTTGCGAGATCGGCGGCGAAACTCACCACGACGGGCAATTACGCGTTCAAGGACTGCTCTTCGCTCACGGCGATAGACATTACCGAACTCCGCGTGGCGGGGCATAACGTGTTCGAGAACTGTACTTCGCTTACCGAAGTAACGCTCAGCAGATTTACCGATCTCGGTTCGGATATGTTCTTCAACTGTTCGTCGCTGACGAAACTGAAATATACCGATCTCGGCGCGGCGGACGCGGGTACTATCGCGTACTCGGGCAAAGTCTCCCCGTTCGGTAACTGTAACGTAACCGAAATCGAATGTGCGGACGGAATACTGACCTTTGCGGGCGGCGCGTGGTATAACGCGGATAAGACCGTTCTCTATAAGGTAAGTCAGGAACTGACCGCGTTCGTCGTTCCGTCTACGGTCGTAGAGATCGGCGCGAACGCGTTTGCGGGCAATAAGAATATCACTTCCGTACGGTTTACGGAGAAAGAAGGCGGCGGTTACGCCCTTAAAACGATAGGCAACTACGCGTTCTCGGGCTGCGGCTCGCTCGCGTCGATAACTTTGCCGTCAAGCGTGGAAAAACTCGGCGTAGGCGCGTTCAGTTGGTGTTCTGCGCTTACGAGCGCGGATCTGTCCGGCGTGGCTATATCCGAAATTCCCGCCGAAACGTTCGCTTTTGCCGGCGTAGACGTTAAGGACGTTCAGGGCGAAAATAAAGAAGTGGCACTTCTCAGCACCGTCAAATTCAACGCCGCGGTTACTTCGCTCGGCGAAAACTGCTTTAAGGCGAGCGGACTTACGACGATCGATCTGTCTGCAACGAGCATATCTTCGCTCGGCGACGGCGCGTTCTCTTCCTGCGGATTTTTGCAACAGGTAACGCTCGGCAATATAACGAAAATGGGCGAAAGCGTCTTCGACGGCGCGTTCGTTACGAGTCCGTGTTTAAGAACGGTAACGTTCGGCGCGGGCAGTACCGCACTCGGCGCGGGCGCGTTCAGGGGGCAGAAGAACCTTTCGACGCTTACCCTGTCCGACGCGCAGAAATCGTTGCGAACGATAGGCGCGTACACCTTCGCGAGTTGCGCCAAACTCTCCGTCATTCCCGTCACGGGCGCGGAAGTTATAGGCGACGGCGCGTTTGCGGGCTGCTCCGCGTTGAGAAAATTCGACCTTTCCGCCGCTAAAACGATAGGCGCGAACGCGTTTAAGGGTTGTACGAATATGTCTTCGCCCGACCTTGGCAACGTCACGTTTATAGGCGATTACGCGTTCTACGGCTGCGAATCGCTCGGCGCGATATCTCTCGATAAGGTTACGAATATCGGCAAGTACGCTTTTGCAAAGAGCGGAGTGACTTCGGTTTCGTTCGGCGATAAATTCAGCCGCATAACCGAAACGTACACCGACGAAAACAATAAAGAAAAGATCCTTTACAGAATAGGTATAGGCGATTACGCGTTCTATAAGAGCGCGCTCAAAATCGACGGAACGCTTGAAATCTCGCTTGCGGGCGGGGCTGATATAGGCGAAGGCGCGTTTGCCGCCGTAGCGGGTATCAACGCCTTTGCGGTAACGAGCGATGACGGCAGTTACTCCGTTGAAAACGGAATGATCGTCAAAACCGTCGCGAACGGCAAAAAAGTCGTGGCGTACGCGTCGCTCGGCAAGAGCGGAAAACTCGCTATTCCCGAAAATACGGTAAGAATAGGCGCGTCCGTGTTTGAAAACGTACAGGGCGTAACCGAAGTGTCGTTCCCCTACGCGCTCAAAGCGATAGGCGATAAGGCGTTCTACGGTTGCGACGCGACCAAGTACGTCTTCGGCGGAATTTCCGCGCCCGTACTCGAAGCCGCTCCCGTCTCGGCAAGCGATTTTGCCGAAAAGAGCGATCTGTATAAACTGTTCGACAGAAACGGCGGAGTGATAACCGAAAAGTATTACGCCAACTTCAAGAACTATCTCGCGCTCGCCATGTTCGCGGGCAAGGGCGGAGTTACGGGCGTTAAAGACTTCGGTCTTACCGCGGAATTTGCCGAAAACGCGAAAGGATTCGATAACAGAATTTATAAAACGTACTTCTTGACGATGGTAAAGACCGCGACGATAGCCGACGATACCACGCGCGAATGTATTGAATTACTCAAAGAAATCCCCGCGAAAGCCGACGTGGAAGCCTTGAAAGCGGGCGACGAATCGCTTTGGAACGCGTATAAGACCAAGATGAGCAAGGCACGCGGCGTATACGACAACGTATCGGTCGCGCAGCGTACCGCGTTCGTATCCGATTGGCAGAAACTTCTCGACTCCGAAGCCGCTATGCGCGCGAAAGCGTCCGTATTCGGCGAAACCGTCGAAAAGAAGAGTATATCCGTAACGGTCAGACCGAACAAGACGAATTACGTCGTCGGCGAGAAGTTCGATCCTACGGGAATGGCTCTCACGCTGCTTTGGTCGGACGGTTCTAAGGAAGAGATAACTTCGGGTTACGATTACACCAAGACCAAACTCAGCGAAAGCAATCGTACCGTAAAGGTCACCTACGAAGGTCTTTCCACCACGCTCAACGTCGGCGTCGTAATGCCCGAAATCGAGAAAGTCGAAATCGCCAGCGCGCCGTCGGTACTCGAATACGAGATCGGCGAAACCTTCCTTACGGGCGGTCTGACGCTTAAAATAACCTACGTCGACGGCAGTACGAAAGTCGTTTACAAGGGCTTTACCGTATCGGGCGACAAGTTCGAAACGGCAGGCAAACACACCGTAACGATCGAATACGAAGGTCATTCGGTAGGTGTAGAAGTAACGGTTATCGACCCGGATAATCCCGAACCCGACACCCCCGACGAACCCGTCGTTCCCGACAAACCGAGCAAGAAAGGCTGCAAAGGCTCTGCTTCGGCGGCGTGCGCGACTCTGCTTGCGGCAGGGTTTGCGATAATCGTCAAAAAACGCAAAACCAAATAAAACGCGTCACGCGGCAGAACGCC
>OQVT01002272.1_pt1 | contig 12384 bp, 6 predicted proteins | sample 1691561 | NCBI WGS metagenome assembly OQVT01 (sample SAMN03418260, study PRJEB22391) | human gut metagenome | biome: human-gut; feature: organic feature; material: feces | host: Homo sapiens | place: Tanzania | collected 2013-01 | reverse complement strand
GGCCCGGACGCGCTTGCGATGGCCGTGTACGGTCCACGCCCACGGCGGCACGCGCCGAAGGGTGCGCCGCACTGCGGGCGACGGACCACGCCGCCGCCACGCCGCCGTCCGGCGTCGGCGTGAACGTCGCCGTGCCCGCCAGACGCTCCCCGTCCCTGTCCGCATCGGGAACGAAGAAGTAGGTATGCTCCCCCTGCGCGGGCTTCGTGAAGCGGTCTTCGACGGAGAAGCGCGCCGTCCAGCCGTTCGGCTTCAGGCACGGCTGGAAGAGAAGCCCGGGCTTTGGCAGCTCCAGCGAGCCGCCAAAGCCGCCCAGCGCCTCTTCGGCGGCAACCGGCGCAGCCGGGACGGCCTGTGCGGCAGCCACCAAAGGGATGCCCGGTACCGCCAACGCAAAAACGACAAACGCGAGCATGTTTTTCACGAGCATGTTTTTCATGCCTACAAGCATACCTATGTCCTTCATGCTTGCGAGTATACCACAGGACAGCCCTCGCCGCCATGCGATTTCGCTTCGAAACGTTCCGATGTAAAATCCTTCATGCCCAAGAACATGTGGTAAGTGTGGCCGGAACATGTGAATCACTCCTTTCTTCGACCTCCTTCCGTGACGCCCGAAGGGTATTCCTGTGTGTTCAGTGATGAAGCCTCCACCGTACTCCCCGCCTCCGGCCAGTTAACACGGAGCACGGGGAGACACGGAGGACGGAGGGTGGTTCCGATATCGGGTAGGTAAGGCGCGCGAAGTACCCGCGCCGCCTCGGCGCGTGGCGTCCTATCCCCCCTATCTCATATTTCTTCCATGGTCGATTTCCCAATATGAGGTTATCGGCCCCTAGCCCACTTTTTATAAAATGTGGTCCAATGTGCCCACACAGCCGACAATCGAAACCATCCATCCGAACGGGCCGTTGCACAGTGCCACGCGCCGAGGTGGCGCGGGTTGATCGCGCGCCGGGCCAGGTGCGTGGCGTTCAGGACCGGTGCGTGGCGTTGTGAGGGAATTGGTCTGGTACCCACGTATCGGATACCACGTATCAGAACAACGCAGGGAACAGTTCGAGAATGACGTTTTATACGGCGTCATGAAATCGTGCTTTGTCTGAGTGGGACGACAGTGTGAATTAACTTAATCTTTGAAGAAGCTTAATCGAGATAGTCTTCTCCCGAAATACCTCCATAACGTCCACCATCTCGTGCGATATAACCGTACCCATTCCATTCTTCAGGGGTATCCACCCTCATGACCTCTTTCGACGAATCGATCGTCGTACGAGGAGAACAAAAGACTACAACTCCATCCATGACCATGTAGACACGATCAGATGCCGGGATGGAATGGACCTTACAACATCTTCTTGAAATTGAATTAGACGGTTGTTTTTTCTTATTGCCGTGAGAATGACGCAACGTGAAAAAAGGATAATCAATTTTGGACTTGGATTTAGTTTTCCTACTGACTTCTAGCTGTTTTTGTATTTCCTGTTGGTGTCTTATTTTCTGCTGATGGATACGCCAGTTTTCGTCTGTGTACCTATCATAATTTTGCGTCATCTTACCACTCATGAATCCTCTGTGCCGCAATGAATGTCATTTTAAAAATCATTTACATTGACCTCAATATCATTAATGGTATCAATATGTGCTCCGAAATGCCGTCTAACCTGTAAACTCTCAACCGTCATTGTAAGTTGTATTAACCCATTGGTTTTCAATGACAAGGAAAGTGATATTAAGAAGGAAGAGTCTCCACGATTTACTGACCAGCCATTATGACGATTCTTCAACAGTGCATCAACCTCGTCGCTGGATGGAACTGGGATTTTTATTTTGTACCGATAATCACAATCGCGTGACATAGCTTTAAGAAGTTCAATGCAATCAGTACTACTCATGCTCGACGAGAAAGTACGGGAGGCCATAATCCTGAATAGACGACGCGAGTTTGCATCATGGCACAGCGTTACAAAATCAAACATATTATTTCTATTAGCAATAGAATTTGTAATGCATAAAATTTTATCATGTCCATAAGATTGATGAAAAGCCGTATTGTTACAAGTGTTTGTCCGTCCAAATGAATAATCAAGAAACTCGCCATATCCCGTAACTCCCAGACGGCTATACCCCTTTGGCGCATAATGTGCAGCATGAATATCAAGTTCGGTGCGCGTGTCTCCCAGTGTCACACCAAATGTTGTACATGAGAATGCCAGCAAAGGACATACTGCTATTAATAACAATCTTTTCAAAAAAGTATTAGCGTCGTAGAACATGTGGACCTCCTGGTGCATCATACGCAGCGTTCTCTGCTTTCAATGCCTGTACTTTCCGAATCAGACCCTGCTCTTCTTTGTCTTTTGCTTCTCGTGCAGATTTGGGACAATCGCAAATTGATTCAACGCGCCTCTTGAAATCTTGAATGGCCTGTTCATGTCGTCTTGCGACCGAGATGTGATCATTTTCATACTGCATTTTTGTCAGAAAGTCATTCAACGTCCGGAAATAAACGTCGACAAAAGAATTCGGAGGATTGACTTCCACATTGAAACCAATCTTTCCACGAGGGTACTTCTTTTCAGATACACTATATGTTGGCCCTCTGTAAACAGTAAGTGCTAAACATTTCGCATCATCCGTATCAGGCCATCCGGTCGGTGGCGTTGTACCAGGAAGATGTTTTATGACAATAATAGCCAATCCAAGACAATCGATTTCAGCGATTGGATTGTTATTTATCAGTGAATATAAATTAACACCGCCGTCTTCCTCAATTGGATCCCGGTTGAGCCAACGTCCGAAGGAGAGCAGAAGGAAGCGCTGCTGATAACCGACCATGCCCGTCTCACGGTCATGGTACTGCGTGCTGAAGCCGAAGGAGAACACATCGGCGAGGGGACCGGAGGATTCGATGATGTTGCCGTAGGGGTCGTAGGTGTACTGCGCGACGATGCTCCCAGTCTCGGAGACGTACAGAATAATGTTGCCGTTGTGATCGTAGCAGGGAATGTAGAATACGCCGTCCATCGACACGGCCAGCAGCCCCTCTACTCCGCCCGCGTCCTGTTCCGTGCCGGACTTGTCCGCGCCCCAGAAATACTCGAATGTGCGGGGCGTGCCGTTGGCGAACTCAACCTTCTCAAGGACGATGTTATTGCCGTCCCATACAAACGTGTGCGTCTCCTGCGTTTCCCATTCGTGTATCCCGACCGGCGGCGACGGAGGCGGCGCAATGCTGGAATTGAGCCGCTGGACGGTCTTGCGGATTCGCCTGTTGCGGTGGTCGTAGGCGTTCAGCACGCGGATCGCGCCGTTCGTCTCCGCCGCCGAAGTCACTGACACAAGACGGTTCTCTGCATCGTAGGCGTAGGCGAATGTGCCGTCGCTCGTCATGTTACCATCGGCGTCGTACACGGGATTCGCTCCGGCGGAGACGGATGTGTACTGGTTGAGGCAGTTTGCCGAGTAGGAGTTCGTCACGGCGTTCGCCGCCGACCAGAGGCGGTTGCCGATGCTGTCATAAGCATAGCCGTAGCTGTCTGTCCCCACAGTTGCGGCCGCGAGTTCCGAGCGGCGGTTGTACAGCCATTCCCGGACGAGCGAGACGGAGTCCGTGGCGTTCGTCGGACGGCTCGCGTAGATCGTCCCGCCCGAGGAGTCGCCGGCGAACGAGAAGTCGCTGCCAATCATCGACAGGTTCTCGAACTCGGTCATGTCGCCCTCGTCGCACCCTGGCGTCGCGTTGCAGGGTCGGAGCGAATGGTCGATGACGAGGCTTATCTGCGAGTCCGATCCGTCCGTGAAGACGCTGAACTTCATGCCGCTGTCGCCCGTCATCTCGTTGCCGCCGTCGATCCTGAACTCCGGCGCGTAGGCGATGAGGTGGAGCGGCGCGGGGGAATAGACCGTCACGCCGCCCGCAGCCCGGAGGCGCAGCGTCAGCCCATAGGGGAAGTCCTCTGCGGAGAGCGGGATGCGGAAGCTGTCGCCGCCCGGAGAGGCCGCGGCCGTGCCGGAGACGCCCGTGTCCGTCTCCCACTCGAGAACCGCGCCCCGCAGGCTCCACGCGGCGGCGTTCGTCGGCGAGGCCGACACGAAGAACTGCTGCCACGCGCTCGAACGGCCTACCGTGAACGTCCTCTCCCAGACAAGGTTCGTCGCGTTCGCCGGCCAGTCGGCGGCGAAGGCGTCGAAAAGCTTCCAGGAGACGAGGCCGTTCGTCGAGACCACGTTCGCCGCCGCCACCTGGTTTGTCGGGTTGATGCCGCCGAGGATCTTGGTGTCGAGCGTGAATCCTGTGTCGTCGCGGTTTGTCGCCGTGTTGAAGGCGTTGGTGCCGCCAAACCAGTAGTCCTCGTATGCGTCGGGGATTCCGTCGCCGTCGAGGTCGGCAAGCGAGGTCTGGACGGCGGGATCGGGATCGGAGCCGTCGGCGAAACCGTCGCCGTCGGAGTCGCGTGAACGCGGGTTGGTCCCCGCCGCCACCTCTTCGCCGTCGGACACGCCGTCGCAGTCCGTGTCCCGGAGGTCGGGATCGGTTCCGAACGCGAACAGCTCGTCGAGGAGGGAAAGCCCGTCGCCGTCCCTGTCCTGGTTGGCGATGTCCTCTTCGGAAAGCGGATAGAACGCCATCGAGGTGACGTTCGTCGGGAGCGCGTTCGTCGTCCACCCGTTGCCGCCGAAGGAGGCTCCCGCGAGGATGTTGGAGACGGTCTCGACGTTCAGCCGGGAGAGGTCGTAGCGGTAGGTGAAGCGTCCATTGGGGAAGAACTCTGCCTGGAACGAGAGAGGCGTTTCCGTATCACGGTCGAGCAAGGCGTTCTGCCATGTGACGACAAGCGAGCCCTGGAGCGTGATGCAATGCCACAGCTGACTCGGACGGTCTGACTCGGCGAGCAGATCCCAGTTTGCCTCGGGGATCATGCCAAGCGAAGCCATGAACGGCGCGAACCAGTTGTTTGTGGCGACCACGCCGTCGGCGTCCCGGATGAGCGGATCGATCTTACCGAAGGAATAGACGCGCAGACGGCTGACCTCGTTCGTGCCGACCTGAAACACCCAGTTCGACATGGCGATGTACATCCAGTCCGTGGATGATCCAAACGCCCGCCAGTCCTCGCAGACGGCGGCGTCTGGCGGCGCGGAGAAGTCGAAGTCCTCGCCCGTGCCGATGCTGGTCATCACGAATCCGCGCCGGAAATCGTCGCCGGTCAGCGTGCGCGTGGTGTTCGTCGAAGTGATGGGCGTGAAACCGGTCCACTGGTCCGTGACCGGCGCAGGATCGCCGATGAGACCACCCTGCGGAGGCTGAATCCCGCCCTGGAGACCCTGCTGCTGGCTGTTCGTGACCGCTCCTGGGGAATCAAGCGGCTGGAGTCCACCTCCGGGGCCGATCACCATCTGGACATTGTTCGTGCCACCGCCGTCGCTGCCGCCGCCGTTGCCGCCGCCGTCGCCCGGCTTGGTGCTGGCGATCACCCACATGGCAATGAAGAACGTGCCGAGCAGCACACGCCCGACTTTCGACTGTTTCTTGAAGAACGTCACGAGGTCTTGCACGGGGCGGATGTTCTTCTCGTGCATGAGCGCGACAAGCCACGCGATGGTCGATGCACACGCGAGGGAGAGGAGAAACGCTGTCCAGAGTCTTGAAATCATTATCTGATCTTTATTGTGAAGCAGTTGTAGCCAATATCGCAGCGAATCCACTCGGACGGGACGCCCACGCCCCGCCGCGTCACCTTCATGAGCGTCCAGTCGCGGCGGAAAAGCCAGGACGGCGGTGTTGCAAACTGCGTGAACGCCGCCTCGCCGCCACACGAGGCCGTGAAACGCCTCGGGACCAGCTCCGCGTCGTTCTCCAAGTGGATGTCGATAACGCCCGGGCTCTTGCGACCGCTTCGCGGCTCATTCGCTTCGCTCATTCGGCCAATCTGATCGCCTTCGGCGACAGGCGGATTCCACAGGGCGTTTGTGGCGGCTACGGTTTCAATCCGCTCCCATGCCCGGACGTTCTCGATGAAATAGCGCCCCCCGCGCCAGCCATAGACCGTGTCGATCTCCTGGACGTCGAGAACGCCGTTCGTGTTCGAGTCCCGCCCAAAGGCGACCTCGAGGTTGTTCGTCGGCGTCCCCTCGAACTGGAAATGCACATCAAAGGTGCGAGCGTCGATCCGGCTCCTGTGCAGCACGCAGTTCGTGCTGACTTCCGTGTCCGCATACGGCGACACCGGCTGCGTCGGCACGACAATCGTCCGGGCGGATGCCGACATTACGCCGACGACAATCATGCAGATGGCGCAACATTTGCAAATTTCTGCTGCGCCCGCTCTTCCGCCAATCGTTATGAGAGCATCTGCAATGTATGACCAATACTCTTTAGGTGTTGCTGGTCTCTTCATCTTCCTATCCCTTGCAATCTGCCTTGCGTATCGCGGAAGGTGGTCGTTCCGCAACTGTTTGTAGTCTCGCTTCCAAGAATGTGTCCATTGGAGTCGCGATAGGTGGATCGTCCCATGCCGTCCAAGGTTTTTGTCCACTCGATATGCCCATTTGAGTCACGATAGGTAGTTCGGCCCATGCTATCGGTGTTGGCCGTCCCCTGCAACTGCCCGTTGGAACCTCGGTATGTTGTTCTTCCCATACCGTCCGTCGTAGCCGTTCCCAATATATGCCCATTAGAGTCGCGGTATGTCGTCCTACCCATATTGTCGGTCGTTGCTACGCCGAGAATGCGTCCGTTCGAGTCGCGATAGGTTTTCTTTTCATAGGCCGGACAAGCCAACACAAGGAAGAAAGCCAATGCGCCCCAAAAGACGATCTTGCATCGTGTAATGTTAATCATTCTTGCTACGTCCCTCTTCCTGGTTGTCTCAATCAAACATCCCCTATCCCCATGAAATTGAGGAATCGGCTCCAGAGAGTTTTCTTCTTCCCTTCAGGCTGTGCCGCTGGATTGGGTACTTCGGCTTGCCGCTGTGCGGCTGGCGGTTCCGAACCTTGCGACGCGGCCTGTTCCTGCGCGGCCGCCTCGGCCATTTCCTCGGCTTTCTTCACGGCTACATACTTGGCGAGCGGCTCCTTCGGGTAGTGTGCGCCGTAGGAGGCCTCGATCTCGTCGATGAGCGCCTTGTAGGAAGGCAACCCAAGAAGAAGCCTACGGTCGCCAATGAGGAAGAACTGCTCCTTGGCGCGGGTAAGAGCAACGTTCAACTTCTTGTCGGACTCAATGCGGCGATCCTCTTCGTCGGTCGGCGACAACGCGCTGAACTGGCTCTTCTTGGAAACTACGGCGGAGAAGATGATGACAGGACGTTCCGCCCCCTGATAACGCTCCACCGTGTCCACCATGATGTCCTTGACCATCGCGGGGTCGGGAAGTATCTTTTCCAGACGGCTTCTTATCGTTGCCAACTGGCTGCGGAAAGGCGCGATGATGCCTATGTCCTTGGGCGTGAGATTGTCTCGTCCCGACTCGGCATACTTGGTGCCTTTCTCCAGCAAGACACGGACAGCCTCCGCGCAGACGAACGCCTCCGCCTCGTTGCTCTTCGTGTTCTTGCCGATCTCCGGCGCGATGATCGGGAAGAATCCAAGTCGCGTAGAGAGAATGTACTTCTCAAAAGGCGTCGCCCTGAACGGTGCTGGCGGCAGCGGAACCTTCTGCCGTATGATGTCGCCGACCTCAAGCCCCTCGTAGAAATACTTGTTGGGGAAGCTGGCGATGTCCTCGTGCATACGGTACTGCTTTCCCATCTTGCCGAACAGCTCCTCGCGCAGCCCTGAGAGTTCTTTCAGACGCATGAAAAGTGAATTCCGGCAATTGGTGAGATGTATCGCACGGAGCGATTCTTCCTGAACGGCGGAAGTCTCGACAGACTGCTGGACGACGGCGGGGAGCTGCTTGTCGTCGCCCACGAGGACGAACTTCCCGATTAGCGGCTCACGCGGCGCATCGTCATCGGGCGCACAGAACAGCGAGAGCAGTTGCGGCTCAAGAACCTGCGACGCCTCGTCAACGATTGCGGAGTCGAACCGCTTTCCGAGGTGAAGGATCGAATGGTCTGCCCCGAGCGACGCAATGGTTCCAACCACGATCTTGATGTTCTCGAACGCCATGAGGAGCGATTCTCTGTCGGGGAAGCGCAGTTCGGGGCTGCCGGGAATGTGCTTGTGGTATTTCGGCTTGCAGTGCGAAAGCGTGCCGATGCGCCAATAGTCCCAACCAGCTTCCTCCAGCATGTTGCAGATCTCGTCCACCGCCCTGTTGGTGTAGGCGAGCATAAGCACATTCTCGCCGTGCGTAGCCATCACCTGCTCTACGTAGCAGCGCAGCAGATGACTCGTCTTGCCCGTTCCAGGAGGTCCCCATATAAGGAACCAGTCACGGGCGGCGCGAGCGCGGGCGACAAGGTTCTTCACCCTTTCTCCCTCGTTGCCGATGACAGGCTGCGGCGGATCGCAATATGGCTTTATCTGGTCAAGGAGGAGCTGACGTCTGCGCGGACATCCGGCAAGGAACATGAAAAGACCCTTGTACTCGTTCTTCCCCCTGTTCGCAAGGCTCGCCTCTACGATGTACAGCTTTTCAGGGTCGGGCGTGAAAACCGCCTGCGTCTGCGGCGGGTCCAGGCAAATTCTGATTTGCTTCTCGCCGTCCTCCTCGCCGATGGTGTCCACATAGCCGCCGAACACGCGCGAATTCGAGGGGTTGGAAAGCACGGAGGTCTGCTCGTAGAGAAACACCGAGTCGCCCTCACGGAGCGAACAGAAGGCGTTTGTCGGCTCGTACGTCCTGTCGAAGTCGATGCGGTACTCCCTGCCTTTCTCGTCCAGCGCATGCGACACCGGAACGAGACCCGAATACACCATTCCGGCCTGCTGCTTTTCGGGCAGCGACATTTTCCATGAAAGGCTCTTCCCGCCGGAACGCTCGCCCTCGCCGCACCACGCACAGAAATCTTCCGCCGCCTCGAACGCAAGGAATCGCCAGAAGTAGTCCTTGGCAAGCGGGTCGGCCTTTAGTATCGGGTTGACCAGCGCCTCCGCCTGACTCTTCAGCCATCCTTCCCACAACTTGTCGCTGCAGCTCGCCGCCCTGAAAAAATCCGGCCTCACAACACCCTTGTCGAACCACGAACGGAGCTTGTTCTCGCGCATCAGCCGCCACACGTTCACGACCTTGTTGCGGAAATTCACCACCGTTCTGATGTTGTCCCGCCCTGTCGTGACGGCAAAGGAATGTCCGTTGTAGATGTTCTTGTCCTTGTCCGTCACCCGCTTGGAATAGTAGAGTCTCGGCCAGACGTCCTGACGCCCGATCCCAAGAGCGTAGTACAGCATGTCGCCGTAAATCCACGGCTGGTACAGATGCTCGTCCTTCGGATTATGCCCCTTAAAAATCCTCCATTTGCCGGACTTCAACTCGAACACGACAGACCGGCCTTGCGTCGCGGCGGCCGGCGCGAACGCATCCATTCGCCCGGCAACTCCAAGGACTGGCGAGACGAACGGCGCTTCGATCTGCCATTGGTCTGGCTGAATGCCGAACTCGTTGGGCATGTTCTGGGATATCTCGCGGTGGATGTTCTGGCGTATGAACTCGGCCTCTTCCTTCCATTTCCCGTCAACCTCGTGCGCGACCGCGTCGAGCGCGTTGGCTTCCACGAACTGTTTGGTCAGGCTCGACTGCGGTTCGGAACCGCCCGCAACCTCCTCCGCCAGACAGTCATCGCCCATGTTACCGAGCATCAGCCTGTACTTCGGCGGATGCGAATCCTCGCCTGTTCCTGTTGACGCCTTCCACTCGCGGGCAAAAGCGGAAAGAAGGTACATGAGGGAGCCCTGTCCCCAGACGGACGCTCGGCCGAGCGCCTGCGGAGACAGTAGGAAATCAGGCTCAAGCACAAGTTCCGATCCCTGCCACGTCTCGCCGGACTCGACAGGGTTGGTGATCAGAACCTTGTCGCCCTCCTTAAAGACCTTCTTGAATTCGGCAAACGGTACGCCGCAACGGAGAGGATCGACCTTGAACTCCTCGTCGATGTTGTCGGAATCGACCTCACACCCGTAGAATACGGGTTCTTCGATTCTCGTTATCGACAGGGTTATCGACTTAAGATTCGACGTCCGCTTCGCCCTCTGCGGTTCCGGCGGGTAGGAGATGCTGTCGCAAATGCTCCTAATCTCGTCCGGCATGGGATTGTCGGAGAGAAACGCGACACCCTCGCAGGCGGCCTTGAACGCGGCTCTCGCCATGACGTCTGACACCTTTACGCTGGATGGATTCCTGCGGCGACGGCGACGGCGCGAACGGACACGGTCGACGTGTCTCAAAAGGTCGGCGTCCGTGAAGAGAAAGCGGTAGATGTCGTAGTCGTTCGTAAACTGCGTCGAGACCTTGCGAAGCCTCACCGTCTCGCGCGCGAACTCGTCGAGAGAGTCCGCATACGAATCGAACTTCTCGGAATCAGACAGTTCTTCCGAATTGTATGTCCTGAGCAGCTCGTGGTATTCCGGCGGGAGTTTTATGCCGCCTTCGAGAATCGCGTTTTCAAGATCCTCGTAAAAATCCTTCCCCGATTTGTAGCGGGCTTCCGGATCGTCAGACAGCGCCCTGGCGATGACCGACCGTTCGGGCGTGTCCAGCCTCGAATCGTTCTCGCCGTTCGGCGAGCCGGTCAGGAGTTCTCTCGTCACCTTCGCGAGAGCGTATATGTCGACGGACGCCGTGTACTTGCCGCCCGACGCCTGCTCCGGTGCCATGTATGTCCGCGTTCCGGCGACGCCCTCGCCCATCCCCTCGGCCGCAATGCCGAAGTCCAGAAGCTTCACCTCCGGCTCACCGTTCGGGCGGATGTTTATGTTGATGTTGGCCGGCTTGACATCCCTGTGTATGATTTCCTGTCGATGCGCCTCGTCAAGCGCGCCGGCGATCTGGCGGACGATTTCAAGGATTGTTCTCTGGTCGATTGCCGACTGCTCACGCCTCCACGCGGCGAGGGTCTTGCCCTCGGCATACTCCATCACAAGGAGCGCGTCGCCCACCTGCATCTTGAAATCTTCTGCCGTCGCCCCATCATTGTAGAACGCGGTGCGGATGACATGATACTCGCGGGCGGATGCGATGTTTGGGTGATTGAGGTTCACGACCGTACGGAAGTTGCCCTTGATCGCCTCCCTGGTCATCGCGGACATGCTGATCGGCAACCCCTTGACGGCAACCTTCAGCTTAGTCTCGCGGTCGTAGGCCATATAGACCTTCCCGGCCGTCCCCTCGCCGAGCTTCTTGATGAGCGCGAACTGGTCGATCTCTGCAAGAACCGGCTCGTCGAACTCCTTACTTTTCTGCCCGGCGGGATTTTGGCCGGGCAGATCAACAAGCGTTCTGTCATCATTCATCGTGCCGCCGTCAAAGGCGGCCCGCGTCCCACCTGGACGATCAACAATCGTCACGTCGTCGTTCATGCTCCTTTCAGAAGCGGCGGCGGTTTGTGATTGGACCGCCCGATAAGGGCTGCCCATCGTCACGTCATCGTTGAATGATTGCTCGTCCACGGCATCTCCTCGTCTGCGCAAGGCACAGGCTATTTCTTGTTATACTCCTCTTTGGCCGCCTGATACCCTTTGGCGGCGGCAGACTTGAGCTTGTTGTACGTCTCTTTGGCTTGATCGGCAAAAGACTGCTCCTGCGGCTCGGGTTGCCCGATCTTGATGCCGTGGTGCTTCTCCACGGTATTGGATATCATCGTCTGTCTTGCAGCCATCTGATCGACCTTTGCCGAAAGCGTCTCCACCGTCCCATTGAGACTGGCGCATTTTACATGAAGCCAAATGCAATATCCGAGCAGCGCCACCGCCACTACCACCAGAATCGAAAGCGTCAGGTCTTTTGCATCTTCACGTTCCATGTCTATTCCCCCTTTAGTAGCCAATCCTTATCCCCAGCGCCGACGCCTTGGATGAATTGGCTCGAATGATGTTTTCAAGTCTCTCTCGTGACAGCGGATGCGTCGAGGCGACTGCCTCGTTGCCCTCCTGCATCGCAAGGACGTAGTGCCAGAACAGCGTCCCCTCGTACACATATTCGCCGAACGGACAGGCGGCGGTTATGGAGGACGCGAAAGAGTCGGCCTCGCGCTCATGGTTGCGGGCGATCTCGGGATTCGACTCGTAGTAGCTCGGGCCATTTATGTGCCCAAGGCACACATGACCCATTTCATGTGCAAGAATGCCGACAATCATGCCGGAAGACACCGCCTGCGCCTTGGCCCTGACGCCCGGAAGAAAGAACATTTCGTCAAGCCCGCACTCGGACATCACGTTAAGAGGGGTGCACCGAGTCTTTTTTGCAAAAAGCTTAGATCTAGGCTTGATTTCAGCCGT